>Ga0307378_10004758_pt1 | contig 19179 bp, 34 predicted proteins | sample UN1MG_FD_202238 | JGI IMG/M metagenome (GOLD analysis project Ga0307378, IMG submission 202238) | Soil microbial communities from Risofladan, Vaasa, Finland - UN-1 | ecosystem: Environmental > Terrestrial > Soil > Coastal area > Acid sulfate soil | place: Finland: Risofladan, Vaasa | collected... | reverse complement strand
GCTGTTGAGACGCAATTTGTTGCATAATAGCTTCTTCGTATCGAATACGTTCAATACTAACAGCAGCAATTGTAAGTCCAAATTTTTCAAATGGGGCTTCCTCTTGCCTTACAATTCCTCCGGGAGCAGTAGCATTAGAATCAAGTTCAGCAATCTTTATATATTTATCCTTGCCCGTAAATTCGTCTTGTACCATTTTTTCCCTAGAGTAAGTTCTGTAAACTCCATTACGTAACTGATCTTCAATATACCGAATGAAATCAGTACGTTTAGCTGCATATGATTCATATGAATTCATGAGAGGACCTGTAGCAAACACAACCTTTGTAACAGTTGGCTTGACAAGTTCATGAATTAAATTTTGCATACTACCAAAAGTCGTATGTATTAACCTTAGGTGTGTAGCATCAAGTGGTAATAAAATTCTTATTGATCCTGAAATATATCCGTTACCTCCATCATTGAACAGTACCGGAATTTCATCGTCTTCTTCAGCTCCTTGGTTGTCTTTATCAGAAAACCAGATCTGAAACGATTTTTGATATAGTGTTGTAGATCCTCCCCATTGGCCCTTTAAGCCGGGGGTTGTCCAAAATAGTAATTCACCAGATATTGGCATTTGGTTAATTACAATTTCATCTGCTGGAACGTCTTCAACTACTGAACTGGAAAATGACAAAAGGACAATCGCTACTATTACTAGTATTGCACCTTTTATAATTTTAGCAGTTTGAGAAATTCCCTTGAATGAGAATAAACTAAGTAATCCCATAAATGAGTTCCTTTATATTATTTAACGATTGATTTAGTCACCTCGGCCTTCCGTCTCAAGGCTTTGGCTTCATTTTCTTGATCTCTAATCATCTGTTCTGCTTCGGAAATATCTTCCTTAGCATCCCTGTATAGATCGCAAGCTTCCTCGAGTTTGTCCCGAGCTTCCTGAGCTTTTCTTCTTTTACTTTTTTTGTTAAAATGATACATTAAAAATAAAGGTATCAAGACTACAAGACAGTAAAGAACAATTTTTGCAATACTAAAAAACATTTTTACTCCATTATTTATTTAAAATTCTAGCACTCGTATACCTAATTCATAGACTAAAAAAAAAGAAGGTAGCCTTGTGGGGCTACCCTCAGTGAAGAGTTTTTTCCTTAATCAAACTCTATTGCCATCTGTACGTTAGTACGAACCTAGTCGGAGGTGGTAGGTAGCTTATACCTCTCTTTCGGCGACAGCGTTTCGCAAGAGCTCAAACAGTGCATACTTGACTATGCCCGGAAAAAATCTTTAGGCAATACATATGGAGGTACAGGATTCATAAAAACATTTCGTTTCAAGTAAATTGTTTTTTAACTAGCATTGATTCATCCGTTCGCCACACTACTATTAGGCTAAACTCTCCGTATTGCAAAGTTCTTATACCAAATTTTAAAAATAATATTTAAGCTAAAAAGGGGCCCCAGGAGATTATCTAGTAGGATATCGTGGTACACTTCTTATACCAGAAATTTGCTTTTTATAAATCTAAAACATATATTATAATCATGGAGAAATTTGGTATTAATATAAAGAACCTTGCTAAAATAAAAGTCATTGCTAATAAGGCCGGATTTCCTTCTATTGCAAAATACTTTGAATCTGGTAAGCATAATAAAGTATTTCAATATATTGATTTAGAAGCAGGTGACGTAGTAAAGCTTAGAAAAACTGTAAACCCAGATGGAACATATGCCAAACATTTCTATAATAAAAGTGGAAAGGGAAAACTTAAAAGTGTGCAGGGTTTAATACAAAAGAATAAAGTATATAGAGGAGTTTCTGGAGGAACTAAAGAAAATCCTTTAGCCGGCATAGATAGTGAAAAAATATTTTCAGCTAAAAGACAAACTGAAGTAGGGAAAACTACACATAGATATTGGAGCCCACATCCAGAAGTGGCGGCTGATTATGGACATCTGGGAGATAAATCTTCTCTAGTAATTAAATCAGATTTTAAAACTCTAGGTATAAAACCTAGCAAATATACAATACATGGTCATGTAGGAACCCCAGGAAGAACTCCTTCAGAATCTGAGATTAATAAGGTAATTAAGGTTTTTAAAGAAGGTAAAATACCAAAAAAAGAATTTCCAAAAGGAACTCATGGACATCAACAAATACCAACTTATGAAACTACATCTACTATCGAAGGGTTACCATCAAAATTTGAAGCACTAGTTACTTTAGATAAAAAGAATTTAGTATTTAAAAACCTAGGAGAGATGAATCCCTCCCAGGCTGTTAAAAAGATGAAATCCGTCAGTAAGAAGTCGAAATTATTTTACGAATAAATTCAGCTTGCTCTTCTGTTTTACAAACTATATTTATATCACCAACGAAGTCTGGATCTTGTGGACCACGTTTAGCAAAAACTTTATGAAAACTTTCTGCCCATTCATCTATAGTAAGCCCAGTTTTACTGCAACCTACAAGTGGTAAAGTTAGACCAATTGTCTTCATTAATTGAAATCCTAGAATCGTCATTAAAGCAATAGTATTCTCAAGCACTTGCTCAAAACTTTCTTGATGTGCTGTTCCAGGATATCCAATTAATATAGTATTGAACGGAGCAGTATTTTTGGCCTGATAAAAAACCACGTCGCCATATCGACCTACTGTCTTGATATCATCTTTATATTCTGCTAACTCTTCAGGTTCCATCAGATCTAAAATTTGTGAGACTAAAGAGGTAGGAGACTCACAGTGCCCTCGGACATTTGAACCTACAAGAATATAATGAGCAGGATAGTCTAGCATATTGCCAACTACTATCTTTACTTGCATATATTTCCCTTTTTATTTAATATACTTATTCTACTATTCTTATGCCAATTTTTAAGGTAAAGAAAAGAAGAAGTAAGCCAACTACCCGCCAGAGCGAGGTGTCCTTCTACTTTCTTTGATTGGCTCTGAGACGCTTGTTTCGACTCGCCCAACCGTGGCATAACTCTGGTATCTAAGTGTATATATAGTAGCACTCGAGGTTAGTTCAATTATCGTTGGCAAATACTATCCCGTCTCTCACTTGTAAACGTCTATCAGGAGTATCTAAGGGTACCCAAGATTTCTTCACAAGCTGCATAGACTCTAGCTCTTCTTAGAATGCTTCGGCCACTGCAAGCTAAAGCCGGGCCTGTCGGTAATTCTTATACCAATTTTTAAGGTAAAAAAAGGAGCCAATAATATGACTCCTACTAGTACTAAATATATTTAGAATTGGTTTTCAATTCATTTATAAATTTAGAAATTCCGCCACCATTTTTCTTATAATAATCATAATAGTTCATTGTTGGTGGACCACCTTTTGTCATCCTTTGTACTAGATTTATTTTTTCAACGAGTAATAAAACTGTTGTCATTCTTCCATAACCAGTATAATCAACATAATGAGCCTCATGTATTTTAAACTTAGGCATTGAATGCATAAAGTTTACTATATACTTTTGGTAATCATTGAATTCATACATACCTCTAGCATTTTGTCTTGAACTAAAAGTATTTACAAATGAGAATTTATCGGTAAGCGCACCTGTGCGTGCATGTAAAGAAGCAATAAATTGTATCAGAGCTGATTTAGTAGTTCTATAGTGCATAGTTCCATCAAAATCTAGATCAGAAAAAATCCAACCATGATTATCCATGTGGTCTAAAACTACATTAAAATAGTCTCCATATACTGGTTTTATAATTCCAGGGTTAGCTTTAACTATTGTGTCTCTTTTTATTATTGCAAGAGTTGGGGGGTTAACCTCTGGTATTAATATTCTTTTTATTTTTATTTTATCATAATTTTTCTTATGATCGGGTACATCTGGGCCTACTAGACTTCCGGCATCTTGCGGTATGATACCTACATAAAATTTACCCTTCATGTCCGCAAATATGTTTTCTATATTTCTTTTTCTTGTGTTTCCCTTGAACCGCATTTTTAAGAATGCATTATGGTTCATTATGTCTGTTACTCCCTTTCTATAATTAGCGTTCCCCTGAACGTAGGGAGAATTTAGTGATTTATAAGTTGGCATTTTGTTGTTTGATTTTTGTTCTGTTGTGAATGCCAAATGTGCGTGGATACCACATTTTAATGTAAAAAGATGTCGCCGTGGAGTTGGTCCGCTGGTGGTAGCATCCACGTCTGACCGTGAGTCCAGCGTCCGTCTAGTAGGTTTACTACCGCGACAAACATCTTATACCGTAAAATTCAAGAAAATATTAATTGACTTGATAACTTAAAGTCATAATATCTCCTCTATGTTTTCCTTCTATGTCATAGAAATGAATCTTATATCCGAAGGGATTTTGGTTAGCAGTAAGTTCTATAACTATCTGACCAATTACGAATGTTGTTTTATCTCCCTGTGTCATTTCATCTCCAACTTTCCAGTGCTTGAGTAGTCCGTTCGTGTCTATCTCTGGGACTATTGTTATATTGTCCATTTAAATTTTTTGATTAAAAAAAGGAGGAAGCATTGTCAGAGACAAATGCAACCTCCCTCAAGCTTATTTATTACTAGCGCTTTCTAATAATTCTTCGCGTAAGCATTGACAGGAACAGTCAAGCTCACACTTTTCACACTTGTGGTAGATAGGTTGTATATTCTCTTGTCGAGAACTCGAGGGGTAGGTAGGTAGAGTAGAACTGAATTGTTCCCTTAGAGAAATAACTTTTTCAGGGCTTCCCTGAAAAATTACTCCAAGTATTATACTAGTCATATATACCTCCTTGCTTGATGAAAAAATTCTTGAACGTATTCAAGCCTTGTATTTTTCTTATACCCTAAATAATCGCTACATAGAACATAACTAGAAGTGCTAGTATCATGAGAGCCTGAATTAATTTGATCATGTATCCTCCAGGTTCATATCCCCGCCGAAGAGTATGAGCAGTGGATATATTATTAAAACAACGATTAAAACAGCTATTAATTTCATGGATCCTCGCAAAATTTAATTAAATTGTAGAACTAGAATAAATCAAAAAGGCCGATTCTCAACTCGAGCTCTTGCAATACAGTATATATAACGAGGCTCCACTACCTCTATCACTAGAGACGCTAGAGCCCCGTTTGCGGAGGAGGCCTTTTTATGACTAACAAAGCTTAGATAAAATTACCAAGTGAATCCTTGCAATCATCGCAAGCTATTCGAGAGAATAGTCTTATAAAGAACTTGTTATGCTTGCGTAGAGTATTAACATGAGAATACAAGTCTTTATCCACTAATATAACCTCGTTCCACGTTCTCTCATTAAAGTCAGTGAGTATTTTAACTCCATCCGACTTCAAGAGAATCTTTCCATTATCTGGTGTAAGTGCATCTTTTATTCTAACCTGTATATCATGTGGGCATGCGGGGATAGTAATACCCTTATATTCTACTTCACGCGGCATTAGGTTAGCAACACTTTTGCCACCACCTATATGATGTTCTGCGACTGCATAATTCATGCTAGTTCCTTTTATTTATGATATAATTGCTGTTATATTACGGAGCGCTAACAGCTTACGCTTATTCATATCAGCTATCTGATTAAAATTATCGAAGTGTATTCGTTCGCCATGATAGTCACAGTATAGGTCAAGTACAATACTTGATACAACTGGAGGATCTCTTTTTATCTTGTGTACATTCAAGTAGATCTCTTGCTCGTATCCTACCTTTTCATCTATGACTGTCAGCTTGATCGTTATGTTCAGTCCAAAATAAATTCTCATCCTACAACCATAGGGTTTATTTCAAAAGCTTTAAGATGAACCTCTGAAAAATTTATCTCTCTGTCTGGCTCGTCCGGGAATCTCATAAAATATGAGTATACAGTCTTGGTATAGTCTTCTTTTATTTTGACTTGAACCTCACTGCAACCTGGGAAAAACCATCTTAAATCTTCTGCATCAAAGGCTTGTTCTTCCACTTTGGTAACTGTACCAGTTCTACCGAGCTTCTCTTTCCTGCTCCAATCAAGATACGTGTACCAAACATCTTCACCTTTTATAACCGTCAACAAGTCGCCGACATTATACTTATTTTTCATTTTTTATTCCTTTATTATTTGTGCAGGCGATGGGACTCGAACCCATGATTCCACCCCTTGAGGCTTAACCACACTTCTGCTCCGGATGCAGAGTAAGGCTCTATTATCTACATTACCATAGATTTACTTTTCACCTTACACGCCCGCATATGCACTACCTGCTGTAATAAAAAGGCGGATAAAATCCGCCTCGCGCTAGCTGCACGTTCCCCCATCCTTGAAGTTATCTCGGTGAGCCGGTTACCCTTTTCTCGTGCAGACAATTGTAAGATCTTCTGAACGCCAGTAACAGGTTACTGACCATCCAAGATAATCGCACTTAAAAGTAAATGGTCTAATATACTTATAATTCATTCCGTATGTATCAAAGAACTGTATATACTTTCCAAATCTCTGATAGAGTTCTTCATAAGTATTATGATGAACTAATCTAAAATAATTGAGTTGTTCATCCTTGAAAGTGAATATAATATCATCAGTCTGATTTATAGTTCCGATCCAGTCATACCCATTGAATCGAGCTGAGTCAGTCTTAGATATCATACACTTTTCGCTCAGTTCATATTTCATAAGGTCCTGTGCCTTATAGAACTGAGGATAAGACAGGTTCTTCGCGCCCGGGCATGTAGCACAGGAACAAAGAATAAACACAATAGAGATAGTGAGTAAGACGGTATATATGACAGAAAAATTCAATTTAAACATTTGGTCCTCCACCAGTCCGTAAGTAAATAATTACCTCTTTCATCGTATCGAAAATAAATTCATCAGTTACAGTTATAACAAATTCATGAGCTAACTGTTTAAGCTCTTCTTCGGTTGCATCTAGTACTAAAGTTTTTTCCATAGTAAATCTGTCTGCGATACTTCCTTCTAACTCTTGCTGTATGAAAGGTCCAAGTTCCCGCTTGAACTTTTCAAGGTCTTGAAGTTTCAAGGTACCTCCTAATTTAGTTATTAAAAAGTGGAACTGATTAGATTCATCAGTTCCACACAACTTTCGAAAGGGAGATGATCTCATCACATGGACGTCTGGATGTGAGAGTTCCAATCTCTTTTTATCTACATTTCTTATACCTATAAATACGAATATGTTCCATAATTATGTGTAGCAAACATAGTAAGAACGCAGGTAAAGTTTATGATTGCATTTTTTTCATCATTATGATGGATTACCATTCCATAAATGTTTGCAATAAATTGGAAATTTTCAAAGATATCATTCAGAGTCTTGTAAGATACATCTCCGTGCCAGTCTGCTACTAGTTCGACTATCAGTTTCTGATAACGTCTAGAAAACTGCTTGAATGTTATTGTATATTCCGCCATAGGACTCTTACTACGAGTATGTTCTGCAAGTACCATAAAATATGAATCCCAATGCAGAGCAAGTTCTTCATATTTATCTGACATAAGCTTACGAGCATTCTCTACAGTAAACTTGGCCATGGTCTTTGCCTTGTACCACGGAGTAATAGCATAGCCGGCATAATGTTCTACTTTCTTATCTATATGTTTCCAGCGCTTGAGTAGTACTTTATCCTTCATGATAATAATAACCTTCCTCATCCCACTGTCTACACACACATATTTATCCTTATCTCTACCTACAACAGCTATCCAGTGACTCCATCTATCTACACACAGAACTGCAGGTATTCCTTTATTCAGGTATGAATTTAATTTGCTCAGGGCTTTTCTAGGGTCACCGTTTGGAACTAGCGCAGTAAATTCACACTCATAATAATTAGCAGCTTTTTCAAGTCCTATCTCATCAGTACCTTTCCACCAAGTACTTCCGGCCAGGGCTTCAATGTCTTTCTCATCTTCCATTTTACCTAGCATCACGAGCGCGTACTTGAGCGCGAACGGTCCACATTGATAAGTAAGTGGTTGTTTATAAAAAGACATTAGTACCTCCCAAAAATTACCTGATATACAAATAACCCGAGATCTCTCCATAATTCAACAAGTCTTTCCCGGTCTTCATACACCGCAGTTACAAAATATTTGTCCTTTATATATCTATCATATATATCTTTCTTTATCTTGAAGTCATGCTCGGTCTCTTCGTCCTTGGACCTCATATACAGGTGATCATATTCGATTCCATGTTTAGCTAACCAGTCTTCAGTTGCGTCTTTAGATATTTCACTTCTACCAGTCACAATTATTATTGCGTCTTCTGATCTGTGTAGAGTATCTACAAGAGGCATATTTGGCAAATCATTTGGAATGTTCGAATGGTCATATGGATCGCGCCGGTATGGATGTAGAGCAAGAGTTTCGTCTAGATCAACAATTACACAATGAGGTAATTCTGAATCATGATATTCATTCAGATACATCTCAGTCTGAATTTGCCTTGGGGGAGCAAAGTATTCGTCATGTTTCTGATAGTGTGTATACAAGAGCCATAATTTATTCCAGTCTTGTTCAGGGACTACCCCTTTAGATCTATGTGTATTATTATACCAACAAACCCCACGTTCAGTATTTATCACATGTTCTCTCACACCAGTATCTCCAACTCTACGGGCAATTCTCTGCATTTCTGGAAATACATCTGGTGTCAGATTTGTATCATCTACTACTACATCGTATCCTGTTTGAAGCCAACTTTCAACTGCGTAATTACGTATACGCTTGATAACTTTTTCATCAAAATCCGTGTATTTGCCATTTTGCATACTTGATCTAAAGTCATCACGATTCAGGCGTTTAGCCTTGTGGTTTTCCACGTAGAGTGAGGCCCATATAGATTTGCCACATCCTGGAGGTCCCACTACTATGATTATATTTGGCATTATGCTGTCCTCTCTTTCTTTGTTCTGATACCACGAGCGTGCTCGGGTTCCATTATTTTTGATTCGAGTTTATTAATTTCACTAGCAATTCTTTTCTTTCCATCCTCATCTATAGGATTGTGTTCCTTGAGAGTATGACCTGTACGTTCCATTTCTTTCAAGCGGGCAAGTGCACTAATTTGTCTGTCGTTTATACGACCTTTGAAGTTTTTTTGTAACATAATTACTCCTTATTATTTTAAATCCTTCTATGATATCCTGAATAGCTTGTTTTCCTGTATCATTTATTTCGCGCGTACCTATTCCAGTAAAGTCTTTTACCTTGAAATACCTGTTGTGCGGAAAAGGTTCGTGTACCCATTTTTGTTCGTCATAGAATAACCATTGTTTCTTTTCTTGATCAAAAAACCAAACAGGTGTTCGATTAATAACTGCCATCCCAACTGCCCAGGCCGTTCCACCATAAGGCATTTGTGTTTTATCTTCAAGAGTACCTATTGCAAAAACTACTTCACTATCTAATACTTGATATATATCTCTTTGAAGATACTGTAAGATCTGTGGGCGAGATAGCGGAGCATTTCGTCTTATTAAAAATCCTACTTGTGTAACTTTATCAGTGACTGAATCCAATTCTTCCTGAGTAAGTAATTTTCTATTTGTTGATTTTGTAGAATGACCATCAAAAGAATAAGCAGTAACATTAAAACCGTTATCCACAGACAGGGTTTCAAATAACATGTCGGAGCCTTTAGCTCCACCTGTATGACAAGTAATAGGCTTGATCTCATACCTAACTTCCGTTAGAAGTCGTCCAAGTAAATTACTATTCGAGCGGGGTGTTGTAGTACTTTTACAGTTATCACAATTACAGATACCCCAGGAATTATCATGCCACCAATTACCTTCTATTAAATAAGCAGAACCTGTAGCTAAAAGTTTTTCCTTGAATTTAGGGATATTAAATTTTTGCTTGAGTAGGTCTTTCATCACATCTACTCTTTGAGAATTCCAGAACTTAGATAAATTTACTTGTTGACCAAGTTTTTTTGCCTCATTCGGAGGTACAGTTTCAAAAGCTTTTCTAGCTTCCGAGTCGTTAGTTTTTGCAGCCTGAAAAGCATTCTCGACAGTAGGGTATTTTACTCCATCGAGTTCAACCTCTGCATAATAAAAGTTTGATAGAAATGCGTATTCATCTCTAAAACTATCAATAGTTTCCTTCATATTTTTCACCTAAAATTTAATTGTTATTGTATATTTAAATTCTTATACCAATTAAGTTTCAATACTATTGATGTGACGAAACGGATGTGGGGCATTATTTGGTGGGTTAATTTTAAATGTATTCGTAAAGTTCAGATACATTTGTTCCTTGAGTATTATGATTTCTTTATTCAAGCTATCGTATTGATCCTGAAGGGCAGAGATGGTAGATTTTTCTAAATCAAGTTCAGCAGCAGTCATATCTTTTTGTAATACATCTAGATAACTTTGCTTGATAAGACTTATGCATTTATCTTGTTGCTTTTGCAAGGTACCTAAACTTACAATATCTTCTGAAAGAATCTCTTTACTAAACATTTCTTTGTTTCCAATTATTTAAAATTGGAACCTCGTTTCCTTTTTTCAGATTAATTTCTAGATTACGCTTGGCGTCTTCTTGATCTTTAATTGTATTTCTAAGTATAAGTTTTAATTCATCAATTCTATTTTCGTCTTCTTCTACAATAAGTTCTTTCATTAGACCATTAATTTTACTCTGAAGATCATCTTGTATTTTCAAGAATATTATATTATCTATATATTTATTTTGTCTATCATTCAAGAGAAACGTGTGAAGTGGGTCATATTTTACTGTTTCTTTCATATTTTATATTGATTACTTGACAATCACTTAAAAATTCGCTAAATTAAACAAGCGAGACTTTATCTTAATATAACTATATATAGGCATAAATACAATGACAAATCTAGAATTTTCAAGTTTTTGTAAGTTTGCTCAGCAGAGTTCTTTAGCTAGCTCACTTATACTAAAGTACAATAAAGCTTTTGGTGGGGGAGGCAGTCCTATGTCTCGCACCGGAAGTTCACCTAGGACCGTTTCTTATGGTCCTACTAAAATGCCAATCAGCTCCTCTGGAACTACTTATAATAGATATGTCAGTTCAATACAAACTCAGGAATCTGCCGGCAAAATGAACGTACGAAATAAAACCTCAGGGGCTATGGGTCTCTATCAGTTTATGCCAAAAACATTAAGAGGTCTCGGCTACAAGGGTGACTTTAATACATTTTTAAATAACCCATCACTTCAAAATAAATACATGGACATTTTCACAAGACAGAACGCAAAGTCCCTGGGGATAAATATTGGCAATATGACTTCACAACAAGCCGGTTACCTTGCTGCGGCACATTATGGTGGAGTAGGTGGAGCAAGAAAAATAATGAAAGGTAATAGACAATATGGAAATACTAATTTTCATGGCAAAACTCCATATGGTTATATGAACGACGTTTTAAAGAGAATGTATGGCCGCTAAAGTATCTAAAGAAGAGGTGCAAGCAGTAGAAGGGGCAGCAGGCGCAAAGGTAGGTCTGACACTCGCTTCTCAGATGGAACTATTAAAAGCCAAGACAATGGCTATACCGATAATACTCGGAGGAGCTGCTGGTATATGGTTACCGGGAAAAGAAACAGATAAAAGAGTTAAAGATGCAATTAAGTTTGTAAAGGAGTCAAGTATGGATAAAGCAACTATAGTATTTAATAAAATGGCAAGTGTAGCTGGTCTGGCAGTAATGCTTGGGGTAGGATTTGCACCTAAACCTAAAAAGACAGTAACTGGAATAACCAGCGCTATAGGTAAAGACTTGAAGATGAAAAAATTGGTTAATTTACCAAAGAAAAAATGAAAGTAAGATTCACAGCAGAGACTCCATATGATAGAGCTCGGGGCCTGATGTTTAGTAAACCTCTTGCTTCTAATGAAATAGCTGTGTTCAAGTTTGACAACGATACAACTTCAGGATTCTGGAATAGAAATGTTAGTTATCCAATAAAGATAGTGTTCTTTGATAGTAATTTTAATATGGTAGGATTCAAGAATCTACAGGCAGAACAAACAAAAACTGTATCAGCGCTCAAGCCATATAGATACGCAGTTGAAATGGCAAGTACAGATTCTGATACACAAACTTTAATCAGTATTAAAAATTATCTAGAGAAAACCTATGGAAATAAATTATGAGACATTCGAAAAGACCCTCAAGGAGGGGAACTATGAGGATGCGTTTCATATATTATTCAGGATGATAGATAATTTAGATCCAGATTCAATTAAAGCGGATAAAAAATGGACGAAGGTTGCTCGAAGGAAGTCTAATAATAAAGAGATTAAAGCCATTGAAAACGAATTTAAAGGACTCCCTAGGGAGAAGAAAAAAGATATTGAAGATAAATACGATAAAATATTGGAGAAAAATAATTAATGCCAATAGGCATCCCAGATAGAAGTAGATTTCAGGGAGTACCAAGCACAAGTGATTCTAGATGGACTGGAAATATACAATATCATCAAGCGAAAAAAGCTGGTCCCCACTATGATCTTCGCCTTAGTCCTCCTGGCAGCAGCGATGCTTTATCATGGGCTATTCGTAATTTGCCCGGCCCCGGTCAAAAGACAAAGGCCATAGAACAGCCGACACATGAAAGTTCATATATGGGTTGGGAAGGTGAGATAGAGTCTGGATATGGCGCAGGTAGTGTAAGTAGTATGTTCTTTGATAAAATTGAAGTCCTTGAGTCCAAGTCGGATAAGATATTATTTAATATCTATAAGGGTCAGGGTGTGGCAAGATATATGTTAATGAGTACTGGTGGTAAGGATTGGTTATTATATAATTACACTGGTACCGGAGAAAAGGTTCCGGATTACAAGCCACACTATAAGTCCATTGACATCAGTAAATTAAAGGCTGATGTTAAAGATGAAGTTTGGTCTCCAAAGCTTGATGGAGCACATAATACTGTAGTTATTAGACCCAACAAGCGACTCGATGTATATTCCTATAGAATAAGTAAAAAGTCTGGGGGCCCAATAGATCACTCATACAGAACAGACTTGTATAAGACTCGTGGTCCAGTAGATCTTGGAAATACTGTAGTAAGAACAGAACTATATTTACCTGGAAAAGATTCGAGTACGTTAGCAGGAATGTTGAATTCAAACGTATGGAAGTCTAGAGAAGCACAAGAACAGTATGGCAGAATCAAACCTGCACTTATAGATGTTGTTACATTCAAGGGTAAAAATGTAGAAAAAAGTCCTTATGAAGAAAAGCTCAAGATGATGAAAGAAGTATCTGAAAAAATACCAGAACTAGAAATGCCACCTATGGCTTATACACAACAAGAAAAAATGAAACTTAAAGACGATGTACTTTCGGGTAAACACCCGCTAACGCGTGAGGGAATAGTAGTTTATAAGACTAAAGAAGCTGTCCCTTACAAATCAAAGTCGAACGAAGACTTTGACGTTCTAATAACTGGAGTGTTCAGTGCTAGTCCAGGTAGCAAGTATGAAGGAAATGCTATAGGGGGGTTCGTTGGAATCCCAGAAAATTCTAAAACTAAAATTAGAATTGGATCCGGACTATCAGATGAACTAAGACGTGAAGCTTACTTGAATCCTAATCATTTTATTGGGCTATGGGCTAAAGTTACCGGGCATCAACAATATAGGTCTGGTAAGTTAAGAGTGCCCATCTTCAAGGAGTTCCGTTATGAGAAGTATAAATAGTTGCAATTAAACCCAGTTATTTATATATTAAATAAACATTTAAGGAGGAAGTAGCAAAATGGCTATGACATTATATCAAAAAGCGTATGCTAAAAAATTAGCAGCAGGCTCAGTTCAAAATACATATATACAATCTGTATATGATACTTATTCACATCAGGCAACTGGTGGAGACAGTGGAGCAACAAGTAAATGGCGTGCACAAAAAACGAGAGAGAGCGGAAACGTCCACGCCTATACGCGCAAGCTTACCGTTTTAAACGGTTCACAAGCATAATCAGAGAGACTTATGGCAAGATCATTATATCATACGGCTCTCGTTAGAACGCAAGAACGTGAAGCTAAGAAAAATAAAGAATTATTAAATGAGCAGCTTGTGGTTGAAGAACCACAGGTTACTCCTGAAGTAGAAAAAATCATTCCGGAAATACCGAAGGCTCCTGAGGTACCAGTGGTAGACGAATTACCAGAAGAACCTAAGGAAGAAGAACCTAAGGAAGAAGAACCTAAGGCAGAAGAACCTAAGGAAGAAGAACCTAAGGCAGAAGAACCTAAGGAAGAAGTCAAGAAAGAAGTCAAGGAAGAACCTAAAAAATCTACTTCGAGAAAGAAAGCTAAAAAAGAGGACCAAGATGAACAAGCAGAATCTAAAAGGGTTTAATAACGAAATTCAAAAAGAAGCCCTATTTCCTGTCTCTTGGGTAAAAGGTTTAACTAAGTTAAAAGTACTAAGAGCAGGAGTAAAAGGAGAAAAAGCCCTTGTCAGAGAAGCTGGAAGAGTAGCATCAAAGGCCGCAAGAACTGGTGGTAAAGAAGTGGGCGCAACAGGACAAGTAGATGACATTGTTGCAGCAATGAAAAATACCAGAATAGCTAAAGGTCAAGGAGTCATTGATGCCGCTGTGAAAGAACCTACCAAGGCTGTAGGCGGAGGCCTTTTATCAAAACATAAAGGTAAATTATTAATCGGTGGAGCAGTGGCTGGCGGACTATACTTAGCAAGTAAACCAGAAGACCAAGAGGAAGCAGCTAGAAAGAAAGCTAGAATGGCTCTAAGAAATATGAATATTCCACAAAGAGTATATTATAATTAATGTATCTTTTAATTGAACATAATGGAACTGAAACATCTAATACCCTAGCAGGAGCCCTAAAAGATATCGCTGAAGATAATTTTGGGGCTACTTGCGAATATATTATTAGTGACGTTCCAGACATAGGTTTATATAACGAAGATCAAAAAGAACTAATTCGTTTTAATGGTCCACGATCTGAAGAGGATCTAAATTACATTTTAAATTTTATAAATGAGGAAGAATAATGGGATATGAAATATTTTCACATTTAAATTACGATAAAGAACCAGAAACTCCAAATGATTTTGATTCTTTATTTTGTAAGATAGCCGAAAAAGCTGAACCAGAGTCTTTTGCCAAGATGGGCGAAATAGTTAAGGAAGCTTTTAAAGGCAAGTATGATAATGAGTTTACTGAATGGGGAGAGAAACTTAAACTAGATAGAGTTAAATTAGCTAAGTTATTTATTAAATAATGCAACCTAAAAAACTTACAAAATTACAAGTGGGACCAAGATCAGTTAAGTGCCCTGTTTGTGGTAATATGACGGCTAGAATACAGTCCGTCGCAAACTCTGTAGGAAAACTGCATAGAAAATTAATATGTCATGCAATAAACTGTAGGAGCGAACGAAATGTTTAAAGCTGAGATAGTTTTTTACAAACTTGCTAAGAAAAAGAAAAAATCAATAGAAGACGTAAATCCTGCTATTCCTATTGGTATGGCTGGTACTGCAACTGTTGGAGGGTTAGTCTATAGTGCAAAAAAACCTGCTGGAGTTCATAGTGCAAGAGTTCCAAAAAAAGAAGTTGATGAGTTCCTTAGAAAACTAAAGTCCGGAGATGTTTTAACTACAGGAGGCTATAATACTGGAAAAGCAAATCCATTTCAAGTATTATTAAATAGAGGATCCAAGCAGTATCATAGTGCAGTATATCTAGGCAAGGGACATATGACAGAGATGATTCCTCACGGAATGCAAAAACCAAGACGTACTACAGATAAATATTTATTAAGAGATTATCGCAATACAGAAACATTTCAGGCGCATAGACCTAAAATAAGTCCTAAGGAAACAAAAAAGTATGTGAGAGAAGTAAGACTGAATCAAAAGAAATATGTCTATGATGCCAAAGATTCTGCAAAAGCATATATTAAAAATAAGGTAGAAAAAGTAATTCCTACAAAAGCTATAATGAAAAAAATGTCCCCAGAAACAGCTCAAAAAGTTTTTGGATGTAAAGGAAAATTTTGTTCTAATTTAGCATCTAGTCATTTACCTCAAAAATTATTTAATGTTCATAAAACAGTGGCTATGCCTAGAGATTATCATAATCCTAAATTTTTTGAGTATATAGGTAAATTAGAAAAACCAGGAAAAGTAGGACACTTGGCAGCATCTAACAAATCTCTATGGAGATACGCAGGTAAACCAGCTTTAATTGCTGGAGGACTTTTAGCTGCGGCAGATATTACTGGAGTAATATAATGGCAAAAGTTACATTAATGGATAAAGCTTATAAAGTCTATAATAAAATTGTTGCTAAGCCAGCAGTCAAAGCTTTCAGTAAAAGATATGACAGGTATTGGTCAGTAGTAAGTGGAGAAAAAACGGACGCTGCAAGACAAAGATTGAGTGGGGTAGTTAGCAATATAAAAGCAAAACAAAAACCAAATCAAAGAACTTTGCTTGGAAAAACCCCTAGTAAAGCACCTCTAAGACATTATAAGAGTTACAGAGATTCTGTAAAAAATCTAGCTAAAGCAGAATTACAGAGGGCCGGCTATATTGGTGGTACAGCAGGAACAGCTGTAGTAGGAGTTCATGGATACAGAGAATTAACTGGTGATGAAGATTATATTAAAACTAAAATAAGGAAAATATAATGAAAATACCTTATATCAAATATATAGAAGCACTTGTATGCAGTAAATTAACCAAAGATCAAATAGAAGAAAAACTTGCTGATCAAGAATTTTTTATTCCGTTTGATGGAGTAGATCAAGTGCATGCTACGCTTGCAAAAATCAATCCAGATTATATAACAAAGAACCAACCAGATCCAAATTGGTTAATGGAACTCGGTGTTGATAAAATGGTAAGTTACTTGCGTAAGCTAGATATGCCTAATGGAACTATCGGGATAGAAGGTGCTTTTAGATTACTGGAAGATCCACTCATGTATAGACTTATTACCTCTCTGGCACTTGCTAAAATAACAGATGAAGATATCGAATTGATTGTTAATGGAAAATATAACATTAGTTATACATCAGAAGATATAACAGAATTTTTACATTACTTTTTTAATGTCAAATCTTGGTCTCTTACAGATAAAGTAGAATTTGTTGATGTTACAGAAAATAGTAACCTGAAGAGATTTTACAAGTTAGCTCTGGAAGGTGACAAGGATCGCCTTGTTTGGAAACTTGGAGCAGCACCTAACAAATCTTTTGATTCAATGCTTAGGGAAATAATGACAGATTCTTTTTATAATTTCAAGGAAAGTTCTAAGACAAACACAGACGTTGCACAAAAGTGGGGAAATCTTGCACTCAAGACAGTAGAAAAACTTGAAAAGTTTGATAAGGATACCAAGGAAAAGAAAGATGTTTTTTCAGAAATTACATTTAGACTTAACAAGAAAAAAGATCCAGACTTACCAGCTTCAGAGGGACCTATAGCTCAAGCCGAGGAAGAAGTTAAAATTAAACATATTTCGGAACTTAATTAATGGATAAAGCGTCACAAGTATATAAGAAAATAAAAAATGTTCCTACTAGTCAGGCCATTGATGCTTTGTCTAAAGAATGGGTTGACCGTAAGCCACCTAAAGGAGTACGTAAGGAAAAAGCTGAGGTAGTATTTTTTAAGCGAGCTGGAGTATTAGATCCTATTATGCCAGAAATGGCTCAGGACGTTTGGGAAAATGAAAATAAGTTACGACCAGCTATTCGAAAAGCAATATTCAAGAATCTTAATTCTTATATTCCTAAAGAGGCTATCAAGCAAATTGTTTTACTTGGTGCGATCACAGGATTGCAGTATGGGGATAGTCCTGAAGATAGAGCAACTGCTGATATAGATATCAATGTAGTTTTAGACCCCCCAGAATTAGTAGAAAAACTTTGGGAAGTGAGAAGAACATATAATGAAAAACCTCTTGCAGATACACGACATCCACTTAATGTTTACTTACAAGAAATGAGGGATGAAATTCCTGGGTATCAGGATTCATATTTTGGAGTTTACGATGTAATGGCCGATAAGTGGCTAATACAACCTCCACCAAAATCTAGTTATAGAAACCCCGACGATGTATATTGGGCAGAATTAATATCAATTAGATTACTAGCAAATGAGTTTGTCAGAAGAGTAGATAACTATGATCAGAGTTTAGAATATAGAAAAAAATTAAAACCTGCGACTAATCAAGCAGAAGTATGGCAAGAGATAAAAACTGAAAACAGAATAAAGAGAGATCTAGAAGAACTTATGGCTTTCAGTGAGAATTTACAAGAAGGTAGGAATCTAGTATACAATATCGGTTGGGGAATTCCACGTGCTGGCTATTTAAATTTGTTATATAAATATATTCATAGTTTTCTACCCAATCATTACGAAGATGTTTTACGTGATGTAGAAGAACTAGTACATAAATCAAAAAAGAAATATGCCAATTAAAGTAGATGTTATTAACGGCAGGTTAGAAGAAGCGCTTCGTAAATTAAAAAAGAAAATGGAAGCAGCTAAAGTAATAGAGGAATATAAACAAAGGCAATATTTTACAAAGCCTTCTCTTGCAAAAAGAGAAAAACGAAAAGCGAGAAAAAAATATGGATAAGGCAGAGTTAGTATTTCAAAAATATGCTGGAGTATTTAGTAAGATTTTTAAAGTATTTAAAAAAACTACTAAACTTCCCGGATATAAAGGAGTTGTTACACACACTACTCCAAATTTAGCAAAGATTGAAAAAGTAGTAGGTAAGGCAGAAACTGGGACTGCCCAGAGAATGCGAGAGACTATGTATAAAGGAATGGTTAATACACAAGGAAAGGTTGGAATTTCAAAAGCATGGACAGCTGAAGATAAAGTAAAAGGCTTAGCCAAAGAAAAAATGTTTAAACAACTTGGGTTAACTTAAATATATGGCTCAGGTTATACACACTACTAAAGCAGATTTTGCTGAGAATTTCTTGTACTTGAATGGTCAACAATTATCATTGAATGATTACCCACATTTACGTGCAATTTACAATTCAGATGCAGCGGAGTCTGTGTATATGTTTTCAAGGCAAACAGCCAAGTCTACTACGTTATCAAATTTAATGATAACTAACAGTGTTATGTATAACTATTTCAAGTCTCTCTATATATCACCAACTGTAGATCAAACAAAAGTATTCTCTCATGATCGTG
>Ga0307378_10004757_pt1 | contig 19179 bp, 19 predicted proteins | sample UN1MG_FD_202238 | JGI IMG/M metagenome (GOLD analysis project Ga0307378, IMG submission 202238) | Soil microbial communities from Risofladan, Vaasa, Finland - UN-1 | ecosystem: Environmental > Terrestrial > Soil > Coastal area > Acid sulfate soil | place: Finland: Risofladan, Vaasa | collected... | reverse complement strand
GACGATATAATCGTAGGCGCCGGCCCGGACGGCCTCCACGGCCCGCTCGATGTTCCCGTAAGCCGTGACCATGACCGGGGTCACGAGGGGGTTCCCGGCCAGCATGTCCTTGATGGCGTCGACACCTGTTTCTTCGCCCAGCCGGTAATCGACGACGGCCACGGCGACCGGATTCCGGAGGACGGCCTCCAGGGCCTCCTTACGGGACGACGCCTCGATGACCGGAAAACCGCGCGCCTCCAGATTTTCCCGGATGAGCTTGCGCTGGACCGGGTCGTCTTCGACGACCAGGATAAGGGGTTCGTTCATCTCACGCTCCTGGAAGCTCGATCCGGAATTCGCTCCCCTTGCCTGCCCGGCTCCGGACCTCGATCGTTCCGCCATGAGCTTCGACGATTTTTTTGGCCAGAAAGAGACCGATCCCCGTGCCCTTCTCTTTTGTCGTGAAGAAGGGTTCGAAGACCCGGGCGACGGCCTCCGGCGGGATGCCCGGCCCTTCGTCCCGGACCAGGATCTCGACCTTTTTTTTCGTCCGGCGGCCTTCCACCCAGACGGGAGTGGACGACGACGCTTCCGCGGCGTTTTTTAGGAGGTTGAGCAAGGCCAGTGACAGCAGCTCGCCGTCGCCAGGCAGCCGAACGCCGGACTCCGCTTCGATGAGAAGACGGGCCGTAACTTCCGGGTCCTCCGCGGCGAGGCTTGCCGCGGCGCGGCGCAGGACGTCGTCTAAAACGAGCATCGAGGAGACAGGCCGGACCGGCCTGACCGCGCTCGAGAATCGGTCGACGATGCGGGCGATCGCCTGGACCTGGGTCTTCCCGAGTTCCAGGCTTTCCTTCTCTTCCGGGGGGGTTTTATGGAGAAGCAGTTCGAAGAGGAGGGAGAGGCTGTTCAGCGGGTTCTTGATCTCGTGGGCTATGCCCGAGGTGAAGGCCGAGAGCTCCCGGAACCGCTCCTTCTCCAATCGCTCGGCCTCGGCCTCCCGGGCTTTGGCCATGTAGCCGGACTGAAGCTGGAACAGGCCCCGGAAAAAGAGCGCGCCGGCGAGCAGGATGAGTCCGGAGAGAAGGAAGGAGGTCCGCCGGGACAAGGCGATCATCTCTTCCATCCCGGCCAGGGCGTATCCCAGGTAGATGTAATACCGGCTTCCGTCCCGGCGCGGGACGGCCGTGAACGTGTTGAAGATCTTCCCGGCCGGGGAGTCGATGATCTCGGATCGTTCGGCCCGGGCCTCCCGGAGAGAGATGGGCAAGTAGCCTTCATAGCGGGAATTCCAGGCCAAGACGTTGTTTTCCCCGTCGAGGAGGGCGATGAAATAGATGTCTTCTTCCGTGAGGACGATGTCGAGGATCCCGTCGGGGGACACGCCCTCGTCAAGAAGATGGGAGACCGCCACCCTGAGAATGTCCGCCGTGGCCAGGAGCTGGCCGCGGACCAGGACCTCCGTCCGCCTCTTCAAATCGGCCTGGCCGAGGAAGGAGGCCAGGGAGAAAAAGAAGAACACCCCGAGGAACGGAAGGAGGAAAAAAAGAAATACGTTCCGCCGCTTCAATCGCCGCCGAACCTCCGTATCCCGCGCTTATGTTTGGGGCCGCCTTGCCAGCTGGGGAATCCCCGCTTGTCCCGGAGCGTGAACGTTTCGCCCCGGAGCTGGAGCTCCCGGACGATGACCGTCGGGAGGCCTTCCCGGGCTTCGGAGAGGGATCCTACGATCTTCACTTTCTCGCCGCCGTGGATGTCCTGGCCGAAGAACCAGGACGGGCTGACTTCGACTTTGTACATTTTCTTCTCCGCGGAAGCCTCGACACGGAGGACGAGAAATGGGGCTGTCCCCTTGTAGCGGGGCTCGAGGCTGATCTGGCGAACGACACCCTCGATCTTTACCTCCTTGTCGACGTTGTAGAAATGCTCGGCCGTCTGCCCGGCCGCTGGGCCGGCGAAGAGCACCGCGAGAATGGGAATGAGGGCGATTCTGTTATTCATGAGATGCCTCCCTTCCGGCCGGTCGGCAGGTTCCACTCGAACCCGCCCATGATGTAATGGCCCTTCCAATCGAATAGCGGGTCGCTCGAGCGATTGTCGACCCGCGAGAAGGCCAGGAAAACCGTGACCCGGCGGAAGTTCTTCTCGACGCGGGCCTCGACGAGATGCCGGAGGTCGTTCCGGACGATCCCCAGCGGCTCTCCTTCAAGGCTCAGGCTTTCGACTCCGGGGAACGTCTTGTCGGCGTAGGTGTAGCCGGCCTTGATCTCGACGCTCCAGGGGAGGTTCAAGGTGAGCCGGCCGTTAAACTGGCTCCCGTCCCAGGAGAAGGCGTCCGCACTGGGGTTCTGCACAAGGTAGAATTCCTCGATCGAAAGGAACGGGTTTTCGCCCGTCACGATCCATTGCCTCAAGGCGGACACGCTCAGTCCGACCACGTCTCCGAGGCCTTGGGCTGCGAGAACGGAGAGGGAGACATGGCCGATTCCTGCGCCGCCGCCCTCGCTGCTAGTGCGCGGAATGAAGCCGTTGCCGCCCTGGTAATCAGCGCCTCCCCAGCCCTGGCCGGAACCGCTCCCCGTTCCCGCTCCCATGCCGGCTGGCGCGGCGATCATCGCGACCGGCTCCGGCAGGAAAGGATGGAGGAAATACTTGTATCCCCATTCCGCGTCCGCCTTAAAAGTGGTTCTGGTTGCGAAATATTTATCGATTGAAAGGGAGGCCATTGTGCTCACGAAATCGAACAGGGAGTCCTTGTAGGCTGCGTAAGCGCCCTGTCCCTGGAGCTTCAAGATCGAAGACGGTGCCAGGTAGGTCTTGAAGGCTGCCAGAAGGTTGGCTCCCAGGGCGCTGAAGGCTTCATAGGTTTGCCGATAGAACAATCCGGAACCGCCCGCGGCGAAGTAAAAAGCACTCTTCGCCCCGGCGGGTTTGAGATAATCCAGGCCGATGTCCGCTCCGAAGGAGCTCAATCCGGACATTTCGCGAAAGGCGGAGTACTGCAGGCCGGCAAGCAACGAGACCGCCGCAAAGTCCTGGTTGATGGAGAGCGAAAACGCCGAGATCTGGTCCGCTACGGCGTTTCTCGTTTGGAACAGGTTCTGGGTGGAGTGCTGGTTGAAAGAGAGGTAAACGACGCCTCCCTCGGCCGAGACGGCCAGGAGCAGGAGAACGGGAACGACAAGCTTCAACTTGCTTATCATCATGATGTAAAACCTCCGATCAATCAAGAAAAAAAGAGCCTCCTCTTCGCGAGGGCGGAGAGGAGGCTCTTCGAAATCTTAGCGGCGGCCCTTTCTCTGGACAGCGCCCTTGGGGCCGGTGCCATCGCACACTCCGATCCCGGCCGTCCGTCCGGCGGCCATCGTGCCCTGCCGGAAGGAGCCCTTGCCGAAGTTGGCCTTGGTGAGCTGTCCGGCCTTCTGGCCCTGGGTCATTTCCGTATCGTCCGGGCGGCCGACGCGATTCTGGTCCTTGTAGCCGGATCCGTCGAGCGGCCGGGTCCAATCGGCGTCCTGGCCGTTGGGGATGCCGTCGCCATCGGCGTCACGGGCGGCGTCGTTGATGCCGTCCCCGTTCTCGTCGATGAAAAGGGTCCCGAATCTGTGCTGGTAAGCGGACTTCGTCTGGACTTTGTTCTGGGCCTTGACCTGAGCCTTGACCTGGGCTTGGGCCTTGGTCTGTTCCTGGGTCTCCTCCTGGGCCGCCGCGAAGGCGAAGCCGACGAGAAGAATCCCGACTGCGAGTGCGAATACTTTTTTCATCTTATGACCTCCTAAGTCATTTAGGCCAAACTCTAATGCGAGCTACGTGCCAAGTTATATCTATAAGAAAATAAATAAGATATATAAATACACCTCGGGGAAAACAGACAATTTTGTAGGACTAACCGACATTATTGCCGGATGACTGACCCCGGCGGCTCTATTACCGGCCCGGTCGCCGGGGGTCTTTGGGGAGGCTGGGAGGAGATAGCCTGAGGGGCCATTTTTCGGGGTCGACGATTTCCTGTATAATAGGTTCTGTCGGCGAGAGAGAGCCGATAGGCTGTGCCCCCGTTTTCGGATCCCGGCGAAGAGGGCAGACCCTTTCTAACCAATTGAAACCGGGACCGGAGGGTCGGCATCGAAGAAAAGGACCCGGTCCGGGAAGAATTGGCCCCTCCCCCCGTCTAATAGGGTGCGGAGGACAAGTGAGCATATCTGAATGGAAGAACGACAACTTGTCCAGCTGGCTCAAGAAGGAAGCCCGGCGGCCTTCGAGGAGCTGGTCGCGAAATACCAGTCCAAGGTGTTCAGCATGGCTCTGAGTTTCACCAGGAACCGTGAGGCGGCCGACGACCTGGCCCAGGAAATTTTCTTGAAAGCCTACTTGGCCCTGCCCCGGTTCCATGGAAAATCGGAGTTCGGGACATGGCTCTACCGGATCTCCATGAACCATATCAAGGACTATCTCCGGAAAAAGAGCCGGGCCAAGGAAGTCTCGCTGGAGGACGTCGCCGAAGTTTCGGCCTCCAACAGGGAGCAGACGGAACGGGCCGAGCAGGAACAGGAGACAGAAGCCCGGCGGACGCTCGTCCAGAGATTCGTCCAGGGGCTGCCGGAAAAATACCGGGTCATCGTGACGCTCCGGGACATCCAGGGTCTGGCCTATGAACAGATCTCCCAGACCCTCAAACTTTCGCCGGGGACCGTGGACTCCAGACTCCACCGGGCGCGGAGGATGCTCCGCAAAAAGCTGGCTCCTTATCTGTTGAGAGAGGGAGGGGCAAATGGACTGTAAAACGGCGGAAAAACGGATCCTGTGGTCCCTCGACGAGCGGCTCGATGAGCGCTCGGCGGGCCTCCTCGGGAAACACCTCGAGGCCTGTCCGTCCTGCCGGAAGGCGGAGGCGGAATACCGGTCCATGCTCGCCCTTCTGCGGGACGGAAAGGACTCCGCCCCGCTGCCCCGTTTTTGGGAGCGCCTCCAGCCCCGGCTTCGGGAGGAACGGGAGATCGCGCCCTTCCTTTTCTGGGAAAGATGGAACCTGCGGGCCATCCCGGCATTTCTGGCTATCGTGTTCGTGGCCGGGGCAGCCCTCTTTTTCACCCCCCCGGCGGGCGAGCTGACCGCGTCGCAGGCCCTGCTCCTCGATAACACCAACCCCATCACCGTGGCCGAGCAGCTTTTCAATGTCGAAAAGCCGGACGAAAGGAACATGATGCTCCTTTTCGCCGCGCTCGATGACAAGGTACCGGTCCGGAGGCCGACACCATGAAGACGAAATACAAGATCCTCATCGCCCTGACGCTCCTCGTCGTCTTCGGCCTCGGTGTCACCGCCGGCGTGCTGGGGGAGAGATACTTCGTCCACAAGACGTCCCGCCGCTCCCAGCCGGACCGGTCGTCCCATCCGACTTTCGAGAGCTGGGCCCGGGAGCTCCAACTGACGCCGGACCAGCAGGAAAAGATCCGCGAGATCTTCAAGAAGAACGAAGTGCGGATGAAACAGTACCGGACCGATGGGCTGGCCAAACTCGGCGAGATCCGCAAGATGCTCAGGGCCGAGATGGACGCGGTCTTCACTCCCGAACAGAAGAAGAAAAACGAAGAGATCATCCGCCGGCAGGACGAGCGGCGGAGGAACGATCCCAATCGAAAGAGCACCAACCGAAACGATTCGCGCGAACGGCGGGAGCCCGACAGGTAGCCGCAGGACCGCGAGAGCTAAAGGAGATAAGCCATGAAGAAAAAAACCATCTGGATCATCGTCGTCCTGGTCGTCGTGGCCGGGGCCATTCTCGGCCTGACGGTGTTCCGTAGCGGTAGGAACGGTGAGATCAAGTACAGAACCGAGACGCTCGCCCGCGGCGACATCGAGGCCCTCGTCGTCACCTCGGGGACCTTGAACCCGATCGAGATCGTCGACGTCGGCGCCCAGGTCTCGGGCAAGATCGAAAAGCTCTACGCTGACTTCAATACGCCCGTCACCAAGGGGCAGATCGTAGCCGAACTCGACCAGGAACCCCTGAAGATGAAGATCGACCAGAACGAGGCCAACTACAAGAGCCGCGTGGCCTCCCTCGATCGGGCCAAGGTGACCTTATCCCAGGCCGAAAAAGGCTACGAGCGGGCCAAGTCCCTGTTCGCCAAGGAGCTCGTCTCTATCGAGGAGATGGAGGCGGCCGAGGCCTCGTATTTAGGCTCTAAAAGCGACCTTATTTCGGCCGAGGCCACCCTATCCCAGGCCAAGAGCACGCTCGACCTGAGCAAGGTCGATCTGTCCTACGCGGTCATCCGGGCCCCAGTCGACGGTATCGTCATCGTCCGGAAAGTCAATGTCGGCCAGACCCTCCAGTCGAGCATGACGGCCCCCCTCCTGTTCCAGGTGGCCACCGACCTGACCAAGATGAAGGTCGAATGCAGCGTCGACGAGTCCGACATCGGCAAGGTCAAGGAAGGACAGAAGGCGCGGTTCACGGTCGAGGCCTATCCGAACGAGACGTTCAACGGCGTCGTCCAGCAGGTCCGATTCTCGCCCGAGACCGTCCAGAACGTCGTCACCTACACGACCATCGTCAACGTCGAGAATCCGGGGAAAAAGCTCCTTCCCGGCATGACGGCGACCGTGTCCATCATCGTCGGCGAGGCCAAGGACGTCCTTCGGGTTTCGAACGCGGCCCTGCGCTTCACCCCCAACCTGAGCCCCGAAGAGCTCGCCAAGATGGCCCAAGAGATGAGGGACAAGATGACGGCCCAGCGCCCGGCGCAGGGCGGACAGCCGGGCGCGGCCGAAGCCCCGGGCGCGGGCGCCGCTCCGTCCAGGAACGGTGGTCAGGCCAGGCCCGCAGGAGCAGGCCAGGGAGCGCCGGGGGCGGCCTTACGGCAGGGCGGGATGCCGGGCGGGGGCGGAGGACAGGCCGGCCGGGCCCGCCAGCAGGCGCCGCGCGTCTGGATCATGGACAACGTCGGGAAGCTGAGCATGGTCTTCATCCGGACGGGTGTTTCGGACACGAGTTACTCGGAAATACGCGGGGGTGAGCTCAAGGAAGGCGACGTCGTCATCGCCGGGTTGGAAACGCCGGCCACACGGGCCGGGGCGAATCAGCCCCAGATGAACCAGATGATGTTCATGGGCGGCGGCCGCCGGTAAGCGCCGCGCCTAAAGGATAACGATAATGGCTGGAAATATTATCGAGCTTCGGAATTTAGCCAAAACCTACTATATTGGCGAGACCCACGTCGACGCCTTGCGGGGCGTGTCCTACACGATCGAGAAAGGGGACTTCCTGGCCGTCATGGGATCTTCGGGGTCCGGCAAGTCGACCCTGATGAACATCATCGGCTGCCTGGACAAGCCGACCTCGGGCGAATACATCCTCGATGGGGAAGAGGTCTCCACGTTCGATAAGAACAAGCTGGCCCGCATCCGGAACCAGAAGATCGGGTTCGTCTTCCAGAGCTTCAACCTCCTCTCCCGGACGACGGCCCTGGAAAACACCGAGTTGCCTCTTCTCTACTCGGCGACGAACGGCAAAGACATGACGGAGCGGGCCATGGCCTCGCTCGCCGCCGTCGGCCTCAAAGACAGGGCCCATCACAAGACGAACCAGCTTTCGGGAGGCGAGCAGCAGCGGGTAGCCATCGCCCGGGCCCTGCTCAACAACCCCGCCCTCATCCTGGCCGACGAGCCGACGGGCAATCTCGACAGCAAGACGAGCTCGGACATCATGAACATCTTCAAGACCCTCAACGAAGAGAAGGGCATGACGATGGTCATGGTCACCCACGAACCCGACATCGCCGCCTGGGCCCGGAAAAGGATCTATCTCCTGGACGGCCTCATCGTCCGGGAAGAGCGGACTTGACCCGGAAGGGAAGGCCCGCCAAGGAGAATTCATAATGATCAAACGAGCCCTGATGCACGGAGTCAGAACGTGCCGGGTGGCCTTCCGGGCCCTGGCCCGCAACAAGATGAGGTCCTTCCTCACGGCCTTGGGGATCATCATCGGCGTCGGCGCCGTGATCGCCATGGTCAGCATCGGCGAGGGGGCCAAGCGCGGTATCGAAAACCGGTTCGCTGCCATGGGGACGAATCTTCTCTTCGTCTCGCCCGGCAGCCAGAGCGCCCGGGGCGTCCACGGCGGGTGGGGCAGCATGCAGACGCTCAAGGAGGAGGACGCCGCGGCGATCGGGCAGGAATGCCCGGCCGTCATGTACATCTCGCCCTCCGTCAGCGCCCGGGCCCAGACGGTCTACGGCAACAAGAACTGGAACACTTCGATATCGGGCACGGGGGAGCGCTATCCGGAAGTCCGCAATTGGGACGTCGAGTTCGGGAGTTATTTCGATGAGAACCAGGTCAGGTCCGCGGCCAAGGTCTGTGTCCTCGGGGCCGACGTCAAGACGAACCTGTTCGAGGACGACGACCCGGTCGGCAAGGTCATCCGGCTCAAGAAGATCCCGTTCAAAGTCCTGGGCGTCCTGAAGAAGCGGGGCGAGTCGGGCGGGTTCGGCAGCCGGGACGACATGATCGCCATCCCCTACACGACGGCCATGCGCCGCCTGCAGGGTATCGACTATATCCAGTCGGTCGACGTCCGGGCGGTTTCGGCGGACCAAATGCTGCAGGCCCAGGCCCAGATCGAGGAACTCCTCCGGGTCCGGCACAGGATCGCCCCGGGCGCGGAGGACGATTTCACCGTCCGCAACATGTCCGAAATCGCCGAAGCGGCGGCCGAGACGACCCAGATGATGACCGTCCTTCTCGGCAGCATCGCCTCGATCTCGCTCCTCGTCGGCGGGATCGGCATCATGAACATCATGCTGGTCTCGGTGACGGAAAGGATCCGCGAGATCGGCCTGCGCATGGCCGTCGGCGCCCGCGAGCGGGACATCCTCCTTCAGTTCCTGACCGAGGCGATCGTCCTCAGCATGATGGGCGGGCTCATCGGCATCGGCTTCGGAATCGGCGCGTCCAAGCTCATCAAGAAGATCAAGATGTTCGCGTCGTTCAACACCGTCGTTTCCATCGAATCGGTCCTGATGGCCTTCTTCTTCGCCGCGACGATCGGCATCTTCTTCGGGTTCTACCCGGCCCGGAAGGCCTCCCGTCTCGACCCGATCGAAGCCCTGAGGTACGAATAAACTCCGGCCCTCTCCTCGGAGAGCCGCCGGTTGAAGACAAGGAGAATGAACATGAGAAAAAAAATCCTATTCCCCCTGATGGTTCTCGCCCTCGTCCTGGCGGGCCCCGGCTTCGGCCAGGACGCCAAGAGCACTCTGTCGTTGTCCCTCGACGAATGCATCGTCAGGGCCCTAAAGGACAACCTGGGTGTCGCCATCCAGATCCTCGGCCCCGAGATCTCGAGGGAGAGCGTCACCCAAGCCCAGGAGAAGTACATCCCCACGCTAGCCATGAGCCTCAGTTCAAGGAAGCAGGAGAACGCCTCCTATTCGTATTATGACGCGGCGGAGAGCCTCGTCGACAAGACCCAGAACTTCACTTTCATGAACGCCAGCCAGGCCCTGCCGACGGGAGGGACCTTCAGCCTCGACTTCAACGGTTACCGGACCAAGACCAACCGGAGAGGGACGACGATCGATCCCCGCTTCAGCACGACGCTCCGGTTCAATTTCAGCCAACCCCTCCTTCGGAACTTCGGCTTCAAAATGGCCCGCCGGGAGATCCTGGTGGCCATAAACAACCTCGGGGTCTCGGAGGAGAATCTCAAGAGGACTCTGTCGGACACCGTCTACAATGTCGAGAGCGCCTATTGGAATCTCGTCTACAGCATCGAGAACCTCGACGTGCGCCGCCAGTCCCTCGAGCTCGCCAAGGACCTCCTCGAGAAGAACCAGCGATCGGTCGAGGTCGGCACCCTGGCCCCCATGGAAGTCCTGAGCGCCCGGGCCGAAGTGGCCACCCGCGAGGCCGACCTCATCCAGGCGGAGACCCAGATCCAGAGCAACGAAGACCAGCTCCGGCTCCTCCTCAACATCAGCGGCGACGAGGACAAGAGGATCACGGCCGTCGTGCCCAAGGACAAGCCCACGTACGTCCAGAGGACGGTCGACCTCGAGGAAGCCCTGGCTACGGCCATCCAGAACAGGAACGACCTCGAGATCTCCCGGATCGGCCTCGAAACGGAAAAACTCAACCTCAGCTACGCCAAGAACCAGAACCTGCCCGACCTCAGCCTCTCGGCGTCGTATTACAGCCCGGGTATCGACGGCACCCAGCTCATCTACGACATCAACCCGATCGATCCGGGGGCCAAAATCATCGAGCGGATCCCCGGCGGCATCGGCGGCGCCCTGAAGCAGACCACGAGCTTCAAGTATCCGAACTGGAACCTGGGCTTGACGCTCAGCATCCCCCTGGCCAACATCTTCTCCAAGGCCAACCTGGCCCAGGCCAGGCTCAACATGCGGCAGGCCATGCTCGAGCTCGAGAACCAGAAGGAGCAGATCTATCTCGAGATCAAGAACGCCGTCCGGTCCGTCGACGCCAACTACAAGAGGATCCTCGCCTTCAGGACGGCCCGGGAGCTGTCCGAACAGAAGCTCGCGGCTGAGGAAGAGAAGCGCCGGGTCGGGCTGAGCACCAACTACTTCGTCCTTCAATTCCAGCGGGACCTGGCCAACGCCCGCATCTCCGAGCTCAACGCCATCGTTTCCTATAATGTCTCGCTGGCTTCGCTCGAAAGATCGATGGGCACCAACCTGAAGTCGAAGGATATCAAGCTGTCGGAGATCGTCCCCGGCCTGGATTAAGCGGAATTCCCCCGCCGGCGGAGGGCCGTTGGAGGCCCCCCGCCGGCCTTCGGATCCTCCCCTTTCCCCCTTGGTTGTCAACGATTTAACTTGCAATCGGAGGATGATTGTGCTATCCTCTTTAGCAACGAGTGTCCTTTCCGACCCAACCTATCGATGGGAGAAGCTTCTATGAACAGAAAGCTGATCCGGCCCAATCTCACCGAGATCAAGGAACGCATGAGCCAGGACAAGGAACGGGAAAAGGAAGCGGTCCACAAGAGAATGCACCCGCCGACCGACACCTTCGCCGAGAGCTATTACTACCTCAAGCAGATGAACAAGAAAACCCCCATGGCCGTCGTCTACTCGGACGGCGAGATCGTCGAGGGGTACGTCGAATGGTACGACCGCAACTGCATCAAGCTCAACCGCGATAACGCTCCGAACCTCCTCATCTACAAGTCGAACATCCGCTGCATCTACAAGGTGGGCGAGGCCGAAGGAAACGAGCCCGGCAAGAAATGACCGTTCCCAGGATCGGGGTGACCCCCGGCGACCCGGGCGGCATCGGTCCCGAGATCGTCGTCAAAACACTTTCGCGCCCGTCCGTTCTTCCGCCGGCCGCCTATATCCTCTTCACCGACTCCCGGATCGTCGCGGCCGAGGAGAAGCGGCTCGGTCTCCGGCTCGCCGCCCGCGAGTGGCGTCCCGAATGTCCGTGGGAGGCGGGGGTTTACATCGTGGACGTTCCGGCTCCGGGCTGGGCGGCCGTCCATGGCCGCGTTTCGGCGGAGAACGGAGAAACGTCTTTCCGGTTTTTCGAAACGGCCGTGGCCGGGGCCCGAAACGGCGACCTCGAAGCCGTAGTGACCGCCCCGATTTCGAAGGCCGCTTGGGCTCTCGCCGGGCTCCCCTGGCGAGGACACACGGATTATCTGGACCAATTCTGCCCGGGCGCGATCATGTCCTTCTGGTCGGAACGGCTCAAGGTCGCCTTGTTCAGCCATCACCGGTCTCTGCGCGAAGCGGTCGTCGCCGTCCGCAGGGACGCCCTGGTCGATTTCTTCGTGAGGCTTCACCGGGCGCTCGAAAAAATTCCCGGTGGGCCGTTCACGCTTCTCGTGGCCGGGCTGAATCCGCACGCGGGCGAGGACGGCAGCCTCGGGCGCGAGGAGGAGGAGGAGATCAGGCCGGCCATCGACGCGGTCAGGCGGGACGGTATCCCGATCGCCGGGCCCTTCCCCCCGGACACCGTTTTTCTTCGGGCCCTGGGAAAAAAGGAGGCCGTCGTCGTCGCCCTGACGCATGACCAGGGGCTCATCGCCTTCAAGCTCGAAGCGTTCGCCGAGGGCGTCAACGCGACGCTCGGCCTGCCCTTCGTTCGGACTTCCCCCGACCATGGAACGGCCTTCGATATCGCCGGCAAGGGTGTCGCCGATCCCCGCAGCATGGAGGAGGCGCTCCGGTTGGCCGGAGTCTTCAGCGCGAGCGGTTCTTAAGCGCGGCCCGGATCTCGCGGTCCGTATCCCTTTTCTTGATAGTCTCGCGCTTTTCGTGTTCCCTTTTCCCCCGGACCAGGGCCAGTTCGAGCTTGATCCTACCCTTATCGTTGATCAGGACCTTGGTCGGGACCATGGTCAGGCCCCTTTCCAGGGTCTTCCCGGCCAGGCGCTTGATCTCCCGGCGGTGGAGCAGGAGCTTGCGGTCCCTGAGGGGGTCGTGGTTGAAAATATTCGCGGCCTCGTAGGGGCTGATGTGGCATTTGACGAGAAAAACCTCGCCGTTCCGGACCTCGGCGTAGCTCTCCTTGAGGCTGACCCGGCCGCCGCGGACGGACTTGACCTCGCTCCCGACGAGAGCCAGGCCCGCTTCGAAGGTCTCGAGGATGAGATAGTCGTGAGAGACGGTCTTGTTGACGGCGACGTTCTTCATGGCTTGGAGCGGGGGGCCGCGCCCGCTGGCGCGACTTCGATGAGGCTGACGTGGCGCTTGTTCATTTTTTCGACCGTTACCCGGAAACCGTTGAATTCGAGCGAATCTTTTTCGCGGGGCAGGCGGCCGAACTCGGACAGGAAGAAGCCGGCGATCGTCGTGTAGCCGCCCTTCTCCGGGATGCCCAGGGCGACGAGCGCGTTGACGTTCTTGACCGGAGCGGCCCCCGTGATGAGCAAGCGCCCGCCGTCGAGCCGGGAGAACCAATCCTCGGTCTGGCCATCGTGTTCGTCCTGGATCTCGCCGACGATCTCCTCGATGATGTCCTCGAGCGTCACCAGGCCGTCGACGTTCCCGTATTCGTCGACGACGAGGGCCATGTGGACGGCCTTCTCCTGCATCTGGAGGAGGACTTTTTCGAGCGAGGCGAACTCCGGGACGAAAAACGGTTTGCGCAGCATGTTCTTGATTACAATAGCCTTATTATCAATAAGATAGCCGATTATGTCCTTGCTGTGGAGGATGCCTTCGATGTTGTCCAGCCGGCCCCTGTAGACCGGGTATCGCGAATAGCCGGCCGCGCGGACCGTGGCCAGGACGTCGTTCGGCGTGGAATCGACTTCGATGGCCTTGACCTCGGGCCGGGGGACCATGACCTCCTTGACGGGGCGGGAACCCATGTCGAGGGCGCCGGCGACGATCTTCCGGCGGAGCGCGGACAGGCCGCGCGCGCCGGCGCGGAGGGCGATCTTGATCTCCTCTTCGTTGAGAGGCCGTGACGAGCCGGCCGGTTTGGGCCTGGTCGAGGGCATGATCAGCCCGGTCATGATCGAGAAGAGCTTGACGAGGGGCGCGAAGAGGATCATGACTCCCCTGATCGGGTAGCTGACGAGGGACACCGTTCTGAGGGAGTTGTGGGCGGCGAACGTCTTGGGGTTGACCTCCGCGAAGATAAGGAGGAAGAGGGTCGTGGCGATCGTCGCGTAAAGGATGGCCTGGTTGCGGTCCGGCAGGAGGCCGACGAAAATGGACGTCGCGATGGAGGCCGCGGCCGCGTTGACCAAGGTGTTCCCGATCAGGATCGTGGCCAGGAGATCGTTCGTCCGGCCGAGGATCTTCCGGGCCAGGCCGGCCCGCTTCGAGCCTTTCTTATCATGGTATTCGAGGGAGAAAGGGTTGACCGCGATGAAGGCCGTCTCCGACGAGGAGAAAAAGGCGCTGATCAGGACGCACAGGAGGAACAACAGGATCCCGGTGAGGAGCATGGGCCTCCGTTCAGGCCGCGATGCGGGACTTGGCGGCCTTGAAACAGCGGGACAGGGTGCCGAGGAGCTTTTCTTCCACCTTGGACGACGGCGAGTCGACCGCTTCGGAGATCTCCGAGACCATGAGCTCCTTGGCCTTCTCCATCATCTTTTTCTCGCGGAAGGAGAGCGGCTTGAGGAGACTGAGGTAGTAGAGGCTCTTCAGGACGGTGGCCATGTCGGAAAGCGTCCCCGACTTCATCAGGTTGAGGTGCTCCTTGTAGCGCCCCTTCCAGTCTGTGGTAACGTCCACGTTCCCGTTCCCCATGAAATGGTAGATCTTCCTGATGGAACCCTCGGTCACCGGCCGGCGGATCCCGATCTCCAGGGCGGTCGTGCTCGGGACCGTGACCAGCGTGTTGTTGCAGATGATCCTCAGGTGGAAGACCGTGAACAGTTCCCCGTCGTAGGTGTCCTCGCCGATGTCTTCGACGACCCCAAGACCTTGATTGGGATAAATGACTTTATCGCCAATTTTAAGTGATTTCATGCCCCCCCATTATACCGGAAGGGGGGATGAGAGTCAACGTGTTTCCCCCCCTGGGAGAGCGGCCTTGACAGGCCGGCGACCTTCGGGTAACATACACCCTTCAAAGGTGTTGGACAAGCATGAAGAGAACGTTTCAGCCGAACAACAGAAGACGCAAGAAAACGCACGGTTTCCGGGTCCGCATGAAGACCAAGGGTGGACAAGAGGTCATCAAGAGCAGAAGGCGCAAGGGTCGAAAGCGCGTTTCTGTCGGATGAATGAGCGCCTGACGCCTCTCGAGAGAATCCGCAGAAAAAGCGATTTTACCAGTCTTTATCGGGATGGCGGCCGCCTTCGGGGAAGATATTTCCACTTGGTCTTCCGCAGGAGCGAGTTAGGCTATTCCCGGCTGGCGGTCGTCGCCAGCCGGAAGGTCGGCTCCGCGGTCGTCAGGAACAAGGTCAAAAGGCGCCTCAGGGAGCTTTTTCGGCGGCACAAGGATCTCCTGAGAGAACCGACGGACCTTATCGTCATAGCCCGTCCGGAGTCGGGAGACGCCCCCTGGGCCGAGTTCCGGGAAGCTTATTTCTCGTCATTGACTACGATTTTTCGAAAACGGATATCATCGTGAAGGCCGCCGTGCTCTTCTTGATCAGGTTGTACCAGCTGACCCTCTCCCCGCTTTTTGGCACCCGTTGCCGGTACCATCCGACCTGCTCGGCCTATGCCCAGGAGGCCGTCGCGAAATACGGCATCTTCAGGGGCGCCCTCCTGGGCGTTAAGCGGCTCTTGCGTTGCCATCCTTTTCATGAGGGCGGAATCGACCCTGTGCCCTGAGAGTGAGAGAGTATGGAAAAACGACTCATCTTTGCCATCGTGCTTTCCTTCTTGGTGCTGATGGGCTACCAGTACTTTATCTCCAAGACGAATAAGCCCGTCGTCCCCCCCGTAGAAGACTTGTCCGCGACCCCCGCCGCTCCCCTGCCTGGGACGGCCGGAGCGGTCCAGCAAAGCAGGGCAGATGCGCCGGCCGAGGCCAAGCCGGCCCCGGCCGAGGCCGTTCCCGCTCCGGACCTCGGGGCCGTGGCCGGACAGGCCGAGACGGACGTCGTTGTCGAGACATCACTTTTCAAGGCCGTCTGGACGAACAAGGGCGGTGTCCTTAAGAGCTGGAAACTCAAGAATTACAAGAACAGCCAGAAAGAAGATCTCGACCTCGTCCCCGCCTTGGCCGGAGAGATCGGCCGCTTCCCCTTCTCCCTGGGCCTCGATGATACGGCCTTGGCCGCCCTCCTCAACTCTTCTCTCTTCGAGGCCTCGCAGACCTCCCTCGACCTCAGGGACGGGGCGAGCGGCGAGCTTCGCTTCGTTTTCTCCGACGGAGCCGCGGTCCAGGCGGAGAAAACCTTCCGCTTCACCGGTGGCGAGTACGCCTTGGAAACCGAGATCCGGGTCTGGAAGGACGGCCAACCGGTTTCCCCCTCCGTCCTATGGGGCCCGGGAATAAGCAACCCCACCCCCGCCGAGCTGAAGAAGAGCTTTAGCGCCATCACGGGTTCGGCCGTATACACCGGTGGCAAGGTCGTCCGGATGCTCGAAAGGAAGTACAAGGCCGAACAGAGCGCCTACAATTTCGTGGACTGGGCCGCCTACGAGGACAACTATTTTGTCGCCCTGTTCGTCCTTCAGCCCCAAAAAGGGCAAGCGGCCTTCCTCAAGGAAACGGCCGGCCAGGTCCCGGCCTACTTTATCTACGTGACGGGACCCCGGCGGGCCTACATCGGGCCCAAGGAAACCGAAGCGCTCAAGGCCTTCGGAAGCGAGGCCAAGAAGGTCATCAGCTTCGGCATGTTCGGCAGTATCGCCGAGATCCTCCTCGTCGTCGTCCGCTTCTTCCACAAGCTCTTCCCCAATTGGGGAGTCGCTATCATCCTGCTGACCGTCGTCATCAAGATCATCTTCTTCCCGCTGACCTACAGCTCGACGAAGTCGATGGTCAAGATGGCCGACCTTCAGCCCAAGGTCAAGGCCATACGGGCCAAGTACAAGAAGGCCAAGTCCGACATCGCCCAGCGGCGTCTGATGAACGAAGAGATGATGAAGCTCTACAAGGAGCACGGCGTCAACCCGGCCGGCGGCTGCTTGCCCATGCTCATCCAGCTCCCGGTCTTCTGGGGGGTTTTCCGGATGCTCGTCGTCTCCGTAGAATTCCGGCACGCGCCCTTCGCTTTCTGGATCCAGGACCTTTCCGTGGCCGACCCCTACTATGTGACGCCCGTCCTGATGGGCATCACCCAGTTCATCTCGCAGAAGATGACCCCGACCTCGGCCGACCCTTCCCAAGCCAAGATGATGCTCATCATGCCGTTCGTAATGACCATATTTTTCATTAACTTCCAGAGCGGCCTGGTCCTCTACTGGCTGACGACGAACGTCCTTCAGATCGGCCAGCAGGCCATCATGAACCGCATGATGCACCGTAAAAAGTGAGCTGCCATGGAAAATGAAATCAAGCCCGAGAACGGACAGCCGGCTGACGAAAAGCCGGAATTCAACGGCCAGAACCTCGAAGAAGCCATCAGCTTGGCAGAGCACCGGCTCAAGCTTCCCCGGGAAAAATTCAACTACGAGATCGTCACCGAGAAGACCCGGCTTTTCGGCTTGAAGTGCAAGGAGATCGTCATCCGCGCCTGGGCCAAGGACGAGGACACGGAAAACGCGGCCGAGCGCTTTCTGGCCCGGTTCATGACGCATTTTCCCTTGGAGTTGAGCTACCAGGTCAAGAAGCGCCCGGACATCATCTTCATCGTCTTCGAAGGCCCGGACAAGACGATCCTCCTCAGGAACGACGGGTCATTGCTCCTCGCGATCCAGCACGTCTTGAACAAGGTCTCGCCGATCAAGGTCCAGGTCGACTGCGAATTCTACCGCAAGCGGAAAGAAAAGAAGCTCAGGGAATACGCCCATCACGTCGCCCAGCAGGTTTCGGACACGGGGCGGGAAGAGATCCTCGACCTGATGAACCCCTATGAGCGACGGATCATCCACATCGTCGCCAACGAGGTCCGGGGCGTCAGCAGCGAGAGCATCGGCGACGGCTTCCTCAAGCGGGTCAAAGTTTTTCCCCTCCCCCGCTAACACGGGCCTCTAGGCGCTCCGTATGACGCCACCCGTTATGGCAGTAATGGGGACCAGCTACATCCCCCGGCCCCCCGGGAACCAGTCCCGGCGGTCGGCCAGGGAATCTTCCAATATCGCGAATCTTCTGAGGCTTGATATCCAAAAGACTCGATCCAGACATTTCCCAGAAGTGCGGCTCCGGGCCGCTCCGCCGCACTTCTGTCGGTCGCTTCTCAGAATCCGCTCCCTGCCGCCCCTCCGCTACGGGGTCTCTAGCCGGTCCCCATCACTGCCCGGGTGGCGTCACTTCTTGAATCGCCCGGCCTCCGATTCTCAACGACGTTCCTATGGGGCAAGAAGGTCGGCATCAGAGGAGGCCAGCGGAGAAAGGGGCCGAGGGCGTCATCAGAGAGAGCATAAGACGTGATTTAGTCGGGCAGAAGCCGGACGAGGGAAGTTTCAGTGGAAACCGCCAAAACGTGTCTGAGCGAGGCGTAGCGTACGCCGAGCGAGTTGTTTTGGCGCTGAGTCCGATGCGCTGACCGGCGTAAAGAATCACGGCAGCGAACGAGGATGATGCCCGAAGCCCCTCAGCGGCCGACTGGGGATCCGCCGGGAATCATTGCCAAAACGGGCGGCGGCGGGAGGAGGGGCTCTAGCCTCAGCGCTTGTTATTAGAGGGCGGGTCACTTAGAATGGTGAACCGGACAAAAAATATCCATGCTCGAAGACACCATCATCGCCATCTCGACGCCGCCGGGATTCGGCGGGCTGGGGATCGTCCGGCTGAGCGGCAAAAGGGCCCTCGCGGTGGCCGGGCAAATCTTTCGGCCGAAGAAGAGATCGAAGAAGTTATTCCCGGAGCGGTGCCAGGTCTTTGGCGCGATCCGCGATCCGGAGCGGAAAACGGACCTTGACGAAGCGTTCCTCACGTATTTCAAGGCCCCCCGATCCTATACGAGGGAGGACGTAGTCGAGCTGAGCTCACACGGCAGCCCGGCGGTTCTCGCGGGCATTCTTCGGCTTGGGGTCGCGGTGGGAGCGCGTTTGGCTCAACCGGGGGAATTCACCCTCCGCGCCTATCTGAACGGCCGTCTGGACATGCTCCAGGCCGAGGCCGTCGACGACCTGATCAGGTCCGTTTCCCTGACCCAAGCGCGGGTTTCCTCCCTTCAACTCGGGGGGAGCTTATCCCGGAGGATCTTTCGGCTGCGGGGCAAGCTTATCACCCTGCTTTCCCGGATGGAGGCAGGCCTGGAATTTCCGGATGAGAAGCTCCGGACTGGAGCCTGGGTGGACGGCCGGGCCATCAACTCCCTGGCTGCCGAGGTCGAGAGGCTCGTCGTGGGCTACGAGACCGGCCGGGCCATCCGGGAGGGCCTCACCCTTGCGATAACGGGCCGGACGAACGTCGGAAAATCAACCCTGTTCAACGCTCTTCTCGAGGAAGACAGGGCCATTGTCACACCCTTCCCGGGGACGACCAGGGATTATCTCAGGGAGAAGCTGGTCATCGACGACATCGTTTTCCACCTCGTGGATATGGCCGGGTTGGGGAAGCCCGCCCATCCGGTCGATAAGACAGGGATTGCCAGGGGGCAGAAGATCGCCCGCGACGCGGACGGCCTGCTCG
>Ga0307378_10004755_pt1 | contig 19183 bp, 19 predicted proteins | sample UN1MG_FD_202238 | JGI IMG/M metagenome (GOLD analysis project Ga0307378, IMG submission 202238) | Soil microbial communities from Risofladan, Vaasa, Finland - UN-1 | ecosystem: Environmental > Terrestrial > Soil > Coastal area > Acid sulfate soil | place: Finland: Risofladan, Vaasa | collected... | reverse complement strand
GCCGAGGCCCGAAGGCAGAACCAGGTACAATACGAACGGACCGGACGGAATGAGAGGACAACGCAGACGACAGACCGGGATCGCCATGATGCTCGTCCTCGCGACGGTCGTGGTGGCCTCCGTGCTCGGGATGAGCTACCTGACGGTCACCAGCGTCCAGGTGGCGGGCTCGACGAACCTGCTCCGCGCCAGCCGTGCCCGCTACCTGGCCGAGTCCGGCCTGCACCACGGGTTGTACCTGCTGCGCACGGACTCGCCTGTCCTGGCCGGGCACGGCCCGGGCAACCCCCTGGGCCCGTACTACGCCGACGGCAGCGACGACCCCTACTTCCTCTACACCCGCGGCATCACCCCGACGGAACACGAGGTGACCGGCACGGCGACCTGCCGAGGCTTGACCCGGACCACGCAGTCGCACGTTCAGGTGTTCAGCCGGTACAGGGACGAGGCCATGGCGCTCGGGCCGATGCACTACTGGCGGCTTGGGGAGCTGTCCGGAGACACGGCCCGGGACGAGACGAACGGAAAGGACGGCAGGTACAGGGAAGGCGTCGCGCTGGGCAAGACCGGCGCGATCTTCGGCGACCTCGACCGGGCCGCGGGCTTCGACGGGGTGAACGATTACGTCACCCTCAGCAAGGACGTCGACGTGCCCGGGCAGAACATGACGCTCGTGGCGTGGTTCCGGGCGGACGACTTCGCACTGACCGACGGGCGGATCATCTCCAAGGCCAACGGCCTCAACGACAACGACCACTACTGGATGATCAGCCCGGTCCGGGTCGATGCGGACATCCGGCTTCGCTTCCGGCTGAAGGCAGGCGGCTTGACTTCGACCCTCGTGGCCAGCGAAGGCAACCTTCAGCCGAACCAGTGGGTGATGGCCGTCGCCACCTACGACGGGGTCCGGATGAAGCTGTACAAGGACGCCGTGCTGGTGGGGGAGCGGATCAAGTTCGGCCTGATCAACATCAACGGCGGCGTCGTCGCGTGGATCGGCGGGAACCCCTCGGGCAAGGAGGACCGCCCCTTCCGCGGAACGATCGACGAGGTGGCCATCTTCAACAAGACGCTCACCCCGGACCAGATCGAGACGCTATACAAGGCGCGGATCGGGTCGATCCGCATTCTGTCATGGGACAAGTGACGTCCCCGGGAAGCCCAAGGAGTGCTTCAGCGATGAACGACAAGCAGAACAGCGTGGTGGTTCGAGTGGACGGATATACGCGAGCGTGCCTGACGGTGATCGCCGTGCTGATGACGGTGCTCATCGTGGCGTTGTGGGCGGAAGCGCCTTCGGCGGACCGGGCCTTCGGCCAGGCCTCATCGGCGGCCGGGGTGCCCTTCGTCAACGCCGGAGTGCAGCGCGAGAGGACGATCAAGGCGATCCAGGAAAACACGGCCAAGCTGGACCGGCTGATCGGGCTGTTCGAGACGGGCAAGGCGAAAGTTCAGGTGGCCGAGGAAGCAGGGAGAGACGGTGCGGGCAAGCCAAAGGCAAAGTGAATACCCCGCCGGCTTCACGCTGGTGGAAGTCCTGGTGGTCGTCATCCTGCTGGGGATCATCGGAGCGGCGGTCGTGCCGATGTTCTTCGGCGTGGGCGGCATGCAGGGGATGTCCGCGGCGCGGATCATCTCCTCGGACCTTCAGTATGCCCAGAACGTGGCCATCACCTCGCAGCAGCCGGTGTCGGTCACGTTCGACACGTCCGGGAATTCCTACTCGCTTACTAACGCAAGTGGTCCCCTCAAACATCCGATGACACACGCAGACTACCTTGTGGACCTCCGGACTCAGAACGGGTTCGACCAGTTGGACATTGCCACGGCGAGCTTCCAGGGAAGTCCCAGCGTGACGTTCGACGAGCTGGGCTCCCCCAGCGACGGCGGCTCGGTGACGGTGCGGGGCGGCGAAGAGGTCTACCGGATCGACGTCTCGCCGGTCACCGGGACGGTGGCCGTCACGAGAGTGGGACCGTAAAGGAACGACAGGGCATGTTGAGTACGCTGCTTACCTACAAACGATGGCCCATCGCCTTGGACATCGGGACCGACAGCATCAAGATGCTCCAGATGCAGTCGGTCGGGGGGGGGCTGGGGGTCCGGGCGTCGGCGCGGTTGCGGCTTCCCGCCTCGGCGCCGCGGGAGGGCGACGCCTGGCGGCAACTCGTCGTCGCCAGCGTCCGCGACATGCTCCGCAAGGGGGGCTTCCGCGGCGACCGCGCGATCTCCTCCCTGCCGTGCGATCAGTTGAAGATCAAGAACGTGCGCCTACCGAAGCTGTCCGGGCCGGACCTGGAGAAGGCCGTCCACATCGAGGCCAGCTCACGCTTCGGGTGCAGCTTCGCCCCCGACCAACTGCATTACCTGCCCGCCGGGGAGGTCCGCCAGGGACAGGAAACCTGCCAGGAGATCATCCTCCTGGGGGCCCCGGGGGACCTGATCGAGAACCACTACTCGATGCTCCTGGAGATGGGCCTGCGCCCGGTGCACATCGACGCCGAGCCGCTGGCGATGTTCCGGCCGTTCGAACGCAGGCTCCGCCGCCGGGCGGACGAGGGCTCCAGCAGCGTGGTGGTGGACCTGGGCCACACGTCCACGAAGATCGTCATCGCCCGAGGCCGGCACATCCTGCTGATCAAGAGGATCCACATCGGGGGCCGGAACTTCGCCGAGGCGGTGGCCAAACAGCTCAACCTGCCCTACGAAGAGGCCTTCGACCTGCGGATCCAGGTCCTGCGGGGGCACTCCCGGGACCGCAATGGCGATTCGGAAGCGGGCGCCGGGGAGGTTGGCGACCCGAACTCCGTCAGTTGGACCATCGTGGACGCCATCCGCGGGGAGGTGGAGGAGCTGGCGCGGGAGATCGCGCTGTGCTTGCGGTACTGCTCCGTGACGTTCCGAGGCCTGCGGCCGAAGGAAATCACGCTCACCGGCGGCCAGGCGTACGACTCGGCCATGGTGCAACTTCTCGAGGACCAACTGGGCCTGCCGTGCGAGGTGGGCCAGCCGCTCCATGGGGTGGACACGTCCGGCGTGGACCTGGGCGGCGATCGTCGCGGAATGCTGGCCGAATGGAGTGTCTGTGCCGGCCTGGCATTTCGCGCAAAGGAATGCGAACGGACTTCGCGGAAGGACGATCATGAGAGAAATCGACTTTCTGCCTGATCGAATCCGGGCCCAACGGGGCCGCCACCGGAGGCTGACGGTTCAGGGCTACCTCCTGGCCGTCTGCGTGGCCGCCTTGGCGGTGCTGGCGTATGCCTTCCAGGCGCGCGTCCGGGCGGCTCACGAGGAGTTGGAGATCCTGACAGACCGTTCGGAAGGTGTCCGTCAGCAACTCCAGTTGAGGCAGGATCTCGAGGGCCAGTTGGCCGACCTGATGATCAAGAAGCGCATCGAGGAGCTGCTCGGCCGGCGGGTCGGCACGCTCGACGTGCTCGGGGAGCTTCAGCGCGTCATGCCTGAGAGCATGGCCCTGACGGGCCTGACGATGGAGACCGTGGAAGTCCAGGAGTCCATCGAGCCGGGCGGCGGGAGGAACGAATCGAACCGGGCCGTCGCGGCCGGATCGCCAGCCGACACGACACGAACGATCAAGCGCGTCCGCCTGCTGCTGACGGGGATGGCGTCGAGCGACGTGGACGTGGCGAATTTCATCGGGCAACTCGCCTCCAGCCAGGTCTTCGAAGACGTGAACATGGGCTACGCGAGGAACATCACCTTCCGCTCGCGGGCAGCGCGGAAGTTCCAGGCCAGTTGTTACGTGGCCCGGTGACAGCACGGAGAGCAGACCGTGAAGCAGGCAACACGAGACAACCTGATGGTGATCGGGGCCCTCCTGGCCGTCGTCGTCGTGGCGACGGTGTTCATCTACCTGCCGCAGATGCGAGAGGTCTCGCGCCTGCGGGCGCGGATCGCCGAAGAGAAGCTCCATCTGTCCGACTGCTCTCAACAGGCGAGGGGGGTGCCGGGGCTGGTCCGAGAGGTCCAGGCGATGCGCACCCGATACAGCAACTTCGACCGCCGGCTGCCAAAGAAGAAGGAACTGGGCGAGTTCCTGCGAGAGATCAGCGGCAACGTGACCGGGGAAAACCTTTGGAACCACGTGATCGAGCCGGGCAACCCCACCCGGACGAGCCTCTTCCACACGCTGCCCATCACCTTGCGGTTCCGAGGCTCCTACCTGTCGCTGGCGAACTTCCTCAAGCGGCTTGACGAGATGGAACGGCTGACCCAGGTCCAGAGACTGAACGTCATCAGCCCCACCGGATCCGACTCGGCGGCCGAGCCGCAGAAGGTGGACGCCGAGCTGTTGATGAACATTTACTTCACCGAAAGCTAGGGAGCGTCGCATGGCCGGATCGACTCCCAGACAAAAAGGCATCAAGGACCGCGTGTTGGGCGAGCTGAAGCGCGACCCCAAGAAGGCGGTCATCCTCGGCCTCCTCTTCGCCGTGCTGGCGATCATTGGAGGCGTGGAACTGGCCCGTCGGATGGGGCCCGCAACGGCCGGCGCGGCGGTGGCACGCACGGGCGGGGCCGCCGAACCGAGGACGACACGGCCGGGGGGGGAGACCCCGTCGGACGGGACCGCCTCGGCAACGGAGGGAGCCGAACAGCCCGGCCGGCCGATCAGGGCGCTCAGCCCGGTCGTGGACCGGGACCTGTTCACACCGAACCCGGCGCTCTATCCGCTGGCCCAGGCCCCGAAGGCGGCGCCGAAGATGGTGACCCCGGTGGAAGACCCGGCCGCCCAGGAGATGGCACGGAGGCAGGCCATTGTGGCCCAGGCCCAGGCCCTGACGCTCCAGAGCACGGTCATCGGGGCCGTGCCGACGGCGATCATCAACGGCCAAGTGCTGCGGATCGGCGAGGAGATCAACGGTTTCGAGGTCGTCCGGATCGACGCGCATTGCTGCGTCGTCGAGAAGGAAGGCCTCCAGGTTGCCCTTGAGATGAGCAAGTAGCACGCGACGGCGCCCGCGGAGGCGCAGCGCGGACAGAAAGCCCAAGGGTCGCTCCGGAGGCGGCCCGGCATACATAGGAGATTTATCATGAGACGGTCTTCTTGGTTCGAGCCCCGCAAGGTTTGTGCGCTTGCGGTCGGTGTCGTCGCCTGTGTGCTCAGCGCCGGCGCATCGGCTCAGGCCGCACCTCCCACCACCGCCCCGGCGCTGGCAGACGGCGCTCGCATCGCCGTCACACGCCCCGGCACGTTTGAGATCCACGTGCAGGGGGCGGATCTGCGCGGCGTCCTCCAGTTGCTCAGCACGCAGGGCAAACGCAACATCATCGCGACCAAAGAAGTCCAAGGCACCGTCACCGCCGACCTCTACGGCGTGACGTTCGAGCAGGCCCTCAAGGCCGTGCTCGCCTCCAGTGGCTTCGACTACGTCGACGAGGACGGCTTCATCTACGTCCACACCCTCGAGCAGAAGGCCGCCATCCTGAAGGCGAAGGTCGAGGCGATCGTCAAGGTGTTCCACCTGTCGTACATCACGGCCGCCGACGCGCAGACGCTGGTGGCGCCGGCGTTGTCGGAGAACGGCTCGGCGGCGGTGACGCCGGCGGCGGCGGTGGGGATCAACCAGAGCCAGAGCGACACGGGCGGGAACTCCAACGCCTCCAGCGACGTGCTGGTGGTCCGCGACCTGCCCAAGCGGGTCGAGGCGGTCGGGCAGCTCCTGGCCGAGCTGGACATCAAGCCGAAGCAGGTGCTGGTGGAGGCAACCATCCTCAGCACCGGCCTGAAGGAGTTCAACAAGCTGGGCGTGAACTTCAACGTCTTGGCAGGCGTGGACTTCCAGGACCTGGGCTTCACGGCCACGAGCACGGGCAACCCGACCACCACGTCGGGCAATCTGAGGCCCAGCGCGATCAACTTCCGGACGGACTTCCAGCCGATTACCGGCGGGATGACGTTCGGCGTCTTCGGCAGTGACGTCGCCTTCTTCATCAGCGCGCTGGAGACGGTCACCGACGTGACCGTGCTGGCCAACCCCAAGCTGCTGGTCGTCAACAAGCAGCGGGGCGAGGTCATGATCGGTCAGCGCGACGGCTATGTCACCACCACCGTCACCGAGAACACCGCCACCGAGACGGTGGAGTTCCTCGAGACCGGCACCCGGCTGCTGGTACGGCCCTTCATTGCGAACGATCGCTACATCCGAATGGAGATCCACCCGGAGGACTCCGACGGCGGCGTGGAGGGCGGCCTGCCTAGCGAGAGCACCACGGAGGTGACGAGCAACGTCCTCGTGCGGGACGGCCACACCATCATCATCGGCGGCCTGTTCCGCGAGAAGACGAGCATCAGCAAGAACCAGGTGCCGGTGCTGGGCAACATCCCCTACCTCGGCACGCTGTTCCGGACGAACAACGACGGCACGGAGCGGGACGAGGTGATCATCCTGATCACGCCGCACATCATCAACCACCCCGTGGACGAGGCCGTCAGCGACCAGATGCGCGACGATGCCGAGCGCGTACGCGTCGGGCAGCGCCAGGGCCTGCGGTGGTGGGCAACCGATCGCCTTGCCCAGGGCCATTACCGGTCCGCCAAACAGGCCCTCCGCGCCGGCGACCAGCAGAAGGCCCTCTGGTGGCTGGACCTGAGCCTTGCCCACCGGCCCAGCATGATCGAGGCCATCCGCCTGAAGGAGCAGGTCACGCGGAAGACGGTCTGGTCGGACGAGGCGAGGAACTCCGTCGCGAAGTTCGCCATCCAGCGCATGATCATGCAGGACCTGGGCCGGCCGGTGGAAGAGGTCGTCATCCCGTCCGGGAAGCCCGGCAACGCCGAAGGGCTTGACCCCGCGGTGAAGGAGGCCCTCGGCATCCAGCCGCGAGTGCTCCCCCCGCTGCTCGGCACGAGCCGGAAGCCCGTCGCGCCGCAGCCTGTGACGCCCGTGACTGCGGCCCCCAAGGGCGCTGAGCAGGCCACGCCCGCCAAGGCGAAGGAATAGCCCCGTGCGTGTGCCGCCCCGTGTTTTTTTGCCCCCATCTGTGAAGATGGGGGCTCTGGGAACAATAGCGAGAGAAACTCTCCTCGACGGGAGATCAGACATGGCCAGATGGATCTTGGCGGCGATCGTGTTGGCGGCGGCCTCGGGCTGCGAGGGCGTCGACTTCTCGGAGAAGAAGCAGGAAGCGCAGAAGCGATGGTTCAACGCCCGGGCGCGCGTGCTGTATCGCCTGGCCGAGAATCGCTTCTCCTCCGGCGAGTTGAAGGAGGCCGCCAGCTCGGCCACGCAGGCGCTGGTCCTTCAGCCGGACTACGACAAGCCCATGCTCCTGCTGGCCAAGATCGAGATCGAGGAAGGCAAGTACTCCGCAGCCATCGCGCGATTGCGGGAGATCGAACGGGCCCGCCCGGACTCCAGCGAGGTCGCCTACCTGCTGGGTGCGGCCCAGGAGAAGGGCGGCCTGCTCTCGGACGCGCTGGCCAACTACCGGCGAGCCTACGCGCTGGATGAGTCGAACCTGGGGGCCGTCAAGGCCGCGGCGGAGGTCCTGACCGCCATGGGCGACGTGCGCCCCGCCCAACTCCACGTCGAGAGCTACCTGCCCAAGGCCAAGGACGACCCGGGCATGTACGAGTTGGCCGGCCGGCTGGCGTTGATGACGAACGACTTCGACCGGGCCGTCGAATACCTCGAACGAGCCCGCGACCTGGACCCCAGGAACACGCGCTACGCGGAGATGCTCGCGCGAGCTCAGTACTCGGTCGGGCGTCACGCCGACGCGATCGACACCCTTACCGAACTGACAGGGCGGAGGGAGCAGAAGGCCGCAACGTGGGTCTACCTGATGCTGGGTGATTGCCACTTGGCATTGGGCAAGGCCCACCAGGCCTTCGACGCCTACTTCAGCGCGAGCGAACAGGCCCCCGAGGACCCCGCCGTCTGGGTCGCCCTCGCCCGAAGCGCCCTGGCGATGAAGGACGCCTCCCGCGCGGCCCTGGCCGCTCAGCGGGCCTTGGCGCTGGCCCCGGGTGAGCTGGATGCGACGCTGTTGCTGGGCTATGCCCTCCTGCGGGAAGGCCGCCCGGGAGAGGCGATCGAGGTGCTTCGCCCCGCCGCCGATCAGCACCCGAAAAGCGCCACCGTCCGGTGTCTGCTGGGTCGGGCCTTCTCGGCCGGAGGGAACGTCGCCGAAGCCATCCGCTGGTACACCTCCGCGCTGAGCGTGGACCCGGGAAACGAACTTGCGCGTGAACTCCTCGCCGCCGCCGGCGGGGGGGAGATCTCGAAGGTGGAGTGACCGGCGGGGGGCGTCCGCCGCCCCGCCGCCGATCGAACCGAGCAGAACAGGAGGACGTCTGCCGTGACCGCCGCAAAACGACTGGGACTGGCAAACCTGGCCGTCATCACGCTTGGGGCCTGCGCGGCTCACTACGCCGTCATGCTCGTCATTCACAAACCGGACGCGCCGGACGCCCGCCTGGGGTACGTGATCCCCGGCCTGTTGGCGGGGCTGACGGTGATGATCCTCTTCCTGTTCCAGCGGAAGGTGCACAGGGCGGCCGGCAGGATCGCCTCCCAGCTCCGCCGCATGACAGGGATCGAGCAGATCGAGCCGGTCGTTGTGGACCGACACGATGAACTGGCGGACATGGGCTGCAGCCTGAACGATTTCCTCACCCGCGTTCGCGACGAGCGCGAGCAGCTCCGCGCGGAGAACCGGGAACTCCAGATCCAGGCCCGCATCGCCGCGGCGGAGAAGCACCACACCGAGGCGATCATCTTCTCGATCTCCGACGCCGTCATCGTGACCAACCGCTTTGACGAGCTGCTGCTGGCCAACGAGGCGGCCGAGAAACTCCTCGGTTTCCGGCTGGCCACGTCCGTGCGCAAGAACATCGACCGGATCATTTCCGACGGGATGCTGGTCCGCCTGGTCCGGGAAACGCGCAGCCACGGGGCCAATTTCACGCGGAAGGTGGTCGAGCACACGATCGACCAGAAGGGCTTGCCGCGGACCTTCACGATCACGCTGAGCTGTGTGGTCGGCGTGGCGGACGAGGTCTCCGGCGTGGTGGCGGTGCTTCACGACGTGACGCGCGAGAAAGAGATCGCGCGGATGAAGACGGACTTCGTGTCCAACGTCTCGCACGAGCTGAAGACGCCGCTGGCGTCCATCAAGGCCTACGTGGAGATGCTGATCGACGGCGAGGCCGAGAGCGAGGCCACCCGAAACGAGTTCTACGAGATCATCTCCACCGAGACCGACCGCCTGCACCGGCTGATCGAGAACATCCTGAACATCTCGCGGATCGAGTCGGGGGTGGTGAAGGTGGTGCGCGAGCCGATGAGCCTTCCCGGGCTGGTCAAGCAGGTCATGGACGTGGCCGCCCCGCAGGCGAGGTTGAAGAACATCCGCCTGGAGGGGCAGATCCCGCCGGTGTACTGCCAGGTCGAAGCCGACCGGGACATGATCTACCAGGCGGTGATGAACCTGGTATCCAACGCGATCAAGTACACCCCTCCCGGCGGCGCCGTGACGGTGAGCCTGGGCGTGGACGAGAGACAGGGCGTGACGTTCTGCGAGGTGACCGACACGGGGGCCGGGATCCCGCCCGAGGAACTGCCGCACATCTTCGACAAGTTCTACCGCGTCCGAGCGAACAACAAGCTGGCCAAGGGAACAGGCCTGGGGCTGTGCCTCGTCAAGCACATCGTCGAGACGGTGCACAGCGGAAAGCTGTCGGTGACAAGCGAGGAAGGCAAGGGGAGCACGTTCAGCTTCGAGCTGTCCATTCTTCAGTGACCCAACGGAGGCGAGAGACCGATGAGCGGTAAGATCCTGGTGGCGGACGACGAGGCCCACATCCTGCACGTGGTCTCCATGAAGCTGCGTAACGCCGGGTACGAGGTCATCACCGCCGTCGACGGCGAGGAGGCCCTCGAGCTGTGTCTCGCCGAGCGCCCCGACCTGCTGATCACCGACTTCCAGATGCCCTTCCTCAGCGGCCTGGAGCTCTGCAAGCGCATCCGCTCGCACGAGGAGACCCGCGACATCCCCGCGATGATGCTGACCGCCCGAGGGTTCGACATCGAGCCGGAGGAGATGGCCGAGGCGAGGATCGACGCCGTCCTGGCCAAGCCCTTCTCGCCCAGAGAGGTCCTGCAGCGCGTCCAGGAGATGTTGAGCGGGGTGACGACCACAACCTGGGTGGAGCAGGCATGACCCCCATCCGGACAAGCCGGTCCCAGGTCCTGTGCGAGATGGAGGCGGTCTTCCGCTCCATCCGGCAGCGCATGGCCGGCCTTGGCGTGAACTTCACGGTCTGGGACCACGAGGGCAGGCTCTTTGCCGGCCTGGAGCCGGCGTGCACCTTCTGCCGGACGGTCTACGAAGCGGCTTCCCGCTGCCTGCTGAGCATTCCCGCTCTGGTGGCGGAGTCGGCCGAATGCGACGGGCCTCTCTGGCGGGAGCTGGAGTGCGGCTGCTGCGCGATGGCCATTCCGCTTCGGCGCCGCCGGCGGATCATCGGTTCGGTGGCGGCGTGTTTCCCCACAAACCGCTGGCTGGACGAGGAGTTCCTCGCGCGCCAGTGCGACGGGATGCAGATGGACCGCCAGGTCACGGCGCCGCTGGCAGAGCACGCATGCCGGCGTTCGCCGGAAGAGGCCCAGGCGCTGCTGGGCCTGTTGACGTGGCTGCTCGGATGCGAGCAGTCCCTCCTCACCGCCCATGAGGAGCTGGAGACCCTCTCGACCAACCTCACCAACACCTACGAGGAACTGAGCCTGCTGTACAGCATCAGCGGCTCGATGAAGGTCACCCAGCAGCCCCAGGACTTCCTCTCCCAGGTCTGCCGCGAGCTGCTGGAGGTGATGAGCATCTCCGCCGCGGCCGCGATCATCTACGAGCATCCTCCGGCCACGCAGGAGGACATCCTCGTGGTCACGGGCGACCTGGACCTGACGCCCGAGCAGTTGAAGGTCCTGGCCGCGACGCACGTCACGCGACGGGTCCAGCGCGACAAGCGCCCGCTGGTGGACAACCAGTTCGTCTGGCGGACGAGGCCGGAGCTGGCCCGCAGCGTGCGGAACCTCATGGCCGTGCCGCTGATCGCCGACCAGCCGCTGGGCATGCTGCTGGCGTTCAACAAGAACACCGGGGATTTCAACAGCGTCGACATCAAGCTGATGAGCTCCATCGGGAACCAGTCGGCGGTCTTCATGGCCAACAACCTGCTGTACGCCGACCTCCAGGACCTGCTGATGGGCGTGTTGCACGCCCTGACGGCGACGATCGACGCCAAGGACCCGTACACGTGCGGGCACTCGCATCGCGTGGCGGTGATCTCCAAGCGTCTGGCCGAGGACGGCAAGCTGCCGCCCGAGAAGGTCCAGCAGATCTACCTTGCCGGGCTGCTGCACGACATCGGCAAGATCGGCGTCCCCGAGAGCACGCTCTGCAAGCCCGGGCGGCTGACCGAGGAGGAGTACGAGGAGGTCAAGAGGCACCCGGGCATCGGAGCGAAGATCCTTGGCGGCATCCGCCAGCTCGACGACATTCTGGGCGGGATCCTCTGTCACCACGAGCGCCTCGACGGGCGGGGCTACCCCCAGGGCCTGCAGGGCGGGGACGTCCCGCTCGAGGCCAGGATCATCGGCCTGGCCGACTGCTTCGACGCGATGACCTCCGACCGCATCTACCGCAAGGCCCTGCCGCTGGAGATGGTCATCGGAGAGATCCGTGAGCATGCCGGCACGCAGTTCGACCCGAAGGTGGTCGAGCAGTTCCTCTCGCTGGACCTCGAGGCGTTTCTCGAAGAGCTGCGTCGTCCGGCGAGCACCGTGTTTCCCGTGGCCATTGGACAGGAGGCCAACGAATGAACATCACCGTCGAGAGCTACGGCCACGCCGTGATCCTGAACCTCAAGGGCGAGATGACCGAGGACATTCTGGGGGTTCTGAAGCAGGCGGTCGAGCACCAGCTCGAGAACGGCGAGGTGGTGGATATCGTGCTGAACCTGGAGCGCGTGCCGTTCATCGACAGCACGGGCCTGGAGTACCTGCTGGAGCTCCAGGAGCGCCTGAGCGAGCGGTTCGGGCAGGTGAAGCTGTTGCGGGCGGACCCGAATATGCTCCAGATCCTGGAGGTCACGCGACTTCGGTCGGCGTTCGAGATCTTCCAGGACGTCCCGGAGGCCGTCAAGGCCATCCAGGCATGAGAGCGTGCGCGGGAAGGAAGCCATGATTACTAACGCTGGGCAGAAACTCCAACTGGGGCAGTTGCTGATCGACCAGGGCGCGCTGACGGACGAGCAGCTCGGCGAGGCCCTGGCCTATCAGCAGGAGACGGGCAACAGCCTGCTGCTGGGTGAGGTCCTTCGGAAGCTGGACCTGTGCAGCGAAGAGGACGTCATGCAGGCGCTGGCCAACGCCTACGGGGTCCCCTTCGCCCGCATCTCCCCGCGGATCGCCGACCCGAAGGTCATGGACGTGCTGCCGCGGGAGTTCCTCGAGCGCCACGCCGTCCTGCCTCTGTTCAAGGTGCGCAACCGCCTGGCCCTGGCGATCAATGAGCCGGCCAACGTCTTCCTGCTGGAGGAGATCGGCCGGCTGACCGGGTGCGAGGTGATGGTCGTCTGCGCCGTGGCGAAGGACATCCGGGCCACGCTGGAGACGCACCTCCCCGCCGCCAACGTGTTTGTCATCGACGACATCATCGAGGACTTCGACTCGTCGAACCTGGCGATCGTGGAGGAGCGGATCGAGGACATCAGCGACCTGGAGGACATTGGCGAGGGCTCGCCGGTCATCAAGCTGGTGAACTACCTGATCTACAACGCGGTTCGCGAGGGCGCGTCGGACATCCACATCGAGCCGGACGAGAACTCGCTGCGCGTGCGGTACCGGATCGACGGGCGACTCTACGAGAAGCTCCGTCCTCCGTTCAAGATGCTCCCGTCCCTCTCCAGCCGCATCAAGATCATGGCCAACCTGGACATCGCCGAGCGCCGCCTGCCGCAGGACGGGGGCATTCACGTGATGATGAACGGCCGGCCGATCGACCTGCGCGTCAGCACGCTGGCCGGGCAGTACGGCGAGAAGGTGGTCATCCGGATCATCGACAACCGCAACGTGCTGGTGAACCTGGAGAAGCTGGGCTTCGACTACGAGATGCTCAAGCAGTGGCGGAAGGTCATCAGCCTGCCGAACGGCATCACCTTGGTTACCGGCCCGACCGGCAGCGGCAAGAGCACCACGCTGTACGGGTCTCTGCGGGAGATCAACAGCGACGAGGTCAACATCTGCACCGTGGAGGACCCCGTCGAGTTCAACCTGCCATGGGTCAACCAGTTTCAGGTGAACGAGAAAGCGGGCTTCACGTTCGCCTCGGCCCTGCGGGCGCTGCTTCGCCAGGACCCGGACGTCATCATGGTCGGCGAGATCCGCGACGGCGATACCGCGCGGATCGCCGTGCAGGCCGCGCTGACGGGCCACCTGGTGCTGAGCACGTTGCACACGAACGACGCGCCCAGCGGCGTGACCCGCTTGCTGAACATCGGCATCGAGCCGTACCTGGTGGCCGCGTCGCTCGAGGCCATCCTCGCCCAGCGGCTGGTGCGGAAGATCTGCACCAACTGCAAGGAGCCGTTCGAGCTGCCGATGAACGTGCAGCGCGCGGTGGAGCGGGCCGTCGGCGAGGTCGAGGCCTACTACCACGGCGCCGGGTGCGGCAAGTGCCGCAACACCGGCTTTGCCGGCCGGATCGGCATCTACGAACTGCTGACCGTGACCGACGCCGTTCGCGACCGCGTCTCGGCCAGCGCGCCGATCAACGAGCTGCGCGCGCTGGGAAAGGAGTGCGGGATGGTCACCCTCCAGCAGGACGGGATGTCGAAGGTCAAGGCCGGGCTGACCACCGTGGAAGAGGTCTTCCGTGTAACGGCAGGGTGACGGGTCCGAGGGGGGCACGCGGTGCCCCCGGCCGAGGGAGAAACAGACCATGCCCGAATCGCCCTATGAGACGCAGCAGACCCATGCCTGGCGGGACGGCCCGAGCATGACGACGAGACCGTCGGGCTGGCAGCGTGCGGCCGCGCAGCCGACGAGCGGGGGCCCGATCCCCGCGCGGGACCGCCTCAAGCGCGACGACCTGATCTACTTCACCACCCAGTTGGCGGTGATGCTCGAGACGGGCGTGACGCTGGCCGAGGCCCTGGACGCCATTGCCGAGCAGAACACCGAGCCGAATGCGAAGGGCGTCGTCACGGACCTCTCCGAGCAGGTCAAGGGGGGAATGGAATTCTCCGCCGCGTTGGAGCGGTATCCGCGGTCGTTCGGGCGGCTGTTCATCGCGCTGATGCGCGCCTCGGAGGCCTCCGGGACGATGTCGCAGATGCTCCAGCGGGCCTGCGATTACCTCTCGCAGGAACGGGAGACGGTCAAGCGCGTCAAGGGCGCGATGATCTACCCCATCTGCATGCTCTCCTTCTGCACGCTGGTGGTGATCGGCCTGCTGGTGTTCATCCTGCCGCGGTTCGAGAAGATCTACTCGGGCAAGGGGGCGATCCTGCCGGGCCCGACGCGCCTCCTGCTGGGCCTCAGCCACGGCATCACGGACTACTGGTACCTCGTGCTTCTCGGCCTGGGCGGCGCGATCACCGGGGCGGTGTTCTTCCTCCGCTCGGAGGCCGGGGGGGAGTTCATGGACACCGTCCGCATCCACATGCCGGTGATCGGAAGGATGTACCGTAAGGCCTACCTGGCCCGGTCGCTGCGGACCATGTCGACGATGGTCGCCACCGGCGTCAGCCTGCTGGATGGTCTGGAGATCACCGCCGAAGTCGCGGGCAACCGGCACTTCGCCGAGATCTGGACCGCCGTCGCAGAGCAGGCAAAGGTCGGCAGCAGCGTCTCGGAGGAACTGGCCCACCACAAGCTGGTGCCCGGCACGGTCGTGCACATGGTGGCCGCCGGCGAGAAGACCGGCCAACTCGCCAAGGTGATGGACCGCGTGGCCGACTTCTGCGAGGAGGAGCTGAAGGTGGCCGTCAAGGCCGTCACCAGCCTCATCGAGCCGCTCATGATCATCATCATGGGCATCATCATCGGCGGCATCGCCATGGCGCTGCTGCTGCCGGTCTTCAGCATGTCGAAGCTGCTTCACTGAGCGCCCCGCTCGCCCCGGGGCAAGCCAGGCCCGTCAGCCCGTTCCCTCCCGCCGGGCGCGCCGATACAATGGCGCACATGGCCAAGAGGGACTACTACGACGTCCTGGGAGTGAAGCGGAACGCCTCTCCCGCCGAGATCCGCTCCGCTTACCGCCGGCTGGCGCGCAAGGTCCACCCCGACGCCAACAAGGCCCCGGACGCCGCGGAGAAGTTTCGCGAGGCGACCGAAGCCTACGACGTCCTCTCCGACGACGAGAAGCGCAAGGCGTACGACCGCTTCGGGCACACCCAGCCGGGGCCGTTTGCCGGCGGGGGCGCGGCCGGCACGCGGGGCGCCGGCCAAAGGGCCCACTTCGACTTCGGCGACCTCTTCGGTCGCGGCGGCGGAAGCGGCTTCACGGGGATGAGCCTGGACGACATCCTCGAGGCCCTCCGCGGCCGGCGCGGCGGAGGGTCGCGCCGACGCAAGCCCCGCCAGCCCGCCCGAGGGGCCGACAGCGAGTCGCACCTCACGCTGGACTTCCTCCAGGCCGTGCAAGGGACCACCGCGCGGATTCGCATCGCGCGCCCCGGGGCGGACGGCGAGGCCCAGGAAGAGACCATTGACGTCCGGATCCCGCCCGGCGTGCAGGAGGGCTCGAAGGTCCGCGTCCGCGGCAAGGGCCAGAGCGGTGCGGGTCAGCACGGGGACCTGTACATCATCGTGCACGTCCGGCCGCACCCGTACTTCCGCAGGGAAGGCGACGACATCTACGTGGACGTCCCGATCGGCATCGCCGAGGCGGCCCTCGGCGCGAAGGTGGACGTGCCGACGCTGACCGGCCTGACCACCGTCACCATCCCGCCGGGCACGGCCAGCGCCAAGAAGCTGCGGCTTCGCGGCAAGGGCGTCCAGCGCAAGGCAGCGGGCCCCGGCGACCTGTACGCCGTGATCCGGATCGTTCCCCCCCGTGATCTGAGCGAGGAGCAAGAGAAGCTCCTGCAACGGTTTGCGGAACTGGACAAGACCGACCCCCGTGCGAGCGCCCCATGGAGATAGACAGCGACAGCGGCCCCCGCCTGGGCAGCTTTGGCGTGGTGGTCGGGGGGCTGCTGGCCCTTGCCGTCGGGCTCGGGGCCATGCTGGTCATCACCATCCGGGAAGCGTCCGCCATGACCGACCCCGCCGCCAGGAAGCTGCTGCTTCGGCTGGCGTGGCTGTCGCTGGTGCTGATCTCACTGGACCTGGTGATGCTCCTGTGGTGCGTCCTGCGTCACATCCGGGACCGCATGGAGGCGGAGCCCCCGCCGAAGCCGTCGAAGTACGTCAATGCCTGGGAACTGGCGGGCCAGCGGATCCGGCTTGAGGACGAGACGGACGCGGACGAAGACCCCGAGGTCCCCGGCGGATAGCCCGGCGGATAGAGTGTTTCGGGCCCCCTGCGAGGCAAGCCTGCCCATGGGACGTCCCCGTGGGCTTCGAGACCCAACGGAGATGCGAATGTCCAATGGGATCCTGATGGAGATGACGATCGAGGAGGTCAGCGTCTTCCGGCCGGAAGTGGTCGTGATGGGCGTCGGGTCCGTCGAGCCGCACGGGCCCGTCCTGCCATACGGGACGGACTACTGGCAGTGCGACGCGGCCGTGCGGCGCGGCGTCGAGCTGGCCAACCGGCGTGAGGCGAGGGCGCTGATGTACCCGACGCTGCCGATCGGCAACAACGTGAACTTCCAGGCGTTTCCCTTCGCCTGCCGCATCCGCGTGCAGACGCTGATGCAGGTGCTGCTGGACATCATCGAGGCCCTGGAGGCCGACGGCGTTCGGAAGATCGTGCTGTTCAACGGGCACGGCGGCAACACGGACACGATCCGCGCGACGCTGCGGGCCCACGTGGACGCCCACCGGCCGGGCGAAGGGGCCTTCGTGTGCATGGTGTCCGGCCCGCCGGGGCTGCACGGGCCGCCGCTGGTCGAGCACCCCAGCGACCACGGCGGGGAGTCGGAAACCAGCCGCATGCTCCACCTCCGCGGCGACCTGGTCCGCCGGGAGAAGATGGGGGTGTTTCCCTTCGGCAGGCTGGCGGTGGAGGGCCTCGCGGAGGGCGGGGTACACTTCGTTCGGCCGTGGCACCGGCACGTTCCGGCCAGCGCCGGCGGCGACGTGCGGGAGGCCACGGCCGAGAAAGGCCGCCAGCTCATCGAGGCCGAGGCCGAGCACCTTGGCGAACTGCTGGTGCACCTGTCCCGGGCAGAGTGGAACGCCGCATTTCCGTATGAGGCGACGGAGTAGGGGGGTCAGCCTCCCGGCCGGGGTGCCGTGGCGGTGGCAGGGGGGCGGCGACGGAAGAGGCGCACCTCGCTCGGGCGGACCGTGACCGTCAGCCTGCCCCCGGGGCGGATTACCGCATCGTCGGCGTCGAACCGCGGGCGGCTCCAGTAGATCGGACCGACGCCGTCGGCGGGGCAGGACCAGACCGTGGTGCGGCGGGCGGTGACCACGGTGAGCGGCCCGTCGTGGCGCGTCACAATGGCCGGGGGCGCTGTGACGAGCCGAGCGACCGCGGCGGTCCCCCCAGCCGTCAGGACCAGCACGGCCAGCACTCGCCTGGCGGGATGGCGCACGAACAGGGCGCCGCCCAGCACCGCACAGAAGACCGCCCCGGCCAGGAAGACGCTCCGCGGCAGCCATGGCGGCCAGCGGGGCACGTCCTCGATCCAGTCCTGGTATGCGGCCGGGTCGAGAAGCCTGCCGCGGGCCTCTTCGACGGCCTCCACCCGCGGGAACGTGACGGCGACCTCTCGGCGCGCCATCAAGGGCGCGTCGGAGCGGTCCTCGGCCAGGAGACGCACGACGTAGCGGTCCTGGACGGACACGGCGGGGAGGACCACCCCGAGCGTCTGCTCCGTCCGCGGCGCGACGGAGGCGGCATACAGGAGGGTCGGCCCGCCGGCCTTGCGACGGAGGCCGATCCCGCCGACGACGCCGGGAAGGCGGCCGTTCGGGTCGGCCACGTGAAGCGTTGCCGGAAGAAAGCCCTCGGGTGTGGGGAGGCCATCGGGGATGGGGTCGAGGCGGACCGTCAACTCGCCGGATGCCACCGGCCCCAGCAACAGCAACAGGATGGGCCCCGCGAGCGGCCTCACCGGCTGTCCACCATCCTCTTGGCGCGGAGCACCTCCCCGACGGACCATGCCTGGGCGATGCACCCGCGCGGCTCGTGGGGGGGCGCGCCGTCGAAGATCTCGCTGATATACCCCAGCCCGGAGGCCTCGAGGTGGCCGTCGAACGCGCCCAGCCACTGGCGCGCCTGCTCGACGGCCAGGGGGCGGAAGTGCTCGACCTTCAGGTACGCCTCGATGAACGGCCCCATCAGCCACGCCCAGACCGTGCCCTGGTGGTAGGCCCGGTCGCGGGACTCCCACGATCCGCCGTAGCGGCGGCGGTAGCGCGGGTCGTCCGGCGAGAGGGTCCGCAGGCCGTAGGGCGTGAGCAGCTTGCCCTGCACGACGCGCACGACGCGTCGCTGCTTCTCCTCGGGCAGGGGGCTGTAGGGCAGGGAAACGGCGAAGATCTGGTTCGGCCGCACCGACGGATCGGCCCGCCCGTCCGCGAGGCAGTCGAACAGGCACTGACCCGGCTCGTTCCAGAAGGCGCGGTGGAAGGCCGAGGCGATCAGCGCGGCCCGGTGCCGGCACTGCTCGGCGAACGCGTCGTCGAGCCCCTCGCACCGCTCGGCCAGGATGCGGTGGGCGGCGTACCAGAGGGCGTTGATCTCCACGCACTTTCCGTGGCGGGGCGTGACGACCTCCTCGCCCAGCGCCACGTCCATCCACGTCAGTTGCGTCTTCGGCGAGCCGCCCATCAGCAGCCCGTCGGCGTCGGCGTGGATGTCGAACCGCGTGCCCTCCTGGTAGGCCGTCAGAATGGCCTTCGCGGCGGGCATCAAGGTCCTTCGCCAGAAGTCCACGTCGCCGGTGGCCTCGACGTACCGCTCGGCGGCGAGGAGGAACCACAGCGACGCGTCGATGCTGTTGTAGTGGGCGCCGCCGGAGTAATCGTCGAACCGG
>Ga0307378_10004754_pt1 | contig 19185 bp, 9 predicted proteins | sample UN1MG_FD_202238 | JGI IMG/M metagenome (GOLD analysis project Ga0307378, IMG submission 202238) | Soil microbial communities from Risofladan, Vaasa, Finland - UN-1 | ecosystem: Environmental > Terrestrial > Soil > Coastal area > Acid sulfate soil | place: Finland: Risofladan, Vaasa | collected... | reverse complement strand
TTTAGCCGGCTCGTAATCCTTGCCGTTCATTTTCCTGGGGGCGGCACAATGGGCCACCGTGAAAATGCCGTCGTGTGGAAAATGTGTATTGCACACGAAAGTCGGCTTACCGGCGATCCAGCGAAGCAGCACGCCGGGCAGAGTGTGCGTCAGATCAGTGTGGCAATAAGCGGTATAACCTTCGTCGTTTGCCAGGCTCAATACCAGACAAGGCGGGGTATCGAGCATCTCGATAACCGATCTGCCCATGCAGTTGGCAAAGCCGAAATTGGTCGCGCCCGATTCGCTCATCAACTCCCTGCAAACTGCCAGGGCAATAAACGAATTGACTACGAACTTCCGGTTGGTCTGGAGGGTGACATTGGGCAAGGCGAGTAATTCGTCCGTCTGCCGCTGTGCGTTTTTCATGATATTTTCATCCGCCCGGGCCTTTGCCAACCGCTGGGCGAATTGGTTCTCGGAAACGATTTCGAAGTCGTAATCCCAGACCTCTTTCGCATGGGCGGGGCCGAGCCTTTGACCTGGTTCGCTGTAGGCTGTCAGTCCTCCGATTGCGAGCATTGTTGTGCCCCTGGCATTTTTCAGCCCGTACAGCGCCCGCAACCGCCAGAGAATCTCGTCATAGTCATCGACTACGATATCGTCAACGTCCATATTCGGCTCTTCGAAGGTGTCGCCGTTTTTCCGGAGGAGCCGCCAATGGGCGATTTCGTACCAGAGATAGTGATGATCGGACTTGTGCCGCAGAAACATGATGTTCGGCGTCTTTGAGGCGGCAAGTTTATATACCTGCCAGCCGCCGGCCGCATAGACAAGGAGCACGTCGCAGTCGACGCCCGCCGCCTTGTCGGCTTTTTGATCGCTGTCCACGAGGGCGAGAGGCAAAACCTCAATGGGAAATTCTGCTTTGGATTCCAGCTCGTTCAATTCGGCCCTGATTCTCACGGCCTCTTCATTTACCTGCCCCTGGGTTTGGATTCCGCCGTAACTGCGCCAACTGGTTTTCTCCTGCCGTTTCTCTATCTGGTAAGTCAGAACCGGTTTGATTCGCAGCGCCGCACCGCGGGGCAGCAACTTTCCGGAAGAAACCGGTTTAGTGGAACGGACCTGAGCCTGAGATGATATTGCAAGCGTCAAATTACTCAGTGCAGCCACGCTCGCGAGGCCACCAAGAAATCCCCGCCGGCTTATGCCATTTGTCGAGGCTTTAGGATGCCCGATGCAGGAACACGCATGCGTGTGGAACTTGGAATTGATTTGATGTTCACCGTATTGCATGGCAAAAGCTCTCCGATTTAATAGGCTAAAACTTCCTTTTAAGAACGTATGGCAATACCGTTGTGTCATTTTATTTTACTACATTACCAAACCGTACGGAATGGCACAACTATAACTATATAAGAGGTCGACTTGCTAAATGTATCCGATTATGCTATGATGAGTTGCCCAGTAACGATTATATTTGCATATATCTTTTAAGAAATCGAAGCCAGCGAGTCTTTCAGGCGAGTCTTTCACCTGGCCGGCGGTAGTTTATTATTGTAAAAAGCGGCAATAAGTATTCGAAAAGCGGTGTTGATTTTAGCCGCTCGGCGTAATCGAACTAAACATTATCTAAATGGAAGGAGCATAACAAATGTCAATGGGCGGAATCCGACAAAATATCTTTATCATTCTAATTGGCGCTCTGGTTGTTATGAGCGTTGGATACGCTGCTGATCCGGATCCCATCTGGCCCCAATTTCACGGACCAAACCGGAATAACCTCTCGACTGAAAAAGGTCTTATGAAAAAGTGGCCGGAGAACGGACCGGCGTTACATTGGACAGCCAGGGGCCTGGGGCACGGATATTCCACCGTATCGATTGCCGCTGGAATGATCTACACCGCCGGCAGCATTGATAAAGATACGGTCATCACCGCCTTGAATATGGACGGGAAGATTCAATGGCAGGTCAAGAACGGCCCTGCCTGGACGAAGGACCGCCCCGGCACAAGAGGAACTCCAACCATCGACGGAAACCGGCTGTATCATCAGAGTCCGATTGGAAATCTTGTCTGCCTTGATGCTAAGACAGGAGAGAAAATTTGGGATCTTAATACGCTGGAGAAATTTAAAAGCAAGACGAACAACTGGGCCCTGGCCGAATCTCTTCTGGTCGATGGAGAGCGTCTGATCTGCTGCCCGGGAGGGCCGCAGACTTCTATGGTTGCACTGAACAAAAATACCGGGTCAGTCATCTGGACCGCTCCCAGCACGGGAGACCTGGCCGGCTACAGTTCTCCGACTCTCATTGAGTATCAGGGGCTGCGAATTATCATCGTGCTGACCGCTAAAAGCTTAATCGGCGTCAATGCCGATACAGGCGAGATGCTCTGGCACATCAAGCACGAATCTTATGCGGACGAAAACGTCATGATGCCCATCTTTTACGATGGCCAGGTCTTTATCAGCACCCTGAAGGCAGGATCGGTAAAGTTTAAGATTAATGTCAAAGACGGCAAAGCCTCGCTTGAAGAAATGTGGCGGACGCAGGAGCTTGATAGTCACCACGGCGGCGTGCTGCTTCTCGACGGAAATCTCCACGGCAACAGCACGTTTCGTAACAGTAAGTTGTGGGTTTGTCTCGACTGGCAGACCGGTGCGAACAAGTATATGGACAAAGGCGTGGGTAAGGGCTCGCTCACGTACGCTGATGGAATGTTATATACGTTGAGCGAAAACAGTGTCATGGGACTCGTTCGGCCTACCGCCGCCGGTTATGAGCTGGTCAGCTCGTTCGATATCCCCAAAGGAGGCCAGGGCAACAGTTGGGCCCACCCTGTCGTTTGCGGCGGCCGACTGTACATTCGCCATGGTGACTTCCTTTACGTGTACAATGTGCGATAAAGAATCCATAACATTCAGGAGAAGGAGAAATAATGATTGGTAAAAAGCACAAAAATGTTCAATGTTGCCTGGTTCTGTTTTTCATTATCTCACTTTCGATTTGCTCGAAACTGCCCGCGGCCCAGGACCGGGCGGAACTGGCCAACAGCGCCATCCCCAGGCTTGAAAAGGTGCTGCTGGAGAATATTGCCTCGTTCTGGTATAACAAGAGCCTGGATCGCATCAACGGCGGATATACGATCAACTTCGGTCCGAAAGGCGAGCCTAAAGGCCCCGGCACAAAAATGATTGTGACTCAGGCCCGGACGATGTGGCTCTTCGCCCGGCTGGCTCGCGCCGGATATGGCGGCGATGAATATATCGAGGCCGCCGAGCACGGCTATCGATTCCTGAAAGAAAAGATGTGGGACGCCGAGAACGGCGGCTTCTATTGGGAGGTCGATGCTACCGGCAACGAAAAACTCCAGCCCCGAAAGCACCTTTACGGTCAGTCCTTCGCGCTCTACGCTATCTCCGAATATTACCTGGCCACCGAAAGACAGGATGTGCTGGATTTCGCGATCCGGTTCTTTAATCTGTTAGAGGAAAAATCCCACGACAAAATGTACGGAGGCTATATCGAATTTTTCAACGAGGACTGGACGCCGGTCCCCGCCGGAGAATCCTCTTATATGGGCGCTCCGGCCGGCCTGAAACTGATGAACACACATCTGCATCTATTGGAAGCGATGACGACGTTCTATCGTGCCTGCAAGCTGCCTTTGGCTCGCGAGCGGCTGCTGGAGCTGATCAATATCGAAAGCAACTCTGTCGTGCGAAAAGACCTCGGCGCCTGCACGGATAAATATGATCGCGACTGGACACCGAGGCTGGAAGCGGCCTATGCGCGGATCTCCTACGGCCACGATATAGAGAACATCTGGCTGCTCATGGACGCATGCGATGCGGCGGGAGTCTCGAACTATCCGTTCGGTGATTTGTATCGAACCCTGTTCGACTATTCGTTCAAATACGGATACGACCAGGGCGCGGGCGGATTTTACGACAGCGGCCTTTTCAATCAACCGGCCGACAGGCTCACAAAAGTCTGGTGGGTCGAGGCCGAGGCCGTCGTAAGCGCCTTGTATATGCACCGATTTTCAGCCGATCCGCAGTATCTGGATATCTTCGAGCAGACCTACGATTACATCGAAAAGCACCTCGTGGACTTCGAACATGGCGAGTGGCACGCGAATGTCACTACCAGAGGTGCCGTGCAGGGCGATAAAGCCAATACCTGGAAAGCAGGCTACCACAGCGGCAGGTCAATGATCGAATGCCTGGAAATCCTGAAGCAGTGGAAGGACTGACCGCTCATCGCTCCGAAGGAATGAAAAGGCCCCGCTTAATAACGAGGCCTTTCGGTTCTCAAGCGTTGTTTTTGCTTAGCCCGGGATTACGTTGGTCGCACATGGACCTTTTTTGCCTTCTCCGATCTCGAATTCGACCTTCTGGCCTTCATCGAGCGATGCGTAGCCGGTTGTCTTAACTTCCGAGTGGTGGACAAACAAATCATCGCCGCCGTCGTCCGGCTCGATGAAGCCAAATCCCTTACTTGAATTGAACCATTTTACTGTACCTGTACTCACTGAAACTTCTCCTTGGCCTTATATAAAGGCCGACTTAATAATAACTCTCTCTTTCGTTTTATTAAGAGTATGCCCTTGAGAGATGTAGGAAAATACTCTACTAAATGTTCAAATATACATATAGACTGAAAAAAGTCAATAAAATAAAAAGAAAAATACTGGCGGTTTATAAACCGTCCGGGCATAACCGGCTGCTAAGAACTTCACCTCGATGATTGAGTGTTCGAGTCTTTGCTGGTAAACTGTATTTTATGCCGATCGACGAGGTTCGGAACAAGTAACCACTTTTTTGGAGAATATCTAATGCCGATAAGGATTATAGCGCTAATTATTACTTGTGCATTTTCGTCCCTGACTTTGGCGGCGTCTGTACCGTCGATTCCGGAGCCGGCCTATACAATAGTCGACGACTTTTCATACTCTCAGCGGACAGCCGCTACAGTCTGGAAGCCGATGGCCGGCAGCAAACCGGTTTCGCTTGCGGAAATTCAGGGCAGGAAAACTTTAAGAATGCAATGCAGCTTCCGCGGCACAAAAATAGATCGTGCATCCTGGGACGGCAGCCTCAAACTCGACCTTACCATGTGCAAGGGTCTTCAATTCCTGTTTTACTGCCCCGACCCAATGCCTGTGGCAAGTTTTGCCGTCTACCTGCACAGCGGAAACGGGTGGTACAGAGGCGGATTCGATGCTCCTGCTTCCGATGGATGGGCCGCAGTCAGGATTAATAAGAACGCGGCTAACATAGAAGGCCGGCCGGCAGGATGGGGCAAAATCGACACGATACGCATTTCCGCATGGCGAGGCCAGGATGTAGACACCGAGTTTTATATTGCGGCTCTGGGTGTATTCGGCACAGCCGGCAAGATTGTTATCGTTCGCGGCGATTCGGTCGCGGGCGAGGCGCCGAATGAGTTGGATGCCGTCAGGCAATACACGCAGGTCATGAGTGAGTTTTTTGACCGGGCAGGCCTTTCGCATACAGTCCTCAGCGACCATGATGTCACGCCGGAGAGGCTCAGGGGTATCAAGCTTGTGGTTCTGCCGTATAATCCGAAGGTACCGGACAATGTGACCGGCGAGATCGCAAAATATCTTCAGGCCGGCGGGAAATTAATCGCCTGCTACTCACTGCCCGGGCGTCTCGAATCAATAGCGGGTATTCGAGTCGGACCTCATGTTCGCGGGAAATACCAAGGTAACTTTGCCTCGATCCGTCCTTCCGCTGATGCCTTAAATGGAATGCCGGCAGTAACCGGGCAGGCCTCGTGGAATATACGAGATGCATCCGCCGTCGAGGGACGCAGCCGGATTGCCGCATGGTGGTATAACGATAAAGACCAGTCTACGGACAAACCCGCCATCGTCGCCGGCCAAAACTGTATCTTCCTGACGCATGTGCTCTTGGCTGATGATTCGGCAAATAAGATGCAATTACTGCTGGCTATGGCCGGAGACCTCGTGCCGGATATCTGGCATCAGGCGGCCCAGGGCTGTCTCGACCGTGTCGGCCGATTGGGGCCTTATGATAACTACGATGCAGCCAAAGAAGGTATAATAAAACTTGCCTCCGGAGACAGTCGAGCTTTGGAGGCCCTCAAAAAGGCCGACCAGCTTCACGCTCAGAGTCTGTCCATGTTATCCGAGGGAAAGTTTTCACAAGTGATTGCTGCCGCCGAACAATCACGGGAGTCTCTGATCGATGCGTACTGCGTGGCGCAAAAGCCTTTACGCGGAGAACACCGGGCTTTCTGGTGCCATAGTGCGTTCGGCGTAGCCGGCATGACGTGGGACCGGGCCGTAAAGATTCTTGCCGATAACGGCTTTTCCGCTGTCCTGCCTAATATGCTTTGGGCGGGAGCGGCTTTTTATAAAAGTGACGTGTTGCCCGCAGCGGCCGCTGTCGAGCGGCAGGGCGATCAAATCGAGCTTTGCCTGGCGGCATGTAAAAAATACGGCATCGAATGTTACGTTTGGAAAGTCAACTATAACATGGGCTGGGCAACAGATAAGGAATTCATCGCCGGGATGAAGGCCGATGGCCGAACGCAGGTAAACTACGACGGCTCATCGAACGACCGCTGGCTCTGCCCGTCACATCCGGAAAACCAGAAGCTGGAGATCGAATCGATGCTCGAAGTGGCGCGCAAGTACGATGTCACCGGCCTGCATTTCGACTACATCCGTTATCCCGGAGATGAGGGCTGCTTCTGCAAAGGCTGCCGTGGGCGTTTTGAGAAAACAATCGATAAGAAAATTCTCAAATGGCCTGCCGATGTGCGGAATGACGACAGCCTGCAGGAACAATGGCTGGACTTTCGGCGCCGGCAGATTACCGAAGTCGTCGCTGCCGTAGCACAACGGGCAAAAAAGATAAGGCCGGACATTAAAATCTCGGCGGCGGTCTTTAGAAACTGGCCTGTCGATCGAAACGCCGTGGGGCAGGACTGGAAGCTGTGGTGCGATCGCGGGTACCTTGATTTCGTATGCCCAATGGACTATACGGACTCCAGCAGTCACTTCCAGCGCATGGTCGAGCAGCAGCTTGCATGGGCCGGCAAGGTTCCGTGCTTCCCCGGCATAGGTTTAAGCGTCTGGAGCGATCCATCTGATATCTGTAAGCTTATAGAACAAATAAATGTCACCCGCAAACTGGGCACAGGGGGCTTTACAATTTTCAACTATAGTCCGAATGAAGCAAATAAAATCCTGCCCCTGCTGGGAAAGGGCCTTACGCGGAACCAGTGAAACTTATCCGGATGGAACAGTCATCTCGATGAAAACGTTTTCCGGCTCGCCGTCACATTCGATCGTGTAGCCATTGGGTTTATCCATGTATATTGTTTTCGTTTGAAGTCGCCCGTTTATGCTAAAGCCGTGTACGATGCGCAGATCGGTCTTTGGAGGCTGCATTGGCAGCAAGTGTAAGCACGCCCGAATTACATTCAGGCCCGGATTTCCCGTATATTTGACATAAACCTGCTCGGCGGGCTTATCCAGCACAACATCGGTATCCCAGTTGCATCGCCAGTGGTTCGTCCATGTCGGCACGGATGATTTGTATATCTCATTGAAGTCCGCCGGCCTGCCGACCGAATATGCGATACGATTATCCGTTTTGCCCGCCTGCTGACCCTGGTGAGTACGGAATGTCGCGCCGGTGCTGAACCATGCGATTTCCATCCCCGCGGGAGCGGTCAGGCGCAAAATAGCGTCGCCTTTGATACGGCAGGTGTTCCGCTTCGGGTCGTAATCTTCCGGCATCGCAACCAGATGTTTCTGCAGGTCGGCGGGATCGGCGGTATTGGGATTTACCAGCATCGGAACTGTGACAAGGCCGTAGCGATCGCCAACTTTGTATTGTAGATGATTCTTTCCTTTTTTGAGCCTCGGCAGGCTGATCGGCGCGACCTGCACCCAGGTGTCGATTGTTATGGATTTTATTGCCGGCGATGATTCTTTGCCGGACGTGGAGAGTTTTAAAAGATAGCCGTACGTGCCTTTGACTTTATGGGTCAGGTCAAGATTCACTTTTCCACCCGGCTCGAATTTGCCTGCCGCTTCCCACGTGATTCCATTGTCAAGTGACACGGCTGTGTTAACAGGCAGGTAAGTTTCTATTGTCACAACCGAGGCTCCCGTATCGTCGGTCAGGTCTTCCAGGTCGTTGACTTTTGCTACAATAAGGTAGGGCGTGAATACTTCGAAAACGACCTGACCTTCGCCTGCCTGTTTCAGATGCAGTCCTTCTTTGCTGGGGATGAGATTATCTACGGCGTAAACCCCGTCCGCGAAATCTGTCGATGCTTCGGATAAATCGGGTGCGTAGTGAAAGAGGCCGTTTCCGTGATTCCACCGCGTGAAATTCCGGTGGTTGGGTTTCATTCCAACCGGGTCGGTCTGGATGAGTTCTTTGGCCCATTTGGTTTGATTGTACAGGGGCAGATGATTCCACCGGCCGCCCTGTGGTTTCCAGAAGCGTGTGAATGATTCGCCCTGGCGGAGATAAAAATCCATCGTGTGGCTGCCTTCGAACCAGCGATAATAATAATTAATCCTGCTGTCACGATAAATCTCGAACACCTTGTTCTTGTCCTCATCATTCGGAAAGAACGGCTCAACCTTAATTGGAGGATTAGTCCATAAGCTTCGATTTCGCCTGGCTTCGTCGAGACTCGCTACTGTGCCGTCGGCATCGACTAAAATACCGCGTACATCCAGATCGAAGTAGTGCCATGCCTGGTCGTACCAGAGTTCCGTCGCGCAGTGGTTCCAAAGTTCAACGCCGAACGAACGGCCCTGCTTAAAGCCAATACCCTGGAAAATGCCGTCCATGACCGGCCCGAATATCCCGCAATAAGCCATGTTGTAAACGTTAAGAATTTTAATTGGATCGCGGACCGTCGCGTATTCGTCGAACGTGTCCCGGCCTTCAAGAATTTCGTTGAAATGGTATAGCCCTGTTTCGTAGCCGCACAAATACTGCCAAACTGCGATGGCAAGATCGTTGCCGGTTTTATCCTTCCATTGGTGAAACTGACGGAAGCGTTTTAAATCTGTCATGTCGGCGGTATGTTCGCTTGTAAGACGAATGCACGCGACCTTCGCTACGGATGCACTTGTCATCGCTGCAAAAATGATAAGAAGAATGGTCGCGTAATAAATCATTCTTCCCGGCCTTCGACTCGAAACCAACATTTCAACTCCTTTTCTGAGATTCACCGATGCAACTTTCTTGCGTAATAACATTATCTAATGCTCGCAATCGTTTGGGCGACCGCTTTTTTAAGCTCTTCAGGGCTGAGCAATTCAATCTGCCGGCCCAGTCTCAATACGCTGCATCGTCCATCATGAACAGGCTCAGGTTCGTACAAAAGTATGTTAGTAGGGGGCATGCTGCCATTTTGACCGGGGATGTAAATATACTTGCCGCCTTCGGGGTCCGGGCATTGAAATAGCTGCGTGCTGCCGCTGAATTCTATCAAAGCTTGCAGTGACGGCGGAAAACTATCGTTGCTCATGGCATATATTTGTATATTCTGTGCAATAGTTCGCAGATTCATTTGGCACGTGACAGATAAGGCTTTGTTTTGTGTTTTTATCATGCCGTCGGTATATTGCTGTCCAGCCTCCCCCACGTTTTTAATTACCCATAAGACGGCTAATGCAATAAGCCCGAAAAAAATTATAGCGGTGATAATGTTGATAATCGTCCCGCCATTTGAATTTGCCCGCCGGGCCGGCAGGAAGCTGTTACGAGCGGGCTTTTCTGTGATAGATTCTTTCTTTCGCTCCATCGTAAATCCTCGTTTCCGGCGAATTAATATGAAAATAGCGCAGAGAACACAATTAAATGATATGATAGCACCGGTTCTCGTACAGCACAAGATTCCCAAAGCCGAAAATCAGGGATTTTTTGACTTAAGAACCTAATCACTAAAAGTCATACTTGCCTGTGCTGAGCCGCCATAAGCGCCCATATTGATAATGCTGCCGTTCGGAACCGGCTCATCGCCGATGGGAGAAGCCGGATCGCCTTTATCGATGCAGGGACTGGTGACGTTGTCCTGCAGCCATGTTTGGCTGCCCGGATCCCACCTGCCGGCCTGAGATTTCAAATGGTAGTCCCCGGTTTTAGTGCTGTCGGAACTGATCCAGTAGAGCCAGACGAATAACGGATCGGCGTCGATATTGCCGAGCCCCGGCCACGAGCCCTGAACATCGCTGTAGGTTACTGTAGCCGTACTTTCTGCGATTTGAGTATTGCCGTTGAAATAAATGATGGAGTTGGTAACCGTCGGCCTGGAGCCATAGATGCCGTCCCGGAGATTCTCGACAATCGTACAGTTCGTGATTACCGGAACGCCTCCGAAAATACCTTGCAGGGCATTTTTTGCGATGATGCTTTTGCTGATCTGAGGATAGTTGTAGAAAGTGAACCTTGCAGACTTTCTCGGATGCATCTCGATACCGGCGCCGCTGTTGGCGACAATGCTGCAGTTGGTGATTGCCGGGCTGCCGTTGCTGTATAACCTGATGCCGGCGTTCGTATTGCCGGTAATTGTGCAGTCGGCGATTACCGGGTTACCTTCGGTGCAGTAGATTCCATTGCCGCCTCCGGTTATGGTAAAACCGCTGAGGATGCTGTTGACGTCTTCGCCGCCCGAGAATGTTACGACCCGGCCGCTGCTGTTAATAACCGTGGCCGCGACGACTGCAGGGTCATCGGGATTGGCCGAGCTGACTGTGAGCTTTTTGCCTTTGAAATTTATGCTTTCGTGATAGATTCCCTCGCCGGCTACTATTGTGTCACCGGCCTGGCTGGCAACGATGGCGTGCTGAATATAGTCGTAGTATTTGCCCGTAGTCAGATTCTGAACCGAGCCGTCGAAGCCCGAATATGCAAACTCCAGCGAGATGCCTTCGATCTGGCCGAAATTACTGTTTTGCCAGACGATTGTATCGGCGTTTATTGCCGGGCTCGTCCCAAAGTGATAATCGGCAAGTTCTAAATACATTACGCTATATTGTTTGGTAAGGCAGCAGACTTTGATCTGACCGAAGTAAGAACTTCCACCATCGATATAAACAATCAGACAACCGTCGATATCCGGCTGCTGCTGACTGCCGCTGGCCCTGGCTATTACCAGCTCCTTGATATTTCCGGTATCGGAGATGTCGGCGCCGTAAATATTTCCTCTGTCGTTTCGTTCATCCGTCCAGACGACAATATTGCCGGAGATGGCGGGGTCGTACTGACTGGCGGGATCGCTGCAAATGGTAAAGACCTTGATGTCATTTAAGTTCGAGATATCGGCGCCATAAATATCGCCTTCGGCTTCGTATACGACAATGTCCCCGGAAATGTCTATGACGTCGTCGAAGTCTTCGTAGAAGTCTTCATAGGGATAAGGATCGCGTCTTCCTGCATGTTCGGCGATGGTGAAATAAACCGGCCTGTTCAGATCGGTGATATCGGCGCCGCATATACTGTAGGGCGTATTCTGCCATTGGCTCTCGATGTTTTTGTTTATGCCGAGATGTTCCAGCCAGACGACTTTATTGCCGGAAACCGCCGGGTGGCTGTAGGATTGAGTGTTGCTGTACTGTCTTAAAGTGACTTCTGTTCCGGCAGCAATGTTTTTGGCGAAGATGCCGATACATTCCGGGCCTTGGAAGCCCGCAGAGAAGGGACCTGCGGCCCACACGGCGATATCGCCGTCAATCTTGGGTTGTGTATTGATTCCGCCGCCAAGAAATTCTTCATCAAGCTCGCCGGTTTCGAGGTCTTTGCATCTGATAAACCACCTGTAATTATCGAATTGGCCTACGCTGTATACGACTTTTGAGCCTGAAACATCCGGGTAGTAAAAATAATCATCGGTACTGAAACCTGCGTCTAAATTATACTGATTATTTGTCACGGTAACGGTAGCCACCTCTATCAAACGGGGCTCACTATCGACAAAACCATCGCTTACAACCAGCTCGAACACGTATATACCTTCCGCATCGCAAGTGAAGTAAGGAGTCGCTGTATCGGCATTTCTCAAGACGACTTCAGTACCTTCCAACTGTGTCCATTTGTATGACAGTTCGTCAATGCGGTCGGGATCCCAAGAACCGGTGCCATCAAGAGTGACCCGGCCGGAAACAGGAGAGACCTGATTTGGCCCGACATCGATAATCGGGGGCTGGTTGCCGACAAGAATCAGCACTTCATCGGGCTCGCTGAAACCCTCGTCACCGATGACGACCAGCTCGAACCGGTATTCACCTTCAATTTCCGGCATGAACGTGGGGTGCATTCCGGTCGGATCGGTCAATTCCACAGCCGGCCCGACAAGCTGGTCCCACTCGTATTCAAGAGCACTACACGGATCGTAGATAAAGCTGCCGCTGCCGTCGAGGGTGATCAATTCGGGCTCTGCCACGTGCTGGTCGGGTCCCGCATCGGCTACCGGCTCGGTTGGCGGACCGATAGAGAATTCAATTGCCAGCTCACCGTGCAGATAATAACGGTCATTGTACGAAACTTGCGTTCCGATTGTGCCGTTAGCGTTTTCTATTCCTATAGTATATCGATAGAGATAAGCGTCTTCAGAAAAATCCTTGTATTGAATCAGGATTTTGCCCGATTTGGAAATTTTTACTTCTGCGTTTACAGAGCCGCCGGAGGCTATCTCATAGTCAACGAATTGGATAACCGTATAACTGCCGAACTGCTGATAATAGATTTTTGAGATATCCGATGGATACATGTATGTCCACATCCACGCTATGATGTTGTTATTTTCGTCGTCGGCGGGGATTTGCTGATTTTGATAGCTTATTGGTACTGCATTGAAGCTGATCAGGCCGTTCGACTGAACATAGAAATGTTTATAAATATTACCATAGAAATTAAAATCGAATCCTAAGGGGAAGGAGCCTACAAATTCCTCGAAACTATAATCCAGTCCGGTGATAATGGTTCCCGTTTCCTGAATATCGATCCAGTTATACTTTGGTCCCCAGGCACTGTCGCTGTCGATGCAGTGGTAACCGTAAGCATCGGGCTCACTGCCGATTCTGCAGATAACTGTAACGGTATCGGGTAAACTCGTATCTGCTCCATCGTTGACAGTCAGTTCAAAGACATAATTTCCAATGAGGTTGGGCGTAAAACGAGGCGTTTGAGTGTTCGGGTCCAGCAATTGCACGCTCGGCCCTGAAATCTGAGACCACATGTAGTTTAGAGTATCTCCCTCGTCGGGATCATACGATGCCGAGCTGTCGAGTGTTACCTCCTGGCGGGGTTCACAAGCCTGCTCGTCGCCGGCGTCTGCAAACGGGGCGCGATTGCCAACCACTATCATTACGCTGTCGGGCATACTATAATTGCTGCCGTCAAATACGGTGAGTTCAAATACAAAAATATCTTCCACGAGAGGTGCAAAATTGGGCTCCGGGGTATCGGGATTCAAAATGACTACGGTCGAACCGCTAATCTGTCGCCATTGGTAAGATATAACATCGCCGGCATCAAAATCGTAAGAGCCGGTACCGTCAAGGGCGACGTTCGCCACAATTGCATCGAAGAATTGGTTGTCTCCCGCATCAGCTAAGGGCCTGGTATTGGCGGTAACTTCATCGGCGCCGATATCAACCCGCGTTCCCATCAGAACAAATTCGCCGTCTATATCACGCTGCCACGGATAAGGGGCATAATTCGGGTCTCCTGCATCATGGCACGGCGAACCGGCGGCGATATGGTAATTATCACCAAAAAGCGGATCCTCGGAGATATTGCCGTCTTTTCCCGTTCTATCAACAGAGCTATCATAAATCATGTCGCCGGTTTGGAGATTTTGTGAGCCGTAATTGCCCCCCGTATTGTTCCAAACATCATTAAATGCTATCAAATCTTCGGAGGGACCGGCCGAACATATTCCACCTCCGGATTTGGCGTTACAGATTATATTGTTTACTATCACACACCGATCAAGCTCAGATATGGATGAGGTGTAAATATTACCAGCTACGTTTTCTATATCTCCGCCATAGCTTGAATCGTTACCAACGATGGTATTGTTCATAAGTTGCCCAATATACAGCAAGACGACACCACCACCGATATTAGCCGAATTGTCGTATATCAAATTGTTGCTAATCATGGGATGACCGAGTGAAGCAGCGCCAGTCGCGGGATCACTATAAGGATATGTCATTATCCCCGCACCGGCGAACGAAGTATTGTTTCTTATTATGTTATTCGTAATAATCGCCTCGCATTCTACGCAGGCGATTGCACCTCCATAGCACTCACTCGATGTGCCTCCTATCCCCAAAGCACCGTAGTTATTGGCAATCACATTACGTTTAATGATTGGCGAAGCATTTTTGCAATAAATGCCGGCTCCCCAGACAATTTCTTCCCCAAAGAGAAGGTTCACTGTCCCGTATCCGCCGATGATGGTAAAACCGGTTAGAACCGCTTCGGAAGTTTCACCGTTTTCAAATGTTACCACGCTGCCTTGGCCATTACCGTCGATAATTGTAGACGCTACAATTTCAGGATCTTCGGGATTGGCACTGCTAACCACGATATTCTTGCCGGAAAAATTGATGTTCTCGGGATATGTGCCGGCTTCGACAATGACCACGTCCCCGTCATTACTGCCGTCTATTGCCTGCTGGATAGTCGCATAATCGGCCGGAACCAATCGAGTTTCCGCTTGTGCCTTTGTAGTTGCGATCGACAATAGAGCAAGACTCAATAGAATCGCCCTCTTCATTATTTTGCCCTTTCCAATATATATCACAAGTTCGAAGCACAGATATAAGTCAGGTTTGGAATACAGGCCCGATGCAAGACGGAAGCAGCTTACGAAAAAATACGAAATCTTGTGGAAACTTGTAAGGCCGCCTCCTTAACCTGACCATATATAACTTTAACATATAAATGGTTGAATTTTCAAGACATATTCTGACTATTTCTCTGTTTATATTACAACCAGAGCGGTGCCGTCTATTTAATAAGACGTTTAAAGGCGGTTTTCGTTACGAAAATTTCATTTTTTTCGTAAAAAATCAGCTTTTCGGGATTGATTTGTGGCTGTTATCAGCAGCAAGGCCTGGTCGCCTTGTCGGCTATTTGGGAATTGGCAGATCGAGTTCGGCAAGGACTTTTTTCATGTCCTCCCAGACCCTTCTGCGATTCTCCTGTGAGTAATTTCTCAGCAAATAAGCGGTGTGATATGTGGCCATAAGCTTCACAGGCGGCCTGCCGATCCCGGCATAATACTCGTGGAACTGGCCCCGAAGTTGTCCTATCGGCTTGGTCGTATTTAACAGTGTCCTGGCGGCGTGAGCGCCAAGGGCAACTATAATCTCGGGATCGATTATCTCAATTTGCCTCTGCAGGTAGGGCAGACAGCTTATTATCTCCTCGGCCCGAGGATCGCGATTCTCGGGCGGGCGACACTTCAATATATTGCCGATAAAGACATCGCTTCGTTTCAATCCACAGGCTTCGATTATCTTATCTAATAGCTGGCCGGCCCTGCCGACGAACGGTCGGCCTTGTGCATCTTCGTCGGCGCCGGGGGCCTCGCCAATGAACATAATGCGGGCGTTCGGGTTGCCTTCGCCGGGCACGGTGTTTGTCCGCAGCGATCCCAGCTCGCACTTGCGGCATTGATTGACCTGTTCAGCGATTTTTTCAAGCTCGGCGGTTTTCTCGGCGACAGCCATAGTATCCTCCTGCTCTTGTGCTTCAATTGTTTCAGGCCTGCCTTTGAGAGTAAAGCCGGTGAAAAACCGCTCCATCTCAATGTGCTGCCTGACAATTTTATTAATATCTAAATCTTTTTCCATCCCGGGCAATTCTAACGGCACCTTAAATACTATGCAATAACCTATAATTTATAACATTAATTTTTGCATGAGATTTCGTGCAATACTAACCCTTCTCAAATGAAGCGCATTTCTTATACGAGACGTTTTTTAGCGATATTTTTACACCAGATGGAGATTAGGAAAGTTAAATCTGTGTAAAATATTACGTTTTTTAAGGACCTTAATTGCGGAAGTCATAGAAGCCAGAAACTACCGACTATAGGCAATTCTTATTGGTATGTGCCCTAAAAGTGGTAGAAGCCATACTTTTCTCCGGCTTTAACAGCTTATTTGAAATATTCGAGACTATAATTAAATTTTAAGACTTAAGTTCTTGTCTTCTGTTTCCGAAAAGTCCAAAAGCTATTGTAATCGATCAGAATAACGGAAATCTTTTATTATATGTGGATAAACCACTTATGGGAATATTCATGGAAATTTCAAGGAACTGAATGTCTATTTTTGTATTCTCCCGGATGCCGGTAGCTACAAAATAGGCAATTCGCATATTTTTTTTCTTGACCAATTTTCATATAGGGTCTATCATAGAATAAAGTAAGCAACAGTTGACGAACGAGATTATGGGGTGTCCCGTTTTTCTTTGAAGTTTTATTGTTACTATGTAAAGGGGCACATACAAAGGAGAAAGCTTGTAAGCTTCTCTTTTTAAGGTATTTAAGTTGCAAAGACACTTTTAGCGCCGGCTATGAGTTCTGAATGACAATATTAATTCAGGACCTCTTGTTTGGTGCTGAAAAGTGAATTTAGCGTGGAACGAAATCTGCTTGAAAAAGCGTTCGCTTATACGCGAGGGAGTGTTAGTTTTGAGCCAAAAATCGGCAAATTACAGGGGACATATAAATCTCTTGGTGCCTAAATTACCACATTTAGGGGATATTTTGGCACTAAGTAGCTGATTTTGCGCTCGGGCGAAGAGGATTTCGTAACACACAACCATTTCTTTGCAGCTTTCCTGCCTGGTAACCCATGGTCTTTCCAATTGAGCGATGTTTTGAGAATTCGTTGAGAACGACAAGGGAAAGGTAGAATATTATGGATACCATAATGATGGAAATTCTGCTGCCCGAGATCATGGCCACCATTATTGCTTTTCTTCTGGGTATAGGGCTGGCTGCCGTTGTTAGCCAGATAATTACCAGAGCGAAAGCTAAAACCCTGGAACAGGACCTGCAACGGCAGATTGAAGGTGCCAAAAGGGAAGCGGAGAACATAATTAAGTCCGCCCAGATCGATGCTGCAGCGGAGACTATCAAGAAAAGAGAGAAATTTGCAGCCGAGGCCAATAAGGCGCGTGCTGACCTGCACGAAAATGAAATGCGGCTGACCAAACGCGAGGATGGGCTTGATCGTCAGAATGAAATGCTTCAGCAGCGTGAAAATACGTTGAAGCAGCAGCAAAAGGAAGTCGACAGAAGAGTGCATAATATCGGCCTTAAGGAAAAACAGCTTTCTGTTTTGATGGCGCAGCAGAAGAACCAACTGCTGAAAATCACGGCAATGAATGTTGAGGAAGCCAAAGATCTGCTCCTCAAGCGTCTCGAAGACGAATGCGAGCACGAAATGTCGGCATTGATTCAACGCAAAGTAGAAGAAACCAATGAAACTGCCGACGAAAAGAGCCGGGAAATAATCAGCTCTGCCATTCAGCGTTACGCCGCCGAGCAAACATGCGAAGCAACCGTCTCGACCGTCGAGATACCCAACGACGATATGAAGGGTAGAATCATCGGCAGGGAGGGCCGCAATATTCGTGCTTTTGAGAAGGCCACCGGCGTCGATGTCATCGTCGATGACACCCCCGGGATGATTGTCGTCAGCGGCTTCAATCCCGTCAGACGCGAGGTCGCCCGCCTCTCGATGGAGCGGCTCATACAGGATGGACGAATACATCCTTCCCGGATCGAAGAGCTTGTCGCCCAGACCAAAAAGGACGTCAATCATAAGCTGTTGCAGATTGGCAAAGACGCCACCGTCGAGACCAATATCCGGGGATTGAACAACAAGATAATCAGTTTGCTGGGTGCTTTGAGTTACAGGACAAGTTACGGCCAGAATGTCCTGCGTCACAGTGTCGAGGTTGCGTTTCTGTCTCAGGTCATGGCCGATGAGCTTGGCCTGGACGGCTCGCTGGCAAGGCGTGCCGGACTGCTGCATGACATCGGCAAGGCCATTGACCATGACGTCGAAGGCAACCACCCGACTATCGGCACGAATTATCTGAAGCGTTTCAACGAATCGTCTGTTGTTCTCAATGCCGTCGCAGGGCACCACGGCGACATTCCGCCGGATAATCCTTATACTCCGCTGGTCGCCGCCGCCGATGCAATCAGCGCTTCGCGCCCCGGCGCCCGGAGAGAAACGCTTGAAAGATATATCAAAAGGCTGGAAAAACTCGAAGAGATTGCCGGCGGCTTCAAGGGCGTTGAAAACGCGTACGCCATTCAGGCGGGACGGGAAATCCGGGTCATCGTTTCCGCAGAAGAGGTGGACGACGAATCGGCTATGAAAATCGCCCGTGATATTGCAAAAAAGGTCGAAGACGAAATGACCTATCCCGGCGAAATCCAGGTAACGCTGCTGCGAGAAGTACGCTGCATCGAATACGCTAAATAATATCGTATTGCGTATATCGTATTGCGTATTGCGTAAGGGATGAATATGATCTGTCCTACGCAAGCGATCATGGCCTCGATATACGCGATACGCAGGACGCAATACGAAAATGAAATTAAATGTACTCTGTATAGGTGACATAGTCGGTCGGCCCGGCAGGCGGATTATTGCCGATAAGCTCAGGCTTATTGTCAAAGAGCATGGCGTTGATTGCGTCATAGCCAACGCCGAAAACGCCGCCGGCGGCTCCGGCCTGACGCGGCAAATCTACGACAAATTGCTGCGGTACGGCGTAAACCTGATTACATTGGGCGACCATACCTACCGCAAAAGGGAAATCATACCGACGCTGGAAACGGCGGATAACATCGTTCGGCCCGCCAATTTCTCCAAACATGCGGCCGGCAAAGGCTTTGCCTTCTACAAGACCGGCAAAGGCCCGACCGTAGCGATCGTCGCTCTGATAGGGCGTCTTTTCATGAAGCCCGGCGACTGCCCATACGAGGCAATTGACAGAATCCTGCCGCAAATCGAGCAGAAGGCCGACATCATAATCGTCGACTTCCACGCCGAGGCAACCAGCGAAAAAATCGCTATGGGTTATCATCTCGACGGCAGGGCGAGCTTGTGTTTCGGCACGCATACCCACGTCGT
>Ga0307378_10004753_pt1 | contig 19192 bp, 19 predicted proteins | sample UN1MG_FD_202238 | JGI IMG/M metagenome (GOLD analysis project Ga0307378, IMG submission 202238) | Soil microbial communities from Risofladan, Vaasa, Finland - UN-1 | ecosystem: Environmental > Terrestrial > Soil > Coastal area > Acid sulfate soil | place: Finland: Risofladan, Vaasa | collected... | reverse complement strand
AGCGTGGCAGTTAGTCGGTTCAATTTCATAGGTTCCAAACCTTTCTTCACCTTCCAAGGGAGACGCCTGACTTCGGTGGTCCCTCCGCTCGCTTCCATTCACTCGTATCGGAGGGCTTCAATCGGATCGAGTCGCGCGGCCTTCCGGGCCGGATAGTAGCCAAAGAATATTCCCACGCCCGTCGAGAAGAGCACGGCGATGGCGATGGCTTGCGGCGGAACACTCGTCGGCCACTGAAGCATGCTGGAGACGGCCATGGAGCCCCCCACCCCGGCCATCACCCCCACAGCGCCGCCCAGCAGGCTGAGCACCATCGCTTCGCTGAGGAATTGCCGCTGAACGTCCTGCTCCGTCGCGCCCACGGCCATTCGCACGGCGATTTCGCGGGTGCGCTCCGTCACCGAGACCAGCATGATATTCATGATGCCAATACCGCCGACGAGCAGCGATACGGAAGCAATACTGGCCAGCAGCAGGGTCATGATGCGGCCCGCCTGGGCCTGGACGGTCGCCAGATCCGTCGGGCTGCGGATGATAAAATCGTCATCTTCATCTTCCCGCAACTTGTGCCGCTGGCGCAGCAACGCGGCGATGTCCTGCTGGGCGGCGTGGATGGCCTCCGGCGAAATGGCCGAGCACATGATGTGATTAACCCAGTCGATGCCGGCGATTTTCTTCTGCACGGTCGTGAACGGCATGAGGATCATGTCGTCTTCGTCCCGCCCGAAAGGCGACTGTCCCTTCGGCGCCAGCACTCCCGCCACCCGAAACGGAATATTCGGGACGCGAATCGTCTTCCCCAGCGGGTCTTCATCTCCAAAGAGATTCTCGACAACCGTCCGCCCGATCAGGCAGACATTCGCCGCCGCGTCCACATCCCGCTGCGAAAAGACGCCGCCGCTTGCCAAGGGCCAACGACGGATTTCCATGTATTCGGGGTGACGCCGAGAATGCTGGTGTTCCAGTTCTGATTCCCCTAAACCACCTGGGCGCGAGCCCAGACGCCGGGGGAAACGCGTGAAACCAGCGGGCACTGTTGTTCGACGGCCTTGGCGTCGGCGACCGTCAGTGTCTTGGTTGCCTCGGTGCCCATCCGCACGCCGCCCCGGGTCCGATTGCCGGCGGTGACGAACACAATGTTGTCGCCGAGGTTCCGGAGCTGCTCCTGAACCTGAATCGAGGCTCCTTCGCCAATGGCCACCGTGCAGATGACGGCGCCCACGCCGATGATGATCCCCAGCATGGTCAGCGCCGTGCGCATCTTATTGCGCGCCAGCGCCCTCAACGCCACCCGGATAACCGAATGCAGGTCCATCAGACATCCTCCTCGTCTTCGTCCTCGTCTTCCAGGGCGGGCATGGTTTCCAGCACCAGCTTGGCGTTGGCGCGGTCTTCCACAAGACTGTCGCGCCTCACCTTGCCATCGCGAAAGAGCACGATTCGCTTTGCGAAACGAGCGATGTCCGGCTCGTGAGTCACCAGCAGGATGGTTATGTTTCGCTCGCCGTTCAAGCGCTGAAACACTTCCATGATCTCGACGCCCGTCCGGCTGTCCAAGTTCCCCGTCGGTTCGTCGGCAAGGATGAGCGAAGGATTGTTGACCAGCGCCCGGGCAATCGCCACGCGCTGTTGCTGTCCACCGGAAAGCTGGGAAGGATGATGCTCCCCACGGCCGTCCAAGCCCACCGATTGCAGCGCCAGGCGAGCGCGATTCACACGCTCCTCATGGGGAACGCCGGAGTAGATAAGGGGAGCTCGACATTCTCAACCGCCGAGGTGCGGGGAAGCAGATTGAATCCCTGGAAAACAAAGCTGATCCTTCGGTTCCGGGTCCGGGCGAGCTCCCGCTTGGCGAGCTGCGACACATCCTGGCCGTCCAGGAAGTAGTGACCGCGCGTGGGGCGATCGAGACACCCCACCAGGTTCATGAATGTGGACTTTCCGGACCCCGAGGCGCCCATGATGGCCACGAACTCCCCGCATTCGACCGCAAGCGTGACCCCCCTCAGGGCGTGCACTTGCACTTCCCCTAGGTCATAGGTTTTGTGAAGGTGCTCGACCCGGATCAGAGGGGTCGTGCCGCTCTCCAGGACCTGCATTTCCTGTTGGGATTGGACAGCTTCTTCCGGCATCGAGTCAGGTTACCTCCGGCCACCCATGCGCTGAGGCTGGAGCGGACTTCCCTGCGGCCCCTCACTGCTGGCGATCGTCTGGCCGGTCACCAGGACGTCGCCTTCTGCAGCTTCCCTTCCAACAGTTGCGAAGAACTGTAGTCGGTGATTCCAATCTTCACCGCCACGGGTTCCAATTGATTTCCGGGAAGCTGCTTCCACACCACCTGCCATCCTCGTGTGCGGCTGCTTCCTGTGGCCGAGACCGGGATATCGTATTTCGCGTAAAGGGCTTGCATCTCGTCGCGGGGAAGCTCGGGCTTGAAGCGCAAGGCTGCGTTGGGCACCTTCCCCGTGTGCGCCGCATGCCCGGTGGGGATGGTCACGTAGGCCGTCTGGCCGGGCAGCAGCTTCTCTTCGGGATTGTCAAAGGCGATCACCGTGTCATAGATCACCACGTTTTGCACGATGTAGGCGTTCAATCGAATCGCGCTGACCCGTCCGTGGAAGACCTGGTTAGGGAATGAATCCACCTGAAAGGTCACGTCCGTGCCTACTTTGATGTCACCCGTGTCGGATTCGTCGATCTTGGCGTAAACCTGTATGCGCTTCAGGTCCTGGGCGATGGTGAAGACGTTCGGCGCCTGCAACGAAGCCGCCACGGATTGCCCGACAGTGATATTCCGGGTCACGGCCGTGCCATCAACGGGAGAAAGAATGGTCGTGTAGCGCAAGCTGGTTTCCGCCTGCCGCAGCGCGCCAGTCATGACTTGGACCTGCGCCCTCGCCTGTTCGAGCTGGGCGCGCGTCTGGGCCAATTGCGCCCGGGCCTGGTTGAGCTGCGCCTCGGCGGATCGCACCTGGGCGGCGGACTGCTCCATGTTGGCCTGCGTCATGTCGTGCTGGTCCCCGGCCAGAATCCCCTGCTCATAGAGATCGGCAACCCTCCGCGCATTGACGCCCGCGTACGTGTCGGCCGCCTTAAGCCGGGCCACGTTGGCTTCATTGGTCTGGATAACCGCCTGCATACCTATCAGGCTGGCCTCCACATTCTTGACGTCGGCCTGGGCGCGCGCCAGGTTGCCGCGCGCCTGCAGGACCTGCGCCTCGTAGATTGCCGGGTCGAGTTGCCCCAGGACCTGTCCGGCGCGCACCCGCGTATTGAAGTCGGCAAGGATGTACTGGACGGTCCCAGACACGGAGGAGCCCACGGGGACCGTGGTCAGAGGGTTGATCGTTCCCGTCGCCTGCACCGCCGCCGTGATGTCGCCACCGCTGCACGATGGCCGTCAGATACCGGGGCCCGGAGGAGCGTGCGCGGACCGCCATGCCCACCGTCACAAGTACCGCGAGCGCGATCGCCCCCAGCAGGACGGGCTTTTTGTGGTTTTGGTAATAATCCTAAATCGCCGTAACTCGTTTCTTCCTTTCCTTCCGGTGGGTCAGGCAGTGGAGAGAACCTGGGTCTGTCGCTCCGCAGGTGGCCTTGGGTCAGGGAGCCCTGCCCCGCTTTCTGCGCTCCCCGTGACGGCGAACGAGCTCGTTGAACTTCTGCAGTTGTTCCGGGCTCAGAATCTTTCGGATTCGCTCGTGCCCTTCCTCCCGAATCGCGTCGAATTGCGGCCCGACCTGCGTCCTCAATTCTCCAATCTTCTTCTCCGAGTCGTCCATGATCTGCTTGAGCTGTTCCATCTGCGTTGGGGAGAGGTTCAGATCCCGCGTCAGGCGCCGGACAATCCGCTCATTGCTCGGCCGGCGGTGCCACAGCCCGGTGTTCCACGCATAGAAGAGGACACCAGCGCCACCCACAACAATTCCCAGCAAAAAGGTGGCGACGAAGTAAATGTAAGCTCGACGGGTCATCGTTGAGTTCCATCCTTGACGCCGGGCGCGCTATCCGGCGCTAATTCCGACGCGGTCGAAAGCTCATAGGGGAAAACCGGGTCGTTCACGGCCACGGCCACCTCCGGCTCCGTGGACAGCAGCTCCGAGACCGTCGGCCCGCGCAAGGGTCCGGAGGGCGGCAACGCCAGAGCCAGCAAAAGTGCGAAGGTCACCAGCAGTGTGACATAGACAAAGCGACGGCCCACCTGCTCCAGAAACGCATCGCCCGGGCTCGGTGCGCCCACCTCATCCAGCCGCCGGACCAGGCGCGCAGCGAAGCCGATCGTCGCTTCGGAAACCGCCTCCTCACGCAGGCCCTGAAACCCCGAGTGAACCAGTCGCCAGTCCCGCGCATAGGCCGCGCAGTCGGCGCACTTCAAGAGATGTTCGCGAACCCCACCAGTCATCTCCTCCGGCCCGACTTCCTCGATGATCTCTCGAACCGCTTCGCATCGCATGGCTCACCTTCCCCGCTGCAGGCTTTTCAAATCCTCTAGCATCCGTTTCCGGGCGCGGTGCAACCGGACCTTGACGGTGCTGGGTTTCAGCTTCAGCGTGTCGGCAATCTCCTCCACCGAAAGGTCCTGCAATTCCTTGAGCGCCAGGACCACCCGATCATCCGCCGGCGCCCTATCGAGGAGCTTGGCGACCAGGTCCCGCAGCACGATGCGCCGTTCGGCATTGAAGCCGCTCGCTCCCCCGCTCTCCGTTCCAGATTCGAGCTGGTGACGCTGCTCATCAGTCAACTCACCGAAGTAGCTGACTCGCGAGGCTCGGATTCTGCGCAGGTAGTCGTAGCAGTGATTGACCGCCACCCGATTGAGCCAGGTGCCGAACGAGGCACGATGATTATAGCTGCCGATTGTCCGGAAGACCTTGAAGAATATCTCCTGAGCGATGTCCTCCACCTCGTCCCGGCGGTAAAGGAGGTGGAAGACCAGGGCGAACACGCGCTTCTGGTACCGCTCCACCAGCTGCCCAAAGGCCTCGCGGTCCCCGGCCTGAGCACGCCTGATCCACGCCGTTTCCTGGGCTGCGCTGGGCTGGGGACTCTGCATTCGACTACCATCATAACGCCGTCCTCAACTAGAGGGACGAACGAGGTGCTTCCCAGGTTACATTCGATCGCCCCCACCAGAGGGCCGCCGCCAGCTTCAGATTTTCGTTGACCGCATTATTACGATGTGAAAGAATGGTCCCATGGTAATCGGAACACGTCTAAGAGCCTTACGCGAGGGCAAGAAGTTCTCGCAGGGTGACATTGAGAAACGGACTGGGCTGCTGCGCTGCTACATCTCTCGGGTCGAGAATGGACATACTATCCCTTCCATTGAAACCCTGGAGAAGCTCGCGTCAGCTCTGGAAATCCCTCTATATCAGCTATTTTACGAGGGAGACGAACCGCCTCCGCTGCCAAACCTGAGCAGGCGCCGGTCCACCGAGGAGCTCGACATGGACGAAGAAACGCAAAAGGAAATGCGCTTCTTCGAAAAGGTTCGAAGGCTCCTCTCGAGGATCGATGAGAAGGACCGCCAGCTCTTGCTGTACATGGCTCATAAACTGGCGAGTCGGTAAAGTCCGTTCGAGTTGCACCCAGGTTAACACTGACCGTCTCCCGCTCGTCCGTTCAGCAGTGGGGGGATGGTTATTCCCATTCGATGGTCCCCGGCGGCTTGGACGTAATGTCGAGGACCACACGGTTGACCCCCTTTACTTCGTTGACGATACGGGTGGAGACCCGCTCGAGAAGCGCCGGGGGGAGCTTCGCCCAATCGGCGGTCATCCCATCCTCGGATTCAACCGCCCGAACGGCGACTGTCGAGGCGTAGGTCCGGGCATCCCCCATTACTCCCACGCTGGAAACCGGCAATAGCACGGCAAAAGACTGCCACAGTTTCGTATAGAGGCCGGCGCCGCGGACCTCTTCCTGGACAATCGCGTCGGCCTCCCGGACCATGCGGAGCCGCTCCTTGGTGACTTCGCCGACGATCCTCACGGCCAACCCCGGCCCCGGAAAAGGCTGCCGGCTCACGACATCGTCTCCTAAGCCCAATTCCCTTCCCACTTGCCGCACTTCGTCCTTGAACAGTTCGCGCAACGGCTCGATAAGCTTGAACCGCAGGTCCGCGGGCAATCCGCCCACGTTGTGATGGCTCTTGATGGTGGCGGAGGGACCCTTCACCGACACCGACTCAATGACATCGGGGTACAGCGTGCCCTGAACGAGGAATTGGATCTCCCCCAGGTTTCTCGCCTCTTCTTCGAAGACCCGGATGAATTCCTCCCCGATGATCTTCCTCTTTTGCTCCGGGTTCGTCACGCCTTTGAGCCTCTTGAGGAATCGTTCAGAGCGGTCCACAGCTTTGACGTTCAAGTGGGCCTGCTCCCGGAGCTTCGCCGTCACCCGCTCGAATTCGTTTTTCCTGAGCAGCCCGTTGTCCACAAAGACGCAGACGAGGCGATCGCCAATCGCTCTGCCCACCAGGGTGGCCGCCACGGCGGAGTCCACTCCGCCCGACAGCGCGCAGAGCGCGCGGCCATCGCCCACTTCGGCACGGACACGCTCCGTCGTCTCCTCGATGAACGAGCGCGGGAACCAGTTGGGGCGGGCGCCGCAGATGTCCTCCGCGAATCGTCGCAGGATTTCAGCGCCCCGGTCGGTGTGCCGGACTTCGGGGTGGAACTCCACCGCGTACATTTTGGCCTGAGGATTTTCTATGACTGAAATGGCGTTTTCCGTCCGGCCGGTAACGCGGAAGCCGGGAGGCACCTCGACCACATGGTCTCCGTGGCTGTTCCAGACTCGAAGTGGCGAGGGCAGACCCGCCAGAAGCTCGCTCGGCGGGCTGATCTCAAGTTGCGCAAAGCCGTATTCCCGCCGCCCTGCGGGCTCCACCTTGCCCCCCAGTTTGGCCGAGATCAGTTGAATCCCATAACAGATCCCCAGGGTAGGCACGTTGAGCTTGAAAACGCGGTCGTCGCAAGTGGGCGAGGCGGGGTCGTAAACCGACGACGGACCACCCGAGAGGATGATCGCCTGCGGATTCATCCGCACCAGATCCTCAAAGGGAATCTGGCAAGGCACGATCACCGAGTAAATATGCATCTCGCGAATGCGCCGCGCGATGAGCTGGGTGTATTGTGAGCCGAAATCCAGAACCACGATCGGGCGATGGGATTGATTCATTGAATCATTTCTTGATTGGATCATTGACTATACGCACCGCAGATTCATCAGGAAGCGGAACCACTGTTGGACCGCTTGGCCCGCCTCTCAGCAAATGGTTCAATCACCCGATGAATCAATGAGTCAATCATTTAACGACGATATTGACCAGCTTCTGCGGGACAACAATGATCTTGACCACCTGCCGGCCGTTGAGGTGCTGGACGACGCTTTCCTCGGATTGCGCCCGCCGGCGAATTTCTTCTTCACCGACGTCCACGGCGACGCGGATCCGGCCGCGCAGCCTGCCATTCACCTGGACGGCCATTTCCAGCTCCTCTTCGGCCGCCAGTTCGGGATCAAACGCCGGCCAGGCGACGCGTAACGTGGGCTCGGAGTGTCCCAATCCTTCCCAGAGCTCGTCCGCAATATGCGGGGCGAACAGTGACAGCATCAGGACAAGGTATTCGAGAGCGGTTCTGAGAACCGCCGACCTCACCTTCCCCGTCTCGATGGCCTCGTCCAGGTCGGTCAATTCGTTCACCAGTTCCATGGTCATGGCGATGTCGGTGTTGTAATGCCAGCGGCCTTCCATATCCTCGGTGACATGCCGGAGCGTCTGGTGAGCTTTGCGCAGCAAATGCCTCTCCTCAAGAGCAAGTTGCGCCAAGTCCCATTTCCCTTCGCCGGTAGCCTGAGGCGGCACGGAGCGAACCCGATCGGCGTAACGGGATACGAACCGGTGGACGCGAGCCAGAAACCGCGAGGCTCCTTCGATCGCCGTCTCACTCCAATCAAAGTCCCGTTCCGGCGGCGCGGCGAACAGCACGTAGACCCGCACCGTATCCGCGCCATACTTGGCGAACATCTCGGTGGGGTCGACAACGTTGCCCTTGGACTTCGACATCGCCGAGCCGTCCTTGAGCACCATGCCCTGGGTGAACAACCGCGCAACGGGCTCGGAAAACTTGACCAGCCCGATGTCACGCATCACCTTGGCGAAGAATCGCATATAAATCAGGTGAAGCGTGGCGTGGGTGATGCCGCCGATATACTGGTCCACGGGAAACCAGTACTCGATGGCGGGTCCGCTTGTAGCCGCGGTGGAAATGTTCGGCTCGGTGTACCGGTAGAAGTACCATGACGAATCGATGAAGGTGTCCATCGTATCGGTTTCGCGCCGCGCCGCGCCACGGCACATCGGGCAGCTCGTATTGACGAATTCCGGGACTCCGGCCAGCGGCGAGATCCCCTCGCCGGTCGGCTTCACTCCCTTGGGCAGCAACACCGGGAGGTCTTTATCCGGCACGGGCACAATCCCGCAGCCGTCACAATAAACAACGGGAATCGGCGTGCCCCAGTAGCGCTGGCGGGATATACCCCAATCCTTGATTCGATATTGAATTGTTACCTTCCCGAACCCCTTCGTCTCGGCGTCCTTCGTCATGCGCTCGATGGCTTCTTCCGACTTGAGACCGGTGTAGGGGCCGCTATTGATGAGCCGGCCGTAGTCGGTGTACGCCGCCTCGAGCTTCTCGGGGAGGTCGCGGTCGAGGGGAGCGACGACCGGCCGCACGGGAATGCCGTACTTCGTGCAGAAATCGAAGTCGCGCTGGTCGCCGGCGGGCACGGCCATGACGGCGCCCGTTCCGTATTCCATCAGGATGAAGTTCGCCAGCCAGACGGGAACCAGTTCACCGTTATAAGGATTGCGGGCCGTGAAACCCGTCGCGATGCCGAGCTTTTCCAGGTCAACCTCGACGCGGGCGCGAACCGCGGAGGCCTTGATGCGTTCCGCCTCGGCGCGCAGTTTTTCGGGGTCCTTCGAATGGCTGATGAGTTTGCTCACCAGAGGATGTTCGGGCGCCAGGAAGACCGCCGTACATCCGAAAATTGTGTCCACGCGCGTGGTGAAGATCCGGAGCGGCTCACCCAGCTCGGGGACCACGAAATCCACTTCTGTCCCCAACGATTTTCCGATCCAGTTCCGCTGCATCGCCAGCACGCGGTCAGGCCAGCGTACCAACTCCTGGGTGTCGTCCAGCAGTTGCTCGGCATAGTCGGTGATTTTCAGGAACCACTGCTCGAGTTCGCGCTCGACGACGGGCGTGTCCTCGTGCCGCCAGCAAGTGCCGCTTGGCAACACCTGCTCGTTGGCCAGCACTGTCGCGCATTGGGGGCACCAATTTACCCAGCTCTTTTTCCTGTAAGCCAGGCCGCGCTCGAACATGCGCAGGAAGAACCACTGGTTCCAGCGATAGTACTCGGGGGTGCAGGTGGCGAGCTCGCGCCGCCAGTCGTAGCTCACTCCCAGGCGCTTCAGTTGCTCCCGCATGACGTCGATGTTGCTAAAGGTCCAGTCGGCCGGATCGCGCCCGTGCTTGATGGCGGCGTTCTCGGCGGGCAGCCCGAAAGCGTCCCAGCCGATCGGGTGCAGGACGTTGTGCCCTTTCATCCACATATAGCGGGCCAGCGCGTCGCCCAGGGTGTAGTTCCGCACGTGCCCCATGTGCAGCGCCCCGGAGGGATAAGGAAACATTTCGAGCACGTAATACTTCCGCCGCCCAGGCTCGGCGTCGGCGTCGAAGAGCTTCGACTCCTCCCACCGGCGTTGCCACTTGGTCTCGATCTTCTGGGGGTCGTAGTTTGGATCCATAATTCAGCGATTACTCTTTAATCCCGCCAGCCGGCGCATGGTTCGCAGGTTTCGCCGGTCGTCGCCGGGGCGATCGATCGGCGTTTCGCAGATAAATGGAATGGCGCGCAGTTTCCGGTTCCGGACGATGCGGCGGAAAGCTTCCGCCCCGATCTGCCCTTTGCCGATATGCTCGTGGCGGTCGGCGTGCGACCCGAACGCGGTCTTTGAATCGTTGGCGTGGATGACGCGCACATTGGCCAAGCCGATAGTTGAATCCAGTTGGCGCACCGTCTTCCCCAGCCCGCGCGCCGTATGCAGTGGATATCCGGCCGCAAAACAATGCGCGGTATCGATGCAAGCGCCCATGGGGAGTTCCCGCGAAGCACCGGCGATGATTTCCGCCACTTCTTCAAAGGTCCGGCCGATGACCGAACCCTGCCCCGCCGTGTTCTCGATGAGGATGGTCAGCCCGTCGAGCGCCAGGCCCCTGGCCGTTTCCTTCAGAGACTCCACGCACTTGGAAACCGCGCGCTCGGGTGTGGTTCCCTTGGCGCTTCCCGGGTGAGTGACCAGGAAATCAGCTCCCAACGCCAGCGCCCGCTGGAGCTCGCGTCGAAAGGCGGCCACGGATTTCTCCCGAATCAGCGAGTCCGCCGACGCCAGGTTAATCAAGTAGTTGTCATGGATGACGACGGGGGTCAAGCCGTGGGCGGCGCGCGCCGCGCGAAACCGCTCGCACTCCCCCGCCGTGGGCTCTAAGCTCTTCCATCCACGAGGGTTGGCCGAAAACATCTGAAACGTGTCGCAGCCGATCTGGCGCGCGTGATGCGCGGCGTTTTCCAGCGCCCCGGCAATCGACGTGTGCACACCCACTCTCACGCGATTTACTCCAAAGGTTAACCTGCCATGTTAACAGAGGGCTCGCAAAAGCGTCAACAAACGCACTGGCCGTAGCGCCGACCTTTAGGTCGGCACCCAGATGCCCCGGCTTTGCCGGGCCGCTACGACACCAAAGTCAATCAAAACCTGAATTGCTGATGTAGAATACCCGCCGGTTGAGGGTAAAGGAGACCAAGTCATGCGCGCACACACGCGAAGGCGTTTCTTGAAAATCTCTGCGGCCGCCGGGGCGCAATCTTTCCTGGCCGGTTCGCTTCGGGGAGGTCCGACCATGGGTATGCGGCTGGGCGTAATTGCCAGCGCGGGCGAAGACCCGGATAAGGTTGTTGCCCGCGTCCGAGAGCTCGGCTTCCCCACCTGTCAGGTGCGCATGGAGCAATACTCGGCCGAACTGGCCAAGCGGCTCCGCGAGGCCCTCGACCGGCACGACGTGGAAGCCACGGCGATCATGGAGCTGGGCCCCGGCCCCAAGGTCTGGGATTTCATTCAAGGCCCGGCCACCATTGGTCTCGTGCCCCGTGCCACCCGGCGCGCCCGCATCGATGCCCTCAAAAGGGCCTCCGACTTCGCCAGCCAGGCCGATGTGCCCGCCATCCACACCCACTGCGGTTTCATCCCCGAGGATCCCAACCTCGACCTCTACAAGGAAACCGTTGAGGCAATCCACGAGGTCGTGAGCCACTGCAAGAATAACGGCGTGATGTTTCTCTACGAGACCGGGCAGGAGACTCCCATCACCTTGCTGCGGGCCATCATGGATGTAGGCCTCGACAACCAGGGCATCAACCTCGACACCGCCAACCTGATTCTCTACGACAAGGCCAACCCGCTCGACGCACTCGATGTCATCGGAACATTCGTCCGCGGCCTGCATGCCAAAGACGGCGTGTATCCCACCGACCCCCGACGGCTCGGCGAGGAAGTCCCCATCGGCGAAGGCAAGGTTGACTTTCCGCGGATTATTCAGCGGCTCAAGGACCTGGGCTATCGCGGACCGATCACCATCGAGCGGGAGATTTCCGGCCCCAAACAGACCGAGGATATCCTCCGGGCCAAAGCTTATCTGGAGAGGCTGATCGGCTGAGGCCGGGCCCTCGCCTGAATCCTGTGTTCTTTCGCTCGCGGCATAATCTTCCCGCGGGTGCCTATTCCGGTTGCAAAACGCGCCTGATTCGATAGAATCGCCGCATTACCTCTCCGGGCAACCCGATTGTGGAGCCTTGGATGTTGCTCGCCGAATTGCGCCCGCTAAGTCTCGGTGAACTGCTCGACCGCAGCTTCACTTACTACCGCAAGTATTTCTGGGTCCTGGTGGGGATTATGGCGATCCCCCAGCTTTTCGCCGTTGCCTTGAGCGTGTTCTTCCAGGCTTTGCAGGCTTCGATCTCCCACCAGCCAGCCACCCCTGCTCCCGAACCGGAAGGCGCGGGGTTCGTCGGATATGTTCTCGGCGCATTCCTGGGAATTCTCGGTGTCGCAATCATCTATACGGTGGTCTATGCCGTCGCGCTGGGAGCGACAACGTTGGCGGTTTCCGAGATTCACCTGGCACAGAGCTCCTCAGTCCGCTCAGCCTATCGCAAGATGAAGGGCATGGTGTGGCGGCTGGTGGACTTGATCTTCTCCGTCCTCGTGCGGGCCGGGGCCTGCTTTCTTGTGCTATTTATCGCCGTGGGGGCCCTGGGCGCGCTCATGGAGCAAACAGGGCAAGGGCTCGGCGCGATTCTCGCAGTTCTTGGGGTCCTGCTGGCGTTTGTTCTCAGCTCGGTGGGCGCTGTCCTGGTCATCTTGCGGTACGGCGTTTCGATCCCGGCGCTGGTTCTGGAGCGCATCTCGGCGGGGGAAGCCCTCAAGCGCAGCGCCAAGTTGACCAAAGGCTTTCTGGGCCGCGTTTTCCTGATCGGACTGATGATGACCGTGGTCAGTTGGGTGGTCGCCTCCATCTTTCAGGGGCCCTTCCTGATTGCCGCCGTTGTCCTGGCGATGAAGCATTCCCAGCCCCCACTCTGGTTGAATACCCTTTCCGCCGTCGCCGGCGGAGTGGGCGGGGCGCTGAGCGGCCCCTTGCTGATGATTCCGCTAGCGCTGCTTTACTATGACCTCCGCGTTCGCAAGGAAGGTTTCGACCTCGAAGTGATGATGGCGGCGCTCGATCACGGCAGTCCGGCTGCCGTCCTGGAGCCGCAAACCCCGGCGGATTCCACGCTGCAACTGGAAAAGACGAGCGTGCTTCGGACCGTGCTTCTCTCCCTGGTGACTCTCGGGATCTACATCCCCATCTGGTACCTAAACCGGCGCCGGGCGATCAACAACCTTCAGTCCCCCGAGAAGCTGGGCAGAGGAGTATTCATTCTTGCGCTCAGCCTCTGGATCTTGGACTTCTTCATGAGCCTAATTTACGTCGCCATGACGGAGGCCGGGACGAAAGTCTCCGAAGCTTCCTTTGACGGGTTGAGCCGCGTCCTCCAACTGTCGGGCGCAATCCTGCTGCTGATCCAGGCATTCAAAGTGCGGCGAATCCTCCTCAACCACAATGGCGTGCAGCAGGCCGGCATGTTTTCTTCCCACCTGGGGATGGAGGCGGACAGCTCCTTCTCCAGAGTTGCAACTTTTTTCCTGGGAATCTGGTATCTTCAGTACAAAATCAACGATTTTCTGGAGGTCTGGAGTCGGCGTCCGCCACCCTCGCCCGTCGCGGAAGTCCCCAGCCAATCTCCTTGAAGATGCGACAGTCCTTCTTGCTCCCAACGCTGCTTCTCCTGGCCTTCACGCCGGCCCGCGTGGATGCCCATCCTGACCGCGCCCGGCAGGAACATCCCCTGAACGTGCGAGGCTACCTGGCGGAGCTCGACCGCTGGGAAGCAGCCTGCGCGAAGCTCGGCGAACATCCCGAGGCGGCGGTTGACCTGCGAAATTCATTGCCGGAATCGTGGTCGGTGGAAGTCGACGGTCAGGCCATTGTGGTCCCTGCCGACTGGCTGAAAGCAGATTTGGAATCGCTGGAAAAACAACCGAAGAGCAGCGCCGCCGCCTCAAAAAGGATTCAATCCCGCCTGCAAGCGATTCGAACTGAAGCTTCGCTGTTGACCCAAGCATCTTCAGCGCCCCAACCCAAGGCCGCGCGGGACAAGCTGGAGGGAATCCTGGCGCGCCGGGAATTCAGACACGCGCAGGAACCCCCGTGGCTCGCCAAATATCGCCGGCGACTCGCCATCTGGCTTCTCGAGACCGTGGAGAAGCTTTTCGGGGGCCTGCACGTCCCGCCCCGGGCGACCAAGACGCTGGGTTGGGCTCTGGCCATCGCGCTGCCGCTGGTGTTTCTGTTCTGGCTTATTCGGCGGTTTCTTCACCATCCATTCCAACGGGCCACCGCCCCGCCGAAAGCTCTCGCCCCGCAGAAAGGATGGCGCGATTGGGTGCAGCGAGCGTCGGCTGCGGCCGCCTGCGGCCAGTACCGCGACGCCGTCCGCTTGGCCTACTGGGCCGGTGTGTACCGCCTCGAGGAATCCGGAGTCTGGCAGGTGGAACGGGCGCGCACGCCGCGCGAGTACTTGCGGCTGCTCCCTGCCGGCCACCCTCAACAGCCTCCACTCTCGACGCTCACCGCGCGCTTCGAGCGGATCTGGTACGGCGGCCAGACGGCCACGGCCGACGATTTTGTTTTCACAATGACCCGACTGGAAGAATTGGGATGCGCGTTCCCCTCGAACCCGGCGACCGGAAACTCCTGATTGTCTCCGGCACGCTTTTCGCAGTCCTCACCGTTGCGGCGACGGTCCTGTCGCCCCCTGCGGAGAGATCCTCTTCAGGATTGCCCACCAGCTACTCGACCGCCTCCCAGGGCGCCAAGGCCGCCTACCTGCTCCTCGGTGAAATGGGTTATCGGGTGGAGCGCTGGGCTGCGCCGCCGCAGGAGCTGCCCGGCCAGCCTCAAGACGTGACCCTCGTGCTCGCCGGGCCGGTCATCCCGCCTTCATCGGAAGAGCAGGTGGGACTGCGGGCGTTTATTTACGCCGGCGGTCGCGTATTGGCGACCGGCGGCTTTGCTGCCCACCTGTTGCCGCAGAGCGATGCTCACGCCCTCAAGCGCCTCTATCCCGAGCCGAAACCCTGTCCCGCCCGCCTGCCCGGTCCGCTCAGCCGGCACGCCCCCGTGATTCTGATGGACGGTAATACGCGCTGGACTCCGTCGCGCCCCCATCATCTGGCGTACTACGGCGATGAAGACGGGGCGACGGTTGTCCACTATCGCTTGGGCAAAGGGGAGGTAATTTGGTGGGCGGATTCGCTGCCGCTCGAGAATAACGGGCTGAAGCAGGCTTCCAACCTCAATCTTTTCCTGAACTCATTCGGCCCGCCCGGCAGCTCGCGCGTTCTCTGGGATGAGTATTATCACGGTCAGCGCCCAGGGTTCTGGTCGTACATCAGCCGCACGCCGGTCCCGTGGTCGGGATTGCAGTTCGCGGCGCTCGCCCTGGCGCTTCTGCTGACCTTCGGGCGCCGGCACGGGCCGTTGCGCCCCGCAAGAACCACGGGGATCCGGCTTTCGCCCCTGGAATTTGTGGAGACCGTCGGCGAACTCTACGGGCGCAAACGCGCCGCGGCAGGTGCCCTGGAAATCGCGTATCATCGTTTCCGATTTCTGCTGTTGCGACGCCTGGGGCTGCCGGACACCGCGACTCCCGGCGAGGTGGGGCGCGGCGTCCGCGAACGACTGGGGTGGAAGACGCCGGGACTGGAAGAGACCCTGCAGAAGTCCGAGCAGGCGGTGAAATCCCGCTCCCTGCGCGAGACGGAGGCCCTCCGCCTTGTCCAGGAACTCCACGACTACGCCGGGCGTCTTCGATTGGCCGGCCGGTAGCGACCCCTCACCCGGCCTTCGCCCACCCTCTCGCCCAAGAAGGGGAGAGGGCCGGGGTGAGGGGATTGATTGCTTTGCAGCGTCGCGGCCGCTGGTATGTGTTTGAAGACCCTTTCAGAGGAGAGTGACCATGGCGGAAAAAGCGGCGCAGTTTTCGGCACACGTCCGGCAGGAGATGTCTCGGGCGATCGTCGGCCAGGAGGAACCCATCCGGCAAATCCTCGCGGTCCTGCTGGCGGGCGGCCACGCGCTCCTCGAGGGCGTCCCGGGAATCGCCAAAACCCTGGCGGTGAAAGTTCTGGCGCGCATCTGCCGGCTGGATTTCCAGCGCATCCAGTGCACCCCGGACCTGATGCCAGCGGACATCTTGGGCGTCAACGTCTACAGCATGACGACGGGGGCGTTCTCTCTGCGCCGCGGCCCGGTGTTCACCAAACTTTTGCTCGTCGACGAAGTGAACCGCATGCCGCCGCGCACCCAGGCGGCGCTGCTGGAATGCATGGAGGAGCGCCAGGTGACCATCGACGGGGCGCGCTACCCGCTCACAGAATTCTTTACCGTCTTCGCCACCCAGAACCCCGTAGAGTTCGAAGGGACTTATCCGCTGCCCGAAGCTCAGCTCGACCGCTTCCTTCTCAAAATCCGCATCAGCTATCCCGGTGTGGACCACGAAGTCGAGCTCCTCGACCGCTACCAGAACGGTTTTGACGCCCACGACCTCGACAAACTCGGCCTGGCGCCTTTGGAAATCGAAACTCTGGCCGCCGCGCGCCAGGAGGTGGCGGCGGTGCGAGTGGAGCCGGCGCTGCTTCGCTACATCAGCACCGTGGTGCGCAGAACGCGCGACTGGCCTGCCCTGAGCCTGGGCGGCAGCCCGCGCGCCACCGTCAACCTGATGCTGACCGCGAAGGCGTTTGCGGCCCTCGACGGCCGGGATTACCTCATTCCTGACGACGTCAAGGCCGCCGCGCCGCCGGTGTTGCGCCACCGCCTGATGGTGAAGCCGGAAGCCGACCTGGAGGGCATCACTCCGGACCGCGTCGTGGCCGAAGTCTTGGCCGGAGTCGAGGTGCCGAAGTGAACGCTCCCGCCCGCCTTGTTCCGCTCACCGTCCGCGCCCCCGCTCAAAGCTCGCGCCCCTGGCACGTCGCCGCGGGGCCGCGCTTTTTTGTGGCGCTACTGCTGGGGCTCGTATGGATGGGCCCGGCGTGGTGGGACACCCGTTTTCTTTACGCCATGGCCGTCTGGGATGCCCTGGTGCTCGTCGCCTGGGTCGTCGATTTCCGCCGGCTGCCTCGCCCGGACGAGCTCGAGGTTTCGCGCATCTGGTCGGAACCCGTTTCACTGGCCGTCGAGTCCGCCGTCGCCTTGGAAGTGAGAAATCTGGGGGCGGTCACCATTCACGCGAGCTTGGTGGACGACGCGCCGCAATCGCTCAGCGCTCAGCCCCCGCGCGTGGCGCTCGATGTGCCGGCCGGCGCCGGCCGGCGCGCGGTCTATCCCATCCTGCCGCACGCACGAGGCGACGCGGCGTTCGGCCCCGTCTTCGTGCGCTACCAGAGTGCGCTGAAACTCGCCGAGCGATGGGCCGCTGCCCAACTCGCGCAGACCGTTCGCGTCTATCCCAACTTGCAGGAATCGCGGCGCCACACTCTCTACCTGATCCGCAGCCGGCAGATCGAGCTGGAGAAACGCCTGCGGCGTCAGCCCGAACGGGGGCGGGAATTCGAAAGCCTGCGCGAATACCGCGAGGGCGACGAGCCGCGCGACGTCTGCTGGACGGCCACGGCGCGGCGCGGCCGCATGATCACCAAGGTCTATCGGGCAGAGCGCAGCCAGTCCGTGCTGCTGGTGATAGACGCGGGGCGGCTGATGCTGGCGCGAACCGGCGATCTGACCAAGCTCGACTACGCGGTAAACGCCGCGCTGGGACTGGCGCACGTGGCGCTTTATTCGGGCGACGGAGTTGGCCTGCTGGCCTACACGCGCAAGGTGCAGTCACGCCTGGCGCCGGCGCGAGGCAGCGCGCACCTGAGAGCGCTGCTCGAACAACTCGCCCAAGTGCGCGGCGAGCTGATTGAGGCCGACCACGCCCGAGCCGCCGATACCCTCCTCACCGGTCAGCACCGGCGCAGCCTGATCGTCTGGCTGACCGACCTGGCCGAGACCGCCGCCACGCCGGAAGTCATCGAGAGCGCCTCACGCCTTCTGCCTCGCCACCTGGTGCTCTTCGCCGCCGTCGGCCAGCCCGACCTCGCTTCGCTGGTCGCTCACCGGCCGGAATCCGTTTCGGCGATGTACCGCTATGTCGCCGCCCAGGAAGTCATGCAGCGGCGGGAATTGCTCCTGCGGCGGCTGCGCCAGCAGGGTGCCTTGGCCTTCGAGTTCGAGCCCGGCCGGCTCGCTACCGGGCTGGTCAATCAGTATCTGCAGGTGAAGGAACGGAGCTTACTGTAGAGCCCCCGGCTTGCTGGGGCTACCAAGCTGGCTAGGGGTTCGTAGAGGCGGCTTTACGCCGCCACCAAACTGGCGGGATAAACCCGCCGCTACAATCGGCTTGTAACCACCGACTTGGCGGGATAAAACCGGCGGTTGTAGAGGCGGCTTTACGCCGCCATCAATTTACCTAATGCCTGACTTTCGCAGGAAACCTATCAGACTGAAACCTTCGGCTTACATCGGCCAAGGCTGGTACTTCATCACTGTCTGCACTTTCAAACGCCGACCGCTGTTCTCTAACGCAAGAATGGTCGTCGGCGCTCTGGAAGAACTCAGAAGGGCCTGCGTGTGCCACTCTTTCGACCTTTACGCGTACTGTTTCATGCCAGACCATGTCCACCTCGAGTTGGTTGGGCAAGCTGAACAATCGGGGCTGACCGAACTGTTGCGCGATTTCAAAGGGCGATGTACTCCGCTCGCGAGGCGTTTGGGGATAGCGATGCTTTGGCGGAAGGGCTATTTCGATCACGTGCTGGGGCCTGGCGAACGCGAAAACGCTGCGGCTTGGTGCATCTTTATGAATCCGGTGCGAAAGAATCTGGTGCGTGACCCCCGCGACTGGCCATACTCAGGATCGTGGGTGTTTGACTGGAAAAGGGCAGTCGCGCCACCCGAGGATTACGTGCCGCCATGGAAAGCCTCGAAGGTGGCGGGATAAACCCGCCGCTACTATGGGTTCGTAGAGGCGGCTTTACGCCGCCACCAATCTGGCGGAATTAGCGCGCAGTGGCGGGATAAACCCGCCGCTACGGCTGGCTCCCGCCGCGCGTCAGGTACATCAGCAACAGCCCGCCGGCGCCGAGTGCCAACAGAAACTTGGCAACAGCAGGCATGGGCGTGGGTGAGAAGAACCCCTCGATGATTCCGGCGACGACGAGCACGGGAATGATTCCCAAAACCAGCCGCACGGCCTTCCCTCCGTAGAAGACCAGAGCGTCGCGGCGCGGCATGAATCCGGGAAACAGCAGCCCGCGCGCGATCAGCAGGCTGGCGCCACCGGCGATGAAAATGGCGGGAAGCTCCAGCACTCCGTGGGGGGCGACGAACTCCCAGAGCTTGAGGCTCATGCCCGCCTGCCAGCACGCCGCGCTGATCACCCCCATCAATAAGCCGTTCACGCCCAGCATATAAAG
>Ga0307378_10004750_pt1 | contig 19194 bp, 17 predicted proteins | sample UN1MG_FD_202238 | JGI IMG/M metagenome (GOLD analysis project Ga0307378, IMG submission 202238) | Soil microbial communities from Risofladan, Vaasa, Finland - UN-1 | ecosystem: Environmental > Terrestrial > Soil > Coastal area > Acid sulfate soil | place: Finland: Risofladan, Vaasa | collected... | reverse complement strand
GTGGGCAAAGATACTTGGAAGTGTTCGTATAAGCCAGAGAATGCAAATCTTGCTGCATGTTCAACGGGTTGTGGGATCTTCAAAGCTCAGCAAAGCTGACTGGGCAAACTTTTGACGCAGGCATCAAGATTGTCAAATTCGGACCAATAAATATAAGAGGCAGGATTATTTATCCGAATTGGCTCTTTTTTACTCGATTCTGTTTGGATTTGCCGATTGTTCGACTATACTTTACTTAGAGGGCCGGATGGATAAAAGACGATTCCGATAATAACATGAATCCGGCCCAGGCAGCTCCATATAAGACTGGGGGGAGAAGAAATGGGAATTCAGAATTTTTCAGAAGATGTCCTTCTAATCATTTTGCCTCAGCAGCCGCAGCATGGGCAGGAGATTGAAATTGTCAACAAGTTGCTAAGTGACTCAGTGGACTTTGACGTGATGGTCGACTTCTCCAAAGTTGAAATCCTGACTTCAGGAAGTATCTGCGGCCTGATAACACTGGATAAACTGCTCAAAGGATCCGGGCGCAAGCTTGCCTTTTTTAATATTCCTTCCGCAATCAAACAAATCTTTGTGCGGACGGGCCTTCTGGCAGTTTTCGATTTAGCTGACGATGAGTTCGATGCCATACAGCATATTCAAGACAAGAATTCATCAATGGCGGAGTTTTAATCACTGACCTAAAGGCAGGGCCCGTTGCTCAGGGGCATTGCTTTCTTTACGGACACATCTTGCAGTTGCAGGCGTCAAAATCCCTCACCTTCCTCGCTCAGTTTCGATTACACCTCACCGCTCTTTGTATCAAGCAGCTCCCACACTTTTGAAAGCTCCGGTTTCAGTATTTCCGGCAGATCGCAGAATTTTGTCGGGGACGGATCCGGCTCGATTCATCTTTACAAAAACAGCATCCGGCAAATTGCTTTCCTTGACGCTGGATGGCCGATAGCTTATAGTGTGGCGTTTTGAGCGGACAGCTTATTATTGTTGCTATATAGGAGCTTGCTGGAATGGCAAAAAAGAGTCAATGTCTTAAATGTACCGGTCTGTGCTGCAGGTACTTTGCGCTGCCGATCGAAACGCCGGAAGATAAGGAAGACTTTGACGATATTCGATGGTATTTGTGCCATAAAGATATCACAGTATTCGTAGAGGACGGTGACTGGTACATTAACATGAAGAACAAGTGCAACCACCTCTCGGAAAAGGACTATCACTGCAGGATTTACGACAAAAGGCCGAAAATTTGCAGAAAATACCGTCATTCGGATTGCGATTTCGTCGATGGCGAATACGATTACGAGTTGCACTTCACCGACGATAAGCAGATGGAAGAGTATATAAAGATAAAATTCGACAACAACGTCATCGAAAAGCAGAAAGGCAAAAGCCCCAGGCGTAAGCGCAAGGCGAAGAAGAAATGAAAATACCGCCGGTAAAGGGAACGAGGGATTTTTATCCGCCGGACATGGCAATTCGCAATTTTATCGTGGACGGCTGGAAGAAAGTGTCCCTGCGGAACGGCTTCGAAGAATATGACGGGCCGATTTTCGAGTATCTTAAAATGTACCAGGTAAAAAGCGGCGACGAAATCGTCGAGCAGCTTTTCTCGCTGACGGATCGCGGCGGCAGAGACCTGGCCCTGAGACCCGAAATCACGCCGACGCTCGCGCGAATGGTCAACCAGCAAATCAACGCCCTGCCGAAACCGATCAAATGGTTCTCCGTTCCGAGATTACTCCGCGCCGAACGGCCCCAAAAGGGAAGGCTCCGCGAGTTCTTCCAGTGGAACATCGACATCATCGGCGTCGATCAGCCGCTGGCCGATGCCGAGATCATTTTCACCACCGTGGATTATCTCAGAAATGCCGGGCTTACGTCGAAAGATATAAAAGTCAGGATTTCAAGTCGAAAGTTATTGGCGGCCATGCTAAAGAGCTACGGCGTTCCCGATGAAAAACTCGAATCTCTTTATGTGGTTCTTGATAAAAAAGCCAAGCTGCCTGCCGAAAAGTTCGAGCAAATGCTCGCTGAACAGGTGCCGGACAAAGAGACGCTTGCCAAAATATCGGCATTTATGAAAATCGACTCGCTGCCGGAGGTCGGAGAATTGATAGAAGCCGAATCGGAGGAATTCGCGGCGTACAACGAAATAAAGAAAGTCCTCGCCACACTGGAAACAATGGGAGTGGGTGACTTTTGCATCTATGACCCTGGCATCGTTCGGGGACTGGCCTACTACACAGGCATCGTGTTCGAGGTGCATGACGCCGTCGGCGACCTTCGAGCCATCTGCGGCGGCGGCAGATATGACAATCTTCTTCGTGATTTCGGCGGCCCTGCGATTTCGGCTACCGGGATGGGTATGGGCGATTGTGTGCTGGAGATACTCCTTAAGGACAAGGGGCTGCTTGATAAACAGGTGCCGAAGCGGCAGATCGACTATTTTGTCGCCTACATAGGTGACATCGGCAACGAGGCGTGGCGGATTATCGCAAAGCTGCGTTCGATGGGATACTCGGCCAATATCAGCTATAAGACGGGAGGTCTATCGAAACAGTTGAAAGAAGCTTCGGCGCAAAACGCCGGGAAGTGTATAATCATAGGCGAAGAGGAGTTCAAAGAAGGCAAAATCGGCATCAAGGATATGGCTACCGGCGAGCAGGAGCTTGTGGGTTGCGATGAGTTCTTCTCCGGGTTGGATTCCGCTTAAATGCACGTGTGAGAACTTGTCATTCTCGTTCTTGTCATGCTGAGCGAAGCGAAGCATCTGGTATTTGAACGTAAAAAGAGATTCTTCACTACGCTGCGCTCCGTTCAGAATGACATAGCGAGCTTATCACACACTCTTGTAAAATGTTTGATTACTATTGGAAGGAAGAAAAATGAGACTTTGCAGATTCGGCCTGGTAGTTTTGTGTCTGTCAATTTTGTGCCTGCCCGCTTCGCAAGTCCGGGCTCAGCAATCCCAGAGCATCATATCTCCGGAAATTAACTCTCAACATCGTGTGACGTTTCGCCTGCTCGCACCCAACGCCACACAAGTCGGTTTGCAGGCCCAGTTCTTACAGGGAACTCGGCCGATGACCAAAGACAGCAAAGGTATATGGCATGTGACTGTCGGCCCGGTCGAGCCGGATATCTACGAATATACATTCCTCGTAGACGGCCTGCAGGTCGTCGATCCATCCAATTCCTGGCTCAAAGTATGGCTCAGCTCATCGAAGAATCTCGTGGAGATACCCGGCGACGAACCGATGTTCTACGAAGAGCAGCAGGTACCTCACGGCACAATACACATACACAAATATCAGTCAAAATCGCTCGGTGTTCCGCGCCGGCTTTATTTATACACGCCGCCCGGCTATGAGACAAACCGGGACACAAAATATCCCGTGCTGTATCTGTTCCATGGATTTGGCGACACAGAAGATGCATGGACCGGGATCGGACGGGCCAATCTTATCATGGACAATCTCATCGCAAAGAACAAGGCCATGCCGTTTATCATCGTGATGCCTTACGGCCATACGCCTTCGTCTCCCCCGGTCATGCGGAGCATAGGAAGGTATGGGGCGTATGAGATGGACCTGATTGAGGATATCATCCCATACGTCCAGAAGTGCTATCGTGTCAGCTCTGAGCAAAAAGACCGGGCCATAACGGGCCTGTCAATGGGCGGCGGCCAGTCGCTGACGATAGGCCTGGGTAATCTTGATTTGTTCGGCTGGGTCGGTGCGTTCAGCTCGGCTATCCCGGAGCAGCAGAATCTCGACAAGCTGCTGGCCGAGCCCGAATCGATAAATGAAAAACTTGAGCTTCTGTGGATCGGCTGCGGCAGGCAGGGCTTCCTTTTCGAGGCAAACCAGAAATTTATTGAGCGGCTTAAGGCCGATAAGATCAAGCATACAAGCCACTTCACAGAAGGTTCTCATGAGTGGCGAGTATGGCGGAATTACCTGAACGAGCTTGCCCCGCTTTTGTTCAAGCCGGATAAGTAACCTTCGGGACACTGCCTCTCGGATGCGAGTCTCGATGTGCAGAGCAAAGGTTCCGGCGAATCCGGCGGTTAACAGCCGATGCGAGTAAAAATGAAGGACTCTTCTCCAAATCATTACGAGCGGGCTTTCGAGAACTGGCTTATAGAAAATCGGATCGAGTACGAATCGGTAGATGAGCACAAAAGAACGGCATACGGACATTCCGACATTAAGAGCTTCGATTTTTTATTATACCCGCCCGACCGGCCAATCGTCATCGCCGAAGTGAAGGGCAGAAAGTTCAAAGGCACCAGCCTGGCGAAATTGGCGGGCTTCGAATGCTGGGTCACTATCGGAGATATCGAGGGCCTGACAAGGTGGCAGCGGGTCTTTGGCGAGGGCCACCAGGCAATATTTGTTTTTGCTTACAAAACCGAGAACATCGACGTCGATTTTGACGGCAGGGATTATTTCGATTTCGACTCAAACAAGTATATGTTCTTTTGCGTTAAGCTGGAAGATTACCGCAAGTTCATGAAACGCCGCAGCCCGAAATGGCAGACAGTCACATTGCCGGCCGACAAGTTCCGCGATTGTGCCGTTCATATCAGTGAATTTTTGCTTTGATATCGCACTTCGTGTCCCTGACAGTTTTGTTTTGCTGGTAGAACACTGCGGCATGAAATATGAGAATGCAGGTCCGGCGTTATCCCTCGATGAAGGACCAGATGATGTTGGCGAGGCTCACGTATGCATTGCCCCAGGCATCCTGGCGAAAAAATTGTGTCGGCGCATCAGGATTGCCGATAAATGGTCGAAGGATCCAGGCCATCTGAATTCCCACGAACGCATAGATGACCAGCCATGCCCGCAGCAATGTGCGATGTCGCCGGTTGCGACGTATGAGTGGCTCGTAGAATCGCCGAAGCAGCCACTGAGCCGTGAGACTGGCGCTGCCGAACATCAGAGTGTTGAACAGAATTGCTCCCCGGTAATTCGAAAAAGATACGTACCATAACACAGTGAAAGGAGCGAAAGATGCCAGAACAATAGTCAGCCCCGCCTGTGTTGCCAGCAAAGCCCGCAAAGAGTATGAAAAGTCTGACCGCAGCCCAAATAGAGTGTTAACCACAAAAAAACTCGGCAGACTCAGTACAAACGTACCCATCAGGAGAAACGGTACCTTAACAGCCGAAAAGACGACCTGCCAGAAGCGCTCGCCGAACACTCCGCCGAAACTACCCATCACCGCTCCGTACATAATTCCAAACACGGCTATCAGCAGCCCTAATTGCGCTAATTTCTTTGCCGTGTGCTCATCCTCGACAGCCCACGGTTTTGCCCTCAGCACATTTTCGGCTTGAAGTAACATAGTCCTTACGCTCCGCCATACACGGCTCAACAGGTACACAATTTCTTACAATGAAAACAGGTTGGCCAATGCCTGCAGTACGGCAATAAAGAAATTGCCTTCACGTTCACGAAACCACTCAAACGGTGCCATTGGGTATCCGATGAACGGACGAAGCACCCAACTCATTTGGGCTCCGACGAGTGCAAAGACAATCGTCCAGATCCTGAAAACACTTTTTGCCTTGCGGTTCGTAACCTTGCCCATACGGTCAAGAGCGCCTGTCGGCTCGATTTTCTTGCCCTCTGCCTCTTCGCCATGGCCGTTTTCCAGACTCACTTCAAAATTGGACAATTCGATGTCTTCCTGCACGATGACCAACCGGTCTAACGTGCGCAAAAGAAATCCAAGCCCTAAAACACCTGCCACAGTGCTTGTGCCCACATTCAACAACACCATGAACGGATAACTCTTTGTACTCAAGGCGAAAAAAACAACAATCGGACCCAATGATGCCAGCACCGCCAGCATCACGCCTAACGCAGCAATCAGGAGGCGAAGAGCCGAGATTACGGACAGCCGCGTCCCGATGAGCGCGTTAAATACATAAAGAGAAGGAAATGTCACTGCAAGTGTGAGGAAAAACAGCATCGGCAGCTTGATGGCGCTGGCGATCATCTGCATGTATGCTTGCCCACCCGTTCGGATCATCGCGAATGTACCCATGCACAATCCATACAGGATGCCGAGCAACACGATGGAGACTGACAGTCCGGCGACAGGAGTTGTAAACCGGCCTTCAGCCAGTAACGAAATGCGGGTCGCATCCCCACGCAGAATCTTATCCAACTGCTTGAACCATTTGAGCATCTTAATCGTCTCCCATTTCACTTTTTACAGTCATATTAATACCGTGACTCAACGCGTTATTACAGAGCATACAACATATGTACGGCAGCCGCTTCATCTCAATTTCATCATTGTATTTCTTTTCGGATCAAATGCAAAAGCGTATTTGCAGATTTTTTTTGATACGCCCCAGCACCCAGGCTTGGAGGTGTTCTACCAGTAAGTTTGATGTGGACGCTGGATTGTATTGCTGATATAATCCCCCGCTTGGTAAACGGTAGAAACGAGTTCATAAAGAAATTACAGGAGGTAATGAAACATGATAAGGAATTTTTTGTGTCTGGCTGCCGGAGCGATAATTCTGGCTGGTTGTGTCAGTGTTCACGAAACCAGGCACGTCACCGAGGGAAAACCCGCCGTGGCAAGCAATGCCGAAGTGCCGGGACGGGTCCTGCGCCACGTCGTGCTGTTCAAGTTCAAGGACGGCACCGGCGAAGAGCAGGTCGGGCAAATCGAGAGAGCTTTCTGTGCGCTGCCGGAAAAGGTCGATGCGATATACGATTTCGAATGGGGAACGGATGTAAGCGTGGAAAATCTGCAACAGGGATTTACCCACTGTTTTGTCGTAACCTTCCTTAGTGAAGCGGACAGGGCGGCTTATCTGCCGCATCCGGCCCACAAGGCGTTCGGCGAACTCCTGGGCCCACACATGGACAAAGTCCTTGTTATCGACTACTGGACAAAATAGCGGATTTTATCTGCTTATGCCCGATTAAGCACCTCCGACATGAGGGCCGGTACTGATAAAAGCATTCTACGCTTGCGTTTTTCCGGCTTTTTTGGTATTCTATTCTTATAGGAACAACAGTGCATTCAAGGAGAATAAGTCAGATATCTTAGTAAGGAGATATTGTGAAAATAAGCATCATTCTGCTCGTTGTTGCGGCGATTCTGTTCTTCGTTGCTGGCTGCGGCCCGGGCCAGCCATTTGAGATAGAAGGCATGCATACGCCTCAATCCGAATCAGCGGCGCATGTAGTGGCGGCCAGATAAGTCCCATTAGTCGAGCAAACATGACATGAGACAGCGGCCGCCGATGCGGGCGACATGGTTCTTTGCCGTTTTAAGAAGCCAATAAAAAAAACGAAATTGCCGACAGCAGGTGTGAACTCTGCAGGCCGGCATCGGATTGCTATACAGTTCTGTCAGGTATTCCTCAGTGCCAAACAGCACGTATTCGGGATTTTCTGCAAAAAATCGCAATAAATACACTGGTCGGGCGTATATATCAATATCGCTGATAATGGAATATTATCTCGTGACGGGTCTATAAGCGAAAATTTTCAGGATTCATTTTTTTGTGATATGCCGAAAAAAAAGCAAAAAAAGTTTAAAATCGTAACAAAACGGTAACATTTAGCCTGCATAATCATACTTATAGGTGGCTACATAGAACTTGTACCGATAGTTACTCTTTACAAGAAAGGTTTTAGTGTGAAGAAGTCTCGCATAATTATTATAACGATTATTGTGATACTGGTGGTCGTTTCCGGAGCTGGAATGGCGATCCGGGCTAAGTTTAAAGGCCCGAGCAAGACCACTATAGTTCGCATCGAAAGTCCTCAGCGCGGGGAGTTGATAGAGTTCGTCAGCGCTCCGGGCGAGATCGAGCCAAAGACCAAAGTTGATATTAGCGCAAAAGTCTCAGCGCGAATTATAGAACTGCCCTACGAAGAAGGAGATCATGTGACTTGCGGCGATCCAAATGCGAATCCCCCGGTCCCGGCCTCAGTGCTGGTGCGTCTGGATGCAAAAGATTTGGAAAGCCGACTGACTTCTGCCGAGGCCAGCCGTGCCGCTCAGGTTGCCCAGAGAGAGGTCGAAAAAGCAAGAATTGAAAGTCAGCAGTCGAGCCTTGCCGGCCTTGAAGCCTCACTAAAACAGGCCCAGCGTGATTTGGAGCGACAAAAAGGGCTCCTCGAATCAAAGGACATCGCACAGGCTACTTTCGACCAGTCCCAGACCACATTTGACGAACTCAAGGCACGGCACGAGGCTGCCAAGCATACGCTAAAGTCAGCGGAGTTGAATTTAATAGTGTTACAACATAACCTTGAAGTCGCCGATGCCGGGATCGCCCAGGCAAAAGAGGCACTTAGTTACATGACAATTTCCTCCCCCATCGACGGTGTAGTGACCCGGCTCGAAGCCGAGGTAGGAGAGATGGTCATAATGGGGACAATGAATAATCCCGGCACCGTGATTATGGTCGTCGGAGATCTATCTAAGATGCTGATTGTAGCTCAGATTAATGAGTCGGATGTCGGGAAATTGGAGGTTGGTCAGAAAGCTACAGTTCACATCGATGCCTTTACTGGCCGCGAGTTCACGGGCGTGGTAGATTCAATAGCTCTGTCACACGATTGGTCACGCACCGCAACGAAATATTACAGGACCGAGATTTTGCTTGATGCTACTGGAGAGAAATTGTACTCGGGCCTGTCCGCCCATGTAGATGTCGAGACGAACAAAAACGTAGATGTGCTTAAAGTTCCAGCACAGGCAGTTCTTGGCAGGGAAGTTGACACTCTGCCTCTCGATATTCGTGAGAATTCCGCCGAGGTGGATACCGGCAAGACCTTTGCGACGGTCGTTTACCGTTACATTGACGGCAAGGCTGTAGTAACACCTGTTACAATTGGCCAAAGTGACCTGACCCACATTGTAATAAAGTCTGGCATTACAGAAGAAGACAAGATAATCGTGGGCCCGTATAAGGTCCTCGAGAGTATTAAGCACGATCAGATAATACAGGATGAGCGTGAAGCGAAAGCAAAGAGAAAAGACGCTAAAACTGAAGCCAAAGAAGAAACTGCAAACGATGCCAATGATAGCGGCCGAAACTGATAAACCGGTAATTCGACCCCAGAATGATAAACCCGTAATTAAACTGCTGGATGTCAAACGGGTCTATAAAGTCGGTGTGGAAAGTATACATGCACTTGACGGTATCAGTCTGGAACTGCATGAGAACGAATATGTCGCTGTAATGGGGGCCTCCGGTTCCGGCAAGAGTACGCTAATGAATGTCCTGGGCTGTCTGGACAGAGCGACTTCAGGATACTATGAACTGGATGGGCAGGACACCACAAAAATGAGCGATGTGGCGTTAGCCCATGTCCGTAATGAGCGAATCGGGTTTGTCTTCCAGTCGTTCGAGCTGCTCGGTCAGCTAAGTGCGCTCAAGAACGTTGAGATGCCGCTGATTTATTCAAAAAATGGCTGGTGGACTCGGCGCAAGCGTGCTGAAAACGTGCTTGAGAGAGTCGGGCTGAGCGGCCGGATAACACATAAGCCCAATCAGCTTTCAGGAGGTGAAAAGCAGCGTGTTGCTATCGCAAGGGCGCTCGTCTGCGGACCGAGCATTCTGCTGGCGGACGAGCCGACAGGAAATCTCGACAGCAAGACAAGTGAGGGAATCATGCAATTATTTGACCAGCTTCATCGGGAGGGACAGACAATTATCCTGGTAACCCATGAAGAGCACGTGGCCCATCATGCCAAGCGAATAATAAGCATGAAAGATGGTCGCATTTGCAATGATATACCGAGTAATCACGGTCAGGCAGATAAGATCACGATGCAAAATAATGATATACATGGAGAATCGTCATGAGGGCAATCATAGGAGTACTTATGGCCTTTCTTCGCCTCTTCTATCAGAGCGTGTACCTTGCGCTGAGCCAGATCTGGGCAAACAAAACCAGGGCAATACTTACAACAATCGGTATTGTAATCGGTGTTGCTTCGGTAACTGCGGTTATTGCGACTCTCACCGGGCTGAAAACCGAGGTGCTAACAATGGTGGAAGAAATCGGTACCAACACAATGGTTATTATACCCGGGCGGCCTGAGGAAGGAGCGAAGCGCTTTGCATCATGGTGGACTATTCGGTTCCTGCCGGAACACTTTGATGATATGCTTGAACATTGCCCTTCAGTGGCACGATTTAGCCGGGCGGCCATAATAAATCCTCGCACGATTCAGCATGGTGAGGAATCAGTAGAGAGCGTTAAGATAACCGGTGTAGAGCCTTCGTACCATGATATCGTAAAGCGCCCGTTTACGCTCGGGCGAAAATTGTCTGTTATTGATGATATGCAGGTACACCAGGTATGTCTGATTGACTCTAAATTACACTACAAACTTCGCCTTGACCGCGATTGTATTGGGCAGTCCATTCTTATAGGTCATATGAAATTCATCGTTGTTGGTGTTGTCGAATGGCGACCTCCTATGGAACCTGGACAGTCCCCTGAAAATCATTACGAGGTGTTTATTCCATTTAGGACGGCTTTCAAGTTACAACAGGAGCCTCCGGTTATTGCCTTTGCCGCAAGCAAATCGACAGAAATCGTGGAGGATGCACAGGCGGAAATAAGATTCTTCCTTCGCCGAACGCGTAATATGAAACCGACTGAACCCGATACGTTTGAAGTCTCGTCGATCAAAAGGTACAAGGAGATATTCGATGCAATAGCGCTTATATTGACACTTGTAGCCGTGGGCGTTGTTAGCATTTCCTTACTGGTAGGCGGTGTGGGCATTATGAATATCATGCTTGTCTCGGTATCAGAACGGACCAGAGAAATAGGGCTTCGCAAGGCAGTTGGAGCGAAAAAATCCGCAATTTTAACTCAGTTCCTGATCGAGTCGGTAGTCTTGTGCTTTGTAGGTGGACTCATCGGAATTGGACTCGGCCAGCTTTTGACTATGGCTTTAGTCAAAATCCCAAGATTCCTGAATGCAGAATTTAATATACCTATGATATATATCCCAATGTGGGCAATAATCCTTTCATTTAGTTTTACTGCTTGTATAGGCATCTTTTTTGGAATGTTCCCGGCAATTAAAGCCGCCAGGCTCGATCCTATTGAGGCTCTTAGACATGAGTAAAAAATTTTTACTTAAATGGTTCCGGCCTGCGGTTTTTGCCGGATTGGGACTAATTGTATTAACCGGTTGCGAACAATTTTCCGGTGACGGAGATTCTTACCAAACCAGGATTGCCCCTGAAAAGACCCGGCGAATAGAAACGCTTGAACTGCAGGAGGCCAGGGACGAAGAAAGAGCCCCGGCGGACGTTAATGATGTGAACGAAGTGCCGCCAAAAGAGCTTGAACTGACGTTGGAGCAATGTCGAGCGCTTACGCTGGAGAATAACCTTGATCTGAAGGTTCAGCTTATCAATCCTGCTGTTGCCGCCGAAAAGGTCAGCCAGCAGGAGGCCCAGTTCGAGGCGGCGTTCTACTCTAATCTGACATATTCTAAGACCGATACCCCCACAGCGTCGTTTCTTGATGTAATTTCAGGCTCACAAGTCGATTATACCGCAACGGGTCTTGGTGTTCGGGTTCCTTTGCGAACCGGTGGAACAGTAACATTCGACTTGGCTGACAGCCGTGTCAAAACAGGATCTCCTTACTCGATATTTGATCCTTCTTATGGCTCGGACCTTTCGGTTTCGATCAGTCAGCCGCTGCTTCGAGGCGCCGGCAAGCGTGCTAATACCTATGCTATTCGTATCGCCGAGTATGAGTTGCAGATAACCGACGCCAGAACGAAACTTGAAGTTATACGAGTTATCGCTGATGTGGATCGTGTGTATTGGCGACTTTATGCGACCAGGAAGGCATTGGATGTGCGGAAAAAGCAATATGACCTGGCCGAAGCTCTATACGAACAAGCTGGTCGTTTTGTGGCTGCAGGCGACAAACCGCAGATAGAGATTATTCGTACCGAAGCCGGCGTGGCACAGCAGCTTGAAGCTATTATTCAGGCTGAAAACTACGTACGCGATCGAGAACGTGACCTCAAGCGGACCCTCAATAAGGCGGGTTTGGGAATGCAGACACCCACGGTGCTGGTACCTGCCACCGAGCCGGATCCTGTCCGTTATGAGCTGAAAAAAAAGCAATTGGTGGCAACAGCCATGGACAATCGGATGGAAATGCTCGAATTGGAACTGCAAATCGCTGAAGATTACGCCACTGTCGATTATATGCGGAGCCAGTCGCTGCCTTTGGTCACGATGGATTACAGGTATAATGTGAACGGCCTGGGCGGTACGAGAGACGACTCATTTGATTTGCTTTTCGATAAGAGATTTGAGGATCATCGAGTCGGGCTGCAGTTGTTGGTGCCGCTGGGAAATGAGGCCGGAAAGAGTCAGCTTCGGCAGGCCTTCTACCAGCGCAGGCAGCGGTTGGCAAGCCGGGATAGTCGCCAGGCACTTATTGAACTTGAGGTGCTGAATGCTATCGATCAGCTTGAGGCGAACTGGCAGCGTGTCCTGGCCAGCAGGCAAAGCACTATTCTGAACAGCCGGCTGTTCGATGCCGAAAAACGCCAGTTTGAACTTGGCATGGGGACATCTACCGACGTACTTCAGGCGCAGGCAAATTTTGCCGAATCTCAAAGAGCCGAAATCCTGGCATTGGCCGAGTACCAGATAGCGATTGTGGATTTGGCCTACGCCACCGGCACGCTGCTCGGGGCCGCAAAAGTAAGATGGGAACCTATTGTGCTTCCGGACAATATTGAGTAATATGTGCTTGATTTCAATTTTATGTGGCTCACGGCTCATTTTTGAAAGGGCATATCATGGAAGAACAGAAAGTCGAAGACAACAGAAATGTTGACGAGAAGAATGATTCCAAAAGCGCAAAAAGGAAAATCATCTTCTGGATTTCAGGCCTCGTCGGACTGATAGTTGTTTTATTGATTCTCGTTTATTTCCTGTTTCCCAAACCGTCCGAAATCGAGTGGCTGTCAAATAAAATGATAGCCTTATATATCGCCATAGGCCTGCTCGCAGCCGCAGTCGGGACGTGGTTCCTCCTTCGCAAAACCCTCAGAACAAGATTGAAAATGCAGATGGTGATGAAACAGGACCCGGACGTCAATGACTGGCTGATTATCTTCAACTGGACGCCAAAAGTTCTCTACACTCCCGCCATCGTCGCGTCACTGCTTGCTGCCGTGCTGATGTACTTAAACGAAATCGACTTATGGTTCTTCGGTTCGGTCCCCGGGGTTGTTATTGGCGGCATCTGGCTGATAATATTCTTCCTGAATTTCCTTGTGGAGGAATACAGCATCAGCATCAAAATACTTATTATAACCCTGGTAAGCTTAGGTTGTTTCTTGTTATGGCTGCACCTGCTTGGCTGGGTTGTGGGTTTTATGAGGCTTTTCAAGCACCTTGCTTTGAGCGTCAACGCCACCGGCTATCTTCTTGTGGGCATAATCGGCATGTTTACAATTCTGATTTCCTGGCTCAAGGGGCTTTTCTATTATGTGACGATAACGCCCAACTATATGAACCTGCAGGAAGGCCCGACCGAATCAGGCGAGCAAATAGGCAGGGAGGACTATAACAGCCGCATCGATACGGCAGATTTTCTCGAACGGCTCATGGGCTTTGGAAGGATTATAATAACCTTCAAAGACAGAAAAAGAGAACCCATCTCGGTGCTCACATGGAGAATTCAGAAGAAAGCGCAAATGCTCGAGAAAGTGCGAGCCAAATTCGCGATCGACCATCTCCAGCAAGCAAGGGCTCCGATACAATGAACGAGCAAAATGTTTTCTATGCGAAAACAATAAATTGCTTTTTAGATATATTTACTCCGTCTTAAAACATGGGCAACTTCCTGAGGCGGTGACGTTGCCCGGGCTCATGAAGAACCGGCCGCTACGAATGCGAAGAGGGTTTATCAAGGAAACCAGTTATGGCACTGCAAAATGATAATTTGAACAACAACAGCCTTATACTCCGCAGAAAAGGATTAATCGGCGCTTTTGTAATTGTCGTATTGATCGGCGCGGGCATTGTCTGGCTCACGGCATTCCGGGGCGGCAAAGCAGCGGGGCAAAATGTGCCGACCTTTACAGTCAGGCGAGGGCCTCTTACCATCAGCGTCGTCGAATCGGGCACCATCAAGGCCCGCGATCAGCGCATCATAAAAAACGATGTCGAAGGCCGGACCTCCATCATCACCCTCGTACCCGAAGGGACTCGGGTCAAGAAAGGAGATCTCCTTGTCGAGTTGGATGCCAGCGCGCTTCAGGACGGCAAGATCGATCAGGAGATCCGTGTTCAGAATAACGAGGCGACGTACATCAACGCCGAGGAAAATCTCGCCATCGTTACAAGCCAGGCTGTAAGTGATGTCAATCAGGCAGAGCTGGCCCTGGAGTTCGCAAAGCAGGACCTGAGAAAGTACGAACTGGGCCAGTATCCCAAGGACGTCAACGAAGCGAACAAGAGGATTACCCTTGCTAAGGAGGAGCTGGAGCGGTCCGAGCAGACGCTGGAGTGGTCGAACAGACTCTTTCAGGAGAAGTATCTATCCGAGACCGAGCGGACAGCCGATGAGCTTACGGTCAAACGCAGGAGGCTGGAATATGATATTGCATTAGCCGACCTCAACCTCTTGCAGGATTTCACGTACCCTCGGCAGATCCGGCAGTTCCAGAGCGACGTGCAGCAGGCGGTATCGGCACTGGATCGAGCCAAGCGTAAAGCCGACGCCGACAAGAGGCAGGCCGAGGCCGACCTGAAAGCCAAGGAAGCCGAGTATACCCGGCAGCAGACAAAGCTAATCAAGATCGAGGATCAACTCACAAAAACGACCATCATCGCTCCATGCGATGGTCTGGTTGTTTATGCCACAAGCACCAAGAGCGGCCTTGCGAGCATGTTAAAGGAGCCCTTAACGGAGGGGCAGCAGGTGTTCGAACGCCAGGAGCTGATCTACCTGCCGACAGACGCATCGACAATGGCGGAAGTGAGTATACACGAAACGAGCTTAGCCAAAGTGCGGGCCGGACAGCCCGCCATCGTCACGGTCGAGACGCTGCCAGGCAAGAAATTCCTGGGAACGGTGGCTATGGTCGCACCACTTCCTGATTCAGCAGGCATTTTCCTCAATCCCGATTTGAAGGTCTTCAAAACACAAATCAACCTCGATACGGACGATCCGGCCCTTCGCCCGGGGACGACCTGCCGGGCGGAGATCATTGTCGAGAGGTATGACGATGCGGTCTATGTGCCTGTTCAGGCCGTGACACGCGTCGCGGGAGATACGATGGTCTACATGTCCGAAGGTGAGTCGGTCGTGCCGCGCAAAGTCGAGATAGGTATGGACAACAACCGGATGATCCGGATCATTAGCGGATTGAAGGAAGGAGAAGTCGTCTTGCTCGATCCGCCTTTAAAGCCTTCCTCTGTTTACGAAGTGCCGGCCGGCGGTGCCGAACCGAATGAGACTAACAAAAAGCCCGACGCCATCGATCAGCAGGTTCGCGACCGCCTTGACGCTTCCCGGAAGGTCGGCCTCGACGGCACAGTTCCTGTTCCGACTGGCGCCGGGCCGCAGGTGACGCCGCCGATGCAGACCCAGGGCTTGCCGGCTTTACCGCAGGGGCGGATGCCACAGGGAGCCCTGAATATGTCCCCGCAGCAGCAGGAGCAGATGAAGAAAGGAATGCAAAAGTCAATGGAGATGATGAAGAACATGTCCGAGGAGGAAAAGGAGAGGCTCAAGAGCATGTCCATGGAAGAGAGGATGCAGTTCTTCCGGGAAAGAATGGGAGGGGACCAGCAGAAATGACCTGGAACGGGGTCAAATTCATCAGGAACATCCGGTCAGGCCTGGAGAACCTTCTGCTCCACAAGCTCCGGTCGTTTTTGACGATGCTCGGAGTTGTATTCGGCGTAGGCAGCGTAGTTGCCATGCTTTCGGTCGGAGAAGGAGCCGGCCGGGAAGCCCTGGAGCAGATACGCAAGCTCGGAAGCAACAATATCATCGTTTCATCCGTCAAGGCGGTCGAGGACGAGACCACCAGCGCGAATCGATCTATGATTAACATGAGCGTGTACGGATTGACGTACGAGGACCACTTGCGAATGGCTGAGAGTCTCGAACATGTCGAGCGGACCGCTCCTGCGAAACTGTTGCGTCAGAAAGGTCGGATTGGCGAACGGAGCCTGGAGGTCCGCATAGTGGGGACCACTCCGGCGTGGTTCGATCTGGTCAGACGGGAAATCCTGGCCGGACGGGTTCTCTTGTTCGTAAACGAGGGAAACCCAACTCCCGCGGTCGTTCTCACAGAGTTCGGCGCCAGAAAGTTGCTGGCTACTAAGCACAGTTTAGGCGAATGGGTACTGATCGGAGGCAACTACTTTGAGATCGTCGGCATCATCAAGAGCGAAGGAGGCAAGTCGGGTAACATCCAGTTGCCCGATGAGGAGGTGGACGCCTATATCCCACTGTCTATAGCCCGCCAGTACTTTGGAGACGTGATCACGCGGTCCTCGTCCGGCGGTCGTTCTATGGAGCGGGTCGAGCTGCATCAGATAATTGTGCAGGTCGATCGAATCGAGTACGTTGAATCGACCGCAAAGGCGATCAGGCGTATGCTCGAAAAGTTCCACAAAAAGAAGGACTACACTGTCAATGTGCCTCTGGCTCTGTTGCGAGAGGCCGAGGCCTCCGAGCGCCGATCGAGCATCGTCCTGGGCTCTATCGCATGCATCAGCCTGCTCGTCGGCGGCATCGGCATCATGAATATCATGCTGGCCTCTGTCACCGAGCGGACCCGAGAGATCGGCATTCGCCGCGCCATCGGTGCCAAGCGACGGCAGATCATCTATCAATTCCTCGTCGAAACGGTTGTGCTCTCAACGACCGGCGGACTCGTCGGCCTGGGAATGGGCGCGGTGATACCCAGTTTGATCACACACTTCTCGGGCATGACCACGATTCTCACCTGGAAAGGAATAATCCTGCCTCTGCTGATCAGTATGAGCATCGGCATCCTGTTTGGGCTGTACCCGGCCATCCATGCCGCCAAAGTAGATCCTATCGTCGCGCTGCGTCACGAGTAGAATCGTGCCGCCGGTCACCAAGCAGCAGCGAAACATCGCGATCGGACCATTTCAAATCACGCCGAGGATCAAACTTGAAGACTGTGACATCGATGTGAATGACCTTAGTGACTTGCTCGATGGGCCGGGCCGGATCGATAAGAGCATCAATACAGTCTTACAGGAATTGCCGGCGGCTTATTCGTCTACTTTAGGACAGGACAAAACATAGTCGATACAATCGCTTAATTTAGCTGTCGCCACGGCGACGGTGCTGTCGGCTGCGCCGTAATATAGATTAATCTGATCGATTTCCTTGTGGACGGTGGCGCCGTTGGGGAATACAACGTCACTGACATCGCCGATACGCTCGTAAATTGCGCTTGGCCCAAGGACCCATTCATCGCCTCGGCGCAGGACTTTCCAGGGAGAGTTCAAATCCAGAAGGGCCATGCCGACCCTGTATATCGCTCCTGCCGTTGTACTACGGACGCCGTGATAAAATAACATCCAGCCTTCCGGCGTTTCGATAGGCTGACAAGCCAGCCCGACTCTGTGACAATCCCAATAGGCCGTTCTGGTCATAATCAACGGCCTGTGATCGCCCCAGTGCTTAAGGTCGGGCGAGAAACTAATCCACATATGAGCTTCGCCCCGGACAATGGGCCGGTGAATCAGCGCGAATCGTCCGTTAAACCTGCGCGGAAACAGGCAGGCATCCTTGTCCTCCGGCGGCAGCAAAGATCCCAGCCGGGCGAACGTTTTGAAATTCTTGGTAATCGCCAGCGAAACGACCGGGCCGCCCTCGCTGAAAGAAACGTAGGTTACGGCGAATTGCTTTTGCTCCTCAAGCCAGACAATGCGAGGATCTTCCAGCCCCCACCTTTCCTCACGGGAGCTTTGGTCGGCTTCGAGGGTCGGCGTAGCGTCAATCTGCCAGTTTGTGAATCCATCGGCACTGCGGGCGACCGTCAAATGCGAAAAGCCCCGCATATCCTCGACGCGAATCAACAGCAGCGTTTCGTCATTTAACCTGGCCGCCGCGGGATTGAAGACCGCGTTTGTCGGATAGGGCCAATTGTCCGGCGTCATTATTGGATTGCCCTCGTAGCGAGTGAAAAGTTCGTGTGCTATTTTTTGTCGTGAAAGATTAGGCATAACTTTACTTCCCCTAAACGTCAAAGGATTTTAACATAATAAAAATAATGATACGATAAACCTCAATTTATGTTCAAAATGCTCGGCACCGCATCTTTAGCTTACATTAACTAATTTAATCGGCAAGATGAACAGCTTCCTATGAATCAAAGTACGAATTTTAGATACCGCCGAAGCATAAAGTCGCAGACTTTTTCAGGCCGGCCCGAAAAATGGCGCAACTATTCTACAGCCCGGTTCATCGTCGAGATTCCCACACTAAGCTTTCACTAACTGGGTTTCGTACAGGCTTTGATACAGTGGGCAGGTTTTTATCAGCTCATTGTGCTGGCCTTTCGCAACGATCCGTCCATTATCCATGACTACTATTATATCCGCCGTAATAACGGTGCTGAATCTGTGAGCGATGATAAAACAGGTTCTATCCTGCATAATTTCCTCGATGGCGTTGTGAATTTTAGCTTCGCTGTCGGCATCGACCTGGCTTGTAGCCTCGTCAAAAATCAGAATCGCCGGATTCTTCAGGATCGCCCTGGCGATAACGATTCTCTGGAACTGCCCGCCGCTCAGGCCGGTATTCTCTTCGCCGATTATCGTATCATAGCCTTTCGGAAGCGGTTCAATAAACTCATGAGCAAACGAACGCTTGGCGGCGGCGATTATTTCTTCCCTGGTCGCGCCGGGCTTGCCATAAGCGATATTTGCCGCGATCGTATCGTTGAACGTGATCACATTCTGCGTAACCATTCCGATCTGGCTACGCAGACTGTGAAGCGTCGCCTCGCGAATATTCTTTCCATCTATCAGAATCCGGCCGGAATCCGGATCATAAAATCTCGGTATCAAATTTGCCAGCGTCGTTTTACCCGAACCGTTCGGCCCCACCAATGCAACATTGTGTCCCGCTTCCACCGAGAGATTGA
>Ga0307378_10004748_pt1 | contig 19199 bp, 21 predicted proteins | sample UN1MG_FD_202238 | JGI IMG/M metagenome (GOLD analysis project Ga0307378, IMG submission 202238) | Soil microbial communities from Risofladan, Vaasa, Finland - UN-1 | ecosystem: Environmental > Terrestrial > Soil > Coastal area > Acid sulfate soil | place: Finland: Risofladan, Vaasa | collected... | reverse complement strand
GCCTGGAGGTGAGCCGCCAGCCGCTTGGCCGCCTCGGCGAAAAGCTTCTCATCCTTCTCGGCGGCCATCGCCTTGGTCACGCCCGGATCGTCAGCCTCGAGCATCGCGTCGATCCACTGCTTCCACACGTCCGGGGCCTGGGCGTTCCTGGCCGCTGCAAAAGCGTCATACGCCTCACCCATCGCGGCAGCCGCCTCGGCCGGCCGATCCGCCTTCAGAAGGTCCTCGCCCAGCTTGCGAAGGGCCGAACCCAGTTGCGGACTCTTGGCCGCCCGCAGGGCGTCCACCAGCTTCTGCTCGATCTTGATCCGCTGGTCCAGCGCATCGGGGCGACCGGAAAGAGCCGACACCACCCGCGACAGCTCTGCCGCATCCGCTTTGGACAGAATCCCCATCACGGCGTCCCACGCCTGCTTCTGCACCCCCGCGTCGGACTCGGCGGCGGGGTCCGTTCGCTGAAGGATGATATCGAGGTTCCTGTCTCCCCCCAGCGTCCCAAGGGCCGCAATGACCGCCTGCCGAACCCCCCGGTCCGGATCGCTGACCAACGGCTCCATGGCGGCGGCCAGATCGGCCTTGCCGAACCGCCGAAGCCCGTTGACCGCCGCCAGGCGGACGGTCGCCTCCTTGTGCTTCAGCGCGGCGCGGAGCACCGGCACAAACTGCTCGTCGCCGACCGCACCCATAGCCGTCAGTAGCGCCTCGATCAGATCGACGCCGTTGTCGCCCTTGCCAGTCTGCTGGTAGCGGTCCAGTAAGGTCTTGGACGCCTGGGCCCGGAGCTCGCCCTCCAGTTGCTGCTTGGCGGCGATCCTTGCCAATGCCCTGGCCGCCGCGGCTGCGACCTCGCTCTGTCTTGCATCAATGCCGGCCAGCACCGCCGGCAGCGCCGCCGGGTCGGCCAACTGCCCCAGCGCCGTCAGGACGGCCTTCCGGACCTCGGGAACCTCCTCAGCCTGCAAGCGATCCAGAAGGGCCTTACTTGCATCGGGCCCCGCCAGGCCGGCTACCAGAATCGCCGCCCGCTGCCGCACGCGGACGTCCCCGTCGCCGAGCAGCACGCGCACCTGCGCGCGGACCTCGGGCGATATCTTCTCCGTCGAGACCAGGCGGCGCTCGCTGAGCTTCACACCCACCAGGCGGACGTCCGGCAACTTGTCCTTCAGCAGACCCAGGAGCATAGCGTCCCGCTGGGCGGGAGCGGCCATTGCGTACATGTCCTCCATCGCGCGAGCCAGGCGGTCACGCAGTTGGACATTTTCCCTCTCCAGCTCGGAGCTGGACCGGGCCAGGCTCTCGGCCAGGTCGGCCAGCCACTCCGAGCGCGGCTTGTTGGCGTTGGCCTGCCACCACTTCTTCCAGCGGTCGCGGTCCGCGCCGAAGGTGCGTATGTTGGTGAGCTTGACCAGCGACTCGGCCGCCGCGTTGACTACAGTCACGTCGGGATCGTCCAGTAACTGCACCAGCGCGTCGACCGCCCTCTTGTCCAGCACTCGCTGGAGGGAGGCGATGATCTCCAGCCGAATCGGCTGAGACCGCTTCGCATCCAGGGCAAGCTGCACAAGTCGGCCCGTGACGCCGTTGTTCTTGTAGATGGCCAGCGCACGGGCGGCCGCCGCGCGAATCGACGGCTCGTCCCCGGTGAGCATCGCCATCAACGGCTCGATGAACTCCTTCCGGCCCTGGCCCGACCTGGCGACGGCCTCGGCAACCGCGATGCGGGCGCCGGGGTTGGCAGGATCGGACAGGAACCCCCTAAGTGCCTCGGCGGCCTGCGGATAGGTGCGGCTCAGCAGCAGTTGCGCCGCTTCGATGCGCGTCTTCGCCGAGCGGGCGGTGTCGGCGAGCTGGCCGCTCAGCGTCCTGAGCTCGAGCTCCTCCGCCCCGCTCAGGTGGGGTTGGGTCGCCTGTCCCAACACAGACGTGAGCGACAGACCGACAATGGCCAGAATGCAGGACAGCCATGCCGATCTGGGGTTCATCTTGCCCGGTCCTTGCGCGCAGTCATACTCCACCCACCTTAGTCGATCATCGACCTACTAGTCAAACGAACGACAGGGAAAAAGGTTCCCTGGCAACCGTCGAAACTCCCAGACCCGGGCGACGCCATGCGGCGGGGCAAATGGCCAAGACCGTTGATTTGCCCCGGCCGGCTGGTACGATTACCCCCATGAGCCGGGAACGGTCTGGTTCCGTCACCTACAAGCAGTCCGGCGTGGACATCGCCGCCGGCGATCAGATGATCGATCTGATCCGCCCGCTGGTCCGCCGAACGGAGAACCCGCGCGTGCTGGGGTCCATCGGGGGCTTCGCCGGCCTGCTCCGACTGGACTTCCGCGAGGGGCTGTTTCGGCGCAACTATCGCGACGCGGTGCTGGCCGCCTGTACCGACAGCGTGGGCAGCAAGGTCAAGGTGGCCATACAGCTTGGCCGCCTGGACACCATCGGCATCGACGTCGTCGCGATGAACGTCAACGACCTGATCTGCTGCGGGGCCGAGCCGCTGCTGTTCCTGGACTATCTCGGGGTTGGCCGGCTGGACCCGAATAGGATGGCACAGATAATCAAGGGCGTCGCCGATGGGTGCGTTCAAGCCAACTGCTGTCCATTGCTGGGCGGCGAAACGGCGGAGCTGCCCGACCTCTACCGACGTGAAGACTTCGACCTGGTCGGCTTCGCCGTGGGCATCGTCGAGCGGAGGCGCATCATCAGCGGATCGGACGCTCGGCCGGGCGACGTGGCCATTGCGCTGGCCTCAAGCGGGTTGCACTCCAACGGCTACTCGCTGGCGCGGAAGGTGCTGCTTAAGCGCGCGGGCTTCAAGTTCTCCGACCGCCCGCCGGAGTTGGACGGGGCATCGATCGGCGAGGAGCTGCTGAGCCCGACGATGATCTACGTCAAGTGCGTGCTGGACATTCTCGGCCGATACCGCGTCAAGAAGGTCGTCAAGGCGATGGCGCACATCACGGGCGGCGGGCTGCCGGGCAACCTGCCGCGGGTACTGCCGGACGGCTTGACCGTGCGGATCAAGCGCGGCAGTTGGCACGTGCCGCCGATCTTCAAGCTCATCGAGTCCGCCGGACCGGTCGACCCCCTCGAGATGACGAACGTCTTCAACATGGGCGTCGGCTTCGTGATGATCGTCGCGCCGGGCTTCGCCGGGCCCATCATGAGCCGCCTCCGCCGGCTCGGACAGCGATGCTGGGTTCTCGGCAAGGTCCGCAAGGGCGGTCCGGACGTGCTCTGGGCCTGACCTGTGCGGCGCGCGGACTGGAGCCGCCAGGCAAGGCCGCCTGATGAGCCGAGGCTTGCTCTGTCGCAACGGCCGGACATGCCTGCAAGGAACGTCACCATCCGTACCTTTCGTCCCTCTGACCGCTCGGCGATTCGCGAAATCTGCGCCGCCACCTGCTGGATGGGTGACCGCCGCCCGGAGGCCGTCGGCGACGACTGGATCTGGGCCGAGTATTGGACGCGATACTTCACCGACGCCGAGTCGCAGCATACGTGGGTGGCCGAGTCGCCCAGAGGCGAGGTGTGCGGCTACCTGACCGGCACGACGGACATTCGTCGTTTCGAGCGGTACGTACCGCGGCTGCTGCCGGGGATCGCGTGGAGGGTGCTCCGCAAACGGCTGATGCGGCAGGGCAAGCCCCGGCGGGCGCTGCTGAACCTGGCGGCCTCGGCGCTTCGCAGCGAGATGGACCTGCCCATCGGAGTTGCCCGGCGATTCGCTGCCACCTGGCACTTCAATCTTCTGCCGGCTGCACGGGGCGAGGGGCTGGGGTCGCAACTGTTTGACACCTTCCGGCGGTGCGTCGTCGCGGCCGGAGTGCCCGGCATCCACGCACAGATACTGAGCATCAATGCCGCAGTGGCGAGGTTCGTCCGAAAGAAAGGCTTTGCCTTGGCTGCCCGCCGACGTACCGGCGCGTTTCGCCACGTGCAGACGGGACCGACGGACATCGAGACGTGGGTCCTGGCCTTGCCAAGAGCACTGAGCCGGCGCCATTAAGGGCTTGTGAAAACCGTCCGGCGCCCTCACAATATCTGCTGCGCCACGGACCGCTCTTGACGAGCACTCAAAGGTTCCCGTCCCATGGAGTCAAGGATGTCTCCGAAGCCGACGATTCTCGTGGTGGGGTCGATCAACATGGACCTCGTCGTTCGGACTCCGCGCATGCCGGAGCCGGGTGAGACGGTCCTCGGCAGCGGCTTCAAGACCAGGCGGTGGCGGCAGCCCGGCTGGGCGGCAACTGCCGCATGATCGGCCTGCTCGGCGAGGACGCCTTCGGCGAAGGGCTGCTGGCGGGCCTGAAGGCCGAGGGCGTCGAGTGCACCCACGTGGGGCAAAGGCCTAATGAGTCCACCGGGGTGGCCATGATCGTGGTGGACGCCAACGGCGAGAACTCCATCGTGGTCGCCAGCGGCGCCAACCACAAGCTCACGCCCGACGACATCTACAGCAGCGAGGAGGCCTTCAAAGGCGCCGACGTGGTGGTGCTCCAACTGGAGCTGACGCTGCCGACGGTGCGGGCGGCAATCGACCTGGGCCGACGCCACGGGGCGAGGATCATCCTGGACCCTGCGCCGGCCGTCCGGGCCATGCACAAGGAGCTCTTCCAAGTCGATATCATCTCGCCGAACGCCAGCGAGGCCGAGACCCTCACCGGCAGAAGGGCGATGGAGGAGCGGGTTGACAAGCAGGTGGTCTCGGAGCTGATCGGGCAGGGAGCCAAGGCGGTCGTGCTCAAGCTCGGCGCGCGGGGGTGCCTCGTGGGAATGGCCGACGGGCATTTCTACAAGGTGCCGACCTATGACGTGGAAGTGGTGGATACGACGGCTGCCGGCGACGCGTTCACTGCGGCCTTGGCCGTTGCGGTTGGACGCGGCGAGAACATGCACTTGGCGGCCAAGTTCGCCACCGCGGCCGGCGCGCTGGCGTGCACCAAGTTCGGCGCGCAGTCGGCCATGCCCACCGCCGACGAGGTCGCCATGATCATGAACGACCAGGCGATTTGAGGTACTGCGGCCGGAGACCTGGGACCGGGGATTCGAAGTACGTATGGAACATCTCTGGCCGCGCCTTCGTCAAACAAGTGTTGCGCGAACTCGGACCGAGAGAGGTATATCCTTCGAGACCGATCTGCGCCGGTCAAACCACGGAAAGGACCCGAAGATGAGGACAGCCGCATACCCCTGCCTTGTGATGGCGGCGGCCTTCCTGGTCTCGTGCGAGAAGTTCAAGTATGAGATCGAGATGGCTGTCCAGGGCGAGATGCTGGCACGGCAGTTGTGCGTGTCCCGCTCGGTCACCGACAAGGAGGGCGACAAGCCCGAAACCGTCCCGGATGAGGTGGTCGGGCGGCTTGCGAAGCTGTATGAGAAGCACAAGCCCAACGAAGACGGCACCCGGCATACCTTCCGCGGCCGCTTCAAGGGCCGCACGCCTGACGACGTGGGAGGCGCGGGGTTCTTCACCAACCTCAAGACCTCGATGGGATCCACGGTGATGTACATCGAGCGATTCCGCGGCAGCGACGACCTGCTCAAGCAGGTCAACACCCGATCGCAGGCCGTTGACAAGGCGATGGACCTGATGATCGGGTGGCTCGAAACCGAGCTCGGCAAGACGAGCGATTTCGACAAGCTCCGCAAGTTCCTGGACAAGGATCTGCGCTACGACCTCAAGAACCTCAGCTTGTACCTGTGGGTCCTGCATAGCGACGCGTCGCGGGAGGTCAACGCCGGCAAAGAGGAGAACACGACCAAGGCCCAGGCGGAGATCGCGGCCAGGGCGATCCAGTATCTCCTTGAGCGCGACTACGTCAAAGCCCAGGACGTGCCGCTTGTGTACCGCGTGCAGCAGACGGAGGCCTCGGCGCAGGTCAAGGCGCTGGTGGCCCTGCTCGGGCGGATCATCGCAGCCAAGGCCGGCGCAGCGACGCCCGCCACCTTGGAGAAGATCAGCTCGCTGGCGGCTGACGGCGACGCCGCCGGGGCTTCCTTGGTGAAGTACCTCAGCCAGACGGATGAATACAAGCAGCGCGTGAAGCAGTGGGAGCAGCGGCCGAATTCCGATCCGAATGAGGCCAAGCCCGCGCCGATGTCCATGTTGTCGGACTACGCGACCCAGGCAGTGGGCATCGAGCTCATGGCGACGGAGGACGATCTCCAGATCAAGCTCGCCTGCCCGTCCAATCCGCTTCAGACCAACGGGAAATACGATGAGCTGGCGAAGGTCCTGTCCTGGTCGCGACAGATCCAGCAGGCCTCGCAGCACCCCCGCATGCCCGTCCTGTGTTACGCCGTGTGGGCGAAGCCCGACGAGGACTCTCAGAAGAAGCACTTCGGTCGGACCGTCCTGCGGGGCGAGGAATTGCTGGAGTACTGCCTGTGGCACGACAGCCTCGACGCCAAGGAGGCCGCCAAGTGGGACCGGTTCGTCGCGAGCCTCGCGCCGGGGCCGAAGCTCGAAGAGAAACTTGACGCATTCAAGCTCGTAGAGCCGCCGCCCGTGCCGCCGGAGAAGGTCGAACTCGAGGCCCCACCGGAGGACTACTCCGAGGTGGCCAAGCGATTGATCATCCAGGGCCTCAGCTCAGGCGCCGCGACCACCCAGCCGGCGCCGAAGCCCGCCCCTCAGTAGTCACCGACGGGCCGGGCGAGGCAGTCAGCCGAGGTGTTTGAGGCGTTGGGTGTGATACGCCAGCCGCTGCTGAGGCGTCATGCTGGCGAAGTCGGGCGAGCCGTCCGCCCGGACCGGCCAATCGCGGGAGCTCTTCTCGGCGGGCGCAGCGCCCGGCCGCGGGGCCGAACGCCCCTGCCCCGCCGCATAGCCCGTCCCCATAAGGCTCACAGACGCCCTCGTAGCCCCGGCAGGCTTGACATAGCTCAGTGCCGGATCCGTGAGCCTCATGTCCTGCGCGAGCGTCCGGCGCGGGCGGATGTTCAATTGCTCCAGCACGCCGTGATAGGCCCGCACGGCATCCTCCGGCCCGAGTTGCCCGTCGGCGACCATTCGCAGGAAGTGGATGAAGGTGAGCTGGTGCTCTGAATTGTTGATCTTGCGGCCGAAGAGCGCCGCCTTAGCGCCGTGCTGCCTGGCCTCGTCGAGCAGCTTGAAGGCGTCGTACGTCGTGCCGGCCGACCCGCCCAGAATGCCCGGCACCAAGTGGGGATCGTAGCGCGTGATCTCCTCCATGGCCCCGGGGCCGGTGTAAACCATCTTCAGAAAGATCGGCCTGCCCGCCTGGGCCACCCCCGCCAGCGTCCGCGCGATCAGGTCGTTGAGGAAATGGCCCATCTTCTCCGCCGGCACCGGGTTGACGGGGGCGTTGGGGGCGAAGACCTCCAGGAAGTGGCGGAAGCCCTTCCGTTCGGCCTCGACGCGGAAGTCGCGATAGGCCTCCAGCGTGGCCCGGTCCAGCTCCACGTCGTTGTTGAACGTAACGCTGTACAGGCCCAAGTCAGCGCCCCGCCGCCGGTCGCCGCCGTCGTCGGTGAGGATGCGCCCGGCTTGTGCGTGGTCGATGACGGCCGTGCTGAAAGGCCTGGACGGTGTCCGGACGTACGAGCCGCCCCTGGGAGTGTGGATGTCCGTCGTATCGTTGGCGCGGACGGCCGGCGTCACCGGCGAGTCGTCGAAGACCCGCTCCTGGATCGTGAGCACCTCGCTGGTCGAGACGGACATCAGCATGATGTCCAGCAGGCCCTGCTGGACGTTCTGGCGGATATGGTCGCGGTAGTCCTGGAGCGAGCGGAACTGGCCGCCGCGGGCCTCCTGCTCGGCGCCCGGGGCGGCCATCCCGAAGGCCATGTCCGCGTCCTTGGCGTCGGCCAGGATGAACGCCTTGGAGTCGGCGTTGGCGTGGATATCCGCGAGTTTAGCGTCAAGCGTCTTCTGCATCCTGGCACCCAGTCTGTCTTCTCATCCGCACGTCTGCCGGTCTGGGCAGATCAGCCATGCCGGGGCTACCGGCCCATCGACCCGGCCTGTTGGACGATCATGTCGGTGATGAGCTGGACGAGCCTCTCGGTTTCATCCTCAACCGCGCGTCCGCGGGCGGCGTTGGAGCTGCTGCCCAGGCCGTTGGCGGCGGGGATCAGCCGCCCTGCCACCGTCGCGGGGAAGGCCGGCCTCGACCGCGGCGTCGGCTGCGGCTGACCGGCTTGGGAGGGCAGCCCGTCGATGCCCGTCCCCCGGCCGTGCCCGTTGGCGTCCGGCGTGTGCTGCGGGATAGCGCAAGTCGAGAACCCCTTCAGGAACTCGTCGCCGCTCGGAAGCGAGCAGAGCTCGCCGCCGGCCAGACGCGGGTCGTCGATGCCCAGCCGCTTCTTGATGTCCAGCAGCTCGCGCACCTTCGGTTCGGAAAGCTGTCGAACGCTGCCCACCTGCTTGCTCAGCAGCAGGATCCGGCAGTACATGTCCAGCGTCTCCAGGTGGAAGTAGGCCTGCTCGAGCGTCTTGTCGCAGGCGACCGCGCCGTGGTTGGCCAGCAGGATGGTGTTGGCCTTGTTCCGCAGATGCGGCAGGATCGTCTCGGCGAAGCTCTTGGAGCCGGGCGTGTCGTACTCCGCGATGGGCACCTGCCCGATGAATATCTCCACCTCCGGCAGGACGCAGGCGGGTATCTGGAGGCCGGCCACCGCAAAGGCCGTCGCATGCGGCGGATGCGCGTGGCAGACGGCGTTTATCTCCAACAGCTCGTGGAATATCTCCAGGTGAAGCATGATCTCGCTCGTTCGCGGCCAGGTGCCGGAGATCTGCTTGCCGGTGTCGTCCACCACGGCGATCATCTCGGGCGTGAGGAAGCCCTTGGAAACCCCCGTGGGCGTACAGAGGTATCGCCCGCCGCCAAGCCTGTAGGTGATGTTGCCGTCGTTGGCCGCGACGAAACCCTTGTCGTACATCCGGCGACCGATGTCGCAGATCTGCCTCTTCACTTGCCATTCATTCGCCATCAGGCCACCTCCAGAACCGGCTGAAAGTTCACTGAGTCGAGAATGCACGCGCAGTAGGCGTCGTAGGGCACCTTCGCGGGCCGGAACGGCTGGGTGGCCTCGCGGCCCTCGACCATGCCCGTCAGGTCGTCCGCACGGGCGCCCAGGTTGTCGTACTCCACCAGGGTAATCGGGCCGCCCTTCCGGTCGCCCGCCAGCGACTGGCGATCCAGCGGCCGCACTACCAGGAAACTCCCCGGCACCAGGTCCGGCAGCGACCGGCTCAGAACCAGCTTCCCTATCACTCTGGCAATGCGCATCTGTCACCTATCCCGCTTTCACGGGCCTTCCTGCCTGGCCACCGCGTCCATGAGCGCCTGGTCCGTCGGACCCGTGCTCGGGCGGGCGGCGAACGTCTGGATCATCCTGCGGAGCTCGTGGAACGTGCAGAACGCGTGCTCCAGCACCAACAGGTTCGCGTGGAACTGCCTGACACCCGCCGCAACGCTCTCCGGCCGCGTGCCCTGGACCGGCCGGATGCCTTTGAGCTTGCCGCACAAGACCATCGCCCCCGCCGCATAGGGCACCATCGCTACCCCGCAGGCCACTTGGCCGCTGTGAATCGCCTCGCACAGGGCCTCGGTATTCCGCAGGATGCAGTCGGTCCGGCTGTAGTCCACCAACCCAAGCCCGGCGCGGGCCACGGCGCTAATGACACTGGTGACCTTCTGGTCGGGCCGGTCCACCACCAGGCCGATCGAGCCGCTGCGCGGCGGCTGCGAGACCGGATTGCCCGCCGCGGGCGCGGGCGAGGTCGACGGATTGGCCTGCGGCGCGGCCGCGAGCGGAGTCCGAGCCTTCTGCCTCACTGACAGGTGTTTCTGCTCGGCGAGGTCGGCGGCGTTGGGCGTGAGGTACTCGTTGGGCGCCAGCTCCAGCGCGCCCCTCTCCGCCCCGCCGGCCAGCCGCTGCTGGAGCATCTCCGCCGTGACGAACACCTTCCCGATCTTGGAATCACTCGCGACCCCGCTTTGACCGGACCCGCCTGCAAGGTTCGGTGACGCAACGACCCCAGTGGAGGCCGCCGCCGGTGTCTTGAACACGTCTCCCGTTCGAGCAGTCGCCTTGGCGTCAGGCGTCGCGGCCACGGGCGACGCTTGGGCGTTTCGCGTCTGAAGCGCCGCCTTCACTTCCTGCACGATCCTGTCGATCAGCTCGCGATCCACAGACTAAGACCTCAGTCAACAATCCCGATGATCGCCCACCGCACGGGCGAGTTCCTGTCGCCGACCATCTCTCTTACGCTTCTGCCGTCGTTGCTGATGACCACCCGCGACCCTCGTCCGGCGCCAAGCATGTCGATGGCCAGGATCGGATCGCCGTTGGGCCCGCCCTTGAGATCCTGAGGCTGGACAATCATCAGCCGCCAGCCTTCCATCGACGGATGCTTCACGTGCGACGTCGCGTTGCCTTCAACAATGCCGATCAGCATATGCGTATCCGTCGTCCGGGTACTCAGACGATCCTAAGGTTGTCCACCATGCAGCATCGCCGGAAGCGGGTGTACGTCAGCGGCGTGGCGATGCCCTCGCCCGTCGAGCACGCGATTGAGTAGCTTCCGTAGCCCTCGCCGCCGGCGCCGTTGCCCGCCACCGACGGGCCGTTCTTCACGTAAATGGTGGTATTGATCTCCTTGCCCATGTACGTCATGTGGTCCACCAGCCGCGAGTGGATCACCGCCGTGTGGCGGAACCCGTGCTCCGCCTGCTTGGCGTAGTCCACCGCCTGCTCGAACCTCTCGCACTTGACGAACGGCAGCACGGGCATCATTTGCTCGGCCTGCACGAACGGGCTGGCCTGGGTGGTCTCGCCGTAGAGCAGCCGGCACTCCGCGGGAACCGTAACGCCGATCTCGCGGGCGATGACGTGCGGCTCGGCCCCGACGAATTTCTTGTTGGCGTGCGGGTGGCCGCCGTCGGCGCCCGGCTCGATGCATATCTGGGCGAGCTGGTCCATCTGCTGCGGCGTGAGGCGGCAGGCCCCAACGTCGGCCATCGCCTGCATCATCGCCTCGAAGACCTGCCCAACGACGTACGCCTCCTTCTCGGAGATGCACAGGAGATTGTTGTCGTAGGCGCAGCCTTCGAGAATGCAGCGCGCGGCGTTGGCCAAGTCGGCCGACTCGTCAACCACGACCGGCGGGTTGCCCGGCCCGGCGCAGATCGCCCGCTTGCCGGACCTGAGCGCCGCGGCCACCACACCCGGGCCGCCCGTTATCGCCAGCAGCTCCACGTCCGGGTGCTTGAAGATCTCGTTGGCCGATTCGATCGTCGGATTAGTGATGACGCAGATGAGGTTGTCGATGCCGAGCTTGTCGTGGATCGCCTGGTTGAACAGCCTCGCGCCGTGGGCGGCGATCTTCTTGCCGCCGGGGTGCGGGTTGCACACCAGCGAGTTGCCCGCGGTGATGATGTCCATCGAGTTGACCGCCAGCGTCGGCAGCGAGTGCGTAACGGGCGTGATTACGCCGATGACGCCCCACGGCCCGCGCTCGTCGAGCGTGATGCCGTGGTCGCCGCTGAAGCAGTCGGTGGCCAATCCCCTGACACCCTGGGCGACTTGGGCAGCCGCCAGCAGCTTCTCCGGCTTGTGGGGCGCGTGGCCGATCTTGGTCTCTTCGTACTCCATGCGGCCAAGCTGGTCGGCCTGGTCGGTGATGATCTTCCGTATCTGCTCCACGGCAAGATCGCGTTGGGCCAGCGACCGCTTCATCAGCGCCCGCTGGGCGGTCTTAGCCGCCTCGACCGCCTCGCTGACGCTCGTGAACTGTCCGAAGCGGCCGCCGGTCGGAGCTCCCGCTGCCGAGACCGGCGGAGGGGCCGAGCTGCCCGGCGTGGGCGCGACGCGCTGGCCCCAGCCGCTCTGAACGTGCTGGAGAACCTGCTGGACCACCTCTCGGATCGTCTGGTCGGAAACCTGTGTCATGGCACTCTCCCGATCGGCAATAGCCGCCAGTCGACGAGCAACGGGCTGCCCCGGCATCGCCGACCGCGATTGAACCTGAGCGGTCCGCTATTCGCCCTTCTCGTACACCACGCCCTTGGGCACGTTTATGTTGTCGATGATCCCGATGACCACGCAGTCGACCGGCGCGTCGGAGGTGCCGTCGGTCATCCGCGCGCTGGAACCCTGCGTCACCAGCACCAGTTCACCCGCGCCGGCACCGAGGGAATCGACGACCACGTACGTCTTGCCGGTGGACGTGAGCGCCAGCTTCTTCTCGTCCACCAGCAGCGGATCGACGAGGAGCATCTTCCGCCCGCTCATCTTCGTCACCTTCTGCGTGGTCACCACGTTGCCTGTGACCCTGGCGATGAACATGACCTTTCCTTTCCCAGCCTAAGGTCCGCGGCACTCGGCAACGGCCGGCAGGCTCGCGCCGAGCCGGCCTGGTGCCCGGTGCCTGTTGCCTGTTGCCTGGCGCCTAGCTCTTGGGCAGGATCTTGGCGACCTCGGAGTGCGGTCGCGGTATTACGTGCACGCTGACGACCTCGCCGATCTTTCCGGCGGCGGCCGCCCCGGCGTCGACAGCCGCCCGGCAGGCGGCGACGTCGCCCTCAACCAGGACGCTCACATAGCCGCTGCCGACCTTGCGCATCCCGAGGTAGCTGACCCGGGCCGCCTTCAGCATCGCGTCGGTCGCCTCGATCACGGCCACCAGGCCCCGCGTCTCAATCATTCCCAATGCCTCTTCCGCCATCTCAGTTTCTCCCAAAAGGGCGCCTCGCGCCCTATGACCTACGACCCATGACCTACTGCTTTGCCAGCATCTCCGCCGCCTGACGTGCGACGATCAGTTCCTCATTTGTCGGAATCACCCAGACAGCCGTCTTGGCGTCGGCGGCCTCTATCCGGGCCTCGCCGTCGGCCGATTCGTTCTTCGCCTCGTCGAGCTTGATTCCCGCGAATTCCAGATCGCGGCAGATGTCCGCACGCAGCCACGGGTTGTTCTCGCCGATCCCGCCGGTGAAGACGATGGCATCGGCCCCGCCCAGCTCGACGATGTACGCCCCCAGGAAGTCGCGGACGGCCGTGACGAACAGATCGACCGTCAGCCCGGCCTGCTCGTCGCCCGCCAAGGCCGCCTCGTGGATGTCGCGCATGTCGCCTGCCGTGCCGCTGAGGGCGGCCAGGCCGCTGCCCGAGCCCAGGACCTTCAGGACCTGATCGGTGTCCAGGCCGGCTTGTCGCTTCAGCAGGGGCAGGGCAAACACGTCAAAGTCGCCCGCCCGTCTGCCCTGCGGCAGCCCGGACTGGGCGGACAGCCCCATCGTCGTCGCCACGGACTGCCCCTTGCGGATCGCGCAGAGGCTCGACGAGCCGCCGAGGTGGCAGGAGATGATCCGCCGCGCCGCGGCCGGGCCCATCAACTCGGTGGTCCGCGTGGCGATGTACCGGTGCGAGGCCCCGTGGAAGCCGAACCTGCGAATGCCGTACTTCCGCGCCCACTCGGGAGGAACGGCGTAGTATCGGCGCCGCGCAGGGATCGTCTCGTGAAAGCCCGTCTCGAGGGCCGCCACCAGCGGCGTGCCAGGCAGGACCTTTCTGAACATCTTCATCGCGGCGATGTACGGCGGGTTGTGCGCGGGCATCGCGGGGCTGTAGTAGTCCATCCGCTCCAGCAAACCGTCGTCGACCGGTGCCACCGCGGGGCACTCGCCGGCCATCACCGCCTTGAACGCCACCGCCCCGAGGTCCTGCGGTGACGCCAGCACGCCGCCGGACACCAGTTGATCCAGAACGCACTGGATCGCCGCGCCTTGGTCGGCGAAGTCCTGCGGCAGCTCCCGCTTCAGGCCGCCGGCGGCCTGCCACCTCAGCGCGCCGCCCCGCCCGCCGATGCGGTCGGCGCCGCCCCATGCCAGTTCGCGCTCGCCGCCGCCCGCCATCTCAAAGAGGCGGAATTTGAAGCTGGTCGAGCCGATATTGCTTACGAGAATCTTCACGATTCCCTTCCCGGAGGCTTTTGTGTCACCGCGCGCCGCCGCCAAGACATTCCTGCGCCTCGATTCAAATGAACACGCCCGTCAGCCCTGTGTGCGGCGCGGGGATCACGTTGGAGCTGACCAGCTCGCCGACCTTGGACGCGGCCGCAGCGCCGGCGTCCACCGCCGCCTTCACCGAGCCGACGTCGCCCTTGACCAGTGTCGTGACGTAGCCGCCGCCGATCTCGATACGCTTGATGATCTCAACGTTGGCCGCCTTGCACATGGCGTCCGACGCCTCAACCAGGCCCACGAATCCTCTCGTCTCGATCATTCCCAAGGCATCCATATTCGACTCCTCTATCGGCGGCGTGCCGCGTGCCTGCGAGGCCGCCGCCGGCATGCTTCGACGACTTGCCGTTACTTGCTCGCGCCCTTGCGTGAAGCGGCTTCGCCCTTATTCGGGACCGCGTGGCTGAGGTCGTCATGCGGGCGCGGGATCACGTGCACGGAGACCACCTCGCCGATCTTGGCCGCCGAGGCGGCCCCCGCGTCGGTCGCCGCTTTCACAGCCGCCACGTCGCCCTTCACAAACGCCGTCACCATGCCCGCGCCGACCCTGTCCCAGCCGACAAGCTCCACGCTGGCCGCCTTGCACATGGCGTCGGCCGCCTCAATCAGCGCGACTAGGCCTCGCGTCTCAACCATTCCCAACGCTTGCAGCGCCATAACCGATCTCCTTGCTGTATCTGCCTGAGTTCTTCAGCGTTCAGTGCCGCTGTGCTTGTGTGCTCCGGTAGGTCTATGCCATCAGCTCCACGCTCGTGGCGTTCACCAGGTTGCAGGCGTTGCCCTCGTCCGTGTCCAGGTGCACCTCCAGGAGGAACTTCGGGTCCACGCGGCACAGCACCTGCTCGAAAACCGTTGCGCAGTCCCCCACCACTCGCAGCCCGACGTATTGCCGGTCGCGGAAGCCGTAAGTCTTCGCGTCCGCCGGCGACATGTGAACGTGCCGCTCGGCCCGGATGACGCCCTCGCTCAGCTCCACCACGCCCTTCGGGCCCAACACCACGCACCCGGGCGTGCCCTCCATCTTCCCCGAAGGGCGTACCGGCGCGTCCACCCCGAGCGCGATCGCATCTGTCAGGCTCAGCTCCACCTGCGTGACCGGCCGCGTCGGGCCAAGAATCCGAACGCGATCAATCACCCGGCGGCGCGGGCCGATAATCGTAACCGTCTGCTCCGCCGCAAACTCGCCCGGCTGGTACAGCCACCGGTACACCGTCAGCTCCGCGCCCGGCCCGAAGAGCTGCTGCAGATGCTCCTTGCTGATGTGCAGGTGGCGAGCGGAGACGTTCACGACAAGGTTGGGCGCGTAGGCGGCCGAGAGCTGCGTCTCGCCCGCCGCCAGCGCCTCCGCGAACCGCTCCCGAACGAGTTGCCGGACGACCCGCTCCAACTGCTCCCGAGGCATCGGTATGTTCAGCGCCGTCGTCATTTCCACATCCACCCTGCTCACACCCACGCCAACGGAAAGCCTTCCGTCGGCCTATCCTTCCGGTCGCTCACCCGGCGTACACCACCTTCGCCTTCAGCGCGCCCAGCCACGAACGCGACTCGTCATCGACGCCATCGTCCGTCACGATCACCCCCACCTCATCCAGATCGCAGAGCTTCACGACCGCCCGCATTCCGAATTTCGTGTGGTCCGCCACCAGGATCACCTCGTCCGCAATGCCCATCATGCCGCGCTCGACGTCCACCATCATCTGATTCGCATTGAACGCCCCCTCTTCGGTGAGCCCTGCGCAACTCAGGATCAGTCGGCTGGCATGCAGGTCGGCCAGCATCTGCTCGGCCATCTGTCCCAGAGCCACGCCGGTGCGCGGGTAGATGTAGCCGCCGACGAAGGTTACCTCCGTCGCCAACTCCGTCGAGAGCACCGACGCGATCGGGACCGAATTCGTTATGACGTTCAGCCGCCGGCCCCGCAGCGCCCGGGCGACCTCGCAACACGTGGTGCCGCCATTGATTATGACCGTCTCGTTCTCCGCGATTAGACCCGCCACGGCACCCCCAATCGCCTGCTTCTCAGCGAGGGCCGTCGTCTCCCGGTCGGCAAACGCCAGCCGATGCCCGGACGAATCCTGAACGAAGACTGCCCCGCCATGGGTGCGGCGGACCACCCCCTGCTCCTCAAGAACCTCCAGGTCCCTTCGGATCGTGCTCTCCGAAACCCCCAGACTGTGAGTGAGTTCTGCCAAGGACGCAAACCCTTTGGTTGACAGCAACTCTGCAACGCGAGTCCTTCTGTCGACGATAGCGATTTCCGAAACCATGCGCGATATCCATCAGTTCAGCGTCGCTGTATGATTGATTATCGTCCCGCAAGCAGGCGATGTCAACCATAATACTGAGGATTCAGAAAGATTCACCCGCCCACCCCGACAGATATCTACCCGCTGATAAGAGAATTCTATCGCCACGAAGTGACGGCACCTAAAGGGTTTGCGCGGCCGCTGGGGGCCTAGAGCTGTTTGCCCAGGGCCTGGAGCGATGCTGTCAGCAGGCGCAGGTCCTCGGCAAGAACGTCCGGCTTGGGCTCGGAATAGATGCCTACGCAGACTGCGTCCTGAGGCCTTAGATGCCTGGCCACAAACTCAAACGCCTCCTTCGCCGGCGTGCGGCCCGCGGCCAGCACCTTGTAATGAATGGCAGGCTTCGAAAGCGTTGCGATGCGCCGGACCATGGCCTGGCGGTCTTCTGGACAGAACGTTTCCTGCAAGCCGGGGACGTGCTGTGCCTCCTTGGAGCGATCGGTGGGATTGTGGTAGCAGCACATGTAGAAATCGACGTCGAGATTCTCCTCGGCCCAGTCGAATATCCCTACCGCGTGGCCGGCTACACCCGCGGGCAGGCCCGCCTCCTGGATAGCAGCAACGGCCTCGGACGCCTGGGCAGTCTCGTTGTTGGCGACGAGGTAGTCCATCTGCCCGCCGTGCAGGAAGCACGCCACCGCCCCGCCGCGGACGCCGTTGCGGACGCCCTGGAGCGGCGAGCCCAGTTCCGGACAGGTCTGGGCGATCCACTGGATTCTCCCGCCCTCGTCCCAATACTCCATCAACACGCGCATGACATGGTGGTCGGCCCGCCCGATGTGCGTGGCGATGCCGAGCTCCTCGGCCCGGCGGTACTCGGCCTTCATGCGGGCTGCAGTATAGTAGTGCCGCATCCGGTCGTCAGCCTCGGGGCTCTGGTGCGAGAAGCCGCTGAACGGGTTGCCGCCGAGGATCAGGCGGCTGATGCTCACGTTGCCAATGGGAACCGTCGAGATACTCACGGCCTAGCTCTCCAGCACTTCAGGGACGGACCGGCACATCCGTGCCAGCCCTAGATAATCCTTCAGATTCTGGGCGTCCCGCGCCCGTACTTGCAAGCGGGGATGCCCCGCGGCGCGTCGGGCCAAGCCCTGGCGCCGCCGACCGTCGCCGGTGATCCCTACAGACCGCCGGCCTGTTGGGCCATCTGCACATACTGCATCCGGGCCTCATACAGGCCGCGGTCCAGCAGCCTGGTCTCTTCGGCGTCCAGATTGCCCTTGGTCTTCTGCTCAAGGACCGAGAGCGTGTCGATGTAGTGCTTGGCAAGCTCCAGGTCCATGTAGCGACGTTTGGTCTTGGGGTCCTCGATGCCACCCAGTGCCAGCATGACCTGCGTCAGCATGGACCCCACCAGCGTGGCGAAGCTCGCCGGGGGAATCTGTCGGCCCTCGGGTTCAGCTTCCGCCGCCCCAGGCCCCTGCTCCGCAAGTTTCTGCTTCTCGGCCTGGGCCTGGTTCTTCCAGTCATCGTCAACGACGATCTTCGGCTTGTCGTCTTGCTGTTCCTGATCGGCCATCTTCGCGTTCCTCGGGGACCGGTTGCGACGCCCGCGGCCCTGCAGGGCTTCCTCGTCAATCTACCGCAGACGCGCCCGCGACGCCAAGTCGATTTCGCGGCTGCGACCGTCTTTCCGCGCATAGCAGAAGCCCGCGGAGCCAGCCCACGGGCTTCGACTTACTGAATGCTGCGTGGTGATATCATTTCCTCGGCCGCGACCGGCGCCGGAACAGGACCGCCGCCCCCGCCGCGAGGATCGCGCAGGTCGCAGGCTCGGGGATGATCCCGTTGATCCAACCGGCGTACTGGCTGATCCTGATGGCGTAGTTGTACTCGGGGTCGTAGCTAAGGGTGTTGGGGTCGTCGAACCAGTTCGATAAGGTGTCGGCATGTGGGACGCTGTACCCCAGCCCAACCAAGTGCCAGTTGCCATCAATCTGGGTGAACCATCCGTTGCCGGAATCGTACTCGGCCAGGGCCGCCTCACCGTCATAGCCGCTGAAGTGCCCGGGCTTATCGAAGTCGTCATAAACGAGGTCAACGTAGTAGTCGTATATAGGATCGTGCGAGTTGTCGATCGAGCCCTGCAGGCGGTTCTGCCCCCAACGCAGGATATCGTTGGCGTTGGAGTCCCATCCGTAGCCGAAGACCACGCCGTTGGAGTCGGTCAGGTCGGCGCCGCGCCCCTTGCCGTAGCCGCCGATCACCACCTGCCAGAGTCCGGACGCCTCGCCCGGGTTGCTGTTGATTTGGGCGTAGTCGGTAAGGTTCGCGCCGGCAAGTCGAGCGATTCTCAGGTCGGCGCGGTTCGGCTCGTCGTAGGTCCAGACCTGGTCCACGTAGTAGTTGGCGTCGCCGATCTGCACCATGCTGCCCAGCCCGCCGCCCTGGTGGCGCGTGGTCAGAACGTACTGCGAGCCGATGACCACGCACGTGCCGTTGTCGGCCCAGCGCCCGACGACCGAGTCGTCTGGCCGGTCCGCCGGGCTGTTGGCGTCCGGATGCAGGACCACAGCAAGGGCCGGACAGGCCAGGCACAGGATCACAACTGCTGAAACACACTTGAGATAGCCATTCGGCAAGACAGGTTCCATGATCGAGCCCTCGTGGTTGAGCACACCTCCGTCGCCTCAGTTGCGGCTAGCTCTGAGCAGTTGCGGCTAGCTTTGAGCAGTTGCGGCGACAAAGCTCCTGCCAATATGCTGAGTATACCACGGGCGACCGCATTCGTCAAGCCCGCCGGCCGGCATAAAGCGGCCGCCTCCCGGACCGCCTCACCATGCCCTGCCACCGCTATCGCCCGCGCCGCAGCGCCGCCGCCACCAGGCCCACGAACCTCGGCTGCGGGCGCAGCGGCCGCGAGGTCAGGCACGGGTGGGCCTGCGTGCCTATG
>Ga0307378_10004746_pt1 | contig 19201 bp, 17 predicted proteins | sample UN1MG_FD_202238 | JGI IMG/M metagenome (GOLD analysis project Ga0307378, IMG submission 202238) | Soil microbial communities from Risofladan, Vaasa, Finland - UN-1 | ecosystem: Environmental > Terrestrial > Soil > Coastal area > Acid sulfate soil | place: Finland: Risofladan, Vaasa | collected... | reverse complement strand
GGTATTGTTCGAGGTGCCCTTATGTGCTTCCGGGACCAATTCCCATCTCGAAGTCCGCGGGCAGAGCCCCTGAACTGACCGCCTCAAAACGCTTCTGCTTGCGGGGGGAGCCGGTAGCGGCCTAGCATCGGCTCAGACAGATCGGGGTCGACGGTGCTGGAAGCGGATTTCGTCAAGACCACCTGCCCGCGTGATTGCTACGACGCCTGCGGCCTCGCCGTTTACACAGAGGACGGGGTCATCACCAAGGTTCTGGGTGATCCCGATCACGCCATCTCGCGCGGGAAGCTCTGCGGCAAATGCGCCATCGCCTATAATGGCGCCTGGCGCGATGCAACGCTCCGGCTCACCAGTCCCTTGCGGCGCGCGGGCGCGAAAGGCACCTCCCGCTTCGTCGAGATTTCCTGGGAAGAGGCCCTCGGCGAAATCGCCCAGCGCTTCGGCGGCGTGATCGACGCGGGAGAAGCCCGGACGATCCTTCATACGCATTACACCGGGACCGTGGGACTGATCGGCGGCTCGTTCCCACTTCGCCTGTTCAACCGCATGGGCGCGACCGAGGTCGATCCGGATACCGTCTGCAACAAGGCCGGCCATGTCGCGCTGGAGCTGGCATTTGGCAATTCGCTCGAGGGCTTCGACCCGCGCACGGCCAAGGACGCGCACACCATCCTGATCTGGGGGGCCAATCCATCCCATACCGCCCCGCACCAGGACATGGTCTTCGTGCGAGAGGCGGCGGAAGCCGGCACCAAGATCATCGTTGTCGATCCGATCGGGCACGACACCGCAACTTCCGCCGATATCCACCTCAAGCTTCTGCCCGGCACGGACGCGGCCCTGGCCTTCGCCTTTCTCAACGTCATGCGCAAAAAGGGGTTGGTCGATAAGCGCTTTCTCGAACAGCACGTTCTCGGCGCTGAGGAGCTTGGGGCAGCCATCGATGCCATGCCGCTCGCGAAGGCCGTGGAGCTGTGCGGCGTCCCGGCCGATCTGATCGAGGCCGCGGCCATCGCCTATGCCACCGGTCCTTCGCTGCTCTGGCTGGGGCAAGGCGTCCAACGCCAGCGCCAGGGTGGCAACGTCTTCCGGGCACTAGCGGCCCTCATCGCCTTTTCCGGCAATGTGGGCAAGCCGGGCGCGGGCTTCCTCTATATGAATGGTACCGGCGGACGCGGCATCGACATGGCGACGGTGACCATGCCGGAGCTCGCCCGCGACGGGGCAGGCTCCATCAGCCACATGGATCTCGCCGCGACGCTCGAGGATCCGCTCCGCGCCAAAGCCTTCGTCAACTGGAACAACAATCCGGCCGCGTCGTCGCCTGAGCAGCGCCGCCTGCGCCAGGCGCTCAAGCGCGAGGATCTGTTCCACGTTGCGGTCGACCTCTTCCACACCGACACCACGGCCTATGCCGATATCGTGCTCCCGGCCGCGAGCTTCCTCGAATTCAACGATTTGGTGCTGTCTTATTTCGATCTCACCCTCTCGGCGCAGGCAAAGGCATGCGATCCGCTGGGCGAGGCGCTGTCCAACCATGAGATCTTCCGGCGCCTTGCACGTGCCATGGGCTACAACGATCCGGGATTGTTCGAAAGCGAGGCCCATCTCATCGATCGCCTGCTCGCGCAGACACTCTATCGGGGCAGCTTCGCCGATCTCGCCAAGGCCGGCACGACGACGCTGTTTGCCGAGCCGCGGCTGCAATTCGCCGACCTCAACTTCGCCACGCCGTCCGGCCGGATCGAGCTCGCGAGCGACAGGGCGGTCGAGCTCGGGCTGCCGCGCGCTCCCACGCCCCACGCCGACGAGCGGCCTGAGCCAGGACTGCTGCGGATCATCTCGCCGGCATCTGCCTGGCAAATGAACTCGAGCTATGGCAACGACGCGGTCATTCGCAGACGTCTCGGCCCGCCAACCGTCACCCTGCATCCGGAGGATGCCGCTGCTGGCGGCTTCCTTGAGGGCGACGCCGTCGTTCTGATCAACGAGACCGGCAGGCTGCCACTCGCCGTCACCATTTCGCCGGCGGCTCAGCCTGGCGTCGGCATCGTCTATAAAGGCCGGTGGCCGAGCGCATCGGACGACGATGCCAACGTCAATGTGCTGGTCGCCGGCCGCAAGAGCGACCTCGCCGAAAGCACCGCGGTGCACAGCACGGTCGTGCGCTTGGAGCGGGTGGAAATCCGGCGCTAGGCAGCGTGTTACTTGCGCCGCTCCACCGGCAGTGAGCCTTGCAGCGCCAGTCGCGCCGCGCACCAGGCCATATGCATAGCCCGCTTCAGCGCGGCACCATCAGCGGCGAGCACCCTGACCAACATGCCCGCGGATTTTGGCAGTTGCGACGAGCCGATTGCGGCCTCCGCGCAATCGCGGCCGACGGTCCGAAGCGCATCGGACATCGCGCGCAACGGAACCTCTAGGCCGGCGACGACCAGGGTGCCTTGGGCCGCAAATGAGCCGGAGACCCCTGGCCGGCGTCCCTGAAAAGCCCGCCCGTCGATCCGCAAGCGGTCGATGGTCAAGACCTCGCCGTCCGCGGCCTCGACGACGATCTCGCTCGAATAGGCCGAGAACGTCCCGTCCTTGCCGTCGGGATCGTGCTGGAGGAAGGAGTCCGACACCACGCCAATCCCATTGCCTGACAGCCTGACGCTGATCGCCGATCGGCAGCTCGACCCCGGAAACAGGATCTGAGGATCCGGCAAATATTCGAGATAGGAGCCGTGCGCGCAGTCTAAGCGCACAATCTGTTCGGCGCGACCCGCCGGCATGCTGTGCACGACGGTCGCGGCCTGGGTCGAGACATGCGCCTTCGCGTTCTCACCCGCGGCGAGCGCAAGCTTGAGCCGGTCGTCCTCGTAAACGCCACCGGAGCAGGACTGGACGTAAAGCGTGGCAAGGTCGGGAATGTCAGAGTCTTGGAACTGAACACGACAGACATGAAACGGATAGCTGGCAAATTGGCGCCGAAGATAGGTGCGGCCATCAGGAGCCGCAGCAAACTCGAGTTCGAGCCGGCCTGAGACAAGCCTCCGCCCCACTGCGGCGGCAGCCATCCGAGGTTGCGCCTCGAATGCGCCCTCAGCCGGCAAAGATAACGTCATCGATGAGCCTATCCACGACGGCTTCGACACCGTCGCCGGTCTTGCAATTGGTCAGCATCACTGGGCGGCCGCGGCGCACGGCGTTGGCCTCCTCGACCATCAAATCGATATTGGCGCCGACATACGGGGCAAGATCGGTCTTGTTGATCACCAGCAGATCCGACCGCGTGATCCCGAGGCCACGCTTGCGCGGAATGTCATCGCCAGCGGCGGTGTCGATGACGAACAGCCAATAGTCGACGAGCTCCAGCGAGAAGGTCGAGGCGAGATTATCCCCGCCGGATTCCACCAGCACGACCTGGAGCTCCGGAAAGGAATCCACGAGCGTATCGACCGCCTGAATATTCAGCGTTGGGTCCTCGCGAATGGCCGTGTGCGGGCACGCTCCGGTTTCGACGGCCAGAACGCGATTGGGATCGATCAAGCCCGAGCGCTTGATCCGTTCGGCGTCCTCCTGCGTGACAATGTCGTTGGCGACAACACCGACCTCGAGATTGCGCGACTTGAATATCGGGATCAAACGCTCCACCAGCGCCGTCTTGCCGGACCCCACCGGGCCGCCGATGCCGATGCGGGCGACGCCCGGCAACCGCTTCGAGCCACTAACCGTCATCGCAACATGTATTTCTGCGCCAGGGGCAAGATGCGCGCTGGCTCGCAGGTCGCAAGCGCGCCGTCGACATAGACGTCGAAGGTTTGCGGGTTCACCCTGATGTTCGGGCACGCGTCGTTGTGCAGCATATCTTGCTTGTCGAGCTGGCGCGTTCCCGTGGAGGGGAGAAGCGTCTTGTCGAGATCGAGCTTGCCGGCAAGATCGTTGCCGATTGCCAGTGGATTGACGAAACAGGCGCTTAAGCTCTGCTTGGCCCGCCCGAAGGCGCCCCATTGCGGCCGCATGCGCAGGGGCTCGCACGTCATCAGGCTCGCGGCGCTGTCGCCCATGGCGCCCCAGCAGATGAAGCCGCCCTTCACCACAAGCTCGGGCTTGATGCCGAAGAATCCTGGCCGCCACAGCACCACGTCGGCCATCTTGCCAGGTTCGAGCGAGCCGATATAGGCATCGATACCGAAAGTACGGGCGGCGTTGATCGTGTATTTGGCGATGAAGCGCTTGATGCGTTCATTGTCGCCGCGCTTGCTTTGCTCCTCCGGCAGCCGTCCCCGCTGATCCTTCATCTTCGAGGCAAGCTGCCAGGTCCGGCAAATCACTTCGCCGATACGCCCCATCCCCTGGCTGTCCGAGCCGAGCATGGAGATGGCGCCAAGATCGTGAAGGATATCCTCCGCCGCGATGGTCTGGGCTCTAATGCGGCTTTCGGCGAAGGCCACGTCCTCCGGAATGTTCGGCTTGAGGTGATGGCACACCATCGTCATGTCGAGATGCTCATCGAAGGTGTTGATGGTGTAGGGATTGGTCGGGTTGGTCGAGGACGGGAGGCAATTGATCTCTCCCGCCACGCGGATGATATCCGGCGCGTGGCCGCCACCGGCCCCCTCGGTGTGGTACATGTGGATCGTGCGCCCGCGAATGGCGGCAAGGGTGTCTTCCAGAAAGCCGCTTTCGTTCAGCGTGTCGGTATGCAGCTGCACCTGGAAGTCGAGCTCATCCGCGACCGACAGGCACGTGTCGATGACCGCCGGCATGGCGCCCCAATCCTCATGGATCTTGAGACCGATACAGCCGCCCGTGATCTGGTCGAGAATGGAATTTGGGCGTGAGGTGTTGCCCCGGCCGAGGAAGCCAAAATTGATCGGCCAATGTTCTGCCGCCTGCAGCATCTTGCCGACATTGAAGGCGCCGCCGCAGTCGATGCCGACCGTGATCGGACCGAGCGAGCCGCCGATCATGGTGGTCATGCCCGCACTGATCGCGTGCTCGCACAGCTGGGCTGAATCGAAATGCACGTGAATGTCGATGCCGCCCGGCGTGGCGATCAAGCCTTCGGCGTCGCGGACCGTCGTGGCCACGCCGACGATCAAATTCGGGTGCACCCCCTCCATGGTCGCGGGGTTCCCGGCCTTGCCGATCCCGACGATCTTGCCGTCCTTGATGCCGATGTCGCCCTTGACGATGCCCAGCACCGGATCGATCACCAGCGCGTTGCAGAGCAGCATGTCGAGCGAACCCATGGCGCTGTCATAGCCCGGTGTCATGCCGAGCCCGTCGCGCAGCGTCTTGCCGCCGCCATGCAAACACTCTTCGCCAGGAACGGCGAAGTCGTGCTCGACTTCAGCCAGCAGCGACGTATCGCCGAGACGGATGGCGTCACCCGTGGTCGGCCCGTACATTTGGGCGTAGTCCTTGCGACTCATCCTGGCCATGGCTCAAGCTCCCTTGAAGCCGCGCGCGCGCGCGCGCAGCAATGCTGCTTTCTTGTTCGCCTCGCTCCGCCAATCGCCGTCGGTGAGGCTGTTGAGCCCGAGGAGCTCGCCGGTTCCTCCAAACTCGGTCAGAACGACATCCTTGGATTCGCCAGGAGCAAAGCGCACGGCGGTTCCGGCAGGAATGTCCAAATGCATGCCGAAGCTTTGCTCCCGATCGAAGTCGAGAGCCTTATTGGTTTCGAAGAAATGATAGTGACTGCCGATCTGGACGGGTCGGTCACCGCTGTTGACGACCTTCAGCGTTGCCTTGCGCCGGCCGGCATTGAGCTCGATGTCGCCGTCATCGGTAATGATCTCACCCGGGACCACCGCATCTTCGGGACGCTTGCGCTTGCCGGGCCGAATTGGGTCATGCACCGTCACCAATTTGGTGCCGTCCGGGAACGTGCCCTCGACCTGAATCATCGGCATCAGCTCGGCCACGCCCGGCATGACGTCGTCCGAGGTCAGAAGCGTCGAGCCCCAGGAGATGAGGTCGGCGACCGAGCGCCCTTCGCGCGAGCCCTCCAGAATCTCGTCGACGATATAGGCGACCGCCTCCGGATGGTTCAGAGGCAAGCCTTTCGCTCTATGCTTACGGGCCAGCTCCGCCGCGACATAGATGGTGAGGCGTTCCATTTCGGTGGGCGTCAATAGCAAGCTGCACCTCCTGCTCGTCTTTGAGCTTAGTTGGCGAATACCCGCGTGTGGTTGTGGACATGCTGCATGACGGCGATCTCGGCCTCGACCCCGTAACTGCTCAGTTCGGTGAGCGGAGGCACCGGCAATTCAGCCAGGCTCGCGGCTTCGCCCCGGGCCTCGGTCAAAATCCGCTGTGCATCGATATGGGTAAGGCAGCCAAGCCTGATGCCGGCGCCCAGGAGCCCGGTGCAGAATGTATGCGCGGACAAAGCGACCGCATCCCGCTCGCTCAAGCCGGCGCGTCCCCATAACAGGCCTTGCATCGGCGCGAGATGCCCCTGAGCCAGGCCTTGCTTGATCATTCCACGATAGGTATCGGCGTCACCGATCCCAAGCCGCGCGAATACAGACAGCATCGCCTCACCCATCCGCCGCGACCCGGACCGAAGCTCCGAGGAAGGCGTTTGGATCTCCACCTGATCGTCGATCCCGGCGACGCCTTCGAGGCTCATCATGGCGCCGTGCGCTGCCACCACCACCGCACGATCGAACTGGGCCCAGCGGGCGTGGAGCTGACCAATGACGAAGGAGCGAACCGCAGCGGCGTCGGCAACGACCCCGCTCTCAGTCAGCCCCTCCAGCCCCCAGGAAAAGGAAACGGCACCTGATGGGAAGAAGCTGTCCCCGAACTGCAGGACCGTCATGGTGGCGGCGACGTTACTCATCGCATGCCACCTCGATTTTTCCCGCCTTCAGCAAATGGTCGAGGCGAGAGAAATAATGTTCGGCCGGTCCCTGCATCGCGACCAACAGCGCGCCAGGCTCGAACCGCACGCGCCAGTGATTGTTTCCGGCGCAATAGCCCGCATCGAGCGCCGCGTCCGCATCCCTCGGCTTGATACGTAGCCACCGCTCCTGCGTCACGCGCAGGACCACCGCGCGCGCGTCGTCCAGGACGAGAACCGCTCCATCGTCCAACTGGTCGCCACGCTCCAGAGCGATGGCGATGTCCGTCCCCTTGTCGGTCTTGCCACGCAGACGGCGACGGAGAGCATCGTCCCGGTCGACGATAAGCACCTCGACGCGATCGCTGTGCGCAAGATGGTGTAATCTGTCGGCAAGAGCCGGTTCGCTGGCTGTTCCCAAAATCCTGGTCACGGTGATCATGTGCGCGGCGCTCGGGGCTGCCCCTCCTTATTGGGCGGCTGCAAGGTCCGATCGGCGAATCTTCTGATCGACCAACTCGCCTCTCGCTCTTGCCATCGCCGCCATCAGCCGCAGGACCGTACACACCGCCAGGCGCGAGGTGGTGCCGCTGACGTCGTAGACGGGGGCGAGCTCGGTCACGTCGATGACGCTCACCGTCTTTCGCTCGCCGATGACGTCGGCGACACGAATCATCTCCCGGCTTTCAAGGCCGCCTGGCTCGGTTGCGGTCACCCCGGGTGCGGCGGAGGCGTCCATGACGTTGAAGTTGAAGCTCAGATATTGAGCATCGGTGCCGTCCCAGACCTTCGACACTGCCTCTTTGACCACGGCGTCGATGCCCCGCTCGTAGACTTCGAACATCGGATAGAAGCGAAGGTCCCGCGCCTTGGCCAGATCGATATAGTCCTTTGGATTCATCGAGTTACGAGCGCCGATATGAGCGACGTTGGCCGACGCCAAATTGGGCAATTCGGTGATGCGCGCGAGCGCGCAGGTGCCGAGCAGCCTCTCTCCCGCCCAGCTGTCGGCGAGATCGAGATGGGCGCCGAAATGCAGACAACCCATCTTCTTGCCGGCGCCGATATGGTCCGAGAGGGCACGGGCAGCCTGGATCGAGATCGACCGGTCGCCACCGACAATGATCGGCGTGACTCCGGCCTTGAGCACCGTGGTGACGGCCCGATAGATGCGCTCCCGCGCGCTGTCGGGATTGACCTTGGGCATCGGCACGTCACCGCAGTCGACGGCGAGTCCATTGAGATCGACGCCGAACTCGAACCAATAAGAGAGATATTCCTGCGAGGCGATGCGGAATTCGCGCGGCCCGTCCTCGCTGCCAGGTTTGCCGACATTGCCTTCGTCGAAGGGCACGCCGACGAAGGCATATCTCGCGCCGTGAGCCTTGAGCGCATCCGTTTCAAGTGGCACGTGCGGCGCCCGCAAGAAGGTAAGCTGGCCCGGCGCTCGATAGTTCTCGCCACCCTCTCCACCAAGCGGTGAGAACAGATGGGCGTAGCTTTTGGCGGGGTTCATGGCAGTTTCGCCCTTCTCTGTGGCAGGTTACTGGTCACGGCGTTTGCCCTAAATCGCGCAGGGTCTTCGCCCTGCTGCCGAGGAAGTGGCAAATCATCAAGACGGCGGTCTTGATGCTGATGTGGCTGACGTCGAACTGAGGGCAGAGCTCCGACACTTCCATGATGTCGGCGCCGAAAGTGCCGGCGGTTCGCGCGAGCTGGATCACCTCGCGGCCCTTCAGACCGAAGCATTCCGGCGCCGTCGTCCCCGGCATGCAGCTTGAGTCGATCGAGTCCGTGTCCCAGGAGAAGTAGACGCCGTCGGTTCCGTCCCAGGCGCGCGTGAATATCTCCTTGGTGCATTCGACCACGCCACGGCTCACGACCTCATACATCGGGAGGAGGCGAACCTCGTTGTCGACGAAGAAATCGTGCCAGTCCTTGGGATTGAGGCCGTTCCGCGATCCCATATGAACCAAATTCTTGGCGCTGCAATTCGGCAGATCGAGCGCCCGCGACGGGCCTGAGCAATTGGTGAAGGCGTTGCCGGCCCAGTCCGGCGCCGCGTCGAGATGGCAATCGACGTGGAGATAGCCGATGCGGCCGTTCTTGTGAAAATCCGAGAGCGCCCGGGCGCCGGGAATCGGCACCGAGTGATCGCCCCCGCACAGCACGACCTTGGCGCCGCCATGCAGGCACTCGGTCAGATAGTCGTAGATATATTGGTGAGATTTGTCGTTGTTGCCCGGAACGATGGGCACGTCACCGCAATCGACGATGTTGAAGAACGTCAGCAAATCGACGTCATATTCGAACATGTAGGGAAAATATTGCGTCGACGCCTCGCGGATGCCCGCGGCACCCTGCGACGTGCCGGCCCGGACGACCTGACCCTGATCCCAGGGCACGCCGATGAAGCACACTTTGGCGCCCATCTCGCGGATCGCGTGGCGATCGGGGGGACAATAGGGCGCCCCGAGGAAGGTGGCGATGCCTTGCGACTTGAAAGTGCCATTGTGCAGCTTTGGCGAGTAGATGTGATCGTCGGCGCCCGTGTGCTGGTATGGTCCACGGAGCTGGTGCGGCACATGCTGCCAGACATGTTGACCGGCCTTGCTCATGTCATGCTCCCCGGCATTGCGTCAGAGTGTTCTTGGACCGCGCCGGTGTCCCGGCGTGGAGAGACGCGCGCGGTCTTCGAGCCGGCAAGCTTGATCGAGACGAGCTGCATCTCGCGCCCGGTCAGCACTTTTGGCGTGGGACGCCCACAGTCGGGGCAGCGAAAATTATAGAGCGCCGCCGGCGCCTTCGCGGCATTGCAATGGGTGCACATCACCGTGAGCGGCACCTCTTCAATGTGCAAGATCGCACCGTCGCAAAGCGTGTTTCGCGACGCCGCCGGGAAACAGAAATACAGAGCCCGCGCGATACCGCTCAAGGCCCCCATGCGGATTCTAATCTCCGCGACGCGCTCCGCCCCGGCTCCGGCCGCATGGTCGCAGACTTGCTTGACCAGTGCGCTGGCTATGGTCAACTCATGCATGCGGCCTCCTCGACGGACCCGCGCGCGCCGCGCTCGGCCGAAGCCACGAGCCAGTCAGTCCAGCGCTCCATGCCCTCTCCCGACTTGGCCGACACTTGCAGCACGACAATCTCAGGATTGATCGCGCGGGCGTGACCGATGCACCGGGCGACGTCGAAATCGACATGCGGCAACAGGTCGATCTTGGACAGGACCATGGTGCTGGCGGCGGCAAACGCGTCCGGATATTTGAGCGGCTTGTCGTCGCCCTCCGTCACCGACAGGATCACGACTTTCTCCGCCTCGCCGAGATCGAAGCCCGCGGGGCAAACGAGATTGCCGACATTCTCGATGAACAGCAGCGAGTGAGGTTCGAGCGGCAAATCGTCCAAGGCGTGCCCGACCATATGCGCGTCGAGGTGACAGCCGCGGCCAGTGTTGATCTGAACGCTCGGCACCCCCGTGGCGCGGATCCGCTCGGCATCGATTGACGTCTCCTGATCGCCCTCGATCACGGCGAGAGGCAGCCTCGCCTTCAGCGCCTCCACGGTCTTCACCAGCAGCGTGGTCTTGCCGGAGCCAGGACTCGACACGAGATTGAGCGCGAATACGCCGTCCGCGCCGAGGCGATCTCGATTCTGGCCCGCGTAACGATCGTTCTTGGCCAGGATATCCTGTTCGATGCGCATCAAATCATGGGGCGCATGCCTTGCGTGTTCGTGGCCCTCATGGTGATGGCTGTGTTCGACTTTGGCACTGCAACCGCATACGCCGCACATTGGTGACCTCTCGATATGCTTCAATATTCGCGGCGACTATTGGGGCTCGCTCCCACGCATCTCGTCGCGCATGAGATGCATGAGCTTCTTCTCCAACTCGTAGAACCCGTTCGCCTCCATCATCTCCTCGTGGCTCTCGAAGCGCCGGCCGTTCTTGAACTCAGTCATGAGATTCTCGCGCACGGTCCCCGGATGCCGGGTCATGAAGACGATGCGGTCCGCCAGAAAAATCGCTTCCTCCAGATCGTGGGTGACAAGGAGCACGGTGGCCTTCGACGTTTCGACGATGCCGATCATCAACTCCTGCATCTGCCATTTGGTCTCGGCATCGAGCGCGCCGAATGGTTCATCCATGAGCAGAATTGACGGGCCATTGGCGAGCGTTCGCGCGATGGCGACGCGCTGCTGCATGCCGCCGGAAAGCTGGCAGGGATAGGCATGCTTGAACTTGGTCAGCTTCACGAGCTGAATGTAGCGTTCAGCATCCTCGCGCCGCTGCGCTCGGGAAACGCCATTGATCCGCATCCCGTACTCGACATTCCTCTGGACTGTCATCCAATCGAACGACGTGTAGCGTTGGAACACCATCCCCCGTGACTTGTCTGGGCCCTCGATCTGGCTGCCGTCGAGGAACATCGCACCGGTCGATGGATCCTCCAGCCCCGCCACCATGCGCAGCACCGTCGACTTGCCACAGCCGGAGGGGCCAAGCAGCGCGCAGATCTCCCCCTCGATCACGTCGAAGGACACATCGCGCACGGCTTCGATGGTCCCGCCGCCGCCGAGGCCGTAGCACTTTCCCACGCCCCGCACCGAGAGCTTTGCCGCTCCACGGGTCGCTACGGCTGGTTGCGAATGCATGACCATGTCGGCGAATTCTCCTCTCGTGCAGTCTCGCGACCTCAGAAGAACCGGAGATACTCTTTCCTCTCCCACTCCGTGATCGACTCGTGGAACCGATCCCATTCGTCCTGCTTATGCAGTGTGTAGAGCCGGTGCATGGTGTCGCCGAAGACGTGTTTGGCGAGCGGATCCACGGCAAAGCCGCCGATCGCCTGGTCCAAATTTCGTGGCAGAGGCTGCACCTTCATTTCGTCCCGCTCTGCGGGCGTCATCGCATAGAGCGACTTGTCGATCGGCGGCCCCGGGTCGATGTTCTCGCGGATTCCCTCCAGCGAGGCTGCGCAGGTCATGGCGAGACCGAGATAGGGGTTGAGGCACATATCGGCGGCGCGGTTCTCGATGGCGAAGCGTGCCTGCGGAAACCGGATCATGGCGGACCGGTTGTTGACACCATAGGTCATGTGGGTCGGCGCCCAGGTGACGGTGCCACCCTCGAATTCGCGCGCTCGCGCGATCAGACCCTTGTAGCTGTTGACCGTCGGGCAGGTGACCGCGGTAAGCGCCACGCCGTGGCGCAACACGCCGCCGGCCGCCCATTTGGCAATGTCGCTAAAGCCCCCGCGCGCTTCGTCCTTGAACAGATTGCCGCCCGGGTTGGCGGTGGATTGAACACTCCAATTGATATGGGCGCCGCTCCGCCAATCTCCTTGAGCCGGCTTGGGCATGAAGGTCACGAACATGCCGTGACGCTTGGCCACCTCCTTCAGCAGGATACGGAGGAAAGTGAAGCGATCGGCCATACCGAGCACGGTCGAATAATCGAAATCGACCTCGAACTGCGAATAGGCGCCTTCACAGACGACGTTCTTGAGGCCCCAGCCCATGCCGTTCAGATATTCGACCACGTCCGCCAGGAACGGCATCGAGTCGAGGGAATATTCGACGTCGTAGCCGAAGGCTTGGCGCCGCGGGCGAAAGCCCTCCCCCGGGGCCGGGTCGTCGTCGATGGCTTTGACCGGCTGGCCCTGGTCGTCGTAGCGGAGCACGATGAACTCCGGTTCCAGCCCCGCATAGAACGCGTAGCCCGCATCGGCCGCTTCTTGCACGGTGCGTTTAAGCGCCATGCGCGGGCAAACGTCATATGGGGCTCCTTCGTAGAACAGGTCGGCGAAGACGATGGCGAATTGCGGGTCCCAGGGGCAGATGAAGAGCGCGTCGAGATCGGGAATTGGGACCTGGTCCGGATCGGCAGGGCCGAGATCTGGAAACATCGCGACGGAATGCACCGCGAATTGCGGACCCTTGCCGATGCACAGATTCTCGAACTCGGAGACCGGAACAGGCTTCGTCTTGGGACTGCCCAAGATGTCGATCCAGCACGAGAGGACGTATTTTACGCCCGCCTGCTCCAACTCTGCCTTCGCCTTGTCGATGCGCGATTTGTCTGGAATCGCCGCCGCCATGGACGCTGGATACGTGCTCGCCATCTATGTCCTCCCGCCTGTCATTACTTGTGTTCGGCCAGGCGGACCGGGAAGATCCGCCTGGCCAATACTGCGCGCCTCAGCCGCGATAGCCGCTGTCGTAGAGCTCCTTGAGCAGGCTGCAGTCGATCCCCTTCTCCGGGGGATATTCCTCCTTCACCACGCCGAACTTGACCCACCAGCTGTTGGTCAGCTTGTAGTGATCGACCATCTGCCCGTTCGTCTGGCCGAACGGCGGACTGCCGGGCGCCACGCCGCAGAATTGTGCGGCCTCGATGAAGGTGTAGGGATAGAGCCCGGAATCGAGGCCGGTGCCGTCCTTGCCGATGACCAGCTCGACGTCCTCCACCGACATCTTCATCCCATCGGCGATAATCTTGTTTGCTTCCTCCGGGTTCTTCTTCCAGTAGGCGATGGCGTCATACATCGCCTTCATCGCCTTGAGCGCCGTTTCTCGGTTGTTCTTGGCCCAGTCCTCATTGACGAAGTGGGCGTCGGCGATAAGCGCGTTCTTGGCCCATTCGGGGTCGGCGGTGCTCGCGACGACCTTCGAGCCGGGCACGGCGCCCAGGGTCTGGGTACCAAATGGCTCCCACAGCTCAGCGCCGGCGACCGTACCGCTGATCATTGCGGCGGCCGCCTGGTCCATGATCACATTGGCATATTCAACGCCGTCGAAGGGGATGCCGTTCTGCTCCAGATAGATGCCCATCATGATCTGAGGCAGGCCGCCGACCATGACCGCGACCTTCTTGCCCTTGAGGTCGGCTGGGCTCTTCACCTCCGGGCGCATGATGAGCTTGTCGGTACCGTGGGAAAGATTGCCGTAGGCGGCCATGCGCACCGGCATGTTCTGCGAAGCGCCGATCGGCGCGAATTCCGCCGTGCTGGAAATGATCTCCAGCTGCCCCGAAGACATCAGACCGAAGCTCTGGAACGGATCCTCGATCGCCTGGTAGGTGATGTCGAGGTCAGGCGCCAAGTTCTTCTCCTTGGCGATGTACCACCAGCCGTAGCCCGGCCATGTGAGGCCTGCGACCCGAACCTGGTCCTTGGCCTCGGCGAGGTTTGCGGTGACCAAACCGAGACCGGCCACTGCGATCGCCAGCAAGCACTGTCGTAATTGAGGTAACGATGCGTGAAGCATTTGTTGCACTCCCTCAAATGTGACTTTGGACATGACGCGACACCTCCACTAACCCTCACCGCGCGCGACATACGGAAAGAGCAATTGCTGGGCCAAACGGAATAGGAAATCGAAGAGCAGTCCGACGATGCCGATGACGAGGATTCCCGCCATGATCTCGTCGACCTTCAAGAATCGTTGACCCCGCATCATTACCGCGCCGATGCCGGTGGTTGAGGCCACGATCTCCGCGATCACGAGATAGGTCCAACTGACCGCCAGCATCTGGCGCATCGAGATTAGAATCTTGGGTGCAACCGCGGGCAGCACGATCGTCGACAGGATCTGCCACCTATTGGCGCCCAGCGTCATGGCCGTCTCGATTAGCTCGGCGCGCACGGCGCGAGTGTGGTCCATGATCAGGGTAATCAAAAAGAAAATGACGCCGATGAACAGGAGCGCGAGCTTCGACCCTTCGCCAACGCCGAACCACATCAGCAACAGCGGTATGAAGGCGGGGGCGGGAAGATAGCGCCAGGCGCTGACGAAAGGATTTACGAAAGCGTCGATGGCCCTGAACGATCCCATCAAGATTCCGAGTGGAATGGCGACCGCGCAGGCAAGCGCGAAGCTGACGAGAATCCGATAGATGCTGATGCCGATGTCGGTGAGAAACCCCCTCTCGGCGATCATCGTGTAGAGCGTCGAGAGCACGCGATGAGGTGGCGGCATGAAAAGGGGGTTGACCCAATTCCTCACGGCCGCCAGCTCCCACAAGCCGAAAAAGATCACCCAGATCGCGATTCCAAGCGCCAGGGACCAAACGAGCGGGATGGGCTTGTGATACTCGAACCAGCGCGACCGGCGCGCCTTGGCCTTCGGCGGCGGCGCTGGAGTCGACTTTGGGATCACTTGCTGATCCGCGAGCATGATTACGGCTGTCCCCATTTCAGCATGTTCTTGTACATCGCGAGGCCGACCATCGGCTCGACCGATGCGAGATCGTCGCGGCTGTAGCAGTGCTCGCGCAGGAACAGCGCCAACTGGTCATGCGTCTCGCAGATCACTTCGACCAAGAGGTCGTAGCGGCCGGCAACGAACAGGACGTAGGTCACGTCGTCTTGATCGCGGAAATAGTGCGCGGCCTTCTGCGGATCGTGCCCCGGCGCGACCTTCAAGCCGACCATGGCGTAGGCGTCGTAGCCGAGCGACATCGGATCGGCGACGCCGATGATCCGCAGCACTTTAGACTCGATGAGCTGTCCGACCCGATTGCGCACCGCGCCTTCGGAGATGCCAAGCTGCTTGGCAATCGCCGTGAAGGCGGCCCGGCCATCATTTTGCAGAATGCGGATGATCGTGAGATCGACTGCATCGAGGACGACCGCGGGCGGCCTTGCCTGCCCGGATGCACCGGCGGCGGCAGCGCTAGAAGGCGCCGCTACAACAGCACGCCTCATCAGGCTTACCGGCCTTCTCGGAACAGCCATCCAACCCCGCTCCCCTTCGTTACGCTTATCGAAGGTTGAGCGGCCATTTTTTACGAAATATCGAAATTAGCAACCCCATTTCTGCACTAATGCGTATTTTGTGATCAGTTTGTCTACGATTTCCGCAATGATAGCAAGATGAGCGGCATCGGCCTGCCCGCCAATCTCGCCGAGCGACATTCTTCAGGCCGCTGCCGGGGCGGGGGCGCCACCGGATTCCACGTCGTGGAGCAGACCACCGCGGCGAGTGTAGAACCACCAGGTGGCGGCGAGGCAGGTGACGTAGAAAGCCATGAAGCCCCAGAGCGCGAGCTCGGGTCCGCCGGTAAATCCGATCGAGCTGCCATAGGCCTTAGGGATGAAGAAGGCGCCATAGGCCGCGATGGCCGAGGTGAAGCCGATGATCGCGGCGGATTCCTTGTCGGCCTGACGGGTTTGCTCGGCGGCTGGAACGCCTGGCATGAGACGACCGATCTCCTTGCGCATGATCGCCGGGATCATCTGGAAGGTCGAGGCGTTGCCGACGCCGGTGGCGAAGAACAACAGGAGGAACATGGCGAAGAAGCCCCAGAACGCTCCCGGCTGATCCTTGATGCCGAGGAAAAACAGCACGCCCGCAACGCCCAAGATCATCGCCACGAAAACCCAGAAGGTGACGCGGCCGCCGCCCCAGCGATCAGAAATCCATCCTGTTGCGGCGCGCGACAGAGCCCCGACCAGTGGCCCCAGGAAGATGAAGGGCAGCGAGTTCACGTCCGGAAACTGGGTTTTGGCGAGGAGCGGGAACCCGGCCGAATAGCCGATAAAGGAGCCGAAAGTGCCGGTATAGAGCCAGCACATGATCCAATTATGCTCCCGCTGGAAGATGACGGCCTGCTCGCTGAACGAGGCCTTGGCCGAGGCGATGTCATTCATGCCGAGCCATGCGGCGATGGTGGTGACGATCAGGAACGGCACCCAGATGAAGCCGGCATTCTGCAGCCAGAGCCGCGTGCCGTCCGAGACGGTCTGGGGCTCGCCGCCCATCACGCCAAAGACGCCGGCGGTGATCACCAGCGGCACGACGAACTGCACCACGCTGACGCCGAGATTGCCAAGTCCGGCGTTGAGGGCAAGCGCGTTGCCCTTCTCCTTCTTGGGAAAGAAGAAGCTGATATTGGCCATGGACGAGGCGAAATTGCCGCCACCAAAGCCGCAAAGCAGCGCCAAGATGAGAAAGATGAGATAGGGCGTGCTCGGGTCTTGCACGGCATAGCCAATGCCGAAGGCCGGTATCAGGAGCGACGCCGTGGTCAGCGCCGTCCACAGCCGGCCGCCGACGATCGGCACCATGAACGAATAGAAAATGCGCAGCGTCGCGCCGGAGAGCCCGGGCAAAGCTGCCAACCAGAAAAGCTGCTCGGTTGTGTAGGTGAAGCCGATCGCCGGCAATTTGGCGACCACGACGCTCCATACCATCCACACCGCAAAAGCGAGCAGCAGCGCCGGCACCGAAATCCACAGATTGCGCCGCGCAATCCGGCGTCCGGAAGTTTCCCAGAAGGTGGCGTCCTCCGGCCGCCAATCCTCGATCAGGGCGCCCTGAGTCTCGGGCTTCTCGCGCTCATGCGCTTCTTCGAGCTCGGCGAAGGGCGGCATCGCGGCGAGCACCTTGCCGGCGGCGCGCTGCTCCATGTGGCGGATGGCGAAATGCATCCAGGCGAGCGAGACGGCGACGATAGCGAAGAGCAGCATGAAGCAGCTCGTCCAGATATTGGTCAGGTCGGCCATGACCCCGAATGCGATTGGCAGGACGAAGCCGCCCAGGCCGCCGATCATGCCGACGAGCCCACCGACCGAACCAATGTCCTTGGGGTAATAGATGGGGATGTGCTTGTAGACCGCCGCCTTGCCCAGCGACATGAAGAAACCGAGAACGAAAATTGTGATCACGAATGGAATGAGGTTCATGCGAGTCGAGAAGGCAATCGGTCCCTTGATGCCGTGCACGACATAGTCGGTGTCCGGGTAGGAGAGCATCAAGAGGCAGACCAACGAGACGCCGAAGGTCCAGTACATGATCGTCCGTGCGCCGTAGCGGTCGGACAGATGGCCGCCATAGGCACGGAACAGGCTCGCCGGAATGGAATAGGCCGCGGCGAGCATGCCAGCAGTTTCGATGTTGAGTCCGTAGACGCCGATCAAATAATGGGGCAGCCACAATGCAAGCGCGACGAACCCGCCGAACACGAAGAAATAATACAGTGCGAACCGCCAGACCTGCTGGTGGCGGAGCGGCGCCAATTGCAGCCAGGCCGAGCGCGGCTTCTCCCCGCGCTTGCGGCGCGCCTTGAGTTCCGGATCGTCGTCGGTCGCGAACCAGAAGACGACAGCCATGATGGCCAGCGCCGTCGCCCAGACCACCGCGACCATCTGCCAACCGAAGGCGACCAGAACGAACGGGGCGACAAATTTGGTGACGGCGGCACCGACATTGCCGGCGCCGAAGATCCCGAGCGCCGTCCCCTGCTTCTCGGGCGGGAACCATTTGGACACATAAGCAATACCGACGGCAAAGGAACCGCCGGCAATCCCGACGCCGAGCGCTGCGACCAGCATCCAGGGATAGGTGGTGGCATAGGAGAGCAGGAAGGTCGCGACGGCCGCCGCCACCATGGTCAGCACATAGACGACGCGGCCGCCATATTGATCGGTCCAGATGCCGAGAAAAACTCGGCTGAGCGACCCGGTCAGAATGGGAGTGCCGACAAGGAGGCCGAACTCGGTCTCGTTCAGGCCGAGATCCTGTTTGATCCGAACGCCGATGATGGCGAAGATCGTCCACACGGCGAAACACACCGTGAAGGCGATGGTCGAGAGCCAAAGCGCCCGCTCCGCCCCAGGGGGCGCCTGTCTCTTGCCCATCTCACTCCCCAATTCGAGCCCTCAATCGGTGACGCATCAGGCTAGCGAGCGCGGCGGCCGGACAATTTGATCCGCATCAAGCTTTGCGAGGCTTTGCCTGCCCGGCGAGCAGTCGCGATCGCCTGGCCCCAACAAGTTGACTTGCATCAACGTCAGGCGCCGCGCCGCGCTCCAGGGTTAGCCGATGGAACGACCAAGCCTTTGCGCCGACACCAGGCGCTTCAACTAGGGAGAGTCCCGTAGGGTGACGACCTGAATCCTCAATCGGCACCGGCCGGTGAATCATGAAGGATCAGCCAGGCGACACCGCTTACGACGCGAGCACCGGACCATGAGCCACTTCCTCGATCACCTTACTTTCTTCAATCGCGCCACCAGCGACTTCGCCGACGGCTACGGCATCGTCACGCGCGAGGACCGGGGATGGGAGGACGGCTACCGCAAGCGTTGGCAGCACGACAAGATCGTCCGCTCCACCCACGGCGTGAATTGTACGGGCTCGTGCTCGTGGAAGATCTACGTCAAGGGGGGCATCGTCACCTGGGAGACGCAGCAGACCGACTATCCCCGCACCCGGCCCGAACTCCCCAACCACGAGCCGCGCGGCTGTTCGCGCGGGGCGAGCTATTCCTGGTATCTCTATTCCGGCAACCGGGTGAAATATCCGTTGGTCCGCTCGCGACTGGTCAGGCTTTGGCGCGAGGCGCGCTTGACCAGA
>Ga0307378_10004743_pt1 | contig 19204 bp, 18 predicted proteins | sample UN1MG_FD_202238 | JGI IMG/M metagenome (GOLD analysis project Ga0307378, IMG submission 202238) | Soil microbial communities from Risofladan, Vaasa, Finland - UN-1 | ecosystem: Environmental > Terrestrial > Soil > Coastal area > Acid sulfate soil | place: Finland: Risofladan, Vaasa | collected... | reverse complement strand
ACTCAAGAATATCCCGGTCAAAATAAACCTGCCGAAGATAGAAGAAAAGGAAACTGAGATAATCGCGGGAACGCTGGTGAACCTTACCAACTCACTTGTCGCGGCCGTTGAAGAAGGATGGATCACAAAAGAGATGGCGTCGAAAGTTTATTTGTATGTCCTTTCGAATATAGGGATGGATATTGATGATGACGAAATTGCGGATGCGGCCATAACCAAGGAATCAATCGATGCGAGGCTCCGTGAGATCTATTCCAAGAAATCTCGCGTGAAGATGGTTACAAATAAATCTCATAACGATGAACCCGAGGATCTCGAATAATGCCAACCCCCAGACAGATACTCAAGAAGCGAGTTGACGATTCGCTCCGTGGCCTACGGAATAACCAGCGAGCCGCTGTCAAGGAAGTCCTTGCTGATTTGAATAAAACCAAAACAGAGCTCACCACGCTCCTGAAGGGCGCGGAAAGATTCGAGATGGGGTACTATCGTTCCATCCTGCGCGGCGTGAACGAAAAGATAGACGAGTTTACCGGCCGGATGGGCAAGTCCGTAACGGACGGGCAGGTCCAGTCGTTCAATGCCGGCAGCCAGCTGGTCCCGGAGGTCCTGAAGGGCGTGGGGATAGATATTGCGTTCGGAAAGCTATCCGATGAGCTCATAGTTACAGCCAAGAAGCTTTCGGTGGATTATATCAAGGACATGTCCAAGGCCATGAAGGATGATATTGCCCGGGAGATCCGGGGAGCTATCCTGAAGGGCGAGAACAGCTTCGACGCGGCGCGGAAGATCGACAAAATTATAGGCACAAGCAAGACTACCGGATATCTCAATCGATCCGACGTGATTGCGCGCACGGAAATAGGCCGGGCATATTCTATTGCCAGGCAGGCCAAGGACGAGCAGGTGGCCGAGAAGGTACCGAAACTCAAGAAGCAGTGGGTGACCGGATTCAATCCGCGTAATAAGGACATGGGTGGCGGCCGCGGGTTTATCTCACATTCAGAAGTGGATGGCCAGATCCGGGATGTCGATCAGCCGTTCGATGTTGGCGGCGAACAAATGATGGCGCCAAGAATGGGGGAGAAGCCAGAAAATAATGTCGGATGTAATTGTTCCTCAATCCCTTACATGGAAGAATGGGCTTGATTTAAAGCTTTAAAAGCTATAGAATGGTCTGTGAGAGGTAATTTGGTATGGTTGATTTAAGAGGCAATCTTAATCCCAGATATAAACATGGTCAAAGAGAAATTATAGACAAAATTTGTTTGTCTTGTGGTAAGTCATATCGTGCATTTAGAATGCAAAAATATTGTTCCAAGCAATGCCAAGTTGGTTCATTTAATAGTAATTGGCACGGAGGAAAAACTAAGATTAGGTGCGATTCCTGCGGAAAAGAAATAAAAATATGGAAATGTAATCTCAAAAAAAATAAACATCATTTTTGTTCAAAGAAATGTGAATCAAAAAAGGCAGCATTATTTTATAGTGGAGAAAATTCTTCTTGCTGGAATGGTGGATCCACTGATTATTATTTATCAAAGGAATGGAAAGACTGGAGAAAGCGGTATATCAAGGAATATGAAAAATCTTTCAATATTCCATTTGGATGTTTCAAATGCGGTATAACTAAAAAACCAATTATTTTACATCACATAATTCCTCGTAAGAAAAGAAATGAATCTCTAACATTTTTTCATTTCATGCCCCTCTGTCCAGCACACCATAAACAACTTGAAGGGAAATCAATAGAGGAACATTTTGGTATAAACAAAATAACTATGTAAAGGGGTGAACACATGAGGCTGCTAGAAATTGAAGATATAAAAAATTACAAGGCGAGCGAACAGTCAGATATTGCACTTAGCGATGATTTTCGCATAATAGCAAGTTTTTATTCCACCCTGAAACGAACCGGGAATTTTAAATACACGGAAGATCAGATATTCGATATCGCAAAAGATATCGCCGGCGAACTCGTTAAACGTGGAAAGACAGAATTCCATCCGGAAGAATGGGAAGAATATTCCGATGAGCTTTATTCGTGGGTATTTATGGCGCTGAGCGATGAGGGTATTCAGATACCAGCAAATGTTATCGAGTATTTGAACGAAGCCAAAATAAAAGAAAGCTATGACGAATCACTCGATGAAGGTGTTCGTCCCGCATTTGGTTCTCCTAGAGGCAAAAGATTACTAGCCAAAACTATAGTTTCATATATACCAGAACACAAGATTTATGCAGAACCATTTATTGGTGGTGGAACTGTATTTCTAAAAAAGAAATTAAGCGAGGTTGAAATAATAAATGATTCAGATTCCGGGATAATATCCGCATTCAAATTTATGCAGGAGGGTAATTTTTCTGGATTGAATAAATATAAGGTGGATGGGAATCGTGAACACTTTGATAAATTAAAAAACTCAAATCCAGTATCCGCTCTTGATAGGTTTTATAGATTTCTTTATTTAAAACATTTTTCATTTGGAAATGTTGGGGAAAGTGGTGGATTTGCACCAAGCCGCGGTGAGGGTTCTGGTTATACACTGGCCGATAAATTCGATAAAAAGTTACCAAGAATTTCAGAAAGACTGAAGGGCGTTAAAATATATAATAAAGATTTTAGAAAAATAATTGAGGATTGGGATGGGGATAATACATTTTTCTACCTGGACCCACCGTACCCGGATCATCAGGGAGCATTAAAAACATCATTGACAAATAGCGATATTTTAAACTCAGTTAAAAATTTAAAAGCAAGATGGATATTGTCATTGCCAGACAATAAAAATGTCAGGGAAACATTCAAAGATTTTAATATAAAATCTTTTTCAGTGAATAGGACATTCAATCGGAATACGGAACACGCAGACAATGAAGTTCTGGTGTCAAATTTTCCGCTGAAAAAATCCGACACATGGCTCGCCGAATCGGTGGATCTAAATAAAGAGAATGACTTCCCGCAGGACTATGCGATATTTGTTGCCCACTTCCGTGGCAAGTCCGCGCATCTCGATTTTCGTAGAATGAAGGACGGATATCTTGAAGATGATGCGATCATGATTCAGGCCGAAGGATTGATTGATGAGGATGTGGACACTGTCGCCAAGGGCAAAAAATGGACAGAGGTTTTGCTTTCAAGGGGAAAATTCCGTCCGGATATGGACCCAAACAGCAAGGTTATTCTGGTCCCCCAGGAAAAGCACCCGGTAGAATGGATGGGCGCGCGGGATATCGCTTTCGCGCCGGGATCGCCCGGAGCTACCAAGTTTGAGCCGGGTGTGATCATCACCATGGACGAGGGCATGGCCTATCCCGGGGCCCAGCGGCCGGACTTCAAGGAATTCTTCCTGGATATGAAGTTCTTCAAAAAACAAAGGATGGTTGAACGGCTTATCGATATCGATGGATCCAAAATATGGCAGACATGGGTGAACATGGAAGACCAGAGACCGTACATACTTTCAGATGGCCAGAGAAAAGATAAGCGCGACTATATTCCCGCAGATGGTGAAAAAGCAATCCCGATATGGTGGGAAGAAAAGATTCCAAAGGAAATGCAGTGGTGGTCCGCGGGCACATCGGACAAAGAAAAAATGGATAAACTGGACGCCACGTACAACTACCTAATATCGAAAGGCGACATACAATCCAAGCCAATCAATACTGAAAGCGTAAATTCTAAAGTACTAGATATCACAGAATCTAGGTTGCCGCTAAAAATCAAATTCTCCGACTCAACTTACAAATTAATCTGCACCAAAAACGGGGGATTGATTTTAAATAAGGAATGACATTTTAAAAAAACCCTTGACAAACACTGGTATCTCTGCTATAATTCATATCAAAAGGATTAGTAGTCTTGCCGATTAGCCAAAGGATCTTCCAGATCCGATTAGCCAAAGGGTAGATGAAAACCTAAAAAAAGGTTTCTCATTTTTACCACAAGGCTGATGAAAAAATTCTTCTACCAAACAGCCGTACTGCTTGAATCGAAAGACAAAGAGGGCAAGGAGTGGGACGTTGTCTTGATCCAGGCAGGTCTATCCCTGAACAACAAGTTCTATCCGGCCGATGTTCTCAAAAAGGCTGTTGGCCTTTTCGAGAGCGCCAAGGCTTTTGCTTTCGAGTTTGCCGGCAAGATGTACAACCATCTTCCGGAACTTGCGAGGCAGGCTCTTCCTGAAGGTTGCATTAAAAATCTTGTGGGGTGGTATGATAACCCGAGATTTGCAACATTCAAAGATGCGGATGGCAAAACCCAAGAAGGTATTCTCGCCAGGCTTCATATTTCAGAAAACGCAAAGTGGCTCCAGGAACTTCTACGCGATGCGTGGGATCACGGCAAGAAATCCTTGTTGGGTTTTTCCATTGATGGGGATGGCCGTATTGCTGAAGTAAGCAAGGACGGTAAAAAAATCTACATGGTGGAGGATATCAACCGCATAGATTCAGTGGACATCGTGACTCATCCTGCAGCTGGTGGTCAGCTGATACGACTATTGGCTAGCATATCTTTCGAAGAGGGGAAACAAATGGAATTTCTGAAAAAGCTTTACGCGATGGCGAAGAAGATAAAGGAAAGCCTGGTCGAGAACATCGACTCCGAGAGCGTGACCCCGGAGCAGGAATTTTCGCTCATAAAATCCATAGTCGAGAGCGAGGATTTCAAGGCCAAGGAAGAGGCCGAATTCACATCGGCCATGATCGATCGCCTGATCGAAATGATCACGGACGGCAAGAATAAGGAATCGATCGCCGTGCTGAAGGCCCTCAGAACCAAGATGAATGAAACGAAAGCCGCTCCGGCTCCCGCGCCAAAGCCGGCGGATTCGAAGGATGGCAAGACCGCGGAAGCGCAGAAGCTCATGGACGAGATGTCCGCGAAGAAAATCGAGATGGACAAGATAATCGAGGACTCGAAGAAGCAGACATGCGCCGCGATGATCACCGAAGCGCTGGCGGCCAGCAACCTTTTCGAACCCGTGAAGGACAAGGTCAGGAAGCAGTTCGCGGGCAAGATCTTCGAGAAGGCCGAGCTGGAGGAAACCATAAAGGCCGAAACCGACGTGCTGGCCAAGCTCTCCGAAAGCGGAAACGTGAAGGGGCTGGGCGGTGCCAAGGTCGAGGTTGACGAGCTGGACAAACTGCAGGCGCACCTGGATCTGATGATAGATCCGGCCGCCGAAATTCCGGCGAAGCTGAAGGAATCGGTGGGCGAGAAGAGCGCGTTCAAGAGCATCAAGGCCGCATACCTGGCGTTCAACCCGCACGATCCCAACATATCATTCGCAAGGAAAAGAAGCAGCCTGAGGCTGATGGAAAACATCACCACCGGGGACTTCTCGTACGCGCTCGGGACCTCGATAAACAAGAGGATGGGGAAGGAGTTCAAGACCATCCCGTTTATCTTCGACCCGATCGTGAACAAGGTTTCGGTTGACAATTTCAAGCTCCAGGAGATAATCCGGTGGGGCGGGTATTCAACCCTGCCGACGGTTGCCGAGAGGGGATCCTACACGGACCTGATGGAGCCGACGGACGAAAGGGCGACCTACACCCCGGGGAAGAAGGGCGGGATCGTGTATGTGACGCGCGAGACGATCAAAAACGACGACATGCGCTTCATAGCCAAGATCCCCGGCAAGGTCACCAAGGCCGGCATAAGGACGCTCCAGAGAGGCGTGTCCGCGCTGCTTACCGCCAATGGGACCTATGTTCCGGGCGGTACGGCGATATTCACCGCGGCCTACGGTAACTACACGGTGGACAACCTTTCATATGACCACCTGGTTGCCAGGCGCGCCGCCATGAAGCTGAGAAGGGAACGCGGAACGGTCAGGACATCCGGTACGGCCACCAGCGCGACGAGTACCACGATCTGCGATACCGCGAACGCGACGATACTCGATGACGTATACAATACCTATTACATCAGGATTGTCTACGGAACGGGTGCCGGCCAGACGAGGCTGATATCGGACACCGCGACCTCCGGAAGCACGATCACCGTGTCGACCGCGTGGACCACGAATCCTTCGACGGATTCGAAGTACGAAGTGTCGATGGTGACCAACGACGACGAGAAGATAGGGCTGATCCCGAAGTTCCTGATATACGGAGACAGCCTCGAGTCCAAGGTGAATTCGCTTCTCGGTTCGGAAAAGAACCCGGAGGACGCGGCTTCGAACGAGGTCAGCGACACCTTCAAGAAATACACCCCGATTTACGATCCGTTCCTTGACGGAACCTCGCAGTACTACTGGTTCCTGGCAGCCAGCAAGGCGGATTGCGACATAGTCGAGGTTGGGTTCGTGGATGGCGAAGATGTTCCGATGCTCCTGCTCCAGGATCAGGCGACCGTGGGGAATGTGTTCTCGGCGGACGAGATCACGTACAAGGTCCGGTATGAATACGGACTTGTAGTCGCCGGCAACGAAGGCCTGGACGGCAACTTCGGGACGGGCGTGTAGTTCGGTAGGGAAAACATACAAGGAGGCGGGCGAACCCCGCTTCCTTGTCTTGTTTAAATAAAAGGCGTTCCGGACTAACCGGAACTTCTCTAACAGGAGGACTCAAATGGGGATGCCTAATTTCAGGGGTGGTATCAAGAGCATGGGAGTGCCGATTCTCGGCGGGCAGGGACTGTTAACCAACGGGACTTCATTTTTTCTGGATCCCGTCAATGGCAGCGACGGCCACGATGGAAAATCTGCCGACAAAGCTTTCAAGACGCTTGCTGTTGCATACGCGGCCATGACCGATGGCGCGAACGATGTCCTGTATTACCTCGCCGGAGCCACTTCGCTGACCGGCCTGAGCGCAATACTCACATGGGCCAAGAGCTATTGCCATTTCGTTGGCATCTGCGCGCCCACGATGATTGGCCAGAGGGCGAGAATATTCCAGCTGTCAACGGCAACTGGTATATCGCCGCTCATAAACATAACCGGCAGTGGCTGTATTTTCAAGAATCTTTACGTTTTCCATGGCGTGGCCGATGCGACCTCGCTGGTCAATATCCAGGTCACTGGCGACAGGAACTATTTCGAGAATGTCCATTTCGCCGGGATAGGCAATGACCTGATGGACGCGAACGGTGCGTGCAGCCTTAAGATGGACGGGGCCCACGAAAACAGGTTCGTCAACTGTTCGATAGGCCTTGACACGATCGATGCGGGATCGGCCGCTTCCACGTACGGCATCCTGTTCGACTCCGAATCATCGAAGAACGTTTTCGATGACTGCGTGATTTACAGAAGGATCGAACACAACACGAACCACAAGCTGGTGGGACTCGCGGACAACCTGGGCGTCGGATCGTTTACGATTTTCAGGGGCTGCATCTTCCAGTATTTCTCGACCAACCAGGTTTATCACGGGACCGAGATATTCAATATACCCGCGATCTCAAGCACCACGAGACGGATAGTCCTGAAAAGCTGCATGGCCATTTCGGGGAATGCGACGGCGATAGCGTGGGATGCCAGCAGCCGCGGAATTCTCTGGGCCGACATGGTGGCTCCTGCGGCCTCAGCTGCCGGCGGCTTGTCAACGGTTCGATAGGAAATAAAATCGGGAGTGGCGGTATTTGGCCGCCACTCCTCATATCGGGAGAATGATAAATGAAAATTCTGGTAGCCACAACCCCCCATGCGATCGAGGAACTTTCCAGGAAACACACTGGCGTGAAACAGGCAGACGGCAGCGTCTTCTTTGAAGTCGAAGACGATGTCATGCTGCCTCTCGATCCCTCAGCGAAATCCGAGAGTCCCGGAAAATCCGGGAAGCCCGGGAAGCCTGAGCCTAAAAAGAAAGGCGATAAAGGGAAATAGTTTCCCTAAGCGCAATATATATCGCCTGATAAAAATGGGAGGACCATCATGTCCAGGAGACCTCATACCGATTACGCAGTACTCGCCTCAGCTCAGCGCAGCGCCGGTGACGGTTACACGTCATGGATCAATGTCAGCTCTGAAAAAGAAGTTTTTATTGAAGTGAAGGTTACCGCGAAAAGCGGCGCTCCCGCTTTGGATATGGTTTTGCAATGCTCTCCCATAGATCCCAACAAGGATGGAACCCGGTGGGCCGCGATCGCCGTGGAACCGCAAATCACAAACGCACAAATAGGAACTTCATTTCCAAAAATATTCCGCAGCACATCGCATAGTGATTTTGTAGGGTGGGTCAGGGTATTATATACGGTGGGCGGAATAACTACGCCAAAGCTAACATTCTCAATAAATCTTCAGTCTAAAAGCTGATGGAGGAATGATGAAAAAACTCATAATTTTACTGGCTGTAATTTTTCTTTCATGCGGTATGTCCTATTCATGGATAGATAGCGAGGGATCCACATGGACCGTTACCGATGCTGGCACGGGATGGGAGATTAAGGACATACAAAACGATGTGCATGATGTTGTGAATCATGCGTGGAATGTTGTCAATACTTCATCCGGGCCCTATCACAACAAAATGTGGGTGTGGGATTCCGATCTGAGCCAGTGGATAGAGCTCGCGGTTTCTTCCACCAATGCCGATGAGGTTGCGATCAATTCAAAATCGCAGAATGTCAAGAGTTTCCTGTATGGATATTCCGGAACCAGCTGGGACAGGCTCAAGAGCGACGGACTCCATTATCTCTATGTCCGCAGCTCAACGGATTCCGTGACCCAGGCCAGGCTCTATGACTGGAACGGCAGCGCGTGGCAGACCACGGATATCTACGGGCTGGCCCGGTCGACCGCACAGGACATTACGATCGATAGGATAGAGAAAATGAACCTGGCCATGTTTGGTGTGGCCCGCAGCACCGGTATTGATCTTACCGTGACGAGACTGGAACAGCTTAATCTAGCATTATTCGGTGTTGCCCGTTCATCCGGGATGGATGCTGCAATAGATCGTGTCGAGAAAATGAATTTATCGCTCTATGGCGTGGCCCGGAGTTCGGGGATGGATTCGCTGATCAGCGAGATGCAGAAGAATACGCTGGCGCAATTTGGCATCGCCCGTTCTTCCGATATGGCCCGGGTGCTGGAAGAAATGTTTGGTCTTTCCAGATCCACCGGTACAGATCAAACCATACAGAGGATCCAGGAAATGGATAAATCCTTATATGGCGTGGCGCGAAGCACTGGAATGGATTTACTGATAAGTGAAATCCAGAGGAGTATATTGGCACAATTCGGGGTAGCTCGTTCAACCGATGTCGCGCGAGTTCTTGAAGAATTATTTGGACTCTCACGATCTACTGGAACTGATTTAACGATCAGTGAAATACAGAAATTGAATCTGGCGTTGTTTGGTATTTCAAGATCAACCGACGTTGCATTCCTTGTCCAAGAACTATATGGCCTTTCAAGAAGCACGGGAACAGATGCGATCATTTCCAGACTGGAACTACTTTCCCTTGGCCTATATGGAATTGCAAGGTCAACAGATATTACCCAACTAAGCGATGACATCGAAGGATATTTATATGGTGTTGCCAGATCGACAGGTATAGACACCACCATATCCAGATTGGATTCACTTTTATTGGAACTATATGGATTATCAAGATCCACCGATATCGCAAAACTTAGTCAGGACATAGATGGATATCTGAAGGGGGTTGCGAGATCGACCGGAACGGATACATCCATTGCGCGACTCGACAGCTTGCTTCTGGAAATTTATGGTCTATCCCGCAGTACTGGAACCGACGCAATAATCAATCGCCTCGATTCTTTACGGCTGGATATGTACGGCGTTGCCAGGAGCTCGGGGATGGACCTGACAATCCAGAGCATCCAAGAAATGAATTCTGCTCTTTACGGCGTGTCCCGGTCATCGGATATGGCCCGGGTACTCGAGGAGATGTTTGGGCTTTCGAGATCCACCGGAACCGACTTGCTCATCCAGAGAGTCGAGGAATTAACGCTATCGCAGTATGGTGTAGCGCGCTCTTCCGGAATCGATCTTACGATTCAGCGCCTGGAAGAACTGATCCAGGGGTTATTCGGGGTCACAAGATCCACTGGAATGGATTTGCTGATTGATTTTATCCAGTCGCGACTTGAACATTGCGATACCAACGATGTCAAAGTTACTTCTGGAATCTTTACTCTTGATAATTCTTCCGGGACACCGGCCAGTGTGGGAACATATTTCTGGAATGGTTCTATATGGACAGAAGCACTGACCGAAGGGTCAACTAACCATAATTTGAGAACTGGAATCTGGGCTGGGTCGAGCCAGGCCGGGGTATCATTACTTTCTGGAGCATGGACCGCTGTTTCAAATATAGGATTACTTACGCTGGACTATCCTTATTATTACAATATTTCAAGGGCCAGGTGGGAGCGTTCAAATATTTCCAATGATGGTTATTTACATGTAGAAACTTCCACCAATTCGCACGCGCAAATCGATAATTTTCCATCGGATTATCCGGATAGCACGGCCGCTTCATCGTTAAGCGCTATCGATACGACGCTTTCCCGGATCTCGGAAGTCGTAAGATCCACGCCACAGGCGATATCGCCAGATTACAATAATCGCATTTCAACTGGAACTGGCGGGAAGCTTCTGGTATCTGGAAATGTTTCAGTGTCTGGATGGAATATGGATCAGTTTAGTTTCTATTCGCTTGGTGGTGATTCCGAAGTTACATCCACATGGACGGATGGAATATTCTATTGTCTGGAAGGAATACCATTTTCATCCGGTAAGCTTTCCAGGACTGTTTCAGATCCGACATTCCAATGCTCGATGAGTTATGGAACAACTCTGTACTATACGATCATAGGTGTTCAATAGGAGCTATCCAATGAATAAAAAATTATTTATTCTTGCATTAATTATTGGACTTTCGGGAACAGCGTGGTCTCAGTATGGTGGGGACGGTCTGGGAAATCACAAGGCCATAAAAGATTTGAACATGAATGGCCATGGAATGTCTGGAGTTCAATCCATAACATTTCCCGATGGAAGCGTTCAGGTATCAAGTCCCGGAGCAAGTGATGTTTCAGGACTAGCCAATAAATATGATACGCAGGTATCGACTACAAGTCTTGATTTGCTAAGTAAGGCGCGTGCGTATTCGCAGCAGAAGGCGAACCACTTCAAGATGTCGACCGAGCAGATATGCGGGAATCTTCGACCTAAAACCATGATGTTGGGCGATTCTATTTTATCCCAGTATTATGATTTCAAGGACGTGTACAGCTCCTATACCCATTGCGTGTCAAGCAACTGGGCGGGAACGGGAGCGAATACTTCAGGGATTTATAAACAAATGGTTGACGGAGTTCCCGGTTATCAACCTCAACTAGTAATACTTGAAGCCGGACTGAATGATATTGCCGCCGGATTCATCGACAAAAATATATACATAAGCACGTACAGCAAAATACTTGATTATCTCGAAAGCACCGACACAGTCAAGGCAGTGGTCGTCCTAAGAATGACTCCGTGGACGCTCGGAACGGACGAGCAATCAGCGCGCATTGACGAATGGAATGACGCTCTCGAGCTGCTTGCTTCAACGTACACGAAGACAATAGTATTAGATCCCGGGGCAGAAATGGGCGCGCCGAGGGCTTCAGGTCCGCCCTACAATAAGTGGAATATGCTTCCCGTGTATAATTCTGACGGAATACACCTATCATTTACAGGTGGTCATAAATATTGCCGGATAGTTACCGACGCGGTAATAAATACAAACGCCCTGAACAGCAGGGATTTAATTGACACGCTGCAATATGGAGCCACCGATTATGCCGGGGCTGTCGATGTGCAGAATTCAACGCATACTTTAGGGCTTCAGTTATTTAATGTTCCAGCAGTTACAGGGACAGCTTTGGGAAATACCTATATAGCGTCAACGGAAGGAACATTTATTAATACTAAAACATATGCAGTTTTATGGGTCAAACCCGTAGTGAACGCACAGGAAGTAAGGTTGAAAATGTGCGTGTGGGGACATACTGGGACGGAACAATTAAAGGCGTGCTTGTACCTGAATGCCTGGGGTCCGCCTACAGGTGGGGGCAGACCAGCCGCGAGGGTTGTGGGGTCAAGTCCGACTGTAATGACAGTACTAAGTACGACAAAACCCACGAAGGACAGTGAATGGCTTTACGGAACTGCTATTCCGGGCGTGACGCTTCAAGCGGAAACAACTTACTGGTTTGTCCTGACAACGGATAACGATGTTCATTTTGCTTATGATACTGGCGCGTCAGAAGTACGTTACAAGGATAAAAATACTGACGGCTGGGCAGCCTTTCCTTCCCCTGACGCTGGAGGTTTTTCCAATCCGCAGGCATGGACAGTTTCTGCCTATATTCAATGCGATGAAGTAGTTGATGAACATGTGGCAACTGTCAATAGCAAATTCAATGAGATAGCCATTACCTCAACAACCGAAACAACCGAACGAATTACAACTGATAACCTTATTGCGGAAGCCACTACATATACGCAGCAGCAACTCACTAACAACGTAGGGCAGCCAGTACTGGCGACATCGACGCCGACATTCAGAAATGTAGAAATATCGTCGCCCATATATGCGGTGCAGCAGTGGTTATTGAATCAGAGTTCGGTGACAGATACCGATTCAACTAAATTTGATATTATGTGTGGAACCAGCGTCGTTTTGGGCAACTTCTTTGGGGTTGCTAATGATATTAACGGAAATCCCAATAGACTTGTGGTACGCAAATCGAGATATTACTCGTTGGGGTTCAACGGATGCTTAGTCGATACAACGGCTAGTGCATCCACAATTTATATGGCGATATTCATAGATGGCGCGCAAGTTTCAAGTACGAAAAAACAATATTTTTCAGTCCAAGATAAGCTCGAGGGTGTGGTGTGTGCATATTCTGGATTCATCTCTGAGGATAGCTACATAGAGATTGGTTTATCATCCGACACTGGCGATGTATACGCACCTTGTAGTGGTACATTAACTGTTTCTTTAATTCCATAATAAGGATAAATATAAAAATGAATGGCGGATCTAATTTCATGAGGCTTATCCGCACCGGCCAGTTGACAGATGATGTCAACAATAAGATTCCACCCATATTTATAAGGCTCGCTGAAGTGATTATTATACTGGCGGTTATGTATGGGGGGTTCAGGGTAACGGTAAATAATCTTCAATTTTCTGTTTCCGTTCTTCAGGACACGGTGGGAACAAGCAAAAATACACAGAATCTATGCGAAAGGACGGTTGCCCTTGAAACAAATTATGGCAATATTGAAAAATCATTAAAAAGAATAGAGGACAAAATTGACAAGAAAAACAGGGGAGGTAAAAACGAATGAAAAAAATCATTATCGGTTTTGTTGCTGGAATTTTATTCGCATCGGTGGTTTCTTTTGCGGAGCTCGTTTACAAGAAAACCACAATTGAATCATGGAATGGTGAAATAACGACCGGCCAGAGATTCATACTGGTAGATGAGAAATGCACCCAGGTCCGGGTCTATCCGGCATCTTCCAGGATGACGGATATCAAGGTGGATCCGGGCGAAACCCTGCGGATCAATTTGGTTTTAAAAAAATGAGCACTTATAAGTTATCAGATTTCAATTCCGAGGTTGATGTTAGATTAATGCAGCCAGCCAGCGGTGCGCCGCTAACATCAGACGAAATAGATTCCCTCATTCAAAAAACAGCAGCTAAGATTTATTCCAAGCACGTTCCATTCAAGAAGACTTCAAATATTTCTGCGGATGGGACGTATCTTTATTTGATCAATGCTTCCAATTTCCCCGGATGGATAGAGGGGTTCTCGGATATCATCAAGGTGGAATATCCAGCCGATCAATACCAGGATCCGGCCGATGCGAACATTCCATTTGAAGAATTTGAAATCTATGAAAAAAATGCTTTGAAATATTTACGGTTTCTAGCTGCCACCCCGACATCGGGATATACGATTAGGCCGACATACACAATACCACACACGATCGCCGCAGCGGCCGCAGATACGACAATTTATGATTCTGATTTTGGGGCTGTCTGCGATCTCGCCGCTTGTATATGTTGCAGGTCGATTGCAACCAAATATGGATTCTTTACAGATTCAACAATAGGCGCTGATGCGGTTGAATACCGATCCAAAAGTGATGTCTGGGCTGCCCGGGCCAAGAATTTCTGGGACCAGTATATGGCGACCATGTTCCCGGAGGCCAGCGCGGCGCTTGCCATGCGTGAATTCGACACCGTATTCTCTGGGAACGGTTTGTATGCCACAAGATTAACACACACGGACAGGTAAAATGGAAATATCGATTGATTTAAAAAAGATTGGAACACTACTGAACGACCATCCGAAATCTATTGCCATATTCGAAGAAGAAGTCGGGAAAATATTTGAAGAAGGAACTTCATTTCTTATGCGTGAAGTGGTTCGCGGAACCCCGGTATATCGCGGACACCTGGCCGGCTCTGTATTTCGTGAAGTAAAAGGATCAGGATTGGGGTTGCATGGATTGGTTGCTACCCCGCTGGCCTATGCGAGTTTTATAGAAACTGGTGAACCACCTCATGTGCCTAATTTCGGGAATCTTGCAGAATGGGTCCGCGCAAAGATGGGATTGACGGGATCGAATTTATATGCCGTGGTTACGGTGATTTCAAGAAAAATGGCAACATCCGGGGTCAAACCTCATTTTATGTTTAAGAGAGCATTTGAAACCGGAAAAATTGAAATTCAAAAAATCATAAATAGAGCAGAAAAAAGAATCATTGAAAGGTTAAGCCGATGAGTTATTCTGCGGTTATAGCTCAGATAGATACTGTTTTAAAATCTGCCACTGGAGTAGTGGCCGCGAATGTATATAAATACGACAGGCTTTCAAGGGACTGGAATGAATATTTATCATCATTCAAGGATGCCGCTAACAGCGTAATTCATGGATATACAATTACAAGAGCGAATTGGGGCCAGGAAAGAGAAGCTAGCAGGTCAAATAAAAGAGCAACCAAATGGATCATCCGGGGTTATTATTCCATGGGAAGCTACGGTGCAACCGAAATCACATTTCAAGGCATCATTGATAATATAGCAACTGCTTTTGATTCTGATCCTAGGCTGAACAGTACCGTGCTTACGGTTGAAAATTTTGATCTCGATATTTTCGAAGCAAGAATGTTTGGTGATGTTCTCTGCCATTATGCGGAAATGAGTCTGATAACGCTGGGGCAAATAAATTATTAGGGGGTTTTATGCAAAAAGTTGAATGGATAAATAACGAATCCGGCGAACTCTCAGGAATCGGTGTTTTCAAAAAAGGCGACAAGTTTCAGGTTTCAGATGATCTCGCGAAACAGCTCATATATCAGGGACTGGTCAAGGATGTATACGTGAGCAAAAAAGACAGGGAAAATAAAACCGAGAGTAGCAAGGGAGGAAGATAATGGGTGGAACAACTGGGAAATTAACACACTTCGGAGTGGCGCCGGAAGTAATTTTCGGGACAGCGGTGGGAGCAACATCCTATCTGAAATACAATTCGGAATCCATCGCCCTATCCATCGAAGATCTGATGGAAGCATCCCTGAACGCCATCCGTGATGAGGGCACCTCACATAAAGGGCTTGTTGGGATAGGTGGCGATTCAGTCCATGAGATTCACCCGGCAGGCGCTGGAATACTGCTCAGGAGCGCCCTGGGTGCGCCAGTTAGCACGAATGATACGGGAAGCTACACGCACGTATATACGCCGCTAGCAACCAGGAATCGGGCCACCGGGACGGCCATTGCCACCACCGACGGCACGCAGATAACCGTTACCGGGACCCCATATACCGCCAGCCAGCATGTCGGGAGATGGGTTCATGTCATCACCGGATCCGCGGCCGGTCAATGGGCGCCGATTACGGCAAATACCACATCGGTTCTTACGTGCGCCACTTCTCCGGCGGCCGCAGTCGCTGATACTTTCGAAATAGTCGATGGTCCCCGGCACTGTGTTCTGCCGCCATATACAATCGAGGTTAACAGGGACATGACTGGTGCGACCCCCGCGTTCCAATATAAGGGCATGGTTATTAATGCACTGTCTTTTACGGTTGGAGTGGGTGCTAAGATCATGTCCGCAACCTCTTCATGGCTCGGACAGAACTTTGCAAATATCGCGGCAACATCGCCCACGCTGCCAACCACAGAGCCGTTCATGTGGGACGATTGCGTTCTCGGGGTGGGCCTGGCAACTTCCGGAACCGCGAGCGGCGGGTCTGTCTCAACAATAGTGCAAACTGGCGCAGGATGGACCGTGAACGCTTACGCCGGATGTATAGTTTTAACCACCGGAGGCGTGGGCCCCAACCAGTGTAGGAAAATAGCTTCTAATACTGCCGATACGCTAACGATTTCACCAAATCTTTCAGTTGCTGCTGCCGCAACAACCACGTTCAAGGTTTTCTATGCCAGCAATCTGATTGAAACCATGACTTTCGGGTGGAATAACGGGCTTGTCGCTGTTCCGACACTGAATAACACAAACTATATTGCCCAGATCCTGAACGACGGGTACAGAACCGGAACCATTTCAAAGACAATAATTCCCGAGGATGTTATTGACCACACCACTTATTACTCGGGGTGGACAACGCGGGAATGGTGCCTGTACTTCCACGGGGCAAATATAACCGGCAACCATTACTACGATTTGATATTCTATTTCCCGAAGGTGCTTTTCACGGCCTATCCGGTAAATGTTGGGGGTGGAGGGAGAATTACTGTTGCCGCTGGCGCAAAAATAAAGTATGACGCCACGGCCGGGTATTTCTGCAAGGCCATCTTGCACAACAATACCAGCGCATACTGAGTATTTTTCCGGTAAGGGAGCGTTGCCAATAAGCCATCGGAGAAATCAGTGATCCTGAAAAGGATTATTGATTTCTCCGATTTATTTTAAGGAGAAAATATCATGGGAGCAAAAGAAGATTTTTTGGAAGCTACTCAAATTGAAAATCAAGATATTTATTACACGGTCAAGAAAACTGGATTATTGAAAGGTAATAAGAAAATCAAATTTGTCATCAAGCCAATTTTATCTAAGGATTTATTTTCCAAAGAAACTCGTGATGAAATTCTAAAAGAATTGGCAACGGGTCAAAATATAGATGAAGCTTCTAGGATTATTGCTCAGAAATATATCAAAGAATTCTTAAATCAAGATGAGGATTCTATTTGTAAATTTTTATTTGGAAAAGGAATTGTTAATCCCAAGATTGTTGAAAAAGAAGATAATCTCAAAGACAATGAACTTCCTTATTCATTATTGAATTGGGAAATTAAGATTTTTTTAATTAATAATTTGATTAAGATTTCCCCAATCTTTCAAAAGGTATAAATATGGCTAACACTCTTGATATCTTATTAAAAGCGAAGGGTGGCGACCAAGCAAAATCAGAGATGGGGAAGGTAAATAAATCCGCCTCTGAAACCACCCAAGTATTTAAAACCCTTGGAACTATGCTGACAGTTGGTATAGTTGCCAAGGGTTTTTCAGATTTAATAAAAGCTTATACTATTCAAGAAACAGCAATAACTAAATTAAATGCATCATTAAAAGCTCAAGGAGTATTTTCAGAGGGATTATCTAAAAGACTACAAGATCAGGCCTCAGCTTTACAGCAAGTTACTACTTTTGGAGATGAGGCTATTTTATCGGGACAAGCTTTTGCTATGTCTATGGGGGTGTCCGTAGATCTTGTGGAAAAAATGACACCGGGCGTGTTGAATTTTGCTTCTGCTATGGGATTGGATTTACAATCCGCATTTAAGATAGTGGGGCAAGCCGCGGCGGGTGAAGTAAGTATGCTAAAACGGTATGGAATAATTTTAACAGATTCACAAGTGAAAAATAAGGATTTTAATGCTGTTTTAAATGTAATGGAGAAAAATTTTAAAGGTACAGCAGAAGCTGTTGCAAAATCTGGAATTGGCCCCATGGAACAATTTAAGAATACCATTGGGGATGTAAAAGAAAGACTTGGAGCTGCTTTAATTCCTGCTTTAAATGATTTAATTAAAAGCGTAAAAGAATATCTTCCTATTTTTGAAAAAGTTGGATTGGGACTTGTGGCAATAGCTTCAACTACGATTGAGGGAATTGCAAATATAGCAGATATAATTTCTAAAGTTTCTAAGGGTAAATTTAAAGAAGCTTTTGCGGATTCAGTACGGCATGGTAAAAATATAGAAAATACATGGAAAAGAACTACTGAAAGAATGTTAGAAATAGAAAAAGAAGCATCCAAGAAAAGTATTGAAATTACAAAATTAACACAAGAAGAAGAAGATTTACTTACGGCAAAAAAAATTGATAGAGCAATTGCAAGCGAAACAAAACGATATGAAGATTATTTAGAAAAAGAAAAGGAACGGATTAAAAAAATAAAGGAAACCGAAAAAGAGGAATATGATACAAGAAGAGAACTCGGAGAACTCAACTTACAACAAATTTTAACTAATTTAGAAAAAGAAATAGAGGCCGAGGAAGAGGGATCTGAAAAAAGAAGAGCTCTCGAATTGGCGGTTACTGAATATAAACATGCACTGAGGCTCGAGGACGCTGCAAGAATAGCCGAGGTCCAGAATGCCATTACGTCAAACCTACAAACCAATCTATCCGATATGCTTTTGGGAGAAAAGACTTTTGGCGAAGGTGTGGAGGGAGTTTGGGATAATCTTAAACAGACAATTATTTCAACAATAGCAAAAACAGTCATAGAAGAAAAAGCGGCAGCGGCAATAAGAGTTGCGGCCGAGCAGGCCGTAATAGCCGCGAAAGCAATTTCAGCCTACGCCGGCATCCCGGTTGTGGGACTGGTGCTTGGCGTTGCAGCCGTGGCCGCAATGATCAGTGAGGTAAATAAACATACATTTCAAGGCGGTGGAACAGTTCCCGGCGCCGAGGGTGTACCGGTACAGGCAACAGTTCATGGCGGTGAGGAAATAATCACTCCCCAGCAAAAGCGTAGTGGAGCTGGAAAATCAATCAGTATTCAGGGCATATATATTCAATTCCCGAATGTAACGACCTTTTCTGATTGGATGAACGCGTCGCCGGCGCTGGTCAAGCAGGTGACGGAACGCAAGATCCTGCAAGCACTATCCACCCTTGAAGATGAAGGGAAAATTAAAGAAGGAACGGTTCTGATCTAATGGCAGACACAATCAGGATTA
>Ga0307378_10004742_pt1 | contig 19209 bp, 10 predicted proteins | sample UN1MG_FD_202238 | JGI IMG/M metagenome (GOLD analysis project Ga0307378, IMG submission 202238) | Soil microbial communities from Risofladan, Vaasa, Finland - UN-1 | ecosystem: Environmental > Terrestrial > Soil > Coastal area > Acid sulfate soil | place: Finland: Risofladan, Vaasa | collected... | reverse complement strand
AATACGCCTCTCATTATTCACCCCCTTGGTGATCGAGCGGACAATTACGCTGATTGCCCGTTGGATCTTTTATGGCTAGCTAAGTATCTTGATAGTTGTATAACATAGAAAAGCCCGTTTGCACAACAATTTGAATCGCCAATTTTTCCGCAATACGCAGCCGCCGGATCTGCGTTCATGACAACTCCGAACTCGTATCCGCCGGCAGATCCGTCGCCCGCCTGACCGGTTGTATCAGGGAGCAGCCCAATATGGCGTTGCTGGGATTCAAATTCTTGCCGCGGCTTGGCCGATTTGTTAGAGTCTGCAGGTAAAGTCCCGACATTCGTGCGCCTGAATTGGGCGCAGGGACTGGAAAATTTCGCACGGGGGCGTGAAAGTACTGCCGGGCGTTTCGTTCGATTGATCAGCTCGCGCGGCGGCAGTTCGTAGGTATTGATTTGTGTTTACTTCAATATCACCGGTTTTCCAGAAAGAACGAGAATATTTCCGGTGAAGCCAAATCGGAACTCAGACAGACTCACGGTATCTGAATGTCGCTGGAGTCTCCGAGATTTCGTTCCTGATCCTGAATCTGATAATAGCGCACCACCCGGTTTACGTCCTGGTTTGCCGGTTGCAGATAGGACCGCGACGCCGGGCTTACCGAGAGCAATTTGTTTGTTTCGGCAGTGCTGAGTTTGCTCAATACCCAGCCGTTGCTGACCACTGCCGAATAGTACTCGTATTCGGTTCGCATGTACTCCGAGCGCATCTCAGGCGCCCGCATGATTTGCTCAAGCGAGTGCTGGGATCGCAACTGCTCCAGCTGTCCCCACTTCGTGTTCATATACTGCTGCTGGATTGGAACCGCCCGCGCAATGAACTCACCCATGACCTTGTTTCCCTGGGTTATGTGTTGCTGGGCTGCGGCGCCAAGATCAAGGCCTTTTTCGCTCATGCGCCGGCTGAAGACCTCCTGCATCGGTTGTCCGATCTTGAGCAGGTACCACTCGTTTGCCAGGAGCCTGATTTCGGGATTGTCCGGATAGAGCTCCATGGCGATATCCTTGATGGCCTGGTGGAAGGTCTGGCGCGCGGAGGGCACGAAGGCGTTGTGCAGATCGCGTCCGCGCGTGAATGTCAGGTTGTAAGCCAGCAGGGCACGGAGGCTGTACTTGCCCTGGGCCTTGAGAAACTTGACGACGTCGACCTTGTTGGCGCGGTAATCCTGCCAGTAGTGCTCGATGAACCTCAACTGATCGTGAATAATGTCGGCCGCGTTATGCTCGCGCAATTCAATGTGGCCGAAAATCCTGTCGGTCTCGGCAGCCGAAAGGGCCACGAGTTTGCCGCTTTCGAGCTTCTGGAGGATGCCGGCCTTGCGGAAGAGGAACAGGGGGATGAACTTGACCGTTCCGGGCAGGATGTAGCGTTCCGGATTCTCAATATTACGCTGGAACTCGGTCATATACTGGTTGGCATCCCTGATCTTCTGCGCATCGGGCATGATGTCGCAGAATGCGAATGAATCGAGCATGTTTTGCAAGTGCTCGGAGTTGATCTCATAGTTGTCGCTGAAGTACCTGGCGAATGCGCCTTCGATTTCCGCCCTTTTCTGGTCGGAGATTTTTATGTCGGGCCGCAACAGGAAAGTGTAGTCGTTGTCGCTGTCGAGGTAGCGGTATTCGGAGTTTCCAGGCGGTGTGCCGCTCGGGGCGATATACATCACGAATTCTTTGTATTGATTTGCCACCTGTTCCCGTGCCTGATCGCAAAGCTGACAGCGGATTTGATCGAGCTGCAGCTCGATGCCTTCGTTTCTCCTGAAGAAGTTCCGATGCTGTTTGTACTGGCGCAGCTTCTTGATGGGTAGTTGTTTGAAGAGCTGTACGGCCGCTTCCGGATCGAACTTGTCACCCGATTTCTGGTTGTACTGCCGGAGCGCCCGCATGATGGTGGTTGAAGTAAGGGGATTGGTCTTCTGGAACAGGTACTCTTCAATCGACTTCACCCGGCCGCGGAGCACGGCGGCTTGGGCGGATCTGAGTTGATAGGCTTTCCGCAAGTCCTCGGAATAGTCGCGAAGTTGTTTCAACGCCTTGACCACATCGACATAATCCAGGAGCCGTTCTCCCAGGCTGGACCGCAGGAGGGCCTGAATGAGTGGGAGTCGTCCGGCGGTTCTTGAGGATTCCATGTCGCTGATTGTTTCAGTCAGGCTTTTGGCGATGCGCCCATAGGCCCGTTCCAGGATCGGGTAGGAGGCTTTCTGGACCCTCTGTGCGCCGATTTCGGTGAGTGCGATGGCGAGTTTGTCCAGGTATGGCCTGTAATAATTGCCGTCCACTCCGACGGCATCCAGGCTTTTCACGCCTGCGCCGGCGATCGACTGCGCGACCACGGCCTTTGTGGCGTTCAACCAGATGCGGAATAGGCCGGAGACGCTGGTAAAGCCGTCGAAAGGGCAGGCCTGAATCCAGACATAGTTCAGGAATCCTTTGGTGCTGAAGGCGAAGTTTTCGGCGAAACCGGCACTGCCCGTAATCCGCCCGAGCAGCAAGGCATAGAAAGTGGTGTTCCCGACGCTCTGGAAGACGTCGATGCCCGTATCCCTGATCTGCATGCCGGTCAGCTCGCTCTCGACCCGCTTAAGTTCCTGTGGATCCATCTCGGATTGATCAGTTTTCGAAGCCTCCCTCAGCTTGGCCATGCCGCCCTGGTAATCCCGGCAGACGATGCGGTCGATCCCTTCGAGTTTGAGCGCTCGCGCCAACTTCGGCTGCAGACGCAGCTCAAAGACGAATCCCTTCAGCTCCTGCAGATGTTTGAGGTTGGCAGCCTCTTCATCGGAATCACTCAATTCCTTTTGCACGGCGAGGTCCATCTGCTCGTAGTCATAGAGCAGTGCCTGGCGGCGGAGCAGGAACTGGATGTAATCGGGGTACCTGTAGGCCAATTCCTGGTGGTTGAGCCAGATCTGTGTGGGAACATCCTTAAGCTCTCCACCTTTCTTGACTTTCCGGGTCTCGAAGTCCTCAAAGGCGAAATCACGGTCGCGCCAGAAGGTGAAATATTCCTTCATGCGGGTGACCATGCCTTCTCGGATACCGAGGTACTCTCCCTTCTGGTCCCATTCACCCCGCAGGCTGCGGGACATCGACTCCACGAATTTCATCGGCTCGAGAAAGATCTTGAAAGTGAACTCGCCCGATTCGGTCAGGCCGATCTGCTTGTTCAGCGATGTCTGCATGTCGGCCAGGCTCAATTCGCCGTGCCTGCTCGCCGCCGTGTATTCGGTGGTAAGCTTGTCTACCAGGTTGGTGTCAAAAGCCCCGGCGACCCGGTAGAGCCCGCCGTCGGTCTCCTCGTGGAAATTTCTGTCGGTGAGAAGAGTGTTGATCTCCTTTTCTAGGTCCGCCGAGAAACCGCCTTCCTCCCGAAGATAGTGGCGCAATTCGAGAAACTGTTCGTCGTTGAAGGCGCGGATCTTGTCGAGAGTGGCGATCTTGTCAGCGATGATCTTGCGGAGTTTCACGATTTCCTTGTCCGTCTTCTCGGCGAGTGTCTCAAGCCCGATCCATTCGCGAATGCTGTCGGGGACGTAGGTGACCTTGAGCAGATCGATCACTCCCGCCCAGATGCCGCCGGTTGCGGTGATGAAGTACTTGCCGTTCTTGAAGAAGAATTCCTCGACGGACTGTTTGGTCGTGGTGGGCTTGATGTTCTCGTGGGCGTCACGTGTCGCGCGCAGGCCGTAGAAGTAACTGCGCTGGGCGAAAAACGTGGCCTCCTGCATGATTTGCTGCTTGATAATAGCCCGCTCACCCTGGTCCAGATGAATCGCGGCCATCCTGCGGCTCAGTGTCCGTAGGAACCCCCCGGGATCATCGTCAAGGCCGTAGCGGCGCAGCTCGACCTCGATTTCCCTGGCCTTCATTCCGTGATGTTTGATCAGGAAAGCGTTGTAGGCATTCCAAAGGGTAAGAGTGTTCAATGTCTGCTTCTGCAGGTTTTTGAATATTCTTTCTTCGTTCGAATATTGCTTGTAGCTGGAAAGATAAGTGCCGTAATTGTATTTCCCGAGGGCGTCGTAGGCGGAGGTGGTTTCCCTCTGCAGCTGGATGATCCGGTCGCGGAAGGCCTGCATCTGCCGGTCCATTTCCTCCCACGAGAAGTCGTCGATAACTGCGGAAGCGTTTTCGAAGAAATCATTCTCGGCGTAGGAAATGTCAGTGCGCAGGTCGCCGATTTTATCCAGCGTCCGGTCTTCCTTTTTCGCCTTCCAGTCTTTCAGCGCATTCTCGAGATCGCGTTCGAGGGCATCGTGGCGGTACTTTATCGAGGCAAGCTCGGAACTCTTCTCTGACCGGGACGCCACCACCAGCTCAAATCCGCCCTTCTCCTCTTTTTCACCTTCTCCCAGCCAGGCGAATTTAGTCGTGTATCCGGCCTGCACCCCTGTGAATTCAATTATCGGATCGTTGGTCTCGAACTCGCGAATGAGGTTGCAGATCTTGAACTGCTCGCCGGCAAAGAACAATTCAAGTTTTGCCGAATAGATCCCCCATCCGGTGATGACGTGGGCGTTTTCAGGCTTGTCTCCACAGCTGGTCAAGACAAACGCAACTGAGCTTCCGTCGGGTGAGAAGGTCAAGTCGTATCGGTGATCTTTTCTTGCACTACAGAAATTCTTGTGGTTTATGCGGACGCATTTTCCGTCGGACATTCTCAGCACGATGATGTCGTTTGACCATTTGTTCTCTTCCACAAATCGAATTGTGTAAAAGGCCAGATATTTTCCGTCGGGCGACCATTTTAACGGGCCGGTAATCTGGCCGATATTCAAGTAGACATCCTTGCCCTCTGACATGAAGGTCAAGGGAAGATCGCGCATGTTATCGAAATAACTACCGCTGCCGTATTTGAGAATCGTGAAGGCTTTCTCGCCCTCCTCCCACGACAGGGGTTGCTGGCTGTACCACTCCTTTATCGTGCCGATCTCAGAGTCCTCAAAATAGAGTTTCGCCTCGCTGAAGTCTTTATTCACAACCAACAGCTTCTGATCGGTGTGGCCGCGAACCGCCACCCACCGGCTGTCCGGAGACCAGGCGGAATAATCACCAGGATTTTCGAGCACAACATCATCAGCCCTTTTATTCCGATCGGTTATGCGAAACGGTATCTGTAATACATTGCCGCTTTTTCTTCCCGCTCCGCTTCTGGAACCGGGGGGCTGGTAGGAGATATCCATGTTGGAATTTGCTTTGATCTGCAGAAAGGACAAGCCGGAGATGGTGATGAGCGACAGCCGCAGTTGCTTGTCGGGGGAGATCAGATGATCCGTCAAATTGTTTTCCAAATCCGCCAATTGGGGATGTTGCAGCTGGAAAGCTAATACCTCTTCCATCTCCTTTTTGTAAGCTTCCTGATCGTTGCTGCGACCGTACCCCGCGGCCCGCTCGGTGATCAGTTTCCTCTCGCTGCCGTCGGGTGCAACTTCATAATAAAAGCGGTGGTATTTGACCGGGTATCCCGCGTGAAACTGGGAGACAAGATAGATCCTGTCATTCTCGGGAGACCAGATGAAGGCATCGATCATGGGCGGGTTGGTGTATTTATCGTCGGTGTTTCGGAATTTGATGATCTTATCGTCTTCAACAAGTCCGGTCAGGTTAATCCGTTCCGAGCCTTCCAGGAGGTTGGTGAACAGATCCCACGGATCTCCCTGGGTGTCGAACGAGGGATAGACAAAGGTTGCCGCGGCCTCGGTCTTCTCATTTTCCGCAGCGCCGACCGTCGGCTTGTCCACCTTCATGGGCAGCAGGTATTCGCGGCTTCTCTGGAATTTCGGCGGCGGCGGGATCGGCGCTATCTCCATTTCCCCCGACAGGTAAGCGATCGGGTCCTCGTCTTGTATCTCGGCGCTCTGAAGCTCTTGCCGGTTACCCTCTGAACAGCTTTGTCCTTCGCTTGACGATGACTTGGGGGAATTATCGCCGGGCTCGTTGACAATGTGTGCAGCCACGACTACCGAAGTTACTATGACTGCAGTGACACTAAACAGGGCTCCAGCCATGATCGCGATAATTTTAATGAGGGCGCCTTTTGAGAATAAGCTCGCTATATTCCCGAACATGGCATGCCTCCCGTAAAGTCGGGGCCCGAGAAACGGCCACGGATCAATGGATGATTCTGTATGCAGCCACTATAACCCGATATTCTCTGGAAGACAGCCGAGTTTTAGGCAAATTCTGTTTGACTGGTGGTTAATCACCACTTGCCTGAGAGGTTCTGGCCGGTTTTTAACTACAACGATAAGTGCTGCCTAACATGTAAGTTGATTCACTGATCCGACCTGCCCGACAAATGCAAGGCCGGCCGGCGTCGAGGAACTAACCGGGAGGGGCTCAGGAGGCGGGAGAGGGGAGGACTCCAACCTCCCCTGCGCACAGAGCCCTGGTGAGTCATTTCGTTGCGGTCAACTCACTCCATGCCGCAGCGATGTTTCCGGCGTGGAACAGATCATAGAGCATGTGTTCCGAGTGCGTTTCCACCTTGATCTCCTGCATCGCTTTCTCAAGCGTATAGCCTTGCTCTATGTAGGATTTCACCGATCCCTTCAGCGAGCACAGGTAGACCAGCATATCGGAAATCGTCTCGCCCTTGTGCACCGGCCCGTGGCCGGGAACGACATACTCGTAATCCGCGAGCATGCCTTTGAACTTCTCGAGCGTGTTGATCAGGTTGAGTACGCTGCCGCCGTTTCTCAGGTGAATCACCGGCGCCATCCCGTGGTCCAGGATCAGGTCTCCGGCGATGAACACCTTCTCTCGCGGCAGGAGCACCACCAGATCGGTATCGGTGTGCCCCGGCCCCGGGTGGTGGATGCGGGCGATCGTGTTGCCCAACCTAATTTCTGCGGTCGAGCCGATTAGGATCGTCGGGGGAGTGAATTCGTAGCCATCGAATCCCTCCAGAAACGACGGGCCGAAATACGAGATATATTTCTTCAGCCTTTCCGCCGCGGGGGAATCAGGTTCCACGGATTCAAGAGCCTTTTGCAATTGATTACTCAATCCCAAGATGGACGCCTTGGCCGCGGGGTTGCTGAAGATCTGTTTTCCGTAATACTTCGTGCTGTTCTCGTGTGCGATGATTTCGGCATCCCTGAACACCTGGGTTCCGGCCATGTGGTCGTCATCGAAGTGGGTGATGATCAGATACTTGATCGGCTCGCCGGTGAATTCCTCGATGATTTCGCGCCCCCTGGCGGTGGACTGGTGAGTCCCCATCGTGTCGATCACAATCACTCCCTCGCCTGTCGCGATGGCCGTCATGTGCTCGTCGAAATAATTCCCGGTGAGGACGATGATGTTGTCACCGACCTTGGCGGTCGTCAGCTCGGCCTGATGGGCCGGCGCAAACAGACCCAGCGAGCAAAACAGGCAGATTAAGATGGTCCCTGGCATTTATGGTCCCTCCCTCTTCCTGGATACGAATGACACCTATCGCGTAAGAGGTTGCTTGACTGGTGCCACACTGAATTCGCCGGGCGCCAGCAGGGTTGCTAATGATAACCGCTTCGAGCCGGCTGGGATCCTCCGCTGACGTTTAGGTATACGTAATGCAACATATCCCGGTTCGCCGGGATATGAGCCGGGGAGCACCATCAGGAGGAATCGCGTTACGAACAAAAAGGGCGGCGTCTCCGTTGGGAGATGCCGCCCGGATAACACGAAATCGTCCAGGATATCCGCGACTAAGATGCAGCGGTTTTTACGCTGTCCAAATGTAACGATGGTTGCAGATCGGATCCCCCTGCATGAGCGTCTTGTCGCGCACGAGTTTGATCTTGGGATTGAATCCCTCGGCCCAGGCGTAATCTCCGTGGCATACCAGCGCGGTCCCCAGATCTCCCGCGTCAGCAGCGAGAAAAGTACTCGCCCATAAGCATTCACTTATCTTCAGCTCAAAAGCCTTTTCTGAGTCTTCCACAATCTCCATAACGAGACTGTTCTTGAATCTTTCGATGTTTCGAAATTGCTCGGTGTATTCCCGGAGGCTTTGGTTGGTCGACTTGCTTGCATCGGTTCGTCCACGTGCTAGCTGGCGTTGAGTCGTGTATTTCTTCAAATATTCCAGGGTTTTGTCTCTCCCCGTCTCCACCATCATCCATTTGCCAAGAGCTATCAAGCCCTGGAATCTGGTTGTTATAAACTCCCGATAGGTAAGCTTGCGCGGAGTCTCGGCATCAAAAGGATGAATATCCTCCTGCAATGCCGTCTCGGCAGTGGAGAGCTTGCTATTGCTCCGAGCGAAGGCGCTCGGACATGCCAGGCAGGCGATCGCGCAAGCCGGCATAACAGTACCAAGGAATCTTCTACGACTCGTTTCGGAATTCTTTGGTTGCCTCATGGTATCCTCCCAAGGGACAGTTCCCTGCATGAAACTGTCTTGATTAATTTGGATAAGGCATCTACCCGCATCATCTTTAAATCGATTTTGATTGTATAAGACACACCAAATAAGATGCTGCAGAGGAGAGGGATCATCAATAGCGAAAGATGACCATTTCTGCGGTTGCCTTCCGCCTTGTCTCTTAGCTAGTACTTGCTATATGCCGTGACTAAATCTATTCATATGCGGACTATCGATTAACCGAATGTGTGGTCTTCATGCGGTTAGCGGTGAATGATAAATTCCAAATCCCTTGAGTGCCTCAATGTGAAATCACCGTATGAGTATTTTCTTCCCCTTATCGTAATCGACATTACAAAATGCGATTATATTCGCACGCTGTCAGCTGGTACAAGGGTGATTCGGAGCATCTTGGGGGGCTTCTTCATCGGATATCCGAATCATTGGCGCCGGGGCGGATGGCTAGGGCAAGCCTTGGCGTCTCAAACCTATGCGCTAAATCTTTTATTATCAAAGGGAAAGGGGAAATGATGTTTAGCTTACCGACTATTACCTTATAGCACCTGGTGATCGGGGTGGAGGAAGTGTGAGCGGATAGTAATCAGAAAGCAACGAGCAGCATCTTTGCACATTTCCTGCACAGATTCCTAGGAGGAGCCACTTTTTCATCCTACTTATGATGAAAAATCATAAAGATTCAAAATTCGCAGTCTTGTAAACCTCATGTTAGCTCAGCGAGTGTTTCGTCGAAAAGACTGAGCGCTGCGAGCAAATAATCAGTTTTCGTACCGTAACCAATCCTGATGTAACCGTCCATAAGAAAACAATCGCCCGGGACTATGAATACTGATTTATCTTCCCGGAGTTTTGTTATCAACTCTGTGGAATTTATATCCATGTTGTAACGCAGGAAGGCGATCCCTCCGGCCCTGGGCGGTATCATTTCGAAAAGGCCATTGTGACTATTCATCCACCCGGTTAAAACAGCTAGGTTTTCGTTCAGAAAATCTCTATTGCGTTTGAAAATTTTTGCGCGCAAGTCCTTTTGCATCACTAATGTTGCTATCTTGTTACTCAGCATTCCGGCGTTCAAGGATGTGTAATCGTGGTACGACCAGGCTTTCTCAATAAAATCCTCGGGGCCAATCAGCCAGCCTATCCTCAAGCCGGGCAAGGCGTACGCCTTGGATAAGCCCTCGCTGATAACCGCTTTATTGTAGTTTCCCCAAAAACTTCTGGATTCAACACCATCGAGCTCGGCACCACGATAAACTTCATCAGCGTGTATATAGAGGTTGTTTTCGTTAGCCAATTGAATTATTGCCTGCATTTCTTCATCGCTCAGAACGGCACCGGTGGGATTGTTAGGATTACAGATGGTAATCATTTTCGTTCTTGGAGTTATTTGACTTTTTAACTCCTCCAGGTCTGGTCCCCACCTAAGATCTTCCCTAAGACGAAAAGGTTTGACCTCGACACCGAAGGATCGCGTTAAGCCCCAGATCTGCATAAAATTGGGAAGCATCATGACCAATTCGTCACCGGGCTCCAGATGGCTCCACATAGCGATGAAATTCGCTTCCGCAGAACCGTTAGTAACAAGAATATTATCGATGCCGGTGTTTGGATAAAGACTGCTGATTGCTTCTCTCAGTTCCGGTAAACCTCTTGTATGTCCGTATTCTAACCGGGTCGAAATCAACTTTTGAATTTCCTCTTTCGGCAGCAGCTCTTCCAGGGTAAACGGATGTATGCCGCTTTCCGTCAGGTTGTAGTCCACTTGGTATTCCCAAATCGACTGCATTCTTTCCATGACAAATTGTTCGATCCTCATGATTTCCTCCAAACTTATCCATTAAATCTAAAAGCCTAAGATAACGAATTATGGATCTGAATAAAAGAGTTGAATATGCCTTGGTGTAAGTCGTTGACAAATAATATGGTTAGGGGTGTTATAACCTAGACAAGGTGGAGAGGGGAAATTTCCTCCTCCGCTTAACGCTCTTGAGCTTCGGCGGACCCACCATAGGCTGGCAAGTTCACTCACTCCCTCACTCCGCGTGTTCTTATCCCGCATTTCAATTACCAGCGATAAATTGCGATAGTGTCAGGGCGCGGCTGCAATGAGCGATGCAGGCGTGGTGTAGTCCACACCGTGGAGAACAGAGCAGTTAAAAAGAGGTTAGAAACTCTGGGAAGCAGGACACTTTTCGTCGAATCCGGCAGCCCATGGGAGAGCCGATGCGGTGAGTCAATCAACGGTCGAATGGGGGAGAGCTAATGCAGCGAAAGCGCTGATAGAGAGACGGCTGATTCAAAACAGCGCTGTTCTGCCGCAATCATCGCCATGCAACCGGATCCCGGCGGAGTTCACTAACAATGATATCAAAAAACCGAGAGCTCTTACTCGAGACTATCCAGTTTTTGGGTGAGCGTTGCGATCACCGGGAATTCTCTTGGTGCCCGGACCTGATCTGGGGGGACTTGCATCGAGATTAAACACTGGCTCAAGAACTGGTATCATTCCGGGGGGCAAACCGACGGCTGCGTTGTCTTACAACGGATTTTTCCAAAGAAACTGACGAAGTCGAAAGGTTGAGGTGGATCTTATGAGGTGGTGGTTCAGGCAGCAGCTCTATCTCCAGATCATCATTTGCATCATCATCGGGATAAGCCTCGGCTTGTTGTTGGGAGACGGTGCAAAGGCACTCGCACCCATCGGCGATGCCTTCATTCGCCTGCTCAAGATGTTAATCGTGCCGCTGACCTTTTTCACCTTGGTCGGTGGGATGACGAAGATGGGAGACATGCGCCGCCTTCGTACGGTAGGAGGAATGACCCTCTTTTACTATGTTCTCACATCCCTCCTGGCCGCTACGGTCGGGATGATCGTGGCCTTGATTATCCAGCCGGGCGTAGGAATAAAGGGACTTCTGAAGGAAGGCGTTGCCGGCGAAATCAAAGATTTCAATTTCATCGAGAATCTCGTCGACTGGATTCCCACCAATCCCATTCAGGCGATGGCGACGACCAACATGCTTCAGGTCATCGTGTTTTCTCTCATTTTCGGCTTCGGTTTGCTGGCGCTCGGCGCCAAGACGGAAAAGCTCGCAACTCTTGTCAATGAGGGCGCCGATCTCATGATTTGCATCACGGATTTTGTCATGAAGCTGGCTCCCTACGGCATCCTGGCGCTCACGGCGAACCTGGTGGGGACTCTGGGCACGAGCATGCTGATGGAGGTCAGCCGATTCATCATTGCCGACACGCTGTCGATCGGAATAGTGCTTGTATGTGTTTACCCCTTGCTGATCAGATTGTTGGGCGGACTCAATCCGATCCGATTCTACCGAAATGTCGCACCGGCCATGCTCGTAGCCGCGAGCACGACATCGAGCCTCGCCACGCTGCCCGTTTCCATGAGAGTCGCCGCCAAGAACCTGGGTGTGCCCGAGAAGATCTATGGCTTCACACTCCCCTTGGGGGCGACGGTCAATATGGACGGCATGGCGGTCTCGATAGGTGTGATCGCGGTTTTCGCTTCGAATATCTACGGGCTGACCATCACGCCTCTTCTCATGTTCCAGTTCGTGTTCCTTGGCCTGGTGCTGTCCATCGGCACCGCGGGGGTCAAGAGCGCGGGTGTGATCATTTCTACAATCCTGCTCCAGACGCTGAATTTGCCCTTGACCCTAATACCCGTGCTGGCGGCTTTGTGGCCGGTTATCGATATCGGCCATACGACCTGTAACATCACGGGGGACCTGAATGTGACCTGCATCATTGCTTCACGACTCAAGGAGATGGACAAGGAGATATTCAGCGGTCGATAACAAATCCGGCGGATGCTGATGCCCCCGGGTGTGCCTGCGTAGCCGGAAGTGAAACAGAGAAATTTTGAGCGTTGTTTTGGCTCATTTATCAAAGAGATTTTCGGCGGAGTCGATCTCGTGAGGCCGGCTGAATCAAAGAGGGGAGGTATGATAATGAAAAGAACGATGTGCATTTGCGGTTTGATAGCACTCTTCGCTACGATTTGTTTTTCACAAGAGAAGGATTTACCGGAAGTCAAAGCTGCGACCTTGTCCGATTCCCTGAAGATTCTCCAACCCCTGGTTGACAAGCAGTGGGTCGGCAAGCTGGCGAACCCGCAAGATGGCCGCCTGCTCGAGGTTCGACGGCATTTTCAGGTTATCTGGGGCGGTTCCATCGTCAAATACTCGTCTTCAATGCAGGAAATCGGCAGCTTTTCCGAGGGATACTTCTACTGGGATCGCGAAGTACGGCAGGTCGCCGTGTTCATCGTCAACAGCAGGGGTGTCATCCAGGAGGGCGGGGTATCGCTCGAGAACGGCGTGTTGACCCTTCAAGGCACGATAGCCTTCCCTGACATCAGGTTCGACTACAAAAACACGTTCGAATTCACCCCCGACGGCAGGATGATCGATCGCTGGTTTCACAACGCCCCCGGCACCTGGCAACCGGGCCACGTGATCGAATTCACCCCCGTCGAATGATCTGATGCGAGCATTGCAGGATGGTTATTACGCAGACTTGTTGCTTACTTGTAAAGCGGGATAAGGAAGTTCAAGGCGGCAAACTGTATCCCGCGAGCCGATGAATTCGCCGCAAGCGAATGATTTAGGTGGAGGCTGGCAGGATGTATCTACGCGGACTTGTTGCTTACTTGTAGAGAAAATAAGATGACGATCAGCGTTCTCTAAAGAGATTGGAAAGCTGCACTCGGTTTTTTACTTCTGTTTTCTGGTAAATGTTATAAATGTGATCTTTCACTGTGCGGACCGAGATGAAGAGCTTGTCGCCGATTTCCTTATTGGATAGTCCCACCACCACCAGTTCGATAACCTGCTTTTCGCGCTCGGAGATGGAGTAGAGATTGAGTGCATCGTTATTTAGCGCTAGCTGGCCGCTGAGAATGGGTTCCGGGGCTGAAAAGATCATGGCAAATTTCTGAATGAAGCTGAATATGAGCAGGTAAGTCAGGAACTCAACGAGGTATTGAAGGATCAGGAAATGATAATAGGGAAGTGAAGCGTAGGAATGCGCAATGTGCAGAATGAAGTCGAGAGAGGGGCGAAGTCCTACGAAGATGGACAAACCCTTCAGCGCGATCCTGCGCAAGCGAGGTCCGGAAAAGCCTGCCTGAAAGACTATTGCGGCGATCGAAAGGTAGAATCCAAATAAAACGACCTGTAAACCGAAGAGAAGCAGCCTCGGCGCGGGGGCAAAACCGATTGCCCTGCCGAGGGCATTGTAGGAAACCACCAAAATCAATGCCGTCACGCATGCAAGGAATAACGGCCAGACTGTGCGCATCGGTTTGCTGATCAGCAGGCGGATCGAAGCTATGAGAAGCATCACTGCCGCCAGGGTCAAAGCGGACTCCGTGATCGTGGATATGGTCTGCATCCAGCGGGAAATCAACGAAGTGTTGAAATCGAGATAGCTGATCACCAGGCGGGTGGTGTTGCCAGCCCAGGCAAGAACTACGTAGAGTACGAGGTATTTTAGATAACGATCTTGGTAGACGTGGTAAACCGCAAATGATCGGATGATGGCGGCGATGCCCATCATTGTGCCGAGGACGATGAATAGTATGGCCAGGTGTTCCATATGTTATTTAGTGTGCTTGTGGCCCAGTCGACGAATTAGTCCGCCTCGAACGGCTCACTAGGTTGCAGGTGGGGTACCTTTCACCATCTGCCTCGCTGATTAGCCTGACAAGCCGGAAAGCGGACTCCACAGCGCCAAGTATAGGGTTTCCAAGCAATTGCAGCAACTCAAGACCGTCCGGATATTCACACCTACTTTGGTCGGGAATTGGCGAATCCGTCCCTATTTCGGATTTACGCTTCACCCGATGTCCTTATGATTTCATTGTATTGATGACGGAGAAAACCGATGGGCACGATAAAGACGTACATGATCCCGGCCTTGGCATTGGCAATGCTTGTCCTGTGCTTGCCGGGAATGAATGCTCAGGAGAATGGGCAACAGTCAAGCAGTGATCTTCAGAAGCGGGCAACGGCACTGCTCCAGCAGGGGGACATGGCTGGCGCAAAGGGACTTCTGAAGAAGGCACTTGCCATCGATCCCGACGACAGGATGAGCAAGTATCTGCTGGCTTCAATATACGTGTTCGAGAACTATGACAAACGAACATACCAGGTCGAAATGCGGGACGGCATTAAGCTGCATACCCAGGTGTACACCCCAAAAGACACGTCCGTCCCATATCCGATCATCTATTGCCGATCCCCTTACAGTTCATTTGCGTATGACGAGGGATTCCAAAGCTATTTCGGTTTTCTCGGCCCGGGACCAAAGTTCATTGAGGAGAAGTTCATTTTTGTTGTGCAGGATGTTCGTGGACGGTTCATGAGCGAAGGTGAATTCGAGGTGATGCGCCCAAACACGGCCGACTGGCAGGATTCAACACAAGCGGACGAAAGCACTGATGCCTACGACACCATCGAGTGGCTGATCAAGAATATACAAAATCACAACGGTCGAGTCGGCATTTGGGGCGGATCGTATCTGGCCTACTATGGTGCATTGGCACTGGTCAACGCCCACCCCGCTCTGAAGGCCGTTTCACTTGAATCGCCGGTGGCCGAAGTTTTTCTCGGCGACGATTATCATCATAACGGCGCACTTCATTTGGCATATACATTCACCTGGCTCAACAACATCGGATTTGACAGGTCGGAGGGCCCTTCCGCGTCTCGTCAACCTCGTGTCTACGGCGAAAGAATAGACGACTTGTACTCGTTCTTCCTGGAGGCCGGGCCATTGAAAAACATCAATGCCAGGTACTTCAAGAATCGGGTGCCCTTCTGGAACGATATTCTCGAACATGGTAAGTACGACGAGTTCTGGAAAAGCCGCACGCTGGGGCAATATTTGCGAGGAATAGAGGGGCCTGCCGTCCTCGTGGCAGGCTCGTGGTTCGACGATCAGGATCTGTATGGAACCCTCCACACATATCATGCCCTCGAGCGACAGAATCCCGGACTGACCTGCACGCTGATCATGGGCTGCTGGGATCACGCACCGTGGTGGGATCAGAAGACCGGACCTTGGGGTGATGTCGAGCTTCCAGCAGGCGAAGTCGGTGACATGTTCCGCGACGAGCTCCTGGTTTCGTTTTTCAATCACCATCTCAAGAATCGCGGAGAATTCAAGGTCCCGGAGGTCCTGGCTTTCGAAAGCGGCACAGATGTAATACGAGAGTATGGTTCGTGGCCACCGGCGGACACGATAGAAGTGAAATTTTACTTCGGAGGTAATGATAAGTTGCTCGATCACACTCCCGGTCCGGGGACTAGTGAATTTGACGAGTTCATCAGCGATCCCAATGATCCTGTGCCTTTCTATAGTCAACCTCTTCGCAGCTGGGAAGCGGATTTCATGCACTCTGATCAGAGATTCGCAGCCGAGCGCCACGATGTTGTCCATTTTCAGAGTGAGGTTCTCGCTGACAATCTAACCATCGCAGGACCGGTGAAAGTGGATCTCTATGTCTCCACGACAGGAAGCGACGCGGATTGGATTGTAAAAGTGATAGACTTCTTTCCCGAGGGGGATGGTCAAATGGCGGGCTATCAGATGCTGGTGCGCGGCGACGTCATGAGATCCAGGTTCAGAGACAGCTTCGAAAAACCCGCACCCTTGGTACCCGGTGAAATCACCCAAATAAAATTTGAACTTCCGGACATCAATCACACATTCCTTGCCGGACACAAAATCATGATTCAGGTCCAGAGCAGTTGGTTCCCTTTGTTCGACCGTAATCCGCAGCAGTTCGTCGACATCTATTCAGCCTCCGCCGAGGACTTCAAGGTCGCCACGCACAGGGTGTACCACACGGCAGAAAGACCATCGGGAATTTCCGCGCGAGTAGTCCCCAGGAGGTGAGCTGATGTCGGGTTTGATATGACGGAAGTATTTGGGTATAGGCCGCCTTTATCCTTCGGGCTGCGCCGCGACGAGTAGCTGGGAGTGGATCGGAGGTTTGGTGGCCCGGCCTCGTCTTCCGGCAGGCTCAAGACTTCGCCATGGCGAGCGGGATTTCCCTCTGCGACGGATCTGCCATAGGCAGGCAAACTCGCTCATCCGCCAACGTCCGATTCTTATACCACCTGAATAACGCACCGTACTTATCCCGCGAGTAAAACAAGACGCAGGCTTGTCTCGCAGGAGTTTTGCAGGATCCCAGCGACGCGGACTTGTTGCTTACTTGTAAAGTAAGTGGCGGAGAGGGCGGGATTCGAACCCGCGGTAGGTCTCCCTACACACGCTTTCCAAGCGTGCACCTTAAGCCTCTCGGTCACCTCTCCGCCGAGACGGGTGCAAGATTCTAAATTGAAACTCCGCTCGATTCAAGCGCGTAAGATCAGGAAGCTGACATCGCCGGGTGCTCTTGTCCCAGCTTGAATGCTCGGCTAAGATTCCGACAAAGGGAGCGGTGCGGTGGACCTGATAATCGGGCTGGTGGACAACCTGGTCGCCTATTTCGTCTTCATGGCGATTGCGACGTCCTTCGTCCCACTGCCCGACTTCCCGGTCATCCTCCATCTCGCCGGCCTCGGCACATACCCCGCCTGGCTGATTGCCCTCATCGGCGGCCTCGGCACTTGCGCCGCCGGGCTGATCGACTACATCATTGTCGCCGAGATCCGCAAGCTCAAGCGCGTGGAGGAGTTTCTGCAACACCGCCACTACCGGACGATGGAGCGCTTCTTCAACAAGATCGCTTTCCTCAGCCTCGTGCTCAGCGGATTCCTCGTCTTCATCCCCTTCGACCCCTTCAAGCTGCTGGCCGCCACCACGCGCTACGACAAATACAAGTATGTGCTGGCCATCTTCATCGGCCGCGCCCCGCGCTACTACCTCGTGGCGTTGCTCGGCGAGCAGGTGAGTTTCCCGCCGGTGCTGCTGATCGGCACGTTCGTCGTCCTTGCGGCCATCCCCGCGATTCAGTACATTTGCAAGAAACTGAGAAGGGCGGCACAGAAGCCGGGCGCTCGTAGGGTTGAATTGGAATCAGATATTTAGCAAATATCGATACTGACAATTTGGACTGATATCGGTAAGTCATTGCAAACGCTATGTATAGTTGACACTGAGAGAAAGAGCCATTTATACTGTGTATTATGGCGGGAAAGCTATGCAGTTATATTGTTCCCGGATGATTGCCCGGGTGCTGACTCGGTGAGCGTTGGATTAAAATGCGGGTAGAATTGACAGCAACAATTTCGATATTCATCTGTTTTTGCTGTGCGGTGACTCTCTTCTCTGACGACACGCCTCCCGCGCAGTTGCCCTCGTCCCTGCTCGATCTCGGCACCGGCAGCAATTCTTTCGCCCTGGTGGTTGATAAATCTAAGTCACGATTGGAGATATACCGCAAGCTCGAGAACGACAGCATTATCCGCGTCGCCACCTATCGCGCCTCAACCGGCCTCAACGGTGGAGACAAGCAACGGGAAGGCGACGAGCGCACACCCGAGGGGATTTATTACTTCGTGCGGATTCGCGAGGAAGACGAGCTGCTTTCCAAGTACGGGCTGCGGGCGTTCGACATGAATTACCCCAACTACTTCGACCAGCTGGAGGGCAAGGACGGCCACGGGATCTGGCTGCACGCGACCGACGAACCCGAGCGCCTCAACGAGCCGCGAACAACGCTCGGCTGCGTCGTTGTGAGCAACGAGGACATTCGGGAGATATCGAAATTTATCACGCTCTACCGCACGCCGATCATCATCTCCGAACACTCCTCCTACAGTAACCTGGAACACTTGAAAGCCGAGCGCAGCCGCGTCAACGACTTTGTCAGCCGCTGGCTCGATGCCTGGTCAACGCAGAACTACTCCGATTACGAGTCCTGCTACAGCGAGGAGTTCCGCGGCGGCGGTAATAGAAGGGACGCCTGGTTTTCCCGCAAGAGGAACGTTTTCAACGCCACCAGCTGGGCAAAGATAGAAATCGCGGACATGAAAATGCTGCGAGGCGAGAAAAAGTACGTCGTGACGTTCTTCCAGCGTTACCGCTCCAACATGATGGACGACACCGGGATCAAGTGGGTATACCTGCAGGAAAACTACGGCGGATTCAAGATCGTGGGCGAGGAGTGGTTCTCGGTCGGCAATGCGCTCTCCGCCCAGAGGTGGGGTGTGAAAAGGCCGCTCCTGACGAGCGTCGTCGATGATCTGGGCGACGTGGTGCTGGAGCGCGGCGGCCGCGTGGCGTTGAGCAGACCGCAACTCATGCTTCCCAGCGCGGAGATTAAAGCAGCCGAAGGCAGCGGAGGGGGGGAAGAGATTCAGGTCACGGGACCGTTGGTCCAGGCCGAAGAGTTCGAGATCGTATCGGAGCGGGATGGCCGGCTGGAGTTCAGCATGAAGCTCAGCAACACCTCCAGCGACGGCAAGCGCCTGCGCGGTTGGATGTTCGTCATCGCGCGCTGGGAGGGCGATTACGGTTATACCTCGTTCCCCGAAGGCACTCTTGCCGACGGAAGGCCGCACGCAGCTTCCGCCGGCGATTCCTTCGGCATCAGGTGGTTCAAGATCGTGCGGGGCACGATTGAAAAGCCTGCTCCGGGCGCCCGCCTGGCGGAAATCCGCTGTATTGCGTATTCACGCGACGGCAGACTACTGCTGGACGCCCCGCTTTCGGTGCAGTAGCCCCGAGGAGGTGTGATGAGATCACTTAAGGTTATCATCTTCAGAGATACCGACAAACCCTACACTATCATCCTTTCCTCATCGCTGATCGTACTGG
>Ga0307378_10004741_pt1 | contig 19213 bp, 21 predicted proteins | sample UN1MG_FD_202238 | JGI IMG/M metagenome (GOLD analysis project Ga0307378, IMG submission 202238) | Soil microbial communities from Risofladan, Vaasa, Finland - UN-1 | ecosystem: Environmental > Terrestrial > Soil > Coastal area > Acid sulfate soil | place: Finland: Risofladan, Vaasa | collected... | reverse complement strand
CCACGCCGTTCACATGGAGGGGTGCGTGATCCGGGATCGGTCGTTGATCGGATCGGGGTCGATCGTGCTCCACGGGGTCGAGGTCGGGCCCGACGCGATCGTGGGCGCCAATGCAGTCGTGACCGAGTGTACGGTCGTGCCGCCGATGGCAATGGCGCTCGGCATTCCGGCACGGGTGCTCGCCGACCGGGTCCGGCCGACCTCGATCGCCGCAGGAGTGGCGTCCTACGTCGAGCGCGCCGAACGGTTCAGACGCGACCTCCGCCGGCTCGCCTGAGATCACGGCCTGAGCAGCCCGACGCGACGGACGAGCGCAATGGGCCGACGAAACGGCCTTCAGACCGTCGACGGTACGGGCGCGTCGGTTTCGACGAGGCGGATCCTGTCGTGCTCGGCTGCGCTCCGGGCCCACGCTGCGACGAAGGGGTCGCCGCTCAGATAGAGCACCTGGTTGTGCGTGGCGAGGCGGCGCAGCAGGTCGAGCAGGTCCCACTTCCGGCTGGCGGCAGCATCGATGAATGCATCGTCGAACACCACCGGCAGGCGTTCGTTGTGGATGCCCAGCGAACCCGCTGCGGTGAACTTCGCCTGGAGGACGGCGGCTGCGCTCGCGAGTGCTTCGTCGTCGCGGCTGCGGCGGCCGCTGACGAGGCTCGCCCGCAGCTCGTTCACCCGACGCGCCATCGCCGTCACGCGCTCGGCGAGTCGCCGTACCTCCGAAGGGTCCTTGTCCTCGGCGCGCTGCAGCTCGAGCAGCTCGAGTTCGAGGGAGACCAGTTGCCTTCGCGCCTCGATCAGGACCGGCGGGTCTTCCAGCCGTTCGTCGCCGGACAGGAACGACTCACGCCCGACGAGACTGAGGCGCCAGAGATGCGCGATGTCGTCGACGACGTTTCCCTGCAGCCGCCACTCGTGTGCAGCGGCCGTCTCCCGCTGCGCGGACGACACCACCCGCTCCTGCCCGTCGAAGGTCGTGTAGCGAACCTCTGCGGCCTCGTCCTGGCCGAGCAGCGCCCTCAGCACCCGTGCGGACAGCTCCGCGCGCTCACGTGCGTCGAGTCCGGTGACGACCGTCATCTCGCGATGGAAGGTGAGACCGACGCTTCCGTCTGGAGTTCCGAGGGTGATCGCGTTGAGGCGCATCGAGGTGAGTCCGCTTTCGTCTTCCTTCTGGTTCGGCACGATCGGGGCCGACCTTGACTGATCCGCGAGGCGAAATGGCACAAATGACCTCGTGGTCCGACCCTGCGCGCCGATAGATTCGAGTCGGCGGAGGGGGGCAGCGTCATCGACGACGACCAGGATCAGGATCAGGATCAGCGAGAGAACGACGCGATGTTGCGGGCCGGCCGACGGCTGATCATCGACTCCCTCAAGCCGCGCACCCGAGGCATCGCGGCCGGCGTCGCCGTCGGGCTGGCCTGGAGCCTTGCCAAGGTGAGCGTGGGGCTCCTCGTCAAGCAGGCGATCGACAAGGGAATCGAGCCCGACGATCTCGGCTCGCTGCTCGGGTGGGCGCTGGCCATCGCCGTGGTCGGCATGTTCTCCGCCGTCCTCACCGGCGTCCGTCGCTACCTCGCGTTCCGCGAGGCGCGTCTGGCCGAGGCGTCGATCCGCGACCGGTTGTTCGCCCACGTCCAGCGGCTCCACTTCGCGTTCCACGACACGGTGCAGACCGGTCAGCTCATGAGCCGGGGCAACACCGACCTCCAACAGATCCAGGCGCTCGTCGTCATGATCCCGCTGACGATCGCGAACCTCATGACGGTGTCCGCCGTCACCGTCATCCTCGTCGTCATCGATCCCGTGCTCACCTTGCTCGCCCTGGGTTCGTTGCCCTTCCTCAACGTCATCGCCAAGCGGTTCTCGACCCGCTTGTTCCCGTCGGTCATGGGCGTCCAGCGCGAGTCGGCCGAGCTCGCCTCGGTGGTGGAGGAGACGGTGGCAGGGGTCCGCGTGATCAAGGGCTTCGGCGCTGAACAGGTGATGTCCGACCGGCTCCGGATCGAGGCCGACGATGTCTTCCGCGAGTCGATGGCGGCCTCGGTGACCCGGGCCCGCTACCTGCCTGCGCTCGAACTGTTGCCGAACATCGGACTCATCGCGGTGCTCGGATACGGCGGGCACCAGGTGCTCGAGGGTTCGCTGACTCTCGGCTCGCTGGTCGCGTTCAACGTCTACGTGGTGATGCTGATCTGGCCGCTGCGCATGCTCGGCATGATCGTCGCCAGCTATCAGCGGGCCGCCGCCGCCGCGGGACGTGTCGCCGAGATCCTCGACCACGACCCGGTCATCCTCGACGACCCCACCGCACACCCGGTCGGCGCCGGCGAGCTGCCCTCGGGCACCGTCGAGTTCAGGAACGTCTCCTTCGCCTACGGCGAGGACGACGAGGTCCCGGTGCTGGCCGACTTCGACCTCGAGGTCGTCGCCGGTACCTCGGTGGCCCTGGTCGGCCCCACCGGGTGCGGCAAGACCACCGTCGCGCGGTTGTTGCCGAGGTTCTACGAGGTGTCGGCCGGCGAGGTGCGGCTGGGCGGCGTGAACGTCCGCGACCTCCGACTCTCCGAGCTCCGGCGTTCGGTCGGCATCGTGTTCGAGGACACGTTCCTGTTCAGCGACTCGATCGCCGAGAACATCGCCTTCGCCGACCCCGACGCACCCTTCGAGGCGATCGAGCGGGCGGCCCGACTCGCCGGCGCGCACGAGTTCATCGTCGAACTCGACGACGGGTACGACACGGTGGTCGGCGAACGCGGCTACTCGTTGTCGGGCGGGCAGCGGCAACGCATCTCGATCGCCCGCGCCATTCTCGCCGATCCGAGCGTGCTGATCCTCGACGATGCGACCAGCTCGGTCGATCCGACAAAGGAACACGAGATCCGCGACGCCCTCGGCGAGGTGATGGCCGGTCGGACGACGATCGTCATCGCCCATCGCCCCTCCACCATCGCCCTCGCCGACCGGGTGGTGCTGATGGGCGACGGTCGGGTCGTCGCGTCGGGCACCCACGAGCAGCTCCTGCGCGACGAGCCCCGTTACCGCGAGGTGCTCGCCTCCGCCGGCGGGACCGAGCACGAGGTGGTGTCGTAGCCATGTGGGCCCAGGGAGGCGTCGACGAGGAAGATCGGCTCGACGCCGAAGCTGCCGGCCAGGTGATCCGTCGCACCGTGCGGCTCATGCGCCCCTATCGGCGACAGATGGTTCTCGCCGCCCTCTTCGTCGTCGGGTGGACCGCCACGGTGCTCGCCGGCCCGCTGTTGGTCAGGTGGGGCATCGACTCCGGCATCAAGGGCAACGACGCCTCGATCCTCGACAAGGCCGTCGTGGGCTACATCGGCGTGGCGATCGCGGCCTATGTGCTCTTCCGCCTCCAGGTCCTGACCATCGCGCGGATCGGCGAGAACTTCCTGCGCGACCTGCGGCTCCGGGTGTTCGCCCACCTCCAGCGGCTCAGCATGCCTTTCTTCGATCGCGAGAAGGCCGGGGTCGTCGTCAGCCGGATGACCTCCGATGTCGACTCGATGCAGGAGCTCGTGCAGCAGGGGTTGCTGATGTTCGTCAGCAACTCGTTGCTGCTCGCCGCATCGGTGGTCGTCCTGGGGCTCGTGTCCTGGCAGCTGCTCGCCCTCTGTGCGCTGGCGTTGCCGCCGGTCATCCTGGCGTCCATCAGGTTCCAGCGCGAGTCCAACGTCGCCTATCTCGACGTGCGCGACGGCATCGGTGCGACCCTCTCGCACCTCCAGGAGGGGATCAGCGGCGTGCGCGTCGTGCAGGCCTTCGGCCGCGAAGACCTCGAGACCTCCCGCTTCGCCCGCCGCAACCGGCGCCTCTACGAGGCACACATGCGATCGGTCAAGATCTCGGCCTGGTACCTCCCGGTCATCGAACTCGCCGGGCTCGCGACGACGGCGGCAACGGTCGGCATCGGCGGCTACTGGGTGCACCAGGGATCGCTCACGGTCGGCACGGTCACGTTCTTCGTCCTCACGCTGTCGAACCTGTTCGAACCGGTGCAGCAGCTGTCGCAGCTGTTCAACACGGTGCAGTCGGCCGGCGCCGCGCTCAAGAAGGTCTACGAGCTGCTCGACACCCCGCTCGACGTGGCCGAGTCCGACGATCCGATCGACCTCCCGCACCGGGGCGAGGTCGAGGTCGCGGGGCTCACGTTCGGGTACGCCGGAGGCGATCCGGTGCTGCGCGACGTCGACCTCAGGATCGCCGAGGGTGAGCGCATCGCGCTCGTCGGCCCCACGGGGGCCGGAAAGTCGACGTTGGCCAAGCTGATCGCTCGGCTCTACGACCCGGTGGCAGGAGCGGTGAAGGTCGGCGGCGTCGATCTGCGCGACGCTTCGCTCACCTCGTTGCGCTCGGCCATCGTGGTCGTGCCGCAGGAGGGCTTCCTCTTCGACGGGAACGTGCTCGAGAACATCCGGCTCGCCCGTCCCGACGCGACCGACGCCGAGGTGGCGGCAGCCCTCGAGTCGATCGGCGTCCTCGACCGCTTCGATTCGCTTCCCGACGGCCTCGACACCGAGGTGCGCGAACGGGGAAGTCGGTTCTCCGCAGGCGAGAAGCAGCTGGTGTCGATCGCTCGTGCTGCGTTGGCCGACCCAGGCGTCCTCGTGCTCGACGAGGCGACCTCGTCACTCGACCCAGGCACCGAGGCCGTGGTCGAGGCTGCCATGGAGGTGCTCATGCAGGGTCGCACCACGATCGTGATCGCCCACCGACTCACGACGGCAGCTCGGGCCGATCGTGTCGCCGTGGTCGCCGACGGCCGACTGGTCGAGGTCGGAACGCACGACGAGCTGCTGGAGCGCGGCCAGGCGTATGCCGCTCTGTACGCGAGCTGGACCGGCGACGCCGCCACCAGCGTCTGACCACGAATCCCTTGACGCCTAGAGTCGCTAGGTATAGGAATGCAAGGTATGAAAGGTCAAGCGCTCAAGGGTCACATGGATCTGCTCGTGCTCGCGGTGCTCGCCGACGGGGCCAAACACGGCTACGCCGTCATCGAACACCTCAAGACACGCAGTGGCGACGTGTTCGATCTGCCCGAAGGGACCGTGTATCCCGTGCTCCACCGACTCGAGCGGAGCGGCCACCTGGCGTCGGACTGGTCGGTCGTCCAGGGTCGGCGCCGCCGGACGTACGCGATCACGCCGAAGGGTCTGCGTGCCTTCGGCGAGCAACGCAAGGCCTGGGCCGGGTTCTCCGAAGCCGTGTCGAACGTGATCGGAGGGTCGCCGTGGCCGGCTACGAGTTGATCGATCGGTACCTCGAACTCCTCGGCTGGCGGCTGAAGCGTCGCCCGGACCGAGACGACGTCCTGGCCGAGATGAGCGATCACCTCCGCTCGTCGGTCGAGGACCTCGTCGCGGCCGGGCGGTCCTCATCGGAGGCGCAACGTTCGACACTCCACCGGTTCGGCGAGGCCGATGTCGTTGCCGACGCCCTCGCGTGCGGCGGTCGCCGACCGGCGGTGCCCACGCACTCGACCCGGAGCGCAGGCGACGCTGCGATGATCGCCGGGCTGCTGTGGCTGGCCGTCCCCATCGCGTGGCTGGTGAGCGACCGGCTCGACAACGATCGCGACTGGGGTCTCGCACCGATGATTCCGTGGGTCGCCGGGGTGCTGTGTCTGATCGGCGCCGTCACGATCACGCTGATCCTGGTGCTTGCCCTTCGTGAGCGACTCGGGGGGCTCGGTGTGCCCGGACGACTCGGCCTCGTCTTCGTGGCCCTCGCGGCACCGGCGACCGTGGCGGTGTCCTGGCTGGTTCCGCTGTGGGGAGGCTTGATCGCCGTCGGGGCCGGTGCCGTCGGCGTCGCGCTGATCCGCAACGGGGTCGCGCCAAGGGCGCCGGCGATCGCATTCGCGCTGGCCTGGCCGGTCGGCATGGTGGCCTTCGCCGCACTCCGTGTGCTCGAGGTCGGGTCAGCCGATGAATTCGGCAACTACCCGGTCGCAGTGGTGTCGGGGCTCTGGCTGGGGTGTGTGACGATGGCTGCGGGTGTGGCCGGGCTCGGCCGATGGCTGCGGAACGAGGAGCCGATGAGCCCCACTCCTCACGGCCCGATGGCGGCGGCCTAGGGCGACGTGCGCCGACGGGTGGATCGGCCGACCGAGGTTGTTACTATCGGCGTAGGAGAAATTGATCCTCGCCCACGTCCGATGAAACAGGTGCACGCATGGCAGTCACAGACCTCGACCTCGGCAAGTACAAGCTCGGTTGGAGTGACAAGGAGGACTACGTCTTCAAGCCCAAACGTGGGTTGAACACCGACATCATCCGCGAGATGTCGTGGATGAAGGGTGAACCCGACTGGATGCTGAACAACCGGCTGAAGTCCTACAAGCACTTCCAGCGTCGGCCGATGCCGAGCTGGGGTGGTGACATGTCCGAGATCTACTTCGACGACATCTTCTATTACATCAAGCCGACCGATCATCAGGTCGACGCCTGGGACGAGCTGCCCGACTCGGTGAAGGACACCTACGAGAAGCTGGGCATCCCCGAGGCCGAGCGCAAGTACCTGGCGGGTGTCACTGCCCAGTACGAGAGCGAGGTGGTGTACCACCGCAACCGCGAGGATCTCGAGCAGCAGGGCGTCATCTTCACCGACATGGACACGGCGCTGAAGGAGTACCCCGAGCTCGTCAAGCAGTACTTCGGCACCGTCATCCCGTCGAACGACAACAAGTTCAGCTCGCTCAACACGGCCACCTGGTCGGGGGGTTCGTTCATCTACGTGCCGCCCGGCGTCGAGGTCGAGATGCCGTTGCAGGCCTACTTCCGGATCAACGCCGAGAACATGGGCCAGTTCGAACGCACCCTGATCATCGCCGACGAGGGCTCCAAGGTGCACTACATCGAGGGCTGCTCGGCGCCGGTCTACACCACCGACTCGCTGCACTCGGCCGTGGTCGAGATCATCGTGAAGCCCTCTGCCCGGGTCACCTACACGACCATCCAGAACTGGTCGAACAACGTGTTCAACCTGGTCACCAAGCGCGCCCGTGTCGAGGCCGAGGGCCACATGGAGTGGATCGACGGCAACATCGGTTCGCGCCTCACCATGAAGTACCCGGCGGTCTACATGGTCGGCCCGAAGGCCTCGGGTTCGGTGCTGTCGGTCGCCTACGCAGGGCCCGGACAGCACCAGGATGCCGGCGCCAAGATGGTGCACGCCGCCCCCGAGACCACCAGCAAGATCGTGTCGAAGTCGATCTCCAAGGATGGAGGGCGCACCAGCTATCGCGGCCTGGTCCGAGTCGAAGACGATGCCTACGGCTGCAAGAGCCACGTGCAGTGCGATGCGCTCATCCTCGATGACGAGTCGATCAGCGACACCTACCCCTACATGGAGGTCGGCTCACGCGACGCCGTCATCGGCCACGAGGCAACCGTGTCGAAGGTGGCGGACGAGCAGCTCTTCTACCTGCGGAGCCGCGGTCTCACCGAAGAGCAGGCGATGGGCATGATCGTGAACGGCTTCATCGAGCCGGTCACCCGTACCCTGCCGATGGAGTACGCCGTCGAGTGGAGCCGCCTCATCGAGCTCCAGATGGAAGGCTCCGTCGGCTGAGCCCGACTGACGCCGGTCAGCGCTCGGCGCGTGACACAATCAGGCTCATGCCGATGCGGCAGGACTGCAAGTACTTCGAGAGTCGGACCTACCCCAACGGCGACACCGTGCGGAAGTGCGATCTCGACCTCGCCCCCGAGGCACCGTGGCGGTGCCCGGCGGAGTGTCCGAAGTACACCCGGCGCATGGTCGATGTGAACTGGAGCCACGGTTCGCTGGTCACGCCCGAGACGCCCGACGAGCCGGCGAGCCTCTCTGATGGCGACGACTCGGTCGCCCGGCTCCTCGACGAGGCCGAGGACATCATCAACGCAGCCGGACCTTCGGTCCTCGCCGATGTGGCCGCCGAGCGTGCCCGTGCCGGTCTGCCTCGGTGGAAGCGCATGTTCAAGCGTCGCCGCAAGGACTGATCCTTCGCCGATCCCGGGCAGGCGCCGATAGCATCACGGGTTCCGTGAACCTCCTCCCGTACGTCGAGATCGCCGGCGATCTGCCAGGCCCAGCCTGGCTCCGCGACCTCAGGGTCGCAGCCGCTCGGCGAGGTGTCGAGCTCGGCGTGCCGTCGTCGGAGGAAGAGGCCTGGCGCTACAGCCCGATCAGGGACCTCGACCTCGAATCCCGTGCGCCGTCGACGGCCACGGGTGGTGCAGCCGCCCTCCCGGGCGAGCTGGTCGACAGCATCGGCGATCGTGCCGCGACCGTCGTGTTGGACAACGGGCGCATCACCTCGGTCGAGGTCGATCCACTCCTCGAGGCCAAGGGAGTCCGAGTCGTGCGCGTCGCCGACACCGACGAGTCCGAACTCCTGGCAACGGTGACCGCCGGCGCATCGGATCTGTTCGCCGAGCTGAGCGCTGCCTTGGCGCCCGAGCCCCTGTTGATCGACATCCCGGCCGGCGTGGTCGTCGAGGCCCCGGTCGTGATCGCCAGCGGCGCTTCGGCTCCCGATGCCGCGGTGTACACCCGCGTCATCGTGCGCGCCGGCGAGAACAGCGAAGTCCGTGTGGCAGATCTGCGGACCTCGGCGCCGGTCGGTCAGTTGGTGGTGCCCCACGTCGACCTCGTCGTCGGACCGAGTGCCCGCCTCGGCTACGTCGAGGTCCAGGAACATGCCCGCACCACCTGGCAGATCGGGCAGCAGGTGTCACGGGTCGCCCAAGCCGGGCAGTTGCGCTCGGTCGTCGCGGCCTTCGGCGGTGCCTATGCCCGATTGCGCACCGAGTGCCGTCTCGACGGGCGCGGCGCATCGGGCGATCTCCTCGCGGCCTACTTCGCCGACGGCGACCAGACGCTCGACTTTCGGACCTTCCAGCAGCACGTCGCCCCTGACACCACGTCGAACCTCCTCTATGTCGGAGTGGGTGCCGGGACGAGTCGGTCGGTCTACACCGGCACGATCCGCGTCGAACACGAGGCTCGTGGCACCGACGCGGTCCAGACCAACCGGAACGTGAAGCTGTCCGACGAGGCGTGGGCCGAGTCGGTCCCCAACCTCGAGATCTACAACAACGAGGTCAAGTGCGCGCATGCATCCGCCGTGGGCCCGGTCGACGAGGAGCAGCGGTTCTACCTCGAGTCGCGCGGCGTTCCGCCCGAGGTGGCCGAACGGCTCATCGTCGCGGGGTTCTTCGAAGCCGTCCTCGCCAAACTCCCGGTGCCGGCCCTCGAGGCCCCACTTCGGGCCGACATCGACGACAAGCTCGACCAGAGGGAACGCTGAGATGGCCACCGTGTGCCGGTTGGAGGAACTGAACGACGGAGAAGCGTTGCGGGTCGACGTCGATGGGGTCGAGGTCGCGGTCGTCCGTTGCGGTGACGAGGTCTTCGCGATCGGCGACCAGTGCACGCATGCCGACGTGTCGTTGTCCGAAGGTGAGGTCGATTGCGAGGCCCGCACCCTCGAGTGCTGGAAGCACGGCAGTGCGTTCTCGTTGATCGATGGCGTGCCGGTCTCACTGCCCGCCACCAGGGCGACGCCGGTCTACGACGTGTCCGTCGCCGACGGCGACGTGCGAGTCACCCGCGCGCCCGAGGCCGACCCGACATGAGCGTGCTCGAGATCCGAGACCTTCGGGCATCGGTCGACGGCGCCGAGATCCTCCGCGGGATCGACCTGACCGTGCGGAGCGGCGAGGTCCATGCCGTCATGGGGCCCAACGGGTCCGGGAAGTCGACGCTCTCCCATGTCCTGATGGGCCACCCGAACTACGAGGTCACCGGCGGCTCGATCAAGCTCGACGGCCAGGAACTGGTCGGGATGTCGACCTTCGAGCGGGCCACCGCGGGGATGTTCCTCGCAATGCAGTACCCCATCGAGGTGCCAGGGGTGTCGGTCGCTGCGGTGCTCGAAGCTGCCTACACCGCGAGTGGCCGTTCGCAGTCCGAGGTCGCCCAACGGATGGTCGTCGAGGCGGAGCGGATCGGATTCGACGAGAAGTTCCTCGAACGGCCCATGAACGTCGATCTCTCCGGCGGCGAGAAGAAGCGCAACGAAACCCTCCAGCTCGGGGTGCTCGAGCCCAAGATCGCCATCCTCGACGAAATCGATTCGGGGCTCGACGTCGATGCGCTCGTCGCGGTGTCGCGACGGGTCGAGGACGCGACCAACGAGCAGGGCCTCGGCGTCCTCGCCATCACGCATTACAAGCGCCTTCTCGAAGAGCTCCAGCCCGATCAGGTCCACGTGCTCGTCAAGGGCGTCATCGAGATGAGTGGCGGCCCCGAGCTCGCCGACGAGCTCGAGGCGTCGGGCTACGCGGCATTCATCCCGGCGCAACCCGTCGGGCTCCCCGGTCTCAGACGCTCGCAGCCCGATCCCGACGCCGACCCATTCGCCGATCCGTTCGCCTGAAGCCGTTACCATCGGCTCGGCCGCCGAGTTCGGGCTCGACCCGTTCAGGAAGTAGGTCGCGCCGAGCCGAGAGGGACCATCGCCGTGTCCGAGACGACAGAAGTCGAGCTGCCCGTCGAAGCGGTGCTCAGCCGACGGCTCGTCCACCCGGTGTTTCTGCCGGTGTACCGACTCGATGAAGGTGGCCTCGCAGGCTATGAGGCGCTCATCCGAGTCGGCTCGGACCCTGGCGGGCACCCCGAGGCGTGGCTCGACGCTGCCAGCCGTCTCGGTCTGCGGTCCGAGTTCGAGCTCTTGTGCCTCGATGCGATCGCAGATGCCGGCCCGCCGCCCGCAGGCATGGCGTTGTTCGTCAACGTGTCACCGAGCACGCTGAACGATCCCCGTTTCCTCGACGTCAGATCGAGACTCGCCGACGATCTGGTGGTCGATCTCGACGAGGCCGCGCTCCTGGATGCGCGGGGGACCGACCTCGAGATCGACATCCGCTTCCTCCGCGCCCATGAAGTACGGCTGTCACTCGATGATGCGAGCGCCACGAGCCTGCTCGCGCTCGCGCGGGTCCGCCCCGACTTCGTGAAGCTCGACCGGGCTGTTGTGAGTGGCATCGACGAGGACGGGTCGCGCCAGTCGCTGGTGTCGGCGATCTGTGGCTTCGGACAAGACGTCGGTTTCGCCGTCGTTGCCGAGCACGTCGAGCGACTCGAAGAGCTCGCGGTGCTGCGCGACGCAGGGGTGAGCTACGCCCAGGGGTACTACTTCGGCACCCCGGCTCCCACGTGGCAAGCCGACCCCCAGGACCGAAGCTGGACCGCGCTGGCTGACTCGGAGTACGGACTGAGCCGCCAGCTGCGCCAGACCTCCGACACCCGAGCAGCATGCGATGTCGTGGCCGCGATGCTGTGGAACGACACGTTTGCGACGAGCGTCTATCTCGAGCGCGGTGGCCTGCTGCGCTGCCAAGCACACCGGGGCTACGACGAGGTGCTCGACGGCATCCCACCGACCACGAGCATCATGTCTCGTTGCATGCGTACCGGGAACCGCCAGGTGGTGCCGCCTCACACCAACGACGCCGACCGTCTCGGCGATCCGATGTCCGAGGCGGGAGTCGTGGTCGAACCGTTGTACATCGACCACGAGGTCGCTGGTTGTCTGAGTGTCGAGTCCCACGCGGCCTTCGCCAACGACGATCTGATGAGGATCCATCGGTGCGCCCGTCTTCTCGGCGGTCGCCTCGAGGTGCTGGGCCGTGAAGCCGATCACCGCCCCCTGGCACGGCTCGCTCGGGCCACCAAGGAGCTGGCAGGGCTCTCCGAACGTGACGACATCCAGAAGGTCGCGGTCCGGGTTGCGTGCGAGGTGGCCGGGATGTCGAGCTCAGCTCTGGTCCTGCCTCGGGGTGAGTCGATGGAGGTCGTGGCCGCCGAGGGGCCGCTGGCCGACCGGGTCGCCGAGCTCATCCCGCTCCGCGGACGTGAGATCGCCGCGCGTGTGGCCCGGGTGAGCAGCGCGTACACCGAGCCGGATGCGGCCGGTCGACCGATGACGACACATGGCGGCCTTGGTGCGCTCCGAGTCGCCGGCATGTCGACGGCGGCGGCACTCCCCATCCGGTTGCTCGCAGGCGAGGTGGGGCTGCTGATCGTGGGCGACGCCGCGACCCTGCGCATCGACACCGACCGGATCGAGGCGCTCGAGCTCCTCGCGGATGCGGTGGCGCGCGGCCTCGACCTCTCGAGCTTGGTCAACGAATTGCGCGACCGTGCGATGCGTGACCCGATGACCGGCCTCCAGAACCAGCGTGCCTTCGCCGAAGCCATGGGGAGCTTCGGTGGACGACGTGCTCACCGCTGGACGCTGATGATGGCAGACATCGACGGCTTCAAGGCGGTGAACGACACCCTTGGCCACCGAACCGGCGACCGTCTCCTGGCTGATCTCGCGACCGCACTCGACGACACGCTCCGCCCGCTCGACAGGATCTTCAGAGTGGGTGGCGACGAATTCGCCCTGATCCTTCCCGACCTCGACGACGCCACCGCGGCCGACATCGGAGGTCGTCTCTGTGGCGCCGCGGCCGGTGTGCTCGGTGAGTTCGGGGCCAGTCTGTCGGTCGGGATCGCACTGCCGGTCGACGGCGAGGAGGCCGAGGACTTCATCGATCGCGCCGACAGGACGCTGTACGAGGCGAAGCGCGCCCGTCCGGGCACGGCGCGGCTCAGCTCGAACTGACAGACTTCGCGTCGTGGCCACGAGAATCCCGCATGACGAAGCCGAGCTCAGGCTCGCCGATGTGCCGGGGTGGGGACTCGCTCAGGGCAAGCTCCACCGCGAGCTCGAGTTCGAGGGGTTCGTCGACGCCTTCGGGTTCATGTCGATGGTCGCACTGCTCGCCGAGTCGATGGGCCACCACCCCGAGTGGACCAACGTCTACCGACGGGTGGTCATCGACCTCACGACTCACGACGTCGACGGCCTGAGCGAACTCGACTTCGAGCTCGCCGCCAAGATCAACCGCGCTCTGGGCGAGGGGTGATGTTCAGCTGATCGGGATGTCGTCGCCGTCGGGCGCTTCGACGGCCAGACGACGAGCGGCATCGATGACGGTGACGCACATGTTCTCGACGCGACTGAGCGATCGCTCGTCGAGCCCTTCCTTGACGTCGTCGCTGTTGAGTGCGGTGAGCTGAGGTGCCACCCAGGCACCGAGCGAGCGGGCGACGGTGGTCATCCCGTTGAGGGTGTTGAGGGCGGCCATGCCGCCTCCGGCGAGGGCGGCGAGGCCCACGACGTCGTCACGCATCGGCGCCTTGGTGAGGTAGTCGAACATGTTCTTGAGTCCACCCGTCATGGCCGAGTGGTACTCGGGAGACACCCAGATGTGTGCGTGGATGGTGGCGATCCGTTCCTGCCACGCCAGGATCGTCGGATCGGCCCAGTCGATGTCGCCGTCGTTGATCGGCAGCTTCGGATCGGCCGGTGTGCAGAAGTCGACCTCGACTCCGTGGTTCTTGCAGATCTCCTCGATCTGCCGGGCGAGGATGTAACAGCTCGAGCTCTCGCGAGCCATCGCCGAGATGACCATCAACTTCATCGTTGTCTCCTCTGGGGATTGCGAACTCAGAGCACCGTAGAGGTTCGCAGCCGCCTCTGCGTTCAGTCCGTTGCTTCCGCGATGGCTTCGGCGAGCGTGTTCCAGGAGAGCGTGGCGCACTTGATCCGCACCGGGAACTTCACGACGCCCCGCAACGCCTCGAGATCACCGAGCTCGGCCGAGTCGATCGGCTCGTCGTCGGTGGACTGGTGGCCGTCGAGTTGGGATTCATGGATCGACATCATGGCCTTGAAGGCGCGGGTGAGTCCGGCGACCTCGTCGATCGAGCGGCCCTTGACGGCCGAGGACATCATCGACGCGGAGGACTGACTGATCGAACAGCCTTGGCCGCCGATGGCGATGTCGTCGACCACCCCGTCGCTCACGGTGACGTACACGACGATCTCGTCGCCGCACAGCGGATTGAATCCCTCGACGCGATGTGCCGGCGGAACGGCGAGCTCGCCGCGGTTCCGCGGGTTGCGGTAGTGGTCGAGGATGATCTCGCGGTAGAGGTCTTCGAGGCCGGGCATCGGGGTGATCCTAGGAGGCGGTTGCGGGCAGGAGGATCAGAAGTCGAAGAAGTCGGCGGCGGCGGCGATCGCGTCGGCCAGGGCGTCGACGTCATCGGTGTCGTTGTGGACGTACAACGACGCACGCGCCGTGGCGGCCACGCCGAGCACCCGCATCAACGGCTTCGCACAGTGGTGACCGGCCCGGACACAGACGCCGTGCTGATCGAAGACCTGTGTGAGGTCGTGCGGATGCAGCTGGTCGAACTCGAAGGACAGCACGCCGCCGCGTTCGGTGGGCTGGGCGGGTCCGTGGATGGTCAGCCGGTCGCCGAAGCGATCGTTCAGGGTGCGCAGGGCGTAGCCCGTGAGCTCGATCTCGTGTTCGCGGATCGCGTCCATGCCGAGGCCGTCGAGGTAATCGACCGCAGCCCCGAGTCCGACGGCCTGGGCGATCGGAGGCGTGCCCGCCTCGAACTTCCAGGGGAGCTCGTTGGTCGTGAACCCCTCCTTGGTGACGTTCAGGATCATCTCCCCGCCGGTCAGGAACGGTGGGGTGGCTTCGAGCACCGCCTCGGCGCCCCAGAGGACGCCGATGCCCGTGGGGCCGCACATCTTGTGACCGGTGAAGGCCACGAAATCGGCACCCCACGCCTGTACGTCGGTGGGGCAGTGAGGGACGAACTGGCTGGCGTCGATGACGGCGATGGCTCCCGCGGTGTGGGCTGCCGACACGAGGTCCTCGACCGGGGTCAGGGTGCCGAGCACGTTCGACATCGCCGCGAAACTGAGGATCTTGGCACCGTCGAGCAACGCATCGAGGTCGGTGAGATCGAGGTGGCCGTCGCTCTGGACCGGGATCCAGCGCAGCTCGATGCCGATCTCGTCGTGGAGCTGGTGCCAGGGCACGATGTTGGCGTGGTGCTCGAACTCGGTGAGCACCACGACATCGCCGGCGGAGAGGTTGGCCCGCCCCCATGCCTTGGCCACCAGGTTGAGCGCCTCGGTGGCGTTCTTGGTGAACACGACCTCGCGTGGGGATGCCGCTCCGATGAACGTGGCGACCTTCTGGCGGGCACCTTCGAGCGCCGCAGTCGCTTCCTCGGCGATCAGGTAGGTCCCGCGGTGGACGTTGGCGTTCGAGTGCTCGTAGTAGCGCGCGATCGCATCGAGCACCGCATGAGGTTTCTGTGACGTGTTGGCGCTGTCGAGGTAGACGAGGCGGGTGCCGTGGACCTCGCGGGTGAGGATCGGGAAGTCCTTTCGGATCGTCTCGACGTCGAGGCTCATGAGGACTTCACCGACTCGTAGCCCTGTTGCTCGAGTCGAGCGGCGACCTCCATGCCACCGGACTCGACGATCCGACCGTCGACCAGGATGTGGACCACGTCGGGTGTGAGATGGTCGAGGAGACGCTGGTAGTGCGTGATGGCGAGCACGGCCATCTCGGGGCGGTCCTGCCGGACTTCCTGGACACCGCGAGCGACGACCTTCAGCGCGTCGATGTCAAGGCCCGAGTCGGTCTCGTCGAGAATCGCGACCTCGGGCTCGAGCATGGCCATCTGGAGGATCTCGTTGCGCTTCTTCTCGCCGCCCGAGAACCCCTCGTTCAGGTAGCGGTCGGCGAAGGCCGGGTCCATGTCGAGGCGATCCATCCACTCCATGATCGTGCGCCTGAGCTCGAGAACGGAAAGCTCGGTGCCCTTGCGCTCGGACAGCGCCTGTCGGAGGAAGTTGATCACCGACACCCCGGCGATGGCGAGGGGGTACTGAAAGGCGAGGAACAGGCCGGCCTTGGCCCGGACATCGATGTCCCACGTCGTGATGTCGTCGCCCTTGAAGAGGATCTGGCCCTTCGTGACGGTGTAGTCGGGATTGCCGAGAAGCGTCGACGCGAGGGTCGACTTGCCCGAGCCGTTCGGGCCCATGAGCGCATGGACCTCGCCGGCATCGACGGTCAGGTCCACTCCTCGCAGGATCTCCTGGCCCTCGGCGGAGACGTGCAGGTCACGGATCTCGAAGAGGGGCGACGTCACGGTGTCGAGTGTAGGCGAGGCATGCCCGGATTAGCACTACGGCGATAGTGTTTATTCGGGGGCAGGTGGGTGCGACTTCAGGTCGATCTTCCAGTCGCGGAACCGGTCGTGATGCGTGCCCGACGGCCCGATGCCCTGGCCCGTGCCGTCGGGCCCGAGCGAGAACACGAGGTGCCGCTCGGGATCGCCTGAATCGCAGGCGAAGTAGTGGGCGTCGGCCTTCGTGGCCGGACCCGCGCGCCACAGCAGCCAGCCGCCGATCCGCCGCTTGAAGTGCGCGACCGGTTGGTCAGCGAGGTCGGCGCCGAGGTGGAGGAGCGCGTCGGGTGCCTCGATCCACGCCGTCGCCGCGATGTTGCGGTCGCGGGTCGGTGTCGCGGGAAGGTCGGCGGTGTGAACCGGTGTCTCGTCGGTGGGGCGCTCGTCGTAGCGGAGCGGTCGATCGGTCACCAGCCTCGAGCGACCCACTGGTCGAGGGCCGGGCGCTCGGATCCGATCGTGGTGTCGTCTCCGTGGCCGGGCAGGACCAGGGTGGTCGGGTCGAGGGTGAACAAGCGGCGATCGATCGAGGCGATGATCGTGTCGAAGTCGCCGCCCTCGTAGCCCGTCGCGCCGGGGCCGCCCGGGAACAGGGTGTCGCCCGAGAACAGCACCGGCGAGTCCTCGATGCGGAAGCACATCGAGCCGGGGGTGTGGCCGGGCGTGTGGATGGTGTGGAGGCGGAGGCGGCCGACCTCGATCACCGAGTCGTCCTCGAGGATCTCGTCGTACGACGGGAGCATGGCCGCGTCCTCGCTCGTCACCCGCACCGAGTAGCCGGCGTCGCGAAGCTGCGGGACGGCCTGGATGTGATCCCAGTGGCCGTGGGTCTCGATCACCTCTCTGACACCGAGCGTCCGACACAGGTCGAGGAGCAGGTCGTGTTCGTTGGCTGCGTCGAGGAGCACGGCGTCACCGGTCTGCTTGCACCGCAACACGAACACGTTGTTGTCGACCGGGCCGACGACGACCTTGTGGATCTCGGCCTGGTGGTCCTCGTAGTGCAGCGTTCCCATGCCAGAACCCTAGAGGCCGGAACCCTGGAGGGCGGCGTCGTCAGGGCTCGGTCGCGGTGACGACCTCGAAGCCGAGCCCGACCGCCGCCGGGAGCTGGTGTCGATCGAAGCTGAGGTAGCGAATCGGGGCGGGCAGGCGGTCGGCGGCCGCGAGATGGATGGCGTCGAGGGTCTTGATGCCGAAGGCTGCGCCGATCTCGGTGGCGCGAGCCAGGCAGCGGTCATCGACCGGAACGACGTGAAACGCCTCCCAGTCGTCTCGCAGCCTTCGCCACAGATCGGTGATGCCCGCCGGTGTGGACGCGAGGCGCTGCAGCACGAGCTGCGTCTCGGTTCGGCTGAGGGCCGATGCGCACCAGTCGGGGTCGCCGTCCATCGCTTCGGTGACCAGCGCGTGATCGCGGTCGTGTGCATAGCGCCTGACCAGAGCCGACGTGTCGACGAACAGGGTCACCGGCCCCGGATCTCCTCGATCGCTCGGCTGAGCCGGACGTCGACCGGTACGTCGATCGGGGCGGGTCGCGCGGGTCGATCGTGGCGTCTCGGTGGAACCAGCTGGCCCGCAGCAGCGAGATCGGCGAGGGTCGGCTCGGCGACGCCCCCGCCCACCGGGCCGAGGGTCGCGACCGGTCGCCCCCCGATCGTGATCAGGATCCGGTCGCCTGCGCCGGCCCGTCGGACGCTCGCCGCGAGTTCGGCTCGGAGTTGACGGATCCCGATCTGTTCCTGGACGACTCCGAGTCCCATCTCGTGAAGTGTACACACGCGTACTCATGACGAGTTTGCGCAGCGACTTCCGGTGTCTAGCTTGGCGGCCATGAACTTTGCCTTCAGTGAAGAACAGGAAGAACTGCGCAACATCGTGCGTCAGTTCCTCGAGAACAAGTCGGCCGAGCCTGCCGTCCGCGAGCAGATGGAGACCGAGCAGGGCTACGACGACGCAGTGTGGTCGCAGATGGCCGAGCAGATGGGCCTCCAGAGCCTCATCATCCCCGAAGAGTACGGCGGCTCGGGCTACAGCTACATCGAGCTGACCGTGGTGCTCGAGGAGATGGGTCGGGCGCTGCTGTGCGCCCCCTACTTCTCGACCGTGGTCCTCGCCGGCAACGCCATCCTCCAGAGCGGCGACGACGCCGCCAAGGCTGCGTACCTCCCCGGGATCGCCAGCGGCGAGACCATCGCCACGCTGGCGTTCACCGAGGAGAACGGCAAGTGGGACGAGAGCGGCATCGCTGCCACGGCCACCGCCGGCGGCGACGGCCACACGATCACCGGCACCAAGATGTTCGTCATCGACGGCCACGTCGCCAACCTGCTCATCGTCGCGGCCAAGACCGACGCAGGCACCTCGCTGTTCGCCGTCGAGGGTGACGCCTCGGGTCTCACCCGGACGCCGCTGTCGACGATGGACCAGACGCGCAAGCAGGCCAAGCTCACGTTCGAGAACACGCCCGCGAAGCTCATCGGCACCGATGGTGGCGGCTGGGACGTGCTCAGCACCGTGCTCGACCTCGCTGCCGTCGGCCTCGCCGCCGAGCAGGTCGGTGGCGCCCAGATGTGCCTCGACATGGCTGTGCAGTACGCCAAGGACCGGGTGCAGTTCGGTCGCCCGATCGGCTCGTTCCAGGCCATCAAGCACAAGTGCGCCGACATGCTGCTCGAGGTCGAGTCGGCCAAGTCGGCCGCGTACTACGCGGCCTGGTGTGCCAGCGAGATGAACGACGAACTCCCGTCGGTCGCCAGCCTCGCGAAAGCCTATTGCTCGGAGGCCTACTTCCACGCCTCCGCCGAGAACATCCAGATCCACGGTGGCATCGGCTTCACCTGGGAGCACCCGGCCCACCTCTACTTCAAGCGGGCCAAGAGCTCCGAGCTGCTGTTCGGTGACCCGACGTATCACCGCGAGCTGCTCGCGCAGCGCATCGGCATCTGAGACACCCCACTGCCCCTCACCGGGGCGGCCTGCTCACCGACCCGGCCTCACCCGAGGCCGGGTCGGTAGCGTTTTGGACGTGGTGATCGTCTTCGTCGTGCTGGGTGCCGCGGTGGTGTTCGCCATTGCCGCCGTA
>Ga0307378_10004740_pt1 | contig 19220 bp, 11 predicted proteins | sample UN1MG_FD_202238 | JGI IMG/M metagenome (GOLD analysis project Ga0307378, IMG submission 202238) | Soil microbial communities from Risofladan, Vaasa, Finland - UN-1 | ecosystem: Environmental > Terrestrial > Soil > Coastal area > Acid sulfate soil | place: Finland: Risofladan, Vaasa | collected... | reverse complement strand
CGGTTCATGTTCACTCCCCAAGCAGGCTGCGAATCAGCCCTACAAGTTCGCTGACAGCCAGGGGTTTGACCAGAATAGCCTTCGCCCCGTGGGTCAGACTCTCCTTTTGAATGTCTGCACTTTGCCTGGGAGAGATAATCAGGAAGGGAGTCCCGCCCTTGCGCAGCCGCTCACACCGGTCCCAGATGCTTCGGTTGTAGCCGGTCAGATCCAGCAGGGCCAGATCAAAAGCTTCTCCTTCTTCTAGAATCGTATCCAGTTCATCCATACTGGTTAGTCCAAGGACCTGGAAGCCCTCTTTCTCCAGAAACTGGCGGATAAGCTCCAGATTGCTGTGATTACTCTCCAATGCCACGATCAGGGGTTTACCATCCACTCGTCTAGCCCCCCTCCTTTTTGGTCAAATCTCCCAGCTCCGGCCTTCCGCTCAAAAGACTGCGCAGCCCGGTCATGGGGTTGCCCACCTTGAGGCCGTCGCCGGTAATCTCAAACTCCCGCAGCCTCTTTCCAAAATCGCTGACCCGTTTTTTCAATACACCAATGGCCTTGTGTAACTCTCCGTTGATCTCCAGATAGCGCAGGAAGATAATATTGTCCACCAGGAAGCTGATACCGCTCTCACTGATCCGAAACTCGCCGGTGATATTTTTTACCTCATCGACCAGAAGGAGGGTGACCTTTCTGCTCACCAGGTATTTCTCCAGGGCATGGAGGTGACTGGTCAGATCCTCTCCTGACATGGACATGGTATAACCGCTGATACTATCGATCATGATCATGCTCGCCTTTCTGTCCTCCACTTCCCGGCGTACCATAGAGCTGAATTCATCGGGCGAGAACCTCAAAGGCTCTATACTGACTAGCGAGAGCGAGCCGTGCTCTATCATGGACCGTACCGGAATATTAATCGACTCGCAGCGGTAAACCATAGTTGCCAGCATCTCTTCTTCAAAGGAGTAAACCACTGATCGCTCGCCCCTTGAGGCAGCTTCTTTCATGAACTGGAGGCCGAGGGTGGTCTTGCCTACACCGCTTGGGCCGCTGATCAGAGTGCTGGTACCCCGCTCCAGTCCTCCGTGCAGCATCTCATCTATTTCCGGTACCCCCGAAGAGACAATCTCGGATGTAAACGCAGAGACGTACTTTTCGGGTATAAGTTTTGGATAGACATCTATCCCCCGGCTGCCAAGCTTCATAGTATGAGGGCCGCGTCTAAACCCGGAGCCGCGAAACTTGGTAATGCTTATAGTCTGCCTCCCTGCTTCCAAAACCAGGTTGATGACACCATCGCAGATAAACTGAAGATCATCGTCCGGGAGAAAAGTGCTGGATTCGGAGCTGAGAAGTACCGTGGCCCCCTGCTCGATCAGGAAGCGCAGGAAAGAGAGCACCTGCTTTCGGAACTGGAAAACGTCAGCGGTCAGGTAACGGAATTGGGTCACGGCATCAAAAAAGACCCTCTGAGGTTTAACGATTTCCACTTGATCCACAATCATTTTAGTGATAGGTTCCCGCTCCACCTCGGCAGGAGAAAAAATGTCGTAGGTCTCCACAGCAGTAAAGAATTCGGAGCTGGGGCTCAAATCCAGAAAATTGACATCTTTCAAATCAAACCCCATGCTTTGCGCATCCTGGCGGATCTGGGCTTCCGGCTCACCCAGGGTGATCAGCAATACCTGCTCTCCCTGGCTTGCACTGCTGGTGAGAAAATGCAGTCCCATCGTAGTCTTGCCGATACCCGGACCACCCCTCACCAGATAGGCGCGTCGGGGAATAAATCCGCCATCAAGGATCTCGTCAAGCCCACTTATGCCAGTGGATAAACGAAAAGATGCATCGGTTTCCATAAGTTATTCCTTTTTAATAATAAAAAATAGCTATAAACCCATAGTGCTTTTTCACTGTCGGACACCTTTTATTCCCACTTTCGCCGGAATAACGGTTCGCCCAAGGCTACAAACAAAGCTTGAGATTTTTTCTCAAAATCGTCCGGTAATGAGATTGCTTTCATCTAGTAAAGTAAGCTTTTCGGATAGATACCTAATATACCACTACACTTTGGATAGATACCTATGTATACCACTACACTTTGCCTGAATGCTTGTTTATCACCACCTCTACCGAGTGTTCCTGACGGTCGTCAACAAGGGTAATGGCCTTGTCATGTTGTGCAACCCCATCAACGGTCACCATCATCTCATCATTCCCGGTGTGCGTTACATGGCCGCCCCTCACCCCTTCCCCTCTCCCCTGGGGGGAGAGGGCAGGGTGAGGGGCGTTCCTTTGAAGGACTGCGATGTGGTAGACAGTCTCGCTATACCGGTAGTGCACCTTGAACGACTTCCAATCCGAAGGGAGGCATGGAGTAAAACGCAGTTTGTCCTTTTCCAGCATCAATCCCAGGAGTGATTCCACGATAAGCCGGTACATCCAGCCAGCCGAGCCCGTGTACCATGTCCATCCACCGCGGCCTGTGTGTGGCGATACCGCATATACATCGGCTGCGATAACGTATGGTTCTACTTTGTAGGTCACAATCCCCTCCGGGGAGCTCGCATGATTCACCGGGTTAATCATTGAAAACAGTTCCCACGCGCGCTTGCTGTCACCCAGTGCAGCAAACGCCATCGCTGACCAGATTGCCCCGTGCGTGTACTGCCCGCCATTCTCTCTTACGCCGGGAACGTACCCCCTTATATAGCCAGGATTCAGATCAGACTTGTCGAATGGCGGGTCCAGGAGTTGAATAAGCGCATGCTCCCGTCGCACGAGACGCTTATACACAGCTTCCATTGCCAGGCGCGAACGTTGTGTTCCTCTCACAGGCAAGATGCCTATGCCACTGGCATCACCCGCATCACCGGCATCACTCGCCCCGACATCACCAGCCCCGGCATCACCAGCCACGGATAGAACAGACCAGCTTTGCGCAATTGAATCAATCTGGCATTCCGGGTTACTCGCGGACCCAAGCGGTGATCCATCGTCGAAGTACGCGCGGCGGTACCACTCGCCGTCCCAGCCATGCTGCTCGATATTCAGGCGCAGTTGCGCAGCCTCCATGTGGCAACGTTCTGCGAATGAGACGTCACCCTGTGTGCGGGCAATCTTAGCGAACTGCATGAGCACTTCATAATCAAAAAATCCCAACCAGACGCTTTCGCCGGTCCCGTGTTCGCCAACTAGGTTCATGCCGTCATTCCAGTCACCGGAGCCGATGAGCGGAAGGCCGTGCGCACCGCGACCGAGGCCCAGCAGAATAGCCCGTACACAGTGTTCGTACAAGCTGGCCGTTTCTCCGGACCGGCCGGGCAGATCGTAATACGAATCCTCATTTGGATTTACCGGTCGGCCCTCGATGAAGTGGATCTGTTCATCCAGCACTGCGGTGTCCCCGGTGGTCAGGACGTAGCGACAGGTCGTGAGCGGCAGCCAGAGGTAATCATCCGAGCAGTGGGTACGCACACCCCGACCCGATGGGGGGTGCCACCAGTGCTGGACATCTCCCTCCGGGAACTGACGCGACGCGCAACGGAGCAGGTGCTCACGCACGAGACGCGGCTTTGCGTAGAGAAGCGCCATTATGTCCTGTAACTGATCGCGAAAACCGAAGGCGCCCCCAGGTTGGTAGTATCCACACCGCGCCCATAGACGGCATGCGAGCGTCTGGTACAGGAGCCAGCCGTTGGCCAGCACGTTGAGGGACTGGTCCGGTGTTTCCACCTGCACTGCCTGAATCGTGTGGTTCCAGTATTGCCTCACGGCTTCAAGCGCACCACGTGCCGCACCTGACCCACGGAAGCGTTGCACCAGATTGCTGGCATCAGTGGCACCTTGACCTACGCCGAGCAAGAATATGATCTCACGTTCCTGCCCTTCGGCGAGCTTGAAGGCAACCTGGAGCGCAGCACAGGGGTCCAGAGCAGCACCTACCTTACCGGAAAGGTGCTGCCGGTTCATAGCAGCCGGACTTCGGAGCGTACCGTTGCGTCCGAGGAACTCGGTCCGATCGCCGCTTACAGTCCGCGTTGCATCATTTACGTCAAAAAAAGCCACCCGATCGGCCAACGCCGTGTTGTATGGATTCCGCGCAAAGAGCGCTCCGCTTATGGGGTCAAATTCAGTGATCACGTGCATAATTGATTTTGGTCGCAGATCCCCCAGCACCCATTCCACATATCCCGTGGCCGAGAGCCTGCGTGACCGGCCCGAATCGTTGCGCACCTTTAATATGGTGAATTTGATCGTTGCGTCCAGGGCCACGTAAACCCACATCTCCGAGTGGATGCCATCCTCTGTGTGCTCGAAGACGCTGTAGCCGAAGCCGTGCCGGTTGACGTACGGCTGCTGACCGGGGCTGGGCATAGGCGAGGGGGACCAGAATTGGCCGGTTTCTTCGTCACGAAGGTAAAAAGCTTCCCCGCTCGAATCGCTCACCGGGTCGTTGTACCAGGGCGTGAGGCGAAACTCGTGGGCATTCTCAATCCAGGTGTAGGCAAGGCCGCTCTCTGAGATGACCGTTCCAAAGTTCGGGTTCGACAGAACATTCACCCACGGTGCCGGAGTTACGTGCCCACGTGCAGTCGTAATTACGTATTCGCGCCCGTCCGGGGTGAATCCACCCAGGCCGTTGAAGAAAATCAGATCTGGGCGCGGCACCACTGCGGCCACCGGTGTTTCGGCGCGGCGGCTTCGGGTTGGGGTAAGGCGCGGGAAGGCTGCTTCTACAAGTCCGCGGCTGGCTCGTTGTAATGGCAACGGTTTCGCGGCGCTGTAAGGCTCGGTTGCAATGGCATCCGGTTCGCCGTGCTGTAAGGCTCGGCGGTTGACCTGATCCAACAGAGGCCCCCGGCTGTCGGTTATAATAGCTCGCGCAACCGATTGGAACAGAATCCGGTCATCGTTTGATATCTGGTCCCCAGGTCGCACAAAGATTCCCCCAGGACGATCATTGACGTTGGCTTCGATACCTGCGGCAATCAGCCCCATGATCTGATCATGCAGAAGCTGCCGATAGCCTGTGTGATCTTCGTTCCAGATTATCAAATCCACTAACAGTCCTTTTAGTCGCCAGTAAGCGTGTGCCTGCACGAGCTGGTGCACCAATCCGATATTGACCGGGTCTGCGATCTGCAGCAGCACAATCGGTAAATCGCCGGAAATGGAGTAGCCCCATAGACCGGATTGCCCACGGCGATTCTTGGCGAGGATGCTCGGGTCGGCACGCAGTGATGAATTGGCGTAAAGTATTGAGCTGGCCAGATGTCCATAGAGTTGCGCGTCAGCCTCTGAGGCATTGATCTGCCGCAGGACCACCTGGCTGTGCGTCCAGGCCAGATCGAACACGCGATCAGCGAGACGTCGATCCTGGTATTTCTCGACAAGGCTTAAGGCTGCGTCGCGGGTGTCACCTATGCCGGAGACAATATTGATCGTTGCCGTTTCCTTCGGATCGAGTGTTATCTGATACCGGATCGCGACAATCGGATCGAGCACTGAGCCCTGGCTGCCCGAGAGCGCCGCAACATCACGCATCGCCTGCGGATTGGCAACCGTATTTCCGCGGCCAATGAACTGCAGTCGGTCGGTCTCATAGGAGATTTCTCCAATATCCCCCACGTGTACGGCCATCAGGTGAAACATCCATGGCGACTGCTCGTCGCGGGAGCGGGACCGTCGTGTGCAAAGGATCGCCTGCCGCTGGCGAATAATCTCTGTCTGAACAAAGAGATTGCTGAACGCCGGATGCAGTGCGTCCGCTGCGGGTGATGTGAGAACCACTTCCGCGTAACTCGTTACGTCAATTGTTCTGCGCGTCCATGACCGGTTGGTGATTTGGATACGGCGCATCTCAATGTCATCCTCCGGTGAAACTGCGATCTCCGTGTGCGAGTCTAAGCCGTTTTTACGGCAGCGGAACTCCGCTCGCGATTCTGAGAAAATCGCTTCATAGTTCTCCGATAGGTTAAGTGCCGGCTGATAGGCAGTTGACCAGAACTCGCCGCTCGATAAATCGCGGATGTAGCAGAACGTGCCCCAGTTGTCGCAGGTGCTGTCTTCGCGCCAGCGCGTGACTGCGATGTCTTTCCAGCGGCTGTAACCGCCGCCCGCATTCGTGATCATCACGTGGTATCTACCGTTCGACAACAGATGTACTTCAGGAATCGGGGTGTTCGGGCTGCTGAAGACGCGCATCGGCGTCACCGGTCCGCTAAAAGTCCCCCATGATTCTGAGAGCGCGGCGGGTGTGTGTGCATAGAAACCCGTGGCTTTTGGAATCCGCTCCTGAAGCAACAGCGTGGTCGCCTGGAACAACGGGTCAGACGCAAAGCGTTTTTGCATTGGACGGTTCAAAAGCAGATAGGTCAGGGAGAGGAAGCTCATGCCTTGGTGATGTGCCATGAATGACCGGACCACGGCGCTTGTCTGTCCGCGGGGAAGACGCGACGGCGTATAGTCGATTGCTTCATAGAAGCCGTATTTCCCCTCAAATCCATCTGCTGCGAGTCTCTGTAGATTAAGTGCCGCCTTTTCGGGCGACACCATCAAGGCGAGCACCGAGGCATACGGCGCAATAACCAGGTCATCTGCCAGACCGCGCTTGAGCCCCAGACCGGGCACGCCAAATGCACGGTACTGGTAGTTGAGCTGAACGTCGGTCATGTTGTAGCCGGATTCGGAAATGCCCCAGGGCACTCCCCGTTTCTTTCCATAATCAATCTGCCTATCAACAGCCGCCTGGCAGGTCTGGTCAAGCAGCGTGTTTTCATAGGTCGGCATCACCAGAAGCGGCATGAGGTACTCGAACATCGAACCACTCCACGAAAGGAGAATCGGCTCACCGCCAGCACTGGTCAGCAGTCGCCCCAGGGCAAACCAGCTCTCCTGCGGCAGTTGTCCCTGTGCAATCCCCACGAAGCAGGCCAATCGCGCTTCCGAAGCCAATAGATCGTAGTAACTCGAATCCATCCGGTGCTCGGAAACGTTGTACCCGATAGCCAGCAGATGACGCCCCTTGTCAAACAGAAAGTCATACTCCATACGGGCGAGTTGGCCTGCCTGAAGTGCAAGCTGCTCGATGGCCGTTATACGGGATCTGGCGCGGTGACTTGCTACGGTACTGAGCCTTCGAAATTCACTAAACCACGAGATCTCCGCCGGTGTTGCGTCCGAGCCGAGCCGCTGCTCAATTGCAGGCAGCAGATCCTCTTCAATTCTCGCCAGCTCGCGTAACGTTGGAATATGGTCACAAAATTCGCTTTCAAGTTTTGCCAGCTCGCGTAACGTTGGAATATGGTCACAAAATTCGCTGAGCCTGTTTTGAGAGGACGGCAGCACGGTCCACGGAGCAAGAAACGTCAGCTCATCGAGAGCATCCTGGCATTGCCGGACGAGGGCATATGCCCACCATTGTGCCTGACTCTCGTTGTCAGCATCGATGCTGACAGCCTTTTCCGCGGCGGATGCAATGCTGACAGCCACTTCCGTGGCGGATGCAATCAACCGCGGAAGGTACAGCCGCATCGCCCCCAGGGGAGTTGGCCGGGGATCGCAGGCAGACTCCATATCTTTTTGGAGTTGCGCGAGCTGGGCCGGAGCGGCCTTTCCCGCAGAGTCCACGAGAATCCTCAGTGTGTCGTTTAAGCCCTCAAACCATCGTTCTCCCAAAATCTTCTGATCGGGAAGTGTGAGCAAGCCAGGCCGCAACGTCAGCAGATGGCCGGCAAGGTTTCCGCTGTCTACGCTCGAAATGTAAAGAGGCGGCAGTGGCTTCAGAGACTGCGTGTCATACCAGTTGTAGAAGTGGCCCCTGTGTCGCTTCAATCCATCCATGGTGTGGAGCGCACTTTTCGTGCGCTCGATCATCTGCCCTGCTGAAATGTAGCCGAAATCGTACGCGGACAAATTCGCCAGGAGCGCAAGGCCCATGTTGGTCGGCGATGTGCGATGCCCGACCACAGGCGAGGGATGCTCCTGATAGTTATCAGGCGGCAGCCAATGATCCTCAGGGCCAACGAATGTCTCGAAGAACGCCCACGTCTTACGCGAAAGCTTGCGGAGAAAGATGACCTGGTCAGCCGTAAGCCGTGCTTTGCGATGAGCGAGTGGCTGGCTGATCCACCAGGCTATGACGGGGGAAGCAAACCAGAGACCAAGTATGGGTCCTGCTATGCTCAGTGCGGACGGCCGCGCAAAAGTCAGGTAGAGGGCTGCGCTAAAGGCAATAACAGGGGCGATCCACATCGTCCGGCAGAATCCGGCAAGGTCCGTACAGCCAAAACGGTCAGGGTTGCCTGATGGGCTCCACTCCAGGAGTCTTTTGTGTGTGACCAGCATGCGCCAGGCCGTGCGCACAATTGCATCCAGACTGAAGAACACTTCGTAGGGAAGACATGCAAGCGTAAATACGGCCTGCACGAAGTGCAGGCCAGCCGAGCGAACGGCTGCGGCAAGATGCTGACTCAGCAACACTTCGTCTGCCTTCCGAAAGGTTTCCAAAATAGAGGCACTCCAGGGAGGAATCAGGATGGTTCCAATCACCGCCAGAGTCCATAACCAGGGCGGCGTTAAAACCATCCAGCCCAGCAGCAACAATAGTGTCAAAGCCGAAGGCACGAGACTGCGCCTTAGGTTATCGAAGATCTTCCAGCGGGATAATAGTGAGAGCGGATTCTTCTGTCGGGTTGTGTCAAGACCGGGAACTCCTGGTAAAAGCCAACGCGCAATCTGCCAATCCCCGCGAATCCAACGGTGCCGACGACTCACGTCCGCGCTGTAGCAAGATGGATATTCCTCGTACAGCATTACATCGCTCAATAGACCTGCCCGGCTGTAGCACCCTTCTACAAGATCGTGGCTGAGGATACGGTTTTCGGGGAAGCGCCCCTTAAGCGTTTGCTCTAACGCATCAACATCATAAATCCCCTTGCCAATGAAAGAGCCTTCGCCGAATACGTCCTGGTAAACATCAGAAACAGCGCGCGTGTACGGGTCAATGCCCGGCTCCCCACCACACAGCCGCGCATACCGCGACCGGTTCATGCCTGGCAAGCTCACGGCTACACGTGGCTGAAGTATGCTGTATCCCTCAGAGACACGCTTCTTGTCTTTGTCATACTGTGCACGATTCAGCGGGTGTGCCATGGCTCCCACAAACTGCCACGCCGAATCGCGCGGCAACTGCGTATCTGAGTCAAGGGTCATCACATACTTCACGTTCCTTAAGACTGCCGTCTCACCGATGATGGATGAGAAGCAATCCCCTGAGCCGCCGGCCAGAAAATCATTCAATGACCCAAGCTTCCCCCGCTTACGCTCGTAACCCATCCAAACCTGCTCCTGGGGATTCCATAGGCGCGGGCGATGAAAAAGAAAGAACGTGTCGTTCTTTGCACTCCGGTACTTTTCATTAAGCTTTTGGATACTCTGCTGCGCCAGCCGCAACAGCAATTCATCTTCCGGCATCATCTCCCCAGGCGCATCCCGGAAATCAGTCAGCAGTCCGAAATGAAGGTTCTCGTCTCGATTTGCGAGGAAGCGGACTTCAAGTGCCTCGACCAGTTCTTCGATGTTTTGAGCGCTCGTAAGCATAGTCGGGATCACCACAAGCGTACGTGATTCTGGCGGAATTCCTTTGGAGAAATCCATTCGCGGAAGGGGTTGCGGCTTCACCAACAGCGTAGCCAGCCAGTTCACTACCGCCACCGCCAGTTGACTTGCACACAAAAGCGAGAAGATACCAGTCAATCCGAGGAGCCAAGCCTGCACTCCACTGGCATACGCCTTTACGCAAGGAATGCCGATCTCGCATAAGCTTCCGGTGAAAATCGCCGTAATCAGCGTAATCGCACTTAGATAGATGAACAAAGGGAACCGGCAACATATTCGCTGCAGAGCCTCAAGGAAAGACAGGCGCGCTTCCACTGTTCGTTCGAGCTGTGGCAATCCCTTGTCAATCAGATAGAACCCAACATGTGCCGCACGATTTGTAGAAAGGGGCAAAGGGGCAGAGGGACAATGGAAGCCACTCGTTGCAATGGTATGCGGTTCGCGGTGCTGTGGGTTCCGAAGGGGCAAAGGGGAAAGACTTTTTTCCTCTGTGCCTCTGTGCCTATGTGCCTCTGTGCCTATTCCTTTATCTCTGTATTTGCCTGCAGCACTTTCGCGGGCCAGATGGATAGCTTTGCGCGTCACCTCGCCTTCGGACAGATGGCTGCTTTTGGCTATTTTCTCCACAATATGACGGTAGCGATCACGGCTGGCAAAATCCATCTTGCCGTAGACTCCCACAGGATCCTCACGCAGTACCTGCTCGACAACGCTCATCGTCTCGACAAACTCGCGCCAGTCAATGGCCCCCAGAAATCGGAGGCTACCGATGCTGTTGCTTACGGAAACCTGGTCGGCGGCCTGCTGCTGGTTTTCGGCTCGTACCAACTGTTCGATCGACAGGCCGGACTCGGAGAGTCGCTGCTCAATCCAGGTGAGTGGCAATGCCAAAGCTGGACTTTGTCCCTGCAACCGGCGCGCAAATTCCGCGATAAACGAGCTTACCATCGACGGGCTCGATCGTGCCATGTCCGCAATAACCAAAATCAGGCTTTTCGGATCCTTCTCTGCGATCTCCGTCATCTGATCCGCCCAGTAGTCGGCGTTGTTTCGGTCGATCCTGTCGGCGGCGATCCGCGCCCCAACGCGCCGGAGGTTCTCGATCAATGCCAGGCGCAGCATGATAGGGATAGCCCACAGCTCGCCTAACATCAGTTCGGTAACCGTCTGGTAGGCTGCAACGAAACTGCAGAGACTTTCCATATCCACCCGTCCATCGCCGTGCGCGATCGTCTCCAGTGCGATGTCATACACGCGTGGAAGCGCAGCCGATGGGCCGTGCAGCAAGCGCGGAAGTCCCTGACTGTAACCCTTAGGCAGGTGTCGTTTGGCCGTGTGAATCTGTTCTTCGATCAGATAGAAATTGTCGAGCAGCCATTCTCCTGCCGGGGCAATCCGACGCTTCTCCATGACCGCTGCCGTCAGCAGACTGCAGGTTCCACGCAGGACGCCCTCATTCTCGGCCAGTCGCGTCAGAAGTCGGCTTGGAGCACGTTCCAGCCTCAACGTGTGCGAGTCCGCCAGGGCCCTGCCATGCTGCTTCATCTGGTCGCTGGTGAATAGTTCCGCTCGCAGCGGGTGCTCATCGGCGGCGTACTTTTGCGCCACATCGTTTCCACGCAAGCTCATCCAAAACTGGTGCAAGTTTCCGATAATAGTCTTGCCGCTAAACTTCAAGATTCAGGTCTCCTTGGACTGGCTCGTTGTAATGGCATCTGTTTCGCCGTACTGTAAGGCTCGGTTGTAATGGCATCTGGTTCGCGGTGCTGTAAGGCTCGCTTGATAAGAACTTGCCGGGAGGTAAGCTTCGTAACATCTTTTAAAATCAGTTGTTGTCTGTTGCGCATTTACTTTCAGTACTATGCAAAACATCAGGTTTGTCTTAAAATTATGAGGAATAAGAGTTAGAATGGGTATCTATGAAGAAAGGCAAAAGAAAAGATGGGGATTAAATTTCAATGATTATCCAGTTTATACCCAGAGTTTCACCTCTTTATTTGACTATTATATCATGAATAGTATGGTTAGTAAAAACCTATTTACAATATCGACCTGGCTTATCCAAAGTGCCTCATCAAGGTGAGCGTATAGAACAGCTCTCCTCCCCGTGCTTTTCTGTCCCCTTAAGATGTGATAAATGGACGCGGCACACGGCATCATGTTTGTCATTCCGTCGGGTCCTTTTTTACCTCTCAATCTCTTATGCTGCTCATATCTTGTTCATATAAACACGAGGTGTTGATTGACGATCAATTTCATGATATTATAGCAATTTTTGGTAAATAATTTATTTTTTTTCTCTTATCGCGAGAGAAGGACTCTTTACAGAAGACTTTTAAGAAAAAGTTTCAACCGTCATCCTTGCGAAAGAAGAGAAAGAATATATAACAGAAAATAGTAATAATCGCCAAAAATATAAATAACAGATGGATGTGGAGATATAGAGTATGACTTCTCGGATAAAAGGTTTTTGGGCTTTTTTTCTCATCTCGTTGATCTTTTTTATCATTCTAACAGGAGGGATCGGATATTTTTTCGGGGTGTTCAACCCGGTCAAAATCACCACGGAAATCCGCGGTCCTTATCTGATGGTATACATGCTTCATCAGGGGGCATATCATCAGATAACGGGAGCAATCGAAAAAGTAGGTAAGTTGCTGGATGAGCAAAAAATTTCGAAAACAATTCCCTGCGCTATCTTTTACGATGACCCCAAGGATGTGGCGCTGGAGGATTTAAAAAGTGAGGGTGGGTATCTGGTAGATCAACGGCCTTCCTCTCTTGAGCATCCATTTGGACTGAGGGAGATTCCTAAGCGCGGTGTGATTATAGCCACAATCAAGGCACAACCTCTGGTTGCCCCGTTCAAGACCTATGCCAGAATCGTGGATTTTATGGAGATGCACCAACTAGAGCACGATGGCCCGGCTATGGAGCGGTATCTCCCCGGTGGAATCGTGGAGGTTGAGATGCCTTTTAAATCCCCAAATTTGGATCAACTTCGCAACTCCGTAAAAGATATGCGCTTCCCCACTCATCCGGCTCCAGGCTATCAGAATCCCTCTCATCCGGCTCCAGGCCATAAGAATCCCGCGCATCCGGCTCCAGGCCAGCAGAATCCCGGTCACGTCCCTGGCCGCAAACCTTTTGTCAATAGAAAACAAGGTGATAATGAGGGGATGGGTAAAGATGGGATGAACAAGGAGGGTGTAGGCGATGGATCTGGCAGATGATGGAATGTGCTTTGCCTGTGGTCGAAAGAATGAGGAGGGATTGCAGGTTTTGTTCGAATTGCTCGAATCAGAGAAGAGGATCAGGGCCAGATTCATTCCCCAGAAAAAGCATCAGGGTTATACCAATATCGTTCATGGCGGGATTATCAGCACACTGCTGGATGAGGCTATGGTTAATCTGGCCTATCGCCTCGGGTTTCCGGTTGTCACCGCCCAACTGGAGGTTCGGTTCAAAAAACCGGCATGGGTAGGAGAGCCACTGTTGATCGAGGCCGAAATCGTGCGCACTTTCAAAAGAATTATCCAGGCACGGGCCTTTGCCTTTAATAAAGAAGGAGGCATGGTGGCGAGCAGCACGGGGAAGTTAATGCTCCTCTCTTCTGAAGGTGGAGAAATAGAGCCTATAAATAATGATAGGTAATAGTTATTATTAATAATTAATAATTATTAATAAGTAATGATAATTATTGATAGTAACTAATGATAATTAATAATAATACATAATGTTAATTAATGATAGGTAATGATAATCTATGCTGAAAATTACTAAAATGGAAATAATCCAATTTATGGAGCAGAACGAGCAGAGGCCAGTATCTCTTCGTCGGCTGCTGGCTGCCCTGAAAGTAGATGGAAAAGACAGACCGGAAATGAAATATCTCCTCCAGGAACTGATCGCATCCGGCCAGATTATTCGGATCAAGGGAGGAAATTACGGGCTTTCCCAAAAGATGAATCTGGTGGCCGGTCATATCAAGGCACATCCTTCCGGCTACGGCTTTGTTATTCCGGATGATGAGGGCCAGGTCGATATTTTTATTTCCCCGGAGGGGATGCGGGAGGCTTTTGACGGGGACAAGATCATGGCCCGCGTAGACCGTGTGGACCGGAGTGGCCGAAGGTCAGGGAGCATTATCCGCATTCTGGAGCGGGCCCATAAGTCGCTGATCGGCCGCTATGAAAAAACCAGGCATACCGCCTTCGTTGTACCGAATGATCCATCCCTGACCCAGGATATCCTTATTCCAAAGATGACTAAGGAAAATAAGGGGTTAAAGCCCCAAAACGGGCAATTGGTAATGGTGGAGATCCTGGAATACCCTACCAAGTACCGCAATCCGACCGGCAGGATCATGGAGGTGCTGGGCTGGCCTGATGACCCAGGTATAGATGTGGAAGTTGTCATTCGCGACAGTCAACTACCGGACGTCTTTCCTGAAAATGTCCAGGTGGAGGCTAAAGGTTTCGGGCCGGAATTGACTGAAGCAGACCTGGTAGAGCGGATGGATCTGAGAAACCTTTTGACTATTACCATTGACGGAGAGACAGCGAGGGATTTCGATGACGCAGTCTCCTGGCAATCTCTGGCTGAGGATGCAGGAACAGGGGCACCCCGCTTGCGGTCGAAAGCCAGGGAGCATTCGAAAGCCAGGGAGCGTTTGTGGGTCCATATCGCCGACGTCAGCTTTTATGTTTCGGAAGGATCAGCACTGGATGGAGAGGCTTTTTTGCGCGGCACCAGTGTCTACTTTCCGGAAAGGGCCATTCCCATGCTGCCCCAGGAGCTTTCCAACGAGCTTTGCAGCCTGAAGCCAAGAGTGGATCGGCTGACCGTCTCTGTGCGAATGGACTTTGATGCGCAAGGCCATATAGTGGACTATGAAATTTTTCCCAGCGTGATCAACAGTAATGAGCGTATGACCTACACGCAGGTGCGCGATATTTTATCTCCTGAGACGGAAACACCGGCGGAGTTCCAATATCTGGAGCCAACCATCAAGGCTATGGGAGAACTTACGGCGCGGCTTCGCCAGAATCGAATGAAGGCTGGCAGCCTTGATTTTGATCTCCCTGAGCCTGAAATAATTCTGGATTTGCGCGGCGATATCCAGTCCATCATTCGGGCGGAAAGGAATCTGGCACACATCCTGATCGAAGAATTCATGCTTATGGCCAACCAAGTAGTGGCCGGCCATATGACCAGACTGAAAGTTCCCTCTCTCTACCGTATCCACGAGGAACCTGAAGAGGCGGATGTGATCGAATTCATGGAGTTTATTCGTGAGCTTGGCTGGACGGGAGTCCCGCTGGCAGATGAGGAAGTATCTTCTGAAAAGCCGCAGACAGAGAAGAAAAAACGAAAAAAAACCCCACCCAAGAGTGTCAAGACAAGGCTGGATCATGGGGATTTACAGGAGATTCTCACGCATTTTCGAGGAAAGCCCGAAGAACGGGTCATTCACTACCTATTGTTGCGCACCATGAAGCGGGCCAGATATTCAATCCTGAATGTGGGACATTTTGGCCTGGCTATGAAGGAATACACCCATTTTACCTCCCCCATTCGCCGGTATCCTGACCTGGTGGTCCACAGACTGCTGAGACAGGTCATGAATAAAGAGACGCAAAAGCTGCTGGAAGACCAAAGTTTATCTGAAAGACTTGCTACGACAGCCAATCATTCCTCCCTGCGGGAGCGGATCGCCGAGGATGCTGAGCGAAAGATCGTTGCTCTCAAGAGAACCAGGTACATGCAGGAGAAGATCGACGAGGAATATACCGGCATTATCAGCGGGGTCACCGCCTTTGGCTTTTTTGTGGAGCTCGAAGAGATATTTGTCGAAGGACTGGTCCATATTCGAAACCTGGCGGATGATTACTACCAATTTGATGAGCGAAAACATCGACTTGAAGGGGCCAGAACCGGAAATTCTTTCCATATCGGAGACCGGGTCAAGGTCCGGGTGTCTAATGTAGACCTGTCAAGAGTGCACATCGACTTCACCTTAGTGACGAAATTAAGCTGATTAGTGACGAAGTTAAGCTGATTCCCCTCCGATCTAGATAACAGAGGTGCTCTTTTAAGCGACTCACGAATACGGAAGGGGAAAAAATGTTTCCATATAGCCCATACAGCTTAATGCGGATCATTTCGTCACGTCTGCGCCCAAAAATAATTCTCTGTCTGGCTGCTGCTGTCCTGCCGGGGATTTTTTTCCTTGGGGAAAAAGCCTATACGTATCAGAATCAAGATCAGAATCAGGACCAGAAGTATGATCAAGATCAGAAGTATGATCAGGATCAGAAGCAAGATCATGATCAGAAGTATGATAACAATTTTCAGTCGCTTCCTGATCAATCCTTTGCAGTGATAGAGAAAAAGCCGGATGGTGCCTTAGTCCGTTTATTGCCGCATCACGACGCGGGGGGAAAGGTGATCGTACCCTGGTTGGAAGATTCCATGGGTCAGATTTTTCAACTCGACCCCAACCATCGGGCACAGGCCAGGGAGCACTTATTGAAGGACTATTACGAGAAGGAATAGATATACACCTTTCTCTCTGCCAAAACCTATTATCCCTAAACACGAGAAAAGCAAATAATCTATGTATGAATTCAGCGAATTTAAAGCCATTCACTATATTGATCGTCTTAGAGCCATTTGCAAAGGAGAACTGCCGCCGCCGGTTACCGTTGAAGTTGACCTGACCAATGCCTGCAATCACCGCTGTATCTGGTGCATGGACCAGTCTTACAATACAAGGATCAATGCTACTCTTAAAGAGGTTCCCTTGCTGGATTTCGCTGCTGATATTGCCAGGCAAGGTGTGCAGAGTGTGGTCTTTAAAGGGGGTGGGGAGCCCCTTTTATATTACTCGTTCAGTAAAGTGGCCCAATATTTTCGGAGCAAGGGCCTGCACCTTGGGCTGATCACGAATGGCGAGGCCATTAACCGGCATATGGATGCTATTCCCCACCTGAGTTGGGTGCAGGTGAGTTTGGATGCAGCTACGGCAGAAACGCATCAAAAACTCCATAATCCCTTTAAAACGAACGTATTTCAGACTATTGTCGATAACTTGTACCAAATCTCGACCTCCGTATTTACGGGTATTAATTATACCATCCATCCGGACAACTTTCAGGAGCTGACGGCCGCAGCCCGTCTCGCCAAGGATGTGGGATGCCACTCCATTTGCTTTAAACGGGTTATAGGCGAGGAAGCCCAGCGATTTACTCCACAAATGGTGAGGGAGGTTAGTGAGCTTGTGGCGAGCGCCCAATGGGAAGCAGACCGCTCTGACGGCAAGGAAACTGCCAAATTCCAGGTCCTGGCCCCACGACTCCATTATTTTGATCAGGGATACAAATCCTCGCCTTATCCTCTATGCCTGGCCCATCATCTTATCGGAACCCTGGGCACGGACGGCAACCTTTATCCGTGCCGTACCCTGCGAGGCGAGGCGGATTATACCTATGGCTCCATCTACCGGGATACCTTTCAGAATATCTGGTATGGAGAAAAGCGCAAGGCTGTGCTGAAAAAAATCAGCCAAAAGGAGTGCGCAGGCAAGTGCCTTGGCCGCACCTCCTATCTGCGCTATGATCACTATAATCAATGGCTGGAATACCTGAGCCTGGGCAAAGACAAGGCGGAGCATGTAGAGTTTTTGTGATTCTACCGGGTAAGAAGGCAGTGGTCAGGAGTCATAAGTCATAAGTCATAAGTCAGGAGTCAGGAGTCAGGAGTCAGGAGAAATACAGGTTGAAGTCTAACCAGTAGCTGAAATGCACATAACAAAACTGCACATTCCTGTTCAATCGATCTATGAGCTTTGGCACTATAATCAGTAATCCGCAACCCGCATCCCCCAACCCGCCCCCCAACTCGTTCAGCACACTGTTGACAGGGAATCATTCGATGTCATATAATAAATAGGTATTTTACGATGCTTATGATGTACGATTAGGGTGTGATGTACGACTAAGCCGTATAATAGTCAACAATACAAAGTCAACAATCCAATAGCATGGAGTCAATGATGTTGCCTAAGAGTTTGAGACTGAACTATGAGGATTATCTCCTTTTCCCTGAAGATGGGAAGCGGCATGAAATCATTGAGGGAGAGCATTACATGGCCCCATCCCCGAATATTCGGCACCAGAATATTTCCAGAAACCTTGCATTCAGTCTTAATCAATATGTTGAAGAAAAGAATCTAGGCAAGGTGCTTTATGCCCCTACCGATGTGGTTTTGTCGTATGAAAATATTGTCCAACCGGATATCCTGTTTATCTCCAAAAAGAATTACGGGATTATTACGCCCCAGAATATTCAGGGAGCACCGGATTTACTTATCGAGATCATGTCGGAATCTTCGCGGAAACTGGATCGGCTCATAAAGATGAAGACCTATGGCAAGTTTGGAGTGACAGAGTATTGGCTGGTTGATCCGGCCATTAATCAGATCGAGATTTTTCTAGAGAACAAAACCGGCTTGAATCTGTTCAAGTCCATCCAGGAAGAGCAGGGAGAATTGACATCCCCTCTTTTCCCTGGCCTGAAAGTGAATCTTAAGAAGGTGTTTGAAGAGTTTTAGCCCCTCGTGCAGAGTGTTGTGTCCCCATATTTACATAATTCCATAATTACCAGAATTCAGGGGGGGGCTTGCTTATGTCAAATTTACATTAACCTTACATGGACAAATTTTTTTACTTTCCTGGCAATTTCATAGGATTCTCTTGCTTCTTTGATGCTTGGTTCAAGCCAGGAATCCGGATAACGAATTTCTACTGCGTAATCAGTTAGACAATCTGCATCTTCCAGTTCATCCCTAAAGGACGGATCTACGGTAGCACATAATTCTATCAAGTTTCCAATATTATGAGTTTTTGTAAAATAAACTTGGTGGTAGACTAAAAAGGCCTTCAAATATTTTTCCACAGCCTGTTGACAATGAAAACATACATTATCGGTAACAGGGTCCTCGAAGGATAGCTCTCTTTCGGCGGTCAAAAGATCCTTTTCAGCCTTCCCTATCCATTTGTTAATTAAATCTTTAACAATTTCATCTTTCTTCATAAAGGACTTTTTTCTTCAAGGACTTTTTTCTTCATAAAGGACTTTGCCAAACTTATGGGCAGGATAGACAATAGTACCGATGATATCTTTATATACCTCATATTCATGAGGAGTTTTTACCATTACATCCACCGGGATTTTGGAGCAGGAAAGCAATTTTCTTACGGTACGATTTTGCAAGCGGGCTGATAACTCACTATCTTTAATAATCAGTAGATCCAAATCACTTTCCTCAGTAGGGGTTCCGTAAGCGTATGAGCCAAAGAGAATTATTTTTTGGGGGTGAAAATTTTCCACAATTTTTTTTGTAATTTCATCTATTTGCTCTTGAATTATCATAAAGATACTCCATAAAATACGCCCTGAGATACGCCATGAAAAAACAGCTTTCATCCCTCTGCAATAACAGTATCCAGTATTTGCTAAAGCTTACTTCCTAATTATACCCTATTATACCCTGCCTTATCGGACAATCTCAAGTATTTGTGTTTGGTGTGTTTGTACGCTATGCTGCC
>Ga0307378_10004739_pt1 | contig 19227 bp, 18 predicted proteins | sample UN1MG_FD_202238 | JGI IMG/M metagenome (GOLD analysis project Ga0307378, IMG submission 202238) | Soil microbial communities from Risofladan, Vaasa, Finland - UN-1 | ecosystem: Environmental > Terrestrial > Soil > Coastal area > Acid sulfate soil | place: Finland: Risofladan, Vaasa | collected... | reverse complement strand
TCAGTGGATCATGGAACGCCTGGGCTATCGAACTCCCGCCCAGGCACGAAAAGATGCTTGCATTGCCGTGGAGATTGCCGCATGATTATCTACAAACCTGTGTCCAAAAAATCCAAGGCGGTACAGCATATCCTTCCCATCACCCTAATAGCGAGCCACAGACCGTAAGTGTTGATAAGAAATTCCGGATTTTTCGCGGATTTCCGCAAATTTTTTTGCGGCCACGCCTTTTCAGGGACACAGACAGGGGTCATTCCCGGCCGGAGCCGATCTTGTACGCACTCCAGACCCCCATCGGGAAAAACACCAGGTCCAGCAGCCGGAACGTGCCGATCAGCGCGAAAAAGAACCCGATCCTCGTCTGCGCCAGAGACCTCTGGCCGGTGACAAGCTCATTGGCCTCCCGGGCGGTCTGCCGCCACCCCTGGCCGACGTTCGCATCCTGTTCAGTACTCTCGGCAATCGCGCCGATAACCGCCTTTCCGAAGTTCTTCATGGCCTTGACGTCCCTGACGTACTGCGCGCGGAGCGCCTCGCGCTTCTGCTCTTCGTCCCAGCTCTTGAGCCTGGCCTCGACCTTTTTGATTGCGGCCATGACCTGCTCGGCCTCGCCGATGGGGGCCCGGCCATCGTAATGCGTCGCCATCACCTTGCGCGCGAATTCGTCCTCGAACTCGCCCTCGTCCACAAGCTGAAAACACGCTGCGCGAAACAGCGAGTGCGGATTCTTCATACCCTCCGCGATGTGCTCCTCCGTGGGCTCCATGTCCTGCCAGTCGGTTTCCTCGAGCGCCCTTTCCATTGCCGGAAGCACGGCCCACTTGGCAATGGCCACTTTGCCACAGACCATCCCGAACAATCCTATAACGCCCGCGAGCAAACCGAGAGCCGCATTGCGCTTATCACTGAACAGCGTCAGCCCGACCCCAGCCAGACTGGCGACCACCAGGCTCATCCAGTTGACCCAACCCAGCCCCACCAGCGAAGCGATTATCGCCCAGCCGATTGCTCCGCCCAGCGTAAAGCCCACGCTGGCGCCAAACGCCAGTGGGACCTTGGCAGCAGCCGACATGGCGGGTGCCGGGGCCTCCATTGTCGGCATTGTCTCACCACATGTGGTACAGAACTGGGTATCGGAGCGGTTGGACGCACTGCACGCCGGGCACTTGACGCTCCGAACGTCATCGGCAGTGGCATCGGCCGGTGCGACCCGCAAGGTATCCTCCGGCGGAGCGGCGGCCTCCATTGCTGCGGCGGAACTGAGCAGATCCTCGCTCCACGCCGGCCCGGCCAACATCTCATCAGCCTCAGCGGCGGGCGCCTTCACCGGCTGCCGCACAGCTTCCTGCTCAAAACTCGGCACGGTCATCGGCTGGCGACACTTCAAGCACCGCACGCGCTTGCCCGCGTATTTCTCCGAGACCCCTATCTTCTGGCTGCAACTTGGACAGCGAAACTTGATTACCCGTGCACGCTCACCCGGCGGGGCCTGCTGAGGGCTGGGAACGCGGATGGGCTGGCGACACTTCGAACACCTGACGCGCTTGCCCGCATAGTCATCCGGGGCGCCGATCTTCTGCTGACAATGACTGCACCGAAACTTGATCATCGCCTACTGCACCTCATGGGCCGATTCAGCAACCTGCCGCGGCCTGCCAATAACGCTTCTCCCGCTCCTGCCGTCATGGTAAGCAAAAAAACCGCGTCAATGATGGTGCAGGAATGTACAGTATTACTCTATTATAGTGTAAGCCGACCCGAATATCAAGCGACAAATCGAACTTTTTTTCGTCCATCCAGTCCCGCAGGAATTCTTTTGACAGGTTTGGTCTGTATTTGATTTGAGATTTGGACAGGCATTCAGGTAGTCCTTAAATGGTTCAAGGGTTTAGTATTGTTCCAGGTGGAACAGTATATATAAAATGTTTGCGTTTTTTGTAATTTTTTTAAGTCATTGACATTACTAATCTTATAGATATGCAACCTTTGTGATTTTACACGCTATTTGGCCTTTGGGTTGTAGCTTGGTTGTAGGTGTGCCGTGAAAGCCGACGAGGACAAACGGGACAATCTAGCTTGGTCAAAGCCGAAACTTCTATAACAGCAATTTCAAATGCGAGTGTCTGAATCAGTTGAGGGTTGTTTACGGAAATCAACTGGTATCCTCTCCTAATTCAATTCCTTGATTCGTACCATTTCTGCTGATGTCAGACACTGTTTTTACATATTGGTGAGCTAAGCTACGTTGTTGAACGATAGCGAATGTACTATAATCATTACCGTCCGCACTGCGGTCCTGGGTATATGATGCCGGTGGCGTTCGCGGGGGTTGCGTTTGGGCGGACCATTTTAATACTAATGCAAAATAGAGATGAAATGCCGATCCATGACAAAAGAAGCTGAACACGTAATCGACGTCGAGAAATTGACGAAACGTTACGGGGATCTACTGGCAGTCAACGACATATCGTTCACCGTCAGGAAAGGCGAAGTGTTCGCATTCCTGGGTCCGAACGGCGCCGGCAAGACCACTACCGTTGAGATAATCGAGACAATACGCACACCAACGTCGGGAAAGGTGAGCCTTCTCGGGATGGATGTCACGAAAGAAAAACGCAAAATCATCCGCCGCATCGGCGTTCTTCCACAGGGGTTCAGCTCGTTCGACAGGATAACGGTCTGGGAGACCATCCAGTACTACTCGAGGCTTTTCAACTGCAGGAACACCGATGTCGACGGGCTGATAGAACTCTCGAACCTCAAGGACAAGAGCAAAGAGCAGTTCAAGAACCTCTCCGGCGGATTGAAGCAGCGCCTCGGAATTGCAATTGCGCTCGTGAACAACCCCGAGGTCGTGTTCCTCGACGAGCCGACGACGGGGCTCGATCCCCGCGCAAGGCGTGAGGTGTGGGATGTCCTGCTGGGCCTGAAGAACAAGGGAAAGACGGTATTTCTCACCACACACTACATGGAGGAGGCGGAGCTTCTTGCAGATACTGTCGCGATAATCTCCAAGGGAAGTATAGTCGCGATGGGCTCTCCCGGGGAGCTCATCGAAAGGAACGCAAATTATCTTGCCCTCACGTTACAGTCCGTCGATGAAAAAGTCTTTGAAATCGTTCAGAAGACAGGTTTCGAGCCGGTTAATGCTAACCACAATAACATCAAGGTACGGGTGAATCACCCGGACGACATCCAGAAGATACTGAACGCCATCAAGAACGCCGGGGCGTCATTCCTCAGCTTGGACGTTCGCAAACCCAATTTGGAAGAGGTTTTCCTGAAGCTCACCGGCGCGGCGCTCCACGAAGGCCTTGCCGAGGAGGTGGCCAAATGAGCTTACGTGTTATCGGCGCAAATCTCATCGTGAGCATCAAGAGCTTCTACCGCGAGAAAACGGCAGTATTCTTCAGGATTGCCTTCCCTGTAATCCTGATACTTGTGTTCGGCACGATTTTCATGAACCAGGACAATGTGCGTTTCGACTTTTATGTGCAGGACCTCGATCAGACTAATTCGTCGGCAGAGCTTGTCAAGACCCTTGAGCTCAACGAGAAGTTCAAGATAACCAAGGTTGACCCTGCCATCGATGCTGCGCAATACGCCAAGACAAACAAGCTAAACCTGGTCGTGGTTATTCCCAAAGACTATGAAAGTTCACTCATACAGAGGATGAAACACAAAGACCTCAAAGCTTCCGCTACTATCACATACATATACGACCCCAGCTCTACTTCGGTGGACGCGAAGTTAGAAATCCTGAATATGGTTTTCGCCGAGATAAACCAGAAGATGTCCGGCAAGCCACCGTTTATCACGCCAGACAAGTCATCAATACTCAACAGAAAATACCGGTTCATCGATTTCTTCGTCCCCGGCATCATCGCGATGACGGTGATGACGGCGAGCCTGTTCGGTGCGGTGAACGTTAACGCCGAGCTTCGGCAAAAAGGCGTCATCAAAAAGCTATCCACCACCCCCATCACCCATACTGACTGGATACTGTCGAACGTTCTGTACCAGTTCCTGCTTTCGGTCATATCCACAATTTCGATACTATTAGTAAGCTACGCAGTCTTCGACGTTAGTCTTCAGTTGAATTTCTGGCTGCCTGTGTTCGTTGTGCTTGACGTCTTTGCGTTCGTCGGGATAGGGATGATACTCACCCGCGTCGCGAAAGAAGCGGAGAGCGCCGCCGCTGCGGCAAACGCCATCATGTTCCCGATGATGTTCCTATCGGGGACCTTCTTCCCCGTCGAGATGATGCCGGGGTTCCTGCAGAAGTTCTCCAGGATACTGCCTCTGTACTATGTGAATGAGGGGCTTCGGGCATCCATGATTTTTGTGGACAATATGGTTGCGCTGCATTGCTCTGTGATTATAGGGGTTTTCGCTGCCGTCGTCTTCGTCCTGGGAATGATGACAACCAAATGGGAAGAGGGGTAGAGGTATGTTGCTGCCGGTAAAAATTATTAAATCAATCGCTTTAGCAGGAATTGTCATAAGCGGGGCGATTTTTCTTAATGGATGTACTGTAACTGACGAGCCGAGAACCAGGCTGGGAAGCTATGCAACATCAACTCCTGGGACCAATTTCATTGATGCAAATAATTTAGGAAGACATTGTTATGAAAATTTTTTGTTTGAAAATAACGGCATCGCGTATACGTGCAGGGGAGGGCATATTGATATCGCACATGTAAGGATTGCCGCTGATTATGTAACATACCTTTACAACAAGGTCAGAAAAAACCTTATGAATAATGATACTGAGTTCACATTCAAATTGAACGTCGAGCCTTCCATGTATTTTGCGAAACTTGATTATCCGCCGGATTGGAAGACCCTGCCGCAAAAGGAAAGAAAACGGATTGCTGATGAAGTTGCATTGGAGTTAAGTCAGTATTTTACCTATACCATGACAACATGGCATGAGGTGCTGACCTGGTATGGCTATAAGTGCATGGGCTTTCTGCCGGAGCAACCCTCGGCTTTTTCCTGGGAAGATATCTACTCAAATAATATAGGCATAAGACTGGGTGCACAAGCCGTGCAGGATAATGAGCATGGATTTAATGATGCTATGACCATCCTTATCAAAAGGGAGCTTGAAAATCTCGGGATACAGTCCAGCAGTACCGCAAGAAAAGCATCTGAAAAAATGAGGGGTACATGGTTTGACGGATTCTTACTGGTTGACATAAGAGAAAGGAATATGGACATAGGCCTGGATGATGGTTTTGTCACGCCGACACTTGTTCCCGGTGTATGTGAAGATGCGAAACCTCAATCCTATCCTGTTCCAACCCTCGCTAAATTTAACAGCCTCGGATTTAAAATGCACCTTGAGGTCGAACCGAAGGAGTTTGAGAAGAATAGTATCCTCAGAATTACCTATCCGAGCGGAGGCGGAAAAAGAATCCAGCCGGCTATACACCTGCCGATAATTATGGACTGTATAAAAAAAGAAGCCCTGGGAAAAGGCTTTATCGTAATGCCGCCGAAGCATTACCGGTAAATTGACAGGCAAACTGAACTATCTTCCTCCATTTGTTGCGACGTATCCCATTGAATAAATGGTGACTTTTTCAACAGCCCCGCTGTCCCCATTTAAATCACATTTAATGCAAATTGGCGAAAAAAATTGCGTGCGTGCGACACGGTGTTCAGGTTTGCTTCCATAAAAATTGCCTCCCCCCTGCGGCCTGCGCTGTTTCGCCCTTGATTTCGCTATCAGAAAGCGTATAAAGAGATGCAGAGATGAACATTGAAAACATTAAACAGGTAAACAATCAAAACCTGGAATCTGTGAAAGGATAAAAAATGTCTTTAGTAACGTTGGTAATTACGCTGATAGTAGTAGGTGTGCTTCTGTGGTTAGTCAATACTTATATCCCGATGGACGCCAAGATAAAGAAGATTATCAATGTCGTTGTGGTGATTGTTGTCATCATCTGGCTACTGCGCGTTTTTGGTGTTTGGGGAAATATCGAAAACATCAGTGTAAAGTAACGAGACAGTCCCCGAACCCGCCACGTTTTTGCTTCTCGGCATCGGTGCGGTGATATTGAGAAAGAAAAGCTAATTGGACTTAGCGGCTAACCTCTTTTCTATCGCTTCAATTCGTTTAATAAAAAACGGTAGCTGTCCCCATATAAATGGTCCCCAGGGGAGGCATTCCCCCGACAGCGGAACCTATGAAGCAGCAATCGAGGACAGGCGAGGGCAAGCAGGACAGGCAGTTGAGCAGGTCAGTAGGCGTGGGAAATCTAAATTATTGCTATTCTCCTGCGGGCAGGGTAGAATCTCGGAAAGCTTTGCCATAAGCAGAGATATGCAGAACAATCTCCGGATTATTTAGGATGCGGGAAAATGCGTGTAAACTATAAGATAATTCAAGCCAAGGATTTCATAAAGGCCAAGCCCACCGGCCAGATAGACCTTGATGAGAGTAAAAAAGTGCTCGGACAAATCGCGAAGATGGAGGAGCTAATCGGAGACCATGAGCTGCTGGTGGACCTGCGGGAAGTCCACAGCAACCTGGATAAGGACGACTTGTTCGAGCTGATTCTTGAGCTTGGGCGGCACAAGGAGGCGTTCCGAAGCAAAATCGCTGTCATGGCAAGAGATGATGAACAATTCAACAAAGCGGTTTTTCTGGAGATGTGCGCGAATATCGACGGATTTACCGTTATGGCGTTCACCGATTATGAAGAGGCAATAAACTGGCTCCAGTCCGATGGGGGCATAGAAGACCTGTGGCCGTAGGTTTGCCGCCGCAATGAAGACGTAATGTAAGCGAAAATAAAGAGTGTTTACCAAATTGCGCGAAGGCCATCTGATGCTATCATGCTTCTGTAAAAATTCCAATCCTCTTGGTGCCACGCATTGTAAGTATCCGTTTTTTCGGGTTCTGCCATGCCGACACTCTAATTACAAGTACACAGTTATTTTGGGGGGAAGGTCAGACGAAGTAATAAAATTCGTGAGAAATACTCTGGCGTCATTGTAATTTAATGCAGGTTTTGATTCGAATGAACCGCCAAGGGCATTGAAATGCAGCAGACCATTGAGGTAAAATGATGTTTATGACGGCAGATTGGAAATCCGGACTAAACATAAAAGACAAGACAACCAGGTACTTGTTGTCATTAGCTAAGACTGGCCTGGTCTTTTATCCGTACTACAGATATCATTTTCCGCTGCCATCTGTAATAATGATCGAGAATACGAATTGCTGCAACTCACAGTGTGTCATGTGCCCTCGTGAAAAGCTCACAAGAAAACCTGGTTTCATGGATTTTGGATTATTCGAGAAGATCATTAAAGAAGTGTCCAGCATGAGGCGCAAACCCGTTACGCATTTACACGGGTTTGGAGAGCCTCTTTTAGATAAATTATTATCAGAGAGAATCAAGCTGGCAAAGGCTTGCGGAATCAAGCATACCTATATTGTGACTAATGCTTCATTACTTTTTCCCGAGACATCGAGGAAGATCATTAACGCGGGATTAGATAAGATGAAGATTAGTTTTTATGGAACCGACGAAGAATCGTATAATGCAACCATGAGAAGGTTGAATTTTAAGGTTACTTTTCAAAATATTATAGATTTTTTGAGGATAAGGAAAGAAATGAAGAGGAAGAACCCGCAGCTAATACTTCAATATATCCCTCACGAAACAACTAGTGCCAAGATGGAGGAGTTTAGAGTTCTGTGGAGCTCTTTAATTGATAAGAATGCCGGTGATCGTTTGAATATCACAAGCTTGCATAACTATGGCGGCGGGAGAGCTTATAACCGTGTAGGGGAAAAAATAGTTTCTGTCTGTTTTTACCCTTGGTCAGCTATGTCAGTGCTCTGCGATGGCAGGGTTGTTACTTGTTGTATGGATTATAATGGTGCTCAGGTTATGGGAGACCTTAATTTCCAGACTGTTAAGGAAATTTGGAATGGGCCTGTGTTATCCTCGGTCAGAAGGAAATTTGGAAAGTTGGAGTATAGTGGGTTTCCGACCTGTATGTGCTGCGATTGGGTACACAGGCGTTAAGCAAACAAGCGACGGTGGAAGGTGCGAATGAGAAAAAAAATCCTTTTCATTTGTGGTTCGATGAATCAGACAACCCAGATGCATCAGGTATCCATGCACCTCGGCGAGTATGAGCAATCTTTCTCACCTTACTACTGCGACGGCCTTCAAGAGATTTTTAGAAGACTCGGGTTGATGGAGTTCACTATCATAGGCGACAAGCTGGCGAAAAGATGCCGGACGTATCTGCAGAATCATAACCTTCCCATCGACTACCAGGGGAGAAATCGGCCCTACGACCTTGTAGTTACCTGCTCGGACGTGTACGTGCAGAAGAACATTCGGGACAATAAGGTCGTGCTGGTTCAGGAAGGGATTACGGACGCAGAAACTATCTTGTTTCGCCTCGTCAAGCGTTTCCGATTCCTTCCTCGCTGGCTGGCGGGTACATCGGCTACCGGTCTCAGCGATGCATACCGTGCTTTCTGCGTCGCAAGCGAGGGATATCGCGATTTTTTCATCCGCAAAGGCGCACGCCCCGAGAAGATCATCGTTACGGGAATACCCAATTTCGACAACTGCCGGCGATATTGCAGCAACGACTTTCCCTACAGGCACTATGTGCTGGTCTGCACATCGCCACTGCGGGAGATATTCCAGGGCGAGGACCGCGAGGCCTTTCTCCGGAGAGCTGTCGAAATAGCCGGCGGCAGGCAGCTCATTTTCAAGCTTCACCCGAACGAAAATGCAGAGCGTGCTACCCGGGAAATCCGCCGGCATACACCTGGAGCCATGGTGTTCACCACCGGCAGCGCCGAAGAAATGATAGCGAACTGCGATGTCCTGATTACCCGTTTTTCGTCAACTGCCTTCGTCGGTATTGCGCTCGGCAAGGAAACCCACTCGGACTTCGATATGGACGAATTGCGCCGGCTGATGCCGGTTCAGAACGGCTCTGCGGCCCTCAACATCGCCAATGTTTGCCGCCGGTTTCTTGAAGAGGGCTGACGGCAATTCATCCTCATTTTACCTTTTCGATTCAGCTTAAGGCGTATGAAGGCGGGTAAATCCTTGTTGACTGTTGGGTCAATTGGTGTATATTATTCGTTGCTCTTGACAAGTAAGCCGACACAGTGATATACCTGCATAGGGTTCCACTATGCGACGGTGGCAGTGCTAACCATAATGATAGTCATAGAAAATACATATGTCAGTTTGCGAAGAATCACATATTAGTCTGCATCAGGTTCCCGATAATCTGATACGCCTGCTGCGTCGCCACGCCGAGGAACGTCCTGATCAGCCTGCATTTATTCACCTGCTCGATGGCCAGTCCAATCAAGCCGTCCTGACATACGCCCAGTTGGACCAGCGGGCCCGCGCCATCGCTGCCCGCCTGCAGAACATGGGTTTTGCCGCCCAGCGGGTGCTGTTGGTCTATCCACCCGGCCTCGACTTCATTACGACCTTCTTCGGCTGCCTGTACGCCGGTTGCGTGGCGGTGCCAACCTACCCGCCGCATCGCCACCGCATATTAGATCGCTTCCACGCCATCGCCGCCGATGCCGGGGTCCGTATCGCCCTTAGCACTTCTTCTGCCGCGACTCAGTTCCAGGGCTTGATTGGACCGAAAAGTGGTAAAGCGGCCAGTTCTTCTCAGATACTGTGGCTTGCTACCGACGAGATTTCAGATGACTTGGCCGAGCAATGGAGCGAACCTGCCATCACATCCGACACGCTTGCCATGCTTCAGTACACATCAGGCTCGACCAGCCAGCCAAAAGGAGTAATGCTTAGTCACGCGAACCTCATTGATAACACCCACACCATCTACCATGCTTTCGGGGTGCGGTCCGAGGACAGTGCCGTCTTCTGGCTACCCACGTACCATGATATGGGGCTGGTGGGCGGCGTCTTGGTCCCGGTGTTCGCCGGTGCTACAAATGTCCTCATCTCACCAGCCGACTTCCTTCAGAAACCCATCACCTGGCTGGCCGCTATCAGCAAATACCGGGCAACTATCTCCGGCGGGCCCAATTTCGCCTACGACCTTTGTGTCCGCAATATCACCGATGAGCAACGAGCCACCCTTGACCTTTCCTCCTGGGCGCTGGCCTTCATCGGCGCCGAACCCATTCAACCCGCAACGCTCGAACGCTTTGCCGCCGCATTTGCCCCCTGTGGCTTCAAACCCAGCGCCTTTTATCCCTGCTACGGTTTGGCGGAGGCGACGCTCATGGTCAGTGGCGCGCGACGTGGCAGCGGCGCGACCGTACAAGCCTTTCATGAGACGGCGTTGACCGAAAATCGTGTCGAACCTGTGCCCGATGGTAATGGCCAGGCTCGTCGCCTGGTAGTCTGCGGATCCCCCGTAGGCACTATGCGCGTGGTAATTGTCAACTCAAAAACCCACACTGAGGTCGCCCCCGGCTGCGTGGGTGAAATCTGGGTTGCCGGAGCGTCAGTCGGCCAAGGGTACTGGCACAACCCTCGCCTGACCAGCCGTTCCTTCAACGCCCATCTGAGTAACACAGGCGAAGGCCCATTCTTACGCACGGGCGACCTGGGTTTCATGAGCGATGGCCAGCTTTATATCACTGGCCGGCGGGAAGACTTGATCATCGTCCGCGGTCTCAATCGTTATCCGCAGGATATCGAGGCCACGGCCTGCATGAGTCACCCGCTGCTGGAAGCCGGCTACGGGGCCGCTTTTGCCGTGGATGACCACGGCAGTCAGCGACTCATTCTGGTACAGGAGGCCAAGCGCAACGGGCAGATGGATTTCAAGCTTGTGTTGGATGCAGTTCGCATGGCGGTACTCGATGAGCATGACTTGGCACTGGACAAAATCGTGCTGGTACGAAGCGGGACGATTCCTAAAACCTCCAGCGGCAAGGTACAGCGTCGCGCCTGCCGCATGGCATTTCTCAACGGCAAACTTAAGAGCCTTGCCGAATACAGCGGCCTAATGGTCGAGAATGCTGACCCCAGCGACACTATCAGCCCCGGCATCAAAGGCACTGATTCTTCCATTCCGCATCCCGCACTGCATTCTTCGCAATCATCCGCTTTTGCTGCCGTCTGCCGGCACGCCCACGCCTTGGCAGGTGCGGCTATGCCCGACCTGACACCAAATACACCCATGATCGCTTTGGGCCTCGATTCGCTGCAGCGTCTGGAACTCGTTGCTGCGATAGAAAAAACCTTCGGTGGCTATATGCCAGATGCGGCGTACTGCCAGGCGCAGACATTAGGGGAGCTGGCTCAGGCAGTACAGAAGCACCTGATCGATGGTCCCAAGTTAGACGTTCCATCTGGCGAGATTCTGCCTGAACGCTATGACTTAGCCAAGTTCCCCGAATACGCTCAGTTGAAGCGTCATGAGCAAATGCTGCTGGCAGTGACCGGTGACAACCCGTATTTCCGTGTTGACCAAGGTGGAGCCGGAGGCGCAGCATGCATCGACGGACGTCAGCTCATTAATTTCTGCGTCTATGACTATGTCGGCATGTCCCACGATCCGGAGGTCGCCGCTGCCGCTAAGTCTGCGATAGACCGCTACGGCACCGGTGCCGGCGCCAGTCGGTTGATATCCGGCGAGAAGCAGGTGCATCGTGATCTCGAGCAGGCCCTGGCCGCGTTTTTGAATGTCCCTGCCGCTATCGTGTTCGTCTCCGGCCATGCTACCAATGTCACCACAATCGGTCACCTGCTGGGATCGGACGATCTGATCCTCCATGACACTCTGGCGCACAACTCGATTATCCAAGGCGCCGAGCTCTCCGGCGCTACCCGTCGACCCTTTGCCCATAACGACTGGATGGCGATAGATGCGGTGTTGTCCGAAGGTCGCCACCGATATCGCCGCGTACTGATCGCCATTGAGGGCGTGTACAGCATGGACGGTGACTTCCCCGAACTTCCACGTTTTGTGGAACTTAAGAAGAAGCACAAGACGCTGCTACTGGTCGATGAGGCGCATTCGCTGGGAACCATGGGGCCAACCGGGCGGGGCATCGGTGAGTACTGGGGCGTAGCCCGGGCTGACGTCGATCTGTGGATGGGCACGCTCTCTAAGTCGTTGGCCAGTTGCGGCGGATACATCGCCGGCTCGGTCGAACTGGTCGAATACCTCAAGTACACAGCCCCAGGGTTTGTTTACAGTGTGGGCATTTCCCCACCCAACGCAGCGGCAGCTCTGGCATCGCTAATGGTCCTGCAGCGTCAGCCGCAGCGTGTGGAGCTGTTGCACGAGTTGTCAGCGTTGTTCTTGAAACTGGCCAAGGAGAGAGGTCTGGACACAGGCTTGGCCGCCGGCACACCTGTGATTCCGGTAATCGTAGGTAGCTCGGCCAAGAGCCTGCGCCTGTCAAACGCTTTGTTCCAGCGCGGCATTAACGTACAACCAATTCTGTACCCTGTCGTACCCGAACACTCCGCCCGGCTGCGATTCTTCATCACGACCAACCACACCCGGGCACAAATCCACACCACGGTTAGTGCCATTGCCGACGAACTCAAGGCACTTGACCAAAACAGCAGCCTTATGGGAGAATAACCATTATGGAACCCAATACCGACCAGCCGCTAAAAACAGAACTCGAATATCACATCATAGCAATAAATCTTATCCCCGAGAATCCACTATCATGGTTTTGCAACAGGGGAAAATCCGGCGAAGGTTCGCCTTCTAATACGGTGATGGTGGTTTTATAAAAAGCTTTCTTAACGGTCTTTAGTATTCTTTGCGAAAAATAAATTTAAGGAACAACAAGCAGAATGACATGTGAAATAAATCATGCTGATATAGTAGAACGAGAGGCAAGGGGCGAAGTACTAATTGGGATTGAACCCGCTATAGCAAGAAGGTTCTTTACCAACACCAACCATCGAGCGATTCAGGAGGCAATTGATGAATCTCTATACGTAGAACGATCGCTCGTGAAAACATTTTTGTGCTTGGATCATCTTTCGCTTTTAACCGGTATTGTGGCAAGTATTGCTGCCATAAAGTGGTTTAGCTTTGTTTCCATACCAATGATGGTTGTTGCTTGGTTCCTTTTCGGAGGCAAGGCTTCAATGGGACATCAAAAAGTTGCTGTTCCTATTGGGTTAGTGATTCTTTTTTTGCTTATAGCTTACTTTTTCAAAGAAATAAGCATAGCTATAGCAGTATGGGTTGCGTTATTACCATTACCATATTTTTTTGCTGCGATAACATATAAATGTTCGACCGTTTTTCTTCGTTGTTTATCTATTAGAAATGAAAAAGCGTTCAAACTGCTCTATGGTGATGCAATATTCTTGAAAGAAGTTTGATTCGTGGAATTGCGGGCTTACATCATGGCGTCAAGAGTCTGGTAACATAAATAAGGAGATTTAATTTAGATGGTCTATTGGATTGTGGGAAGTGTGATATTCGTTGTAATCATTTATTTCATGATAAGTAAACAAGGAGTTAAACGTAGGAATCATGAATTAGACACATGGGGTGCCAGTATTCCAGTGAGCAATATGCAACAAGAAGCAATGGTAAAACTTTGGGAAGCATCTCAAATCGGTAAGCCACCCTCTCAGGACCCACTTCAGCACTTATCCTCCGATGATCGAGAATACTTGCTCAAAATATGTTCGGCAGATTTTCGCCCAGAGAAATTTGGAAATGCAAATGTCTTGCGTTACGCCGCTTTCAGCACACTTATAGATAAAGGATTTAATCCAGAACATGCGGCCATTATTGTTGGAATGATTTTTAATGGCGTTGGCAAGAAAAACCTCGGCCTTAAATAAGTTGGGTTTTTGGCCTAAAAACGGGCATTGATAGGTTTGCTCTGAGGCAAAGTAAGCGTGGCCTGAGGCAAAGTAAGTTAATTCTATGGCAAAGTAATTGAGTGTAACCACCAAAAGATACGGGTAAAGATTAATGAGTAATCGGGTTGTAGTCAGGCCGGTGGCATCGTGGCGAGAGCGCCGGCGTTTTCAGCGCCTACCCTGGTCCATCTACGCTGGTGACCGCAACTGGGTGCCGCCTATCCTTGCGCAGGAGCGCGAACTGCTGGGCTGGGGGCATCACCCCTTTTTCGACAATGCGGAAATTGTGACGCTGCTGGCCGAGCGCGAGGGCCGGGTGGTGGGGCGGCTGGCGGTTTTGATCAACCACGTGCATAACCACAAGTACAATGAACAGCGCGGGTTCTTTGGGTTCTTCGAGTGCATAGACGATGCGGCCGTTGCAGCCGGATTATTCGAAGCCGGTCAGGATTGGCTGTGTCAGCGAGGGATGACGGCGGTGCGCGGGCCGGTGAATCCGTCTCTCAATTACATGTGCGGTCTGCTCATCGATGGTTTCGATTGCCCCCCTTGCTTCCTGATGACTTACAATCGGCCCTGCTACGCGGCACTGCTGGAATCCTGCGGGTTCGCCAAGGCACAGGACTTGTATGCCTACGAAATGGACATAAACCGGCTGCAGGTACTGGTCGAACGCTACAAGCCGGCGGTGCTATCGGAGCTTAACCGGCCAGATATGGTTATCCGGCCGATGGATTCGGCGAGGCCCCAGCAGGAAATGGAGACATATCTCGACATCTACAACCGTTCGCTCGACGGCACGTGGGGTTTCACACCACTGCAGCCGCGAGAGGCACGCCACATCGCCCGTGAGCTTCGGCACCTCGTCGTGCCGCAGTTCACGGCGTTTGTCGAGATCGACGGCCGGCCGATAGGCGCGGTGTTCGCCCTGCTCGACTACAACCAGATTCTCGGCAAGCTCAACGGTAGGCTGTTCCCATTCGGCTTCGTGCGCCTGATGACCGGACGACGGAAAATCACTACGATTCGCGCCATGGCGATGACGATGGTGCCCGGCTACCAGAATGCAGGGCTTAGTGTGGTATTAATCGACAACCTGACGGGACCGGCTGCGGAGTGGGGCATCCAGCGTTGGGAATTATCGTGGGTACTCGAGAGCAATAGCCGTTCACGCGGCACCCTCGAACGCGCCGGCATGAAGAGAACCAAGACCTATCGGATTTACGACAAAATGTTGTAAACCCTTGATGTCGTGGAAACGATGGTCAGAGCCATCCTGCCTGGCGATACCATTGGGCCGTTTCGTACAGGCGTTCAGCCAAAGCGTTCGCAGGATACCAACCCAAATGCGTGCGTGCCTTGGCGGATGAGCACATCCACGACCCGGCCAGGGCTTCGGTCATCTTGTCGCTGTTTATCCAAGCGGGACGCTGCCGAATCCACATCATCGCGTCACCGCAGAGTCCGACCAGTTTAACCAGTGGCCCGGGCAGGTGTACTGCGGTTGCATGCTTCTTTCCCAATGCTATGGCCATTGCCTGTCCGAGTTCGGTGTACGTCAGTTCGTCCTCCGTCGCCATGAAATAGACGCCTTGCCCCGGCAAACCGTTTGGGTGCAAGCGCTCGCCTTTCTCGGCCGCAAGGAGCAGACCCTCGACCAAGTCGGCCACATGGATCAGCGAGAAGCGTTGCTCACCCCGGCCGGGTACGGCGTGGATACCCCAGCGTGCGATCGGCCGGAACATTTCAAGCACGCCCCGGTCACCAGAGCCAAAGACGATCGGTGGACGTATAATGCTGATCGGTACCCCTCCAGCATACCTGGCCGCAGCCTGTTCTCCGGCGAGCTTGCTACGACCGTAATTAGAAACAGGTGTCAGCAAATCGCTTTCCACGCGAGGCCGGTCAACAGCACAAGGCCCCGCTGCGGCCAGCGAGGACAGCACTACAAACACCGGCGGGTCAGCACGGTCAGCGCAGGCGGCCGCGACGGATTCGACACCGCCTGCGTTCACACGCAGGAAATCGTCGGTCCGCAATGCCTTCAGCAGTCCGGCCAGGTGGAACACGATTCTGGCGTGCGACAGGGCCAGTGCCCTTCCGATGACGGCCGGATCGGTCACATCCCCCGTGACCAACTGAGCGCCAGCCGACCGCAGTTCGTCGATGCGCGAGGTAGCTCGCACCAGGCATGACACCCGGCAGCCGCGATCGATCAGACCGCGCACCAAATGCCGCCCGATGAAGCCACTAGCTCCGGTTACCAGCACGGGTCGTGGGGCCATAGTGTTCATACTCGTACTGTAATGGTTCAACGTGAATTGGACAATTGTTCTCTTTTGCTAAGCGACTGATCCGCCCGACTGCCGGGCGGTTTTTGCAGTCACAGGGTACATAAATGTAGTCCCTGAAGTCAACATAACCCGGCCGACGAACAATCTGATGGCCCGAGCGTGAGAGGTTCATCTCGACTAATCACTCCGCCAACGTGCGCCTGCCTTGCTCCACTGTCGCCACATCGAGAGGGATGTTGCCGCCATCAGCAACAATTTGCTGCCCCTCTCGCGAGAGCAGAAATAGCAGGAACTCCGACGCCGGGCCGCCGAGCGGTTGACGCGGGGGCTTGTTCACATAGATGTAGAGGAACCGGCTTAGCGGGTACTTATGGCTGCGGACGTTCTCCTCCGTTGGGGCATAGGAACGCCCATCAGCCCCGGCTATCTGGACTACTCGCACCCTCTTACATGCGAAGAAGACGCTGGCAAATCCGATCGCTCCCGGATCCGAGGCAACGCCTTGCACAATAGATGACCCTCCCCCCTCAACCCGTAGTGACAGCCGAAATGCGCCTCCATCCAGCACTTGCTGTTGAAAGATCTGGTGGGCGCCATCATCGGGGCCGTACCCGTACAGAGTGATCCGACGATCGGCCCACTCTGCCGTCAGTCCGGCCTGGCCCCACGTCTCAATCGAGCTGCCGCCCCGGCTCTGCGTCCGGGAAAAGATACCATCCAACTGCCCAAGCGTCAGCCCTGGCACCGGATTCCCCTTCTCGACGTAGATAGCCAAGGCATCGGCAGCCACTTTGATTTCGGTGGGCGGGTAGCCGTACTTCTTGGTGAAACTCTGGACCTCCTCGGGCGCGAGCGGCCGGCTCATAGGCACGAGGTCGGCCCGGCCCTCCAAGAGCGCCGCGGGGCCGACGCTTATCGGGCTGGCTGTGACTTGCAGCGTCACGTCCGGGTACATTCTCCGGAACGCAGCCGCAACGCGGGCCACGAGATTGGTGGTCGTGGACTCGCCGATACTGGTGATCTTCCCCGAAAGACCGGCTACAAGCTCGTAGGATGGCAGCGCATCGGACAAGATGCGTGTGCCATTCGCATCAGCCTCGGCAACAGGGAGAGCGGTGTCGGCCCTATAAACGACTTGGTCGCTTGCGTCGCGCCCACCGCTCACAGGTGACGCAGAACAGCCTATCATGACGGCACAGACAAGAGAAATGGCAACCATTAAGAGCAGCTGCATCATTTGGACATCTCCCTTCTGCCCGCATCACTCGCGTTTCCCGCGACGATCCTGAGCCGCCGAATGACGAGGAACACTGCCACCAGGCAGAGGATAAACATCGCGGACAGGATACCGACCGCCACGTAGACCCGCAAGAAGGCGTCGTGCACCACCCGTTGGCTCTGCTCGGCTGCCATATTCATCCGCTCGTCGGCCGACTGGCTTACCTGCTGAATCCGGCGGTCCCATTCCGATGATCCGAGCAATTCGTTCGACGAGTTAAGCATATCGTTCATCTTCCCCACGGCCACCGCCAGTTCCTTCAGCCCCTACGTATACTCGCGGATGTCGAACGGTCGAGACCCCTCCTCGACACCCCACCTGTCCCATGTGTCATACCGGGCGAACAGGGTGTCCGCAGTCTTTAACATCTCGTTGAGCGACTTGCTCGTCGGTCCTATGGAGGTGACGAGCTCGTTCGCCTCGCTTACGACGGCCCTCACATTGGCGACCGTCGCGTCTGCCTGCTTTATGCGGTCGTCGATGGCGTTGAAGATGTCCTCCTTCAGCGTATCCACCTGCCATCGCAACAGGGTTGGTTCGCGTTTGAGCATGTAGAACATCCGCTCCCCAAGTAGGCGGGCCTCATCGATCGCCTGGCCCTGCCGCCCGACATTGGCGTAGAACCCGCCGGCAGCGAGCACCTCGGAGTTGGCGGACTTGCCGCGGCCGATGGCAAAGTTGGAGAAGCGGACAAACGATACTCTGACCATGTCGGGGTTGTGCCGCCGCCAGTCCCAGAGCAGGTAGTCCAGCAGGTCGATCTGGTCGGGCCTGAGCACCTGGGCAGCAAGAGCCCAGGCCTCCACTCGGCCGTGGTGCAAAGCCCGGATCAGCACCTCTTGGCGGCCCGCGAATACCTCCGCGACCCTGTCGTCGTCGATCCACACTTGACTAACCAGCGTAGTAACGACGAGCAGGTCGAGCATGCGGGTGAATGCATCAGCGTTGCTGGCAATGTCGTAAATGTTCGTGGCACAGTCCACCATCAGCACCTGCGCTTCGCGTCGCTGCACAGGATCGGGATTATCCTTCTTCAGGGCATCGCAGACGGAATAGAGCAGACCGACGTAGCGATCGGCGAAGGCACGGGTCAACTCGTCGAGCTCCGCCAACCTGATCGGCTCGTTGGTGTCCGTTTTGCTGATTTGCAACGGCCCGTCCTTCGCTGGATTACTCGCCGGAGCGGCGCACCCGCCGCAAACGAACACACCGACGCAAACCCCCAGCAGCGAGGCGAATTGGTAGGTCCGCAAATACGATCGCACTGCTTGCGTCATCCCGATCGCAATTGCAGTTTTCATCTTTTTCACCTCTCCTAAAGGCAGACCTAATTAACACAATGCCGGGGCTATTCCTTGTCGCTGCCCTGCATTTTCTCGCCCGCCTTTTCAATGTCCTTGCCGGCGCCCTTCCAGGTGTTGCAGCCGGTCAGAAACAACGCGGCCGTTAGTAACATCAGCAGTGTTACCGCCACGACGTTAATTCGCATTTTCATCTTTGTTTCCTTTCTTAAATAAACTTGGAGTAATGCAATACTCCTCATGTTACAATTAATATTTCACACCCAAGCCTTCAGGCTTCATTAGGTTACCAAATCCATCGCTCACTGAATAGTTACATAATTGTTCGTCCGCTGATGATTCTAAACAAGACGACCACGATTGCAATCACTAGAAGAGCATGAATATGTACCGCCTTGGATTTTTTGGACACAGGTTTGTAGATAATCATGCGGCAATCTCCACGGCAATGCAAGCATCTTTTCGTGCCTGGGCGGGAGTTCGATAGCCCAGGCGTTCCATGATCCACTGAT
>Ga0307378_10004735_pt1 | contig 19234 bp, 19 predicted proteins | sample UN1MG_FD_202238 | JGI IMG/M metagenome (GOLD analysis project Ga0307378, IMG submission 202238) | Soil microbial communities from Risofladan, Vaasa, Finland - UN-1 | ecosystem: Environmental > Terrestrial > Soil > Coastal area > Acid sulfate soil | place: Finland: Risofladan, Vaasa | collected... | reverse complement strand
ACCGAAGATGTTTGGGAAGATTGTTTGAAACAGCAACAACGGAGTCTAACACTTGATCCAGCAAGTAGATCCTAATGTTGACTATGATGTTGTATGGCGACCTTTACCTGGAACGTCGCAAGAGTTTGCGATTACAACTCCTGCCCATCACACGCTGTACTACGGCGCTCGCGGTCCAGGTAAAACTCTTTGCCAACTAATGAGGTTCCGCGCGAGGGTTGGACTTGGGTATGAGTCCTATTGGCGAGGGGTGATCTTTGATCGCGAGTTTAAGCACTTGGAAGATTTGGTCACGCAAGGTAACCGGTTCTTTCACAAGTTTGATGATGGGGTTGAATGGAAAAAGTCAGCGAGCGATTACAAATGGGTTTGGCCGACAGGAGAGGAACTTTTACTTCGCCACGTTAAACAAAAAGAAGATTACAACTCATTTCACGGTCACGAGTATCCTTATCTTGGATGGAACGAATTAACAAAATGGTCAACCCCTGACCTTTACGATCTCTTTATGTCCGTCAACCGTTCGTCGTTCCAACCAAACTTACATACTCCCCACCAATTAGTTCGCGGGCAACGCAATTACCTTACGTTGGACGGGAAACCTCTCCCTCCAATTCCATTGGAAGTGTTTTCAACAACGAACAGTAGTGGTCCTGGTCGCAACTGGGTAAAGAAGCGATTTATTGATGTTGTGGAACCGGGAACCATCGCTCGTAAAGAAATTAGGTATTACGATGAATTTGCACAAAAAGATGTGGTAGTTGAACGAACGCAAGTTGCCATCTTTGGATCGTTTTATGAAAATCCGTATCTTGATCCGATTTATAAAGCAGGTTTAATTCAATCTTGCGAGGCAGATCCAAACAAATATGCATCTTGGATCGAAGGCCGATGGGATGTGTCTGAAGGCGGCGCGATTGACGACCTTTGGAAGTCAGACATTCATGTAATTTCGCGACGACCTATTCCCGCAGGGTGGAAGCTGGATAGATCCTTTGACTGGGGATCAACTCATCCCTTCGCTTGCATCTGGTGGGCAGAGGCAAATGGCGAAATGATGCAGTGGTGGGATGGCAAGACGTTCCGTGAGTGGACTCCAGCCAGAGGATCGTTAATTGCAATTCAGGAGTATTACGGATCGGGGATTAAGCCAAACACAGGACTCAAGATGTCGGCCAAAGACATTGCTTTAGGGATCGTGGAGCGAGAAAAGGCATTGCAGTCTGAAAAATGGATTCACCAGCGAATCCAATCCGGTCCTGCGGACAATCAAATTCGTGATGTTCGTGAAAGCGACGTTGAAACAATTGAACAAAAAATGGCAAAAGAAGGGGTCATCTGGACAAAATCTGATAAATCAGCAGGTTCTCGAAAAAATGGTTTACAATTAATGCGGGATCGGTTACAAGCCTCGTCCTTACGAGAAGGGCCAGCAATTTATTTTATGAACAATTGTACAAGTTGCATTGAAACCCTTCCTATCCTTCCAAGAGATCCAGATAATCTGGATGATGTTGATACGGACTCTGAAGATCACTTATGGGATGCCGTTCGTTATCGAGTGTTGAGCGGCAACAATCAATACGTTACTAAACTGCAATCACGTTGGAATCGTTAATTATGCCTAATGTCCAATATCAACGACTTGAATTAGCGGACATGCTTGCGATTTACGAATTCATTCGTGACATCATGGCTGGTCAGCATTGTATGCAAGAGGCTGGTACAAAGTATTTGCCCAAGATCAATCCAACTGATGCATCAGCAGAAAACACAGCCAGGAACGCGGCTTATCTCGAACGAGCCATTTTCTACAACTTTACAACAAGAACGGTTCGCGGACTTGTTGGTGCAATTTTTCTTCGTGAACCGGTAATCGAACTTCCTGAATTGCTTCAACCATTGTTACTCGATGCTGACGGTAACGGACTCACACTAACCCAACTTTGCAAACTTGCTTGTGGGCATGTCTTACCTTACGGTCGCGGAGGATTGTTGACTGATTATCCAGATCGGGGTGGACAGACGACAACACTTGCCGAAATCAAAAGCGGTCAAGTTCATCCAACAATTACCTTTTATTCTCCTTGGGACATTATCAATTGGCGTAGTTCCGACGATGAAAGTGCGCCGTCAAATTTAAATCTGGTTGTTCTTCGTGAAAGCTATGATAACGACGTAGATGGATTTGAGACTCGTTCCTATTCGCAATATCGTGAGATTCGAATTGTTGATGGTAAAGTGCGAGTTACAATCTGGCGACCGGAGTCAATTGATCCCAATGGTCGAGCAACCAAACAATATGGAATCTACCAAGAGTATTTTATTCTTGGTGGTAATGGCGAACCGTTAACGGAAATTCCATTTATGTTTCTTGGATCGGAAAACAACGATCCTAAGATTGATTACCCTCCTATTTATGATCTTGCAGTTGTTAATCTTGGTCATTGGAGGAACAGTGCTGACTACGAGGAATCGTGTTTCATGGTCGGCCAACCGACTCCAGTTGCGATTGGATTGACCGAGGATTGGGTAGACAACTATCTAAATCGCAGGTTGGATCTGGGTTCTCGCGCGGTGATTCCATTACCTGTTGGTGCAGATGCCAAGTTGCTTGAAGCGTCACCAAACACATTGGCGTTTGAAGCGATGAAGCATAAGGAAGAACAAGCGCGGAAACTTGGCGCGAAGTTGATTGAAGAACGGAAAGTTGAAAAGACCGCGACCGAAGCAGAGATTGATTCAGGAAGTGAAAACTCGGTTCTGATGGATGTTGTGGTCAATGTTCAAAAAGGATTTGTGACCTGCCTCCAGTGGGCAGCAAACTTTGTTGGTGCAAATTCTGACGAGATCATATTCAAACTGAATGATAATTTTGATCTAACTGGATTGACTGCTGAGGAAGTTCGGTGGTTGATCGAGTTGGTTCAATCTGAAACTCCATTACTGGTCATGGAAGAAGCACGAGTTGTGTTGCGTCGAAGCGGTTTGGCAACTTTACCGTTTGATGAATTCATTACTCAAGTTCAAGCTGATAAACCAATTAAAGATGCACTTGTGCCGGAACATTTAAAACCAAAAGCACCGGCAGAAACTAAACCCACGAATGAAAGATAAAGACGATGCCTGTTTCCCCGAAGCTGACGAACGAAGAATTTGCAACACTTCCCGATAACGTCAAAGGTGCTTACCGTGTTTCAAACGCGGGAGGTTACGAACTGGATATTCCGGTTGGTCATTTCATTGACGACCAAGACCCCGCAGCACTCTTGAATGCCAAGAACTATGTCAACGAAGAAAACAAATCTTTGAAGGCAAAGTTGGCGGCGATTGAAGATGAAAAGGCTAAAGCGATTGCCGAGGCAGAAGCGGCAAAGGCTAAAAAGAGTGGTGATTTTGATGCTTACCGGCAACAGGTAGATGCCCAATTGGAAAAAATTCGGCAGGATCACGAAGCTGAATTGCGGCAACGGGATGAATCCATTCTCCAGAACACGTTGCTCTCAACAGCAACTCAAATCGCATCGGAATTATCCGGCGATAAAGCTCATTTCATGGCACCCATCGTTCGTGACCGGTTGATTGCGACAATGGAAAATGGCATCCCAAAAATACAAGTCAAAGATACTTTAGGGAATGTTGCGTTGGGTGGAACCGTTGATAGTTTGAAAAAAGAATTGTTGACAGACCCACGAAACGCACCCATAATTGTGCAATCAAAAGCCTCTGGCAGTGGTACTCCAGGTTCCCATCCTTCGTCGGTGACAACGGAAGGGAAAAAGTATTCTGACTTTAATCCTGCCGAACTGAGCGATCTGCGCAAAAGTGACGAGGCTACTTATCAGAAACTTGTGGCTGAACGTGATGCGGAGAAGCGCCGAGTAGGGGCAATGCCTCTGGGTGCTAAACCAATTTAAAATTCAAGTTTTCTATCTGGTAAGGATATCCATTATGGCATCTGTTCTTTTGAGTGATATTGTCGATATCACTGTCTATCGTGATCTCGAACCGGAAATTCATCCTGAGATCACTGCGTTTTGGGAATCCGGCGTAGTTGTCGGTGGTGATTATTTCAATCAACTGGCTGCCGCAGATGGTCGAACCGCAGAAATGATTTTTTGGCGGGATCTTGATCCTGCTGTTGAACCAAATTATAGCGACGATTCTGACGACCGAGCGACCCCAGGAAAAACCCGACAAGACGATGCGACGGCGAAAAAAGCGCATCTCAACAAAGGTTATTCTTCGAAGGATCTTTCTCGTGAATTGCAAACCGGCGTTGATGCCATGCAATTTATTCGCAACCGATTCAGCGCGTATTGGACTCGGAACTGGCAACGACGAATCATCAATTGCACAATTGGTTTGTTCAATGCGAACGTCGCTGGAAACTTCGATGCCAATGCAGCGGTTGCCGGTGTCGCCGGAGATATGGTCTTGGATATTTCCATTGAAGATGGAGATAACGCGCTTGCCGCGAACTTGTTCAGTCGGACAGCGTTCACGCAAGCCGCATTCACGATGGGTGATCACGTTGACATGATCCGCGCGATCCTGGTTCACAGCGTTGTTTACCAGCGAATGGTTGATTCAGACGACATTGATTTCATTCGCGATTCGCAAGGCACCATGTTGATTCCGACATATCTTGGCAAACGAGTTATCATTGATGACTCATGCCCAAAGATTGCAGGAAGTACAAGTGGTTTTCGTTACATTTCCGTAATGTACGGCGAAGCGATGTTTGGTTATGGCGAAGCTGATCCGACCGTACCGGTTGAGGTTTGGCGAGATCCACAAACCGGTCAAGGTGGTGGTGAAGAACAAATCTGGGAACGAAAGACTTGGTTGATTCATCCTTTGGGATGGACGAACGAAAACGCTGTTGCGACTGCCAATGCAGGATCGCAAAGTCTGGCCGATTTGCAGGACGAATCCAACTGGACTCGTACCCACAGTCGCAAGAACGTCCCCATCGCATTCCTGGTGACCAACGGTTAAGTCAATTTTTTGATTGGCTTATTTCCCATCCCGTAATTTATTTCGGATCTTTTTGATGAGCGACGAAAACAAACCTGTCACTGGTTTCCCTCCAGTGGAGGAAGCATCGGAACCTGCGGTAGTTCAAGGGGAACCTCATGTTGGGACTGATTTGTTCCCGAAAGAGGCAACCAAAGGCAAGGTTATTCGAGTAGACCCTAATGCTGATAACGACTTCAATGCCGTTCAAGCGTCAAGGGAAAAACGATTCTTGAAAGAGAATGCCCTTCGCGGCGACATTGATGCGCAAATTGCGATACACATGGCGAATTTCAGACCGATGAAATAAGCGGTTTGTTTTTAATATTTCCTTCGGGGAAATCCTTGCTGCGTGACGGACTAGCAGGAAGCTCGCAGCAAGGTCATTTTATTCAGGTTTTGAAATGGCAATTACGTTAACCGTCGAAGATGGATCTATTGTAGCAAGTGCAAATTGCTACATTGATGAAACGTATCTCGCCACGTATGCGGAAGATCGAGGCTTAACGATTAACGCTGACGCGGAAATTCAAAAGGCTCAGATTATCAAGGCAACGGATTATCTCGAAGCATTCCGCAAACGCTATCAGGGGGAAAAGACTGACCCTCTCAATCAAGAATTGCAATGGCCGCGAACCGATGTCGTTTTTGATTCAACCGTTGTTCTTGGTGATGATGTTATTCCCGAAGTTCTGAAAAAGGCGCAAGCCCAGCTTGTAATTGAGCAAGAAGCTGGAGTTAAACTTTTCCCCGATGCAATTGACGAAACAACGATAACCGGGCCAATCAAAAAACGTGCAGTCGGCCCATTGGTTCGAGAGTTTCACAATCCGTTAAAAGAAAACATTGTCACAAAAATCAATCCGCAGAAACCGGTTCCAATTGCGAGCGTGATGTCTCTCCTTGAACCATTGTTCAAACAGGGATCTTTTTTGAGTGCAATGCGGGTATGACGATTTACGATGAATTTTTAGCCGATGCCATTGAGGAGATTGACTACTGGACCCCTGACGGTCCAAATGCGATTTGGGTGAAGAAAGGTACTCCAACCGTTCCTGACGTAAATAAGCCTTGGGATATTCTTCCTCCAGTCGAAGTTGAACACGATGTGAGGATAGTCTTTTTACCCGATGATCTGGAAGATCGACAACTTTATAAATATTTAAGAAAGACTGAAGTTGCGCAAGGTCAAGTTAACGGATGGATGTACCATTATGATGCGTTCGATCCTTTGCTCAACGATGTTGTTCGAAGACCAAAAGAACATGATCCTGGGAACTATGACGAGTTAATTGTTCGAGCGATTGATCCACTCCGGCCAGACAACCAAACAATAATTTATTTCATGGAATTTGGCAGATAATGCCTACGACCTATCCAGAAGCAGTCGATGCGATCTTCACGGCATTTAATGTCGCTTGGAAGGCCAACACGACGGCAATCTGTGGGTACATTCCTGAGATAAGATGGCAGAATATTGAGAGTCCTGATGCGCCGCCAACCAACAAGCATTGGGTAAGACTTACTATTGAAACTGTTGATGAGGCTCAAAGTAGTTTGCGGGGAGAAGACAAAGACCTGGGATTTGGTAAAAGATATGAATCCAATGGTTTGGTTTTTGTTCAATTATTTTTTTCAAAGGCCACATTAAAATCGGGCGATGACCGCGAACTTGCGGAAGTTGCAAGGAAAGCATTCATTCAGCCCGTAGCTGATGGTGCCGTTTGGTTTCGCAACTCAATGAAAAACGAGTTGACACCAGAAGAAGACTGGTTCAGGACTAATGTAACTGCCAGATGGACATACGACGAAATCATTACTAATTAGAAGGATTTATCATGTCGAACGAAGGAAACAAGATTGATTCCAATCTTACTGGTTTGGCTTACGCCGAGGAAGTTACATTGGGAGTGTTGCCAAGTGGTTCTGCCGCAGGATCACCTGTATTGGGAGCGTTTACTGCTGCTACCACCACATCTTCTGTTGATGCAATCAGTTTTGCTTGGGACGATGTTACCAAGCAACTGACAATCACGGCCAACATGCTTACCGGTCAACAGACCTGTTATTGCCGGGTTGATTCGGACTTGAACGGAACTGATGTTGGTATTTACATCAACAGTTATGCTGACACGGAAGCGTTGGAATCAAGCGATACTGCCGGTGCAATCGCCGTTTGGGATTCTTCTCCTATTGCATTACCCACAGACGCGGAAATCGTTGTTGTGCTTGCCCTTCCTAATGCAATTGAAGGTGAAGTATTTACGATCAATTTCGATAACCTGACTGGTTTTGCTGATGCTGATTTGCGAACCTTTGAACTGGGCGCGTTGGGAACGGGTGTCGCAATTTGGCGAGAACTGGAACCAAACAGTTACGGCGATTTCGGTGGTGAGATCACCAACGTCGCACGTAATCCGATCTCGAAAGATCGTCAACGTCGCAAAGGCGTAACGACCGATCTTGATGCCAATGGTGGATTTAATCAGGACATCACACAAAATGGATTGACGCGGTTGATGCAAGGTTTTTTCTTTGCTGCCGCCCGTGAGAAAGTCTCGACCAATCCGTTGCGAGGAACAGGACCGGCAACCATCGTTCCTGTGATTGCAAGCATTACCAATGTTGGAGTGGTGACTGTTGGCTCAAGTCAAGGTACCGAATTTAAACCGGGGGACTTGGTTTACCTTTCTGGGTTTGCCAATGCCGGTAATAACGGGTTGGCTGTTGTCTCGGCAGTGGCATCAACAACTGTCACTTTGGTGGACAAAGGAACTTTTGTTGCCGAAACGATTGCCGCAAACATGGAAGTTTGTGGGTTTCGTCAAACCGTAGCAAAAGGCGATTTAACAGTTGTTGGCAACAAAATTTTGTTGACCAACGATACAGATGATTACACAACACTGAATTTGAATGTTGGTGAATGGATTTTCATCGGAGGCGATGCCGCTAATACGGCTTTTGCAAATAATTACGGGTATGCCAGGATTGAAACAATCACGGCAACTGTGTTGACTTTGGTCAATCCAACTTGGGCAAATCCTGTCGATGAGTTATCAACAGGGGATACGATTGAACTTTACTTCGGTGCGTTTATGCGTAACGAAGAAGACGCAGATTTGATTGTTTGTCAATCGTACCAACTTGAACGATCTCTCGGCAAAGCTGAAGGCGGAACACAAGCTGAATACCTTGTTGGTTCAATTGCCAATGGTTACACGCTCAACATTCCGACCGCAGACAAGTTGAATGCGGACTTGGAATTCATTGCTTTGAAAAATGAAACACGGCCAGGAAGTCTTGGACTCAAAGCCGGAACTCGTGTTTCTCCGACCGTCGAAGATGGATTCAACACTTCTTCGGACATTTACACGGCGAGAATGTATTTCCACGACGAAAACGATGTGACTCCTGAACCATTGTTCAGTTACATTCAGGAATTGACATTATCAATCACCAACAATGCTTCGCCCACGAAAGCGATTGGTGTTCTTGGTGGATTTGATGTCAATGTCGGCACGTTTGAAATCGGTGGTGAAGTCACTGCGTACTTCCAAAACGTCGATGCGATTGAAGCGGTCAAGTCCAATGACGACATTGGGATTTACATCATTGCCGCGCGTGAAAATGTTGGTTTCATTTATGATATTCCTTTGCTCTCGATGGGTGGAGGAAGGTTGAATGTTGAACAAGATCAACCAATTATGATCCCGGTTGAAAACATGGGGGCCAAGTGCGTCAATGGTTACACGTTGTCCGCAAGTTATTTCCCATACTTGCCTGACTTGGCAATGCCGACTTTGTAATAAATTAATTTCCCCGAAGTGAAATTTTTCCCGATAGGATGAAACATGAGTCTGAAGAAACAATTTGGTACGAATCAGGATAAGGAAAAAGAAGGAGTTTGGGTTGAGGTCGGAATCGAAGAAGTAAACGAGAAACCTATTCGATTCAAGATCGCGAGACTGACTCAGCGAAACAAAGAGTATCAAAAAACTGTGACCAAGCATGGCCGCAAGTATCAGAATGTGAACAACATTCCTGCTGACGTTGCTTTGGCAATTTCACAGAAAGCGTTTGTTGATTGCATTCTGCTTAATTGGGAAAATGTACTGGAGTATCGGACAGAGCAATTGAGTTCTGGGTTTCCTTCACCGAACGGCGAAATGTTAATGCCTTATAACAAGGCCAACGCGACGTTTTTGATGAAGGATCTTCCTGACCTGTATTTGTTGCTGTCGAACCTTGCGGCCTCGCCTGAAACATTCATGGACGAAGATGAAGAAGTAGATTTGAAACCAGACATTGGCACACTTGAGGAACCGGAAAAAAACTGACGCGCGTCCTACTTTGGCAACTCGAAGTAGGAGACACAGCGGAGTTCATTATTAAACAGGCGCAGCGGACAGGGCATCCAGTACCTGAGAGATTGCAGAATCGCCCACAGGTTAATCCTGCTTTACAATTTTTCTACGACGCATTTTTTGAACTGACATTTGACCGGCAACTGGGAATGGGTGTCGGCCCAATTCCATTGACTGCCATGTTTGCCTACAGCGAACATTATGATTTAGGGAACGAACTGGAAGATGACCTGATTCACTTTGTTCGACAGATGGATATCGAGTACCTCAAGTTCTCGGAAAGGAAGTCGAAAATTGGCAAGGGATCTACGAAGTCTCGCCGGTCGAATGCGAAAACTTAACCGCCGATTGGAATTCACGGCAGGCAAGATTACTCGCGAAGCGGCATCCATTGTTGTGGATGTACTGGTTGATCGTACTCCCATCGACACCACCAAAGCTGTCTCCAATTGGCAGGTTGGTATCAACCGTCCTGTGCGAACAATCATCCCTCCTCATTTCCCAGGTAAACTCAAATCTACTGAATACGCGAGTACCAGGGAAACAAAGAATCTGGCTGAGGAGAAGATAAAAGAATATGTGAAGCATGGAGTAATTTATGTTTCCAACCATGTGCCGTATATTCAAGGGTTGAACAACGGCACCATCTCGGCGCAAGCCAGTGGGTTCGTTGAAGCAGCAGTTGTTTCTGCTCAACTTCGTTTACAGAATTTGAAGATTAACGTATCTGGATTGGTGGCACCTTAATGGCAACTATTGGTATTGACATTGCGATGCGGGATCGAATTCAGAAAAGCATTCAGACACAGATTGATGCCATCGGTCGTTCTGCTTTAGCGTCAGATCGCCACGTTAAAAGTTTACAGGTCAGTGTCAATTCATTAGGAGTGGCAACTGTCACTGGTAGACTTGCCCCAGGTCTTGTCCGAACTGGTCAAGCTGCTGATAGAGCAAGTCGGTCTGTTAAAACTTATGCCGCAAGCGCCAGAACCGCAGCAGTCGCCAATCGAAATTTATACAACTCGACGTTGGAGACGTTTCGTGGGCTGCGAACTATTGCTTCCATTGCTGCTGTTATCGGAGCGGGTCGCGGGTTTGTGGGCGCGTTGGACACATACCAGCAACTCGAAAACAGATTGAAGTCCATTACGGACGGTCACGAACAGCTTGGCGCAGTAATGCGGAAGTTGTTTAATATCGCCAATGAAACACGAACCCCCGTTCTTGGTCTTGCAACAGCGTATCAGAGATATGACAAAGCGTTGTCTCGCGCAGGTGCGAGTCAGCAAGAGGTTCTCGATTTTACAACGACGATTGCCAAGGCTTTAAAAATTGCTGGGGCGACTGCGACTGAAACAGAATCAGTCATGCTTCAACTTGGACAAGCCTTAACCAAAGGAAACCTTGACGGGGAGGAACTGCGCGCGCTTCGAGAGAATGCTCCTATTGAAGTAATGGAGGCTTTAGCCAATGTTCTAGGAGTTAATGTCGGCCAATTGAAGGAACTTGGTCGTCAAGGTTTGATTACAACCAGCGTGATGCGGCAAGCCTTTCGAGATTTGAAGATAACCGTTGATCGGGATTTTGCACAAACTTTGCCCACTGTGAGCGAGGCATTTGTCGTTCTTGGAAACAAACTGACGCAATTCTTTGGCGAGAACGAGCGGGTACGCGCGTCAATGAAGGCTTTGGCTGCTGGGATAATCAATGCAGCAAACAATGTTCCTGACTTAATACGAAAGTTGCAAGGTTTGGGTGCAGCAATGCTCGTGATGAAGCTCCAATCGGGTGCCTTAAAAATTTCATTGGTTGGATTGATCACGGCGTTTCGAACTTTGGCTATTGTTACGGGGGCTGCTCTTGTTGGTGGGTTGGTTGCTTATCGAAATGAGTTAAAAGTTACTGAAGACGAAATGGTAACTTTTGCTGACGCGATAAAAACTCACTGGACTTTATTGAAAAAATTTCTTGAAGACATAACTATCGAGACTCCTGCTGAAGATTTATTTTCAAGCGATACTGCCTCTGAGTTTTTTAGGGCAAGTGTTGAACTTGTAAAAAAGTTTACAGTTGCAATGACAATTGGATTCAATAAAGTCTCAAAAGTGTTCGGGAGTGCGTTTGTCGAAGTCGTTCAGGGAATGCAAATTTTATGGTTGAAGTTTGTCAATAATGTCAGAATAGGGGCAGATGAATTAGTTACCAGTTTTCAAATTGTTCGAAATTCAGTTAGAGAATTGTTTGGTGGAGAATCAACTCCCGTCACAGGACTGATAGGAACTGCCTTCGCAGTTGATACTACTAAAGCCGAAATTGGTCGTTTGGAAAGAAACTTAGAAATTTTCAGAAAAAAGACTAAGCAATCAGCCAAAGAAGCGGCTGAAGAAATAAATTTTGAATTTGACTTAGCCTTTAAGTTATTAGAAGGGCAGTATAGAGCGACAGCAGATGCAAGAGTTGCTGCCGAAGAAGCAGCAGCAGAGAAAATACTTAAAGCAAATCAAACCTTGCGTTTGAAAAACAGGCAAAAAGAAATTGAAGATGAGCAGTTTCGACGTGAGAGATTTATTCAAGCCTCAAACGAGAGAATTCAAGATGCAATTGGCAAGAACAAAACTCTTGTTGAAGTTGTTCGCGCAGGGATAGTTGAAGAAGACCGAATCAATCAAATCAGTAATCAAAAGCGACGGGAGTATGAACGAGAAACTTCAAGAGTTCTGAAAGAAGAATGGAACGCTGTTGCAACCTATATCGAGGAACGCACACGTCAAATGGTTGAAGTGGTTCGAAGTCTGCTGACACAAATTTCTAATGCCATTTCTGGAATTTTGAGTTCCCTTGGTTCTATCTTAAGCCAGAACGGATTGCCTCTTAGTGCAGCTTTGTTGGGACCAGGAGGCCCGAGTTTTTTAAGTAAACTCGGCGGAACCGGAGTCGCCGCACAAGGATCAGCTTTTGCTGGATCGTTATTGAACGCTGGTTCCGCAGGTTTGCAAGGAATCCAAAATTATTTTTCACCGATTACAAACATAGTTTCTGATGCTTTTACGTCAGGAATTCAACAAGCCATTCGCTCCCCACAACTGGAAACTCTCGGACCAGAATTGCAACAGACTCTTGAACGGTCGATCAACAAAGATGATCTTGCTGGATCTTTTCGCGCGGCTCAAGTTTCAATTCTACCTCCCGAAACAGCTCAGGGAATTCGAGATGCCCAACTGGGAATTGACAATTTATCAAGTAGTTTGCAAGGTATGTACAACTTGTCGAGATCAAACGGACCCGCGATAGAGAATGCCGTTTGCGGACCTGGAGGATGAGGTGCGGCTTCCGCTGCCGTGTCGCAGTATTCCAATTCTCTCCAAGGCGCTGCTCAAGCCACTCAAGGTTTGAGTAATGCCAGTCAACTTCTTGGTGCGGACTTTGAATCGCTCAGTCCTGAACAACAAGCTGCGAAATGGGCGCAGTACCAGCAATCTGTTTCAAGCACGACCAATGGAGTCAAGCAATACAACGATCAACTTCAAACTGCAAACGCATCGCAAGCGAAGTTCAACGATACGGCGACTCAGGGATTCCGCAACCTCGGCCAAGCGGTTCGTGGGTTCGGTCGAAATGCTCAGGAAATTTTTGCGATCACATTTCGAAACGCGCAGGATGCGCTTATTGAATTTGTCGAAACCGGCAAGTTCGATTTCAAAAAATTCATTCGCGGGATCGCAACTGACCTGTTGAGACTGTTTACCAACCAGCTTTACGGGCAATTGGCTCAAAAATTGTTTGGGGGAGCGGGGATCGGTGGAGGAGGATTTGGAGGAGGATTGTTTGGGGGTGGGGGAGGCTTGTTCGGCGGAGGCTTGTTTGGAGGGCTATTTGGGGGTGGATTCGGCCTATTTGCTTCGGGGGGTTATACAGGTGACATTTCTCCTAATCGGGTTGCAGGGATGGTTCACGGGGGCGAATACGTCATGCCAGCCAAGCAGACGGATCGTTATCGGCCAATCCTCGAAGCAATGCGAAGTGGAAAAGGATTAAATTCGATTCCTGCCCAATCACGAGTCAATAATCAACCAAATGTTATTATCAACAACTATGCTGATCCTGTTGCAATTCAAGCAAGTCAGGACGCAGATGGTAATTACGAAATTACAATGAGAAGGATTGCAGAAGACGTACTGAAAACAAAAGGGCCACGCCAAACTTCCAATAACTTACGTCGTCGTAATAGTCGCGAAAGTAAAGCGTTGCAAGAAAGTACAAACATCGCAAGGCGACGATAATGGCACTTGAAACTTTTTTGATTCCTCCCGATCAAGCAGGGTACGCTGTTGAAGATGGCGATACGTTTGTGATGGTTCAACTGGAAGGAGGTTTGTCCAAGGTTCGCCGTGATGTTTTGGGCGCGGCGAGAATAGTAGATGTGACGTGGATATTTGATCGCAACACGTATCGCTACTTCACCGCGTTTTACGAAACTGTTTTGGCTCAAGGATCGCTTCCTTTCTATATGGATTTGATCCTCGATCATCCCATCCCAGCAACTTACGAGTGCCGATTCTATCCCAACAAAAAATTGTCTGAACAAAAAGGATTAGCTTATACAGTTCAGGCCAAACTTGAGGCTTTACCCCCAGCGGCAAATGCCAGTTTGGATAATTCAATTGTTGATGCATACGAAGCAAATCCAAATTCCAATCTGATAGATTTTGGAATAGGAGATTTACCTCAACCTCCTCAACTTGTGGGGTTCATTCCAACTTTGATGAACGGCATTGGGGATGTTGTTAACTACGACATTTCAAGCTATTTTTCTGACCCCGATCTCGCTGGGCTGACTTATGTTGCGGCAGGACTCCCCACCGAATTAGAAATTGATGAGGATACCGGAATCATAACCGGCACCGTCACTCAATCCGTGGGTATAGTCACGACAACAATTTTTGCAACAAACGACGGAGGAGAAGCTATTCAAGAATTTGATTGGCTGATTGTTAATGTTGCAGTCGTTCATTTGTCAGCGCCGGATATCTTAGAATCATCGGCAATTGTGTATTCCAGTGATCTTGTTGTTGTGCCAACTTAATGTCTCAATATTCAAAATTTTTCCTGAATTCAAAATCAAGCATCGTTCTTGTTGAGTGCGTTGAACTTAGCCACCCTGGATTTTCAACAACTCATCGCGTCGTAAGAAATGTCACAGCGGGAGTGACGGTAACACACGAAGACGATCTTGTGTTTGAATATACTTATTATCCTTTAACAATTAGGCAAAAAGGATCCTTGGAGGATTTGGATTTTGGAATTGAAATTGAGTTTGGAGACTTGGACGGTCTCCTACAGGATGAGATCGCTACATTAACTGACTATGGGTTGGACGAGAAACCAATTTGCAATTTTCGTCAGTACCGATCTGACAATTACTCGATGCCAATATATGGACCACTCGTTTTGGAAATAACCGAACTTTCATTTACGAAAGAAGGCGCACAATTCGAGGCAGTCGCTCCATATCGAAATGTCAGTTCCACAGGAGAGTTGTACACGCTCAACAAATTTCCCATGTTGCGAGGTTTACTATGAACCTCGACGAGTTTCATTACAAAAAATATCATGCAGTTGAATACAACTGTTCCCATTTTGCTCGTGACCTGTGGTTGAAACTCACAGGATCAGATATCGGCGATCTTGTGGGAGCATTTAACTCAGGTTGCCTTGACTCTGCAATGCCAGCTAGACGAGGTTTACAAAAGTTGGAACAACCACAAGACCCCTGCTTAGTTTGGCTCGCGAAACCAAATGTTCCTCCTCACATCGGAGTGTTTGTTGAGCGCCGAGTTTTCCACATGACTCCTGATGGGCCTCGTGCAGATCCGCTTCATTATTTAGCTTCCCTCTACAATCATTACAAATTTTACACATGCCTCGACTGATTATCAGAGAAAATAGTCTGGACTCAACGGAAGACATCATTGTCCAAACAGATGATGTTTGCGAAGCGTTAATCAATCACTTTGGTAAAAAATTACCAGACAATACCAGACTCTATCATCAGTTTGTGGCAACTGCTTACGATGTAACACCAGGTGAAGCAGATGTTGAACACGATATTGCCTTTCTTCAAACTTTGGATGGTGATATTTATTGCATCACTTATCCTGAGTTTTTTCTTTTCGGACTTGGACTGATTGGGAAGATCCTTGGAATTTTTCTTCTCGGACTGATCACGTATCTGCTGCGTCCTAAACCTCCCAAGGAACGAAACACTGGTAATGATTCGCCAAACAACGGATTAAGTGACCGGCAAAACACTGCGCGACCGAATGCGAGGATACCGGACATTTACGGGCAAGTTCGTTCTGTGCCGGATCTAATCGCCAAACCATATCGTTACTATGAGCAACACAGGGAAAAAGAAATTTCCTATATGTGCATTGGGCGAGGGGAATTTGCGATCAGCGATGTTAAAGACGACACGACACCGATTGCCGACATTAGCGGCATCCAGTACGCCGTGTACGGGCCTGGCACAAATCCCAACACAGATACCCCACAGATTGAGTACGGGGGCGAAATCACAGACCTGTGGGATGTTAAGGAACGTGTCTGGTCCGCAACTAAATCAAACGCAGTTAACGGGCAAATCCTTCGTGCTCCTAATTCGTCAATCGTGAATGGCGATGAGGATATTGCGTTTAATGATCCGGACCAAATTGTTACGAACAATCCCGATGTTGATTTTGAAGAAAATTTTACAATTGATGATCAAATTACAATTGCAAATTCTGTGAGTGGGGGAAACACACTTGACTTGGATGGGACTTATACAGTTTTGTCTTTATCGAGTTCGACAATAAGTTTAGATAATCCTGGTGCCATCAATGCCAATTGGAACACTCTTTTTGGAAGTACAGATTATTCGGATGCTGTTCTTTCGACCAACAACGATAAATGGGTTGGGCCGTTTATCATTGAAGGGGCCAGAACGATTCTTAATAATTTTGTTGCCATCAATGGTTTGTACATGGAAGACAACGAGCAAAAACAATATACGCTTGGTGTCAACGTAGAAATAGAATTTTGGCCTGTTGACAGCAACGGAGATCAAATTGGGCCATTGGAAAATGAAACTATCAATATCTCTGGATCAGCGTCTCTTAAAAATACACGAGCGGGAACTTCTAATTATACCGTTGATCAACCAGTTGCGGATTCTTACGATTCTCGATGGAAAGTTCGTGCTAGACGAGTAACTGAGCATCCTGAATTTACTGATCGTCGCGTTGTAGATGAGATCCAATGGGAAAGCATGTACGGTTTAGGTTACGTCCCAAATACTCACGATTTTGGAAATGTTACTACCGTATTTGTCAAAACCGCCGCAACTACTGGCGCGTTATCTATCAAAGAAAGAAAGTTCAATTGCCTCGCGTGGAGAAAGATTACTGGGAGAGATGAAACGGTTCCAAACGGTGGTGCTCCTTGGTATTTCACTGACGACGTGGTCACTCAACGAAGCGGGGCATTGATTATTCGTGACATTGCTCTTGATCCATACCTCGGCAATATGACTGAGGATCAGCTTGATTACGATTCGATCTTCGGCGCGGAAGCGTACAATCAAAATTATTTTGGAACAGTTCAAACTCGGCAATTCAATCATACGTTTGATGACAAATCTTTGACTGCGGAAGAAATGATTGTCGCAGTCGCTACGGCAATTTTTTGTAACGCTTATCGGCAAGGCAATCAACTTAAGTTGTCGTTTGAAGGTAAGACTGATTTGTCAACAATGCTGTTTAATCATCGTAATAAAGTTCCTAACTCAGAATTAAGAACAATTCGTTTTGGTAACAACGATGATCACGATGGAGTTGATTTTGATTGGATCAATCCTGAAGACGGGGCTGTTGAGACATTCCAGATTCCCACGAATGGGAGCGCGGTTAATCCTCAAAAAATTGAGATGGCTGGTATCCAGCATATCATTCAAGCACACATGCATGCATACCGAGCTTACTGGAAGATTCTTTATCGCAACACCGCAGTAGAATTTGAAGCAACAGCAGAAGCAAATCTACTTGTTCAGAATGACAAGATTGTGGTTGCAGATAATACTCGCCAAAATACTTATGACGGGGAGGTCACTGCTCAAAATGGTTTAACTCTTACTTTGTCAGGCACTGTTCCTCCTAGAGGAGCGTTTTCTTATAGAATTTTTTTGACTCATTATGACAAAACTGTGGAGGCTTTAGATTTACTTTTAGGTAGTACCAGAAAAACAGTTCGATTAGCTGCTGCCCCAAGACTACCTTTGGTTTTAGGCAATGAAAAATACGCTCGCACCAATTACGTTATCATTGGAAATACCGATGGGCGACCTTATCATTTTTTGGTTCAAGAGAAGGAACCGCAAGATAATTTTACGTGCGTTGTTCGTGCTCATAATTATGATGAAAGGTTTTATCAAAACGACCAGGATTTTAATGACGGACTTTTAAACGAAGATCAAACTTCTATAATTTTTCGTGAAGACTTTGAATCTCTTGAATGTCTCGGAGGAACTTTCAGACTGTACATCAACCCTGGTGGATTCACATCAAATGTTCCAATTGAAATTCAAAATAATTATGTGGGGGTTGGGCCTGCGGCTCAAGGAGAAAAGCACTGCGAGCTAGACGGGCAAAATGCGATGTGGGTGGATTTAACCACAGATCCAGCCAACAGTTATGAGCTTATTCTTTTTTATTCTGCCCGTCCTTACATACCTGCTGCGGAATGCAGGATTGACGTTTATTGGGATGGGAGCCTGTTTTTAACCTTGGAAGAAAACGGCACTTTATTGGAAACAACTGATTGGAAAAATATTTTTGCTGATTTACCTGCTCCAAGTGGTACAACTACTCGTTTAGAATTTAGATCAGTTGTTGACGGTGGATTGGGGCAAGGGGGATTGCTGGATGACATTCGAATCAGAGAAACAATTGGGTAAGTTACTTTTACAGAAGCACTCGCGGCGTTGGTTGTACTTGCTGGTTTACTTTTACAGAAAACATGAGCGGTGACCGAAACAGCAACTATTGTGACAATCCTGCTGGGCGGAATCGGCACGTTATCAAGCGCGGTGGCGTACATCTACCTGCTGCAACGAACGGACCATGATCGACTCATTTCGATGATGCAAAAAAAGTGGGAGCAATGCGAGGAAGAAAAAGAGAATATGTGGCGGGTCATCGCGGACATGAAAAACACAACGCCATCACAATTAAAGCGAGAATACGGTGTCGCCAACCATACAAAAGATTGAGACTAGGTTGAAGATGAAAGGTTACGTCATGTTGATTGCGTTGACGGTCATTTCATCGTGTGCCTTTGCATTGGTGCTGAACATGGCATTTTTCGCTACACGACCGGCTGACGTGTTGGCCGAAGTGAAGCAACTGCGAACCCAGCTTGAAGATGAATTAGCACGGGACGAAGCAATTATCGAAGCGAAAACAAGAGAGCGATTGTTTTTCCGTGATGGTGTGCCAAACGTGTGGGAATTGATCGACGCAAATGATTTGAAAGTGCCGGAAGGTTGGGAGCGATGAACGACGCCGAACTGCACGCAATTGTAATGGACCTGATCCAACGACTTGAATTGCTGGAGCAAAACATCGAGCGGCTCAACTACCGCTCGGCACTGGAAACAATCCCAAGCGACGCGACAACTACCGAAACATTTTCAGAAGTGAAGGATAATTGATGTGGCAAAAACAGGATTGGTTTGGAGGCCGACCACGCGATGTGGGTAATTCTGTTTGCGTTGGTGACTGAAAAGAAAAGTCGATATTCTTGCCAATAAGGGGGGG
>Ga0307378_10004734_pt1 | contig 19234 bp, 17 predicted proteins | sample UN1MG_FD_202238 | JGI IMG/M metagenome (GOLD analysis project Ga0307378, IMG submission 202238) | Soil microbial communities from Risofladan, Vaasa, Finland - UN-1 | ecosystem: Environmental > Terrestrial > Soil > Coastal area > Acid sulfate soil | place: Finland: Risofladan, Vaasa | collected... | reverse complement strand
AGATCAGAGCGGAAACGGATTTCGAGTACGGTGTGGTTGCGCCGAAGTTCTTCCGCAACATCTACATCCGCAAGATCGAGGCGGAAGAGATTGAGATCAGCACGCCGACGCTTGAGAAGATTTCCTTCGAGGATGTCGGCGAAGCCGAACTGGTGTTTGTTGCCATCCGCCCCGGGACCTATGAGTTTGGCGTCCAGAACATGAAGGCGCGGGGCATGGTGGGTAAGATCATCGTCGAAGCGAAAGACGACCGCTAGATCATTCGAGAGTGTCTTGAAGACAAGACCCGTAAAGGGCGGTGCAACTCGGTAGTCTTGCGTCCAAGGCAGGACGCTTCAGGGGGGAGGGCAAATGTCGTGGATGAAGTCGAGAAGATCATCTCACGATTAAATGGGATCGATCCCGCGCGACCATATTTCGATCCTCTTGCGGCCGAGGAGGCCATGCGCCGCCACGCCAGGCTCATCGGCTTTCGCGACGTGTCCTTCACGTGGGCAATGGGACCGCGGCTGGTGAGTGACGAATTGGAGGGTGTCGATTTCGAGACCTCCGACGCGTGCCGCTGGCATTTGACGATTGAGGCCCTTCACGACCAAGCTGCCGCTGAGCTCCAGCGCGACCCGGCGGTCTGGAAGGCCTATCTCCAGGCGCGGGAAGAGGCGGAGATGCGGATCGCGGGCGCCCTGCATCTGGAGCTGTTCCGATTGACCCTCATCAATCTTCTGGTGGGAGAGGCCGGCGAGAAAAGTCACAACGTGGCGTATCTCGCCTCGACGGCGCTGCGAGATGTCATCGCCAGTTCGAGCGTCGACAGCGAGTCTCTCGCGGACCTGAACGACGTGTACCTTCCCTTCACGGACGCCATCATGGCCGGGCTCGGTTCCTTTTGGGTCGTCGGCGAAAAATTCGTGTGCTTGCCGCTACCGCGGCTGGCGCTGGAGGACGGGCAGCTGATCAGCGACGGGCGTCCGGCTGCGGTCTGGCCCAACGGCGAAGCCTACGCCAATGGAGACGAGGGGCTCGTTCCCGTTCTACAATCGGTGGAGTGGTGATGCGAGGCAAGAGATGCACGACATCGATGCAAAGCGCTTAGCCTATTGTCTTCTCGGCGGCCTCGTGGCCTTCGTCTTGGCGTGCGTTTTGGCCTCTGCGCCTGCCGCCGCGAAAATCAAATGCAAAGGGATTTTTCAGGTCACCAAGGACGGCCTCATCTCGACACCCTATTGCCAGGAGGAGGAGATTGCCCGGGTGGCGCGGAGCTATGGCTGGAAAGTCACCGCGGCGCAGATCCACAATGAGCCTTTGAAAAAGGTCTATGTTTGCCAGGCGCTTGGCGGGGATGTGCGGCTGAAGGGTGCCTGCGGCGCCTATGCGCCGGGGCAGTACCGCTAATCCGTCCGTGAGGCCCCCCGTCCGAGACAGCGGCTAGAGCAGGACGGTGGCGCCCATCTGTTCGAGGATGCGGTCTACGTCGTCTTGGCGACAGAGCTCCGTAGCCGGCGTGATCATTGTCGCCGCCGCGGTGGCGACGGCCAGGCGAAGTGCGTCGTGCGGGCGTTCCCCTTTGGCGAGCCCGAGACAAAGCCCGCCCATGAAGCTATCGCCGGCGCCGACCGCACTCCTGATCGGAACGCTGGGCGGTGTGAGACGTACGCGCTCATGCTCGGTGACGAGCAGCGCCCCTGCGGCGCCGCTGGTCACTACCACGACCTCGCAAGCGCCGCGCTTGATCTGTTCGAGTGACCATTCGGCAGCCTCGTCGGGCCAGGATAGACTTCGGCCGGAGACATTGCAAAGCTCGTCGAGATTCTGTCGCAGAAGGAACAAGCCGGTGTCGAGGGCGCCGCTCACGCCATGGGCGGAGTCCAGCAGAAACCGGCACTCCAACTCTTTCGCGAGCTTGGCCGCGCGGGTCCAAAAATCCTCGCCGAGACCTGGGGGCAGGCTGCCGCTGCCCACGATCAAACTGCGAGGCGACGCAAACTGGCGCAGCCGCTCAAGCAAAGCATTTCCTTCAGCCTCGCTCAGCGACGGTCCTGGCATGACGAAGCGATAGAGCTCGCCGCTTTCCTCCTCGAGAACGTGGAGGCCCTCGCGCGTCTTGCCGACGATCGGGATCCTGCCCACGGGCACGCCTTCGGCGTCGAGCATGGCGCCCAGCTCGGCACCCACGGTATGACCGGCGGTAAACAGCGCATGGGTTCGCCCGCCGAGCCGGTGCACGACGCGCGAGACATTGATCCCGCCTCCGCCCGGATCGAACCGCGGTTGCGCGCAGCGGAGCTTGTCGCCGCTCGTCACCCGTTGTGTGGTGGTCCATATGTCGATGGACGAGTTCGGCGTGAGCGTCACCACCAAGGCGCCGGGGCTGGATGTTGGCGTCGTGTCCATCATGAGGCCGGCGTGGGCGTCTCCGCTTCCGCTGCCGCGATCTGCTCCTTCACACGCAAGAAACTATCCGGGGTGACCGAGATCGAGTCGATGCCGTGCTCAACGAGGAAGCGCGCAAAGTCCGGGTGATCGCTCGGCGCCTGTCCACAAAGCCCGGTATGGGTCCCAGTCTCCTTGGCCGATGCCAGGAGCCGGGCGATGGTCTCGGTCACAGCGGGATGGCGCTCATTGAACAAACCGCTCAAGCGATCACTGTCCCGATCGATGCCGAGTGTAAGCTGGGTGAGGTCGTTGGAGCCGATGGAGAAACCGTCGAAACGCTGAGCAAACGCCTCGGCGAGGACGACGTTAGAAGGAATCTCGGCCATCACATAGACCTGAAGCCCCTCACGCCCCCGCTCGAGCCCGTGCTTGGCCATCTCCGCAATCACGCGGTCGGCTTCTTCAGGCGTGCGGCAGAACGGGATCATCATGACGATATTCGACAGGCCAATCTCCTCTCGCGCTTTGGCGATGGCGCGGCATTCGAGTCCAAAACCGTCTCGGTAATCGGGGTGGTAGTAGCGGCTCGCGCCCCGCCACCCGATCATCGGGTTCTCTTCGTGCGGTTCGAATGCTGTGCCGCCCAGAAGATCGGCATATTCGTTGGTCTTGAAGTCACTCATGCGGACGATGACTGGGAGTGGGTAATGCGCAGCCGCGATGCGCGCCATGCCGCGCGCGAGCTTATCGACGAAATAGTCTGCTTTCGTGTCATAGCCGGTGGTCAGACGTTCGATCTCGGCGCGCGCTGTCGCGTCCTGGACCTCATCGAAGCGCAGCAAGGCCATGGGATGGACCTTGATGTGATTTGAGATGATGAACTCCATGCGGGCGAGGCCGACACCGTCCGCCGGTAGGCGCCACCAACGAAAGGCCGCGGATGGATCTGCGATGTTGAGCATTGCCTTGGTGCGCGTCTTCGGAATCTGGTCGACGTCAATCTCGGTCACTACGAATTCAGCAATGCCGTCATAGACATGGCCCTCACTCCCCTCGGCGCAGGACACCGTAACCTCTTGGCCTTCCATCAATGTCTGGGTGGCATCGCTGGTGCCCACAATCGCCGGCAGACCGAGCTCCCGACTGACAATAGCAGCGTGGCTGGTGCGTCCGCCATGATCTGTGACGAGGGCGGCCGCACGCTTCATGATTGGCACCCAGTCAGGGTCAGTGATCTTGGTGACCAGCACCGCACCCGTCTCGAAATCTTCGATGTCCGCGGCGCTGTCGAGGCGGCAGACCTTGCCGGCCCCGATCTTGCCGCCGACGGCCAGCCCGGAGACGAGAAGCGGGCCCTTGTCTTTCAGCGTGTAGGTCTCGAGCTCGCCGGCCTCGCGGCGCGATTGCACGGTCTCGGGACGTGCCTGAACAATGTAGAGCGCGCCGGTCTCGCCATCCTTGGCCCATTCCATGTCCATGGGAAGACCGTAATGCCTCTCAATCAGCGAAGCCCACCGCGCAAGCGTCAGCACCTCGCCCTCCTCCAGAATGAAGCTGCTACGCTCCGTGTCTGTGGTCTCGATTAGGGCGGTCGAGCCTGTCTCACCGTAGATCATCTTGCGGCGCTTGGCGCCGAGCGCCTTCTCGATGATGGGGATGAAACACGGGTCGTCGAGCAGAGGTTTGAAGACCTGGTACTCGTCCGGATCAACAATGCCTTGGACGATCGTCTCGCCGAGTCCCCATACACCCGTAATGAGCACGGAGCGCGGGAAGCCGGTTTCCGTATCGATGGAGAACATCACACCAGACGAGGCGAGGTCGGAGCGCACCATCTTCTGGATGCCGATCGATAGCGCGACCTTCAGATGGTCGAAGCCGTGAGTCTCGCGATAGGAGATAGCCCTGTCGGTGAAGAGCGAGGCGTAGCATTTCCTACAGGCATCAAGGAGTGCGTCCTCGCCTTCGACGTTGAGGTAGGTGTCCAGTTGCCCGGCGAAGCTTGCCTCCGGCAAGTCTTCGGCGGTGGCGCTAGAGCGTACGGCTACTGCGCCGGCGCCTGCGGCACGCATCTCGCCATAGGCTCTCCGGATGGCCTCATCGATCTCGGGCGGGAATGGCGCCTCAAGGATCAATGCCCGAATAGATCCGCCGATATGGGCGAGGTTGCTGAGATCGTTATCCAGCGTTTCGATCGCCTGCGCGATACGGTGTTGCAGATCGTTGGCTTCGATGAAACGCCAATAGGCCGACGCCGTGGTGGCGTAGCCGCCGGGTACCTTGATGCCGACCTCTTGGAGTGCACCAATCATTTCGCCGAGAGAGGCGTTTTTGCCGCCGACACGTGCGACGTCCCCGCGTCTCAGCGCCGAGAGGGGAAGTACGAAATCCGTGTGATCGCTCATGCAACGGCCTCGTCCACGCCAATACGCCCTTGTGCACGCTCTTGAGCCTGCTCACGCACCGCTTCTAAGGCGAAGACTTTCGACTTACGCAGACGTAGCCGCCGCGTGGGCCTTGGGCAAGGCATGAGCTTCCTTGCCGTCCTCGAGGTAATAACTGCGAATGGTGTTCAGGCCTTGATCGAGCTCATATACGAGGGGCTTGCCTGTGGGAATCTCGAGATGGGGGACATCCTCATCGGAGATTCCGTCGAGATATTTGACGAGGCCACGCAGGCTATTGCCGTGTGCGGAGATCAGCGGGGTGCGCCCGTCCATGAGGAGCGGCTCGACACGTTCCTGCCAAAAGGGAAGGACGCGGGCGACGCAGTCTTTCAGGCTTTCCGTCAGCGGAAGGTGGCGGCGCGGCACCCGGGCATATTTGGGCTGATTGCCTGGGAAGCGCGGATCGCCGTCTTCGAGTGCAGGCGGTCGCGTTGTGTAGCTGCGGCGCCAGATCTGCAGCTGCTCCTCTCCGACTTCTGCCAGGACCTTCTCCTTCTTCTGACCTTGCAGCGCGCCGTAGTGGCGCTCGTTGAGCCGCCAACTTCGCCGCACGGGAAGCCACGTGAGTTCCAGCGCGTCGAGCACGATCCAAAGTGTGTGGACGGAGCGCCGCAGATATGACGTGAAGCATTGATCGAACTTGATGCCGTGCTCCTTGAGCAGGGCTGCCGCTTGCTTCGCTTCAGCGATACCGTTGTCGCAAAGGTCCACATCCGTCCAACCGGTAAAGATCGCATCCCGGTTCCAGACGCTCTGACCGTGTCTCAGGAGAATAAGTCGCGGCATTGGAAGTCTCCGTTCGAGGTCCCGACCCCTGGTGTAGGGGGCCGGGCTCCTAGGGGCAAGTGCGGCCGAGAGCCTCGACCGGGCCTAGCGTGGCCGTCATTTGCCCGCATTTATGGCCTAATTCAGCGACTCAGACCCTGATCAGCCGGTAGTCTTCTAGTAGGCTCATGCCTTACTTTGTAGTTCGTTAAACGACCGGCAGCTCGACTTTCGGAGGGGCGCTTTGCGGCTCATCTTTTCAATCTTGGTGGGTATCGTGGTCATCGCCGCGGCCATCGTCTTCATCGGCCCTTTGTTCATCTCCACCGAGGAGATGCGCAACCAACTCTTTGCGCAGGTGGAGGCCTCAACAGGCTACCGCTTAAGAGTGAGCGGGCCGGTGGATATCACGCTTTTTCCCTCGCTTGATCTTGTTGCCGAGGATGTCGGGGTCGCTCAGCCCTCAAGCGGCAGCGAGAAGGAGTTTGCCACAGTTAAGACGCTCAAGGTCGGCTTGATGCTGCGAGGACTGCTCGACGGCAAAATGAGAGTCACGGAGGTCACGCTGGTCGATCCGGTCATCGCCGTGCCACGCGCGGCCGCGATGCCGCCCGCGCAACCAGGAGCGGCCCCGGACGCAGGGCAACGGTCACCCGCAAGTGGTGGCGGCGGTCCGGCAGGCGTTGCCGAAAAGCTCAAGAACCTCACGCTCGACAAGCTCGTGATTACTAATGGAACCGTGATCCTGCCGGGCTCCGGCGATGAGCCAGGCAAGCGCATCGCAAAACTGAATCTCAAGGCCTCGCTTCCCGCCTATGACCAACCCTTGTCGTTCGACACGAGCGCCGTTGTCGACGGCAAGGCAATGCAGGCGAAAGGCTCGATCGGAAATTTCGGGCAATTTCTCGAAGGTGCGCCCGCGCCCGTGCGAGTTACCGCGAATTTGCCGGGTGTGCTCGATGCGCCGGCAAGCTTGAGCGGTACGGCGACGTATCGAGGCGACACGTTCACACTCAGCCAGTTCAGCGCCAAGTCGGGTGACAAGACACTGGCCGGGACCGCGGTCTACAAAGACGACACGGCGACCTTGAGCCAGTTCACCGCGACCATGGGCCGGGACACGTTTGCCGGCAATGCCATCTACAAGGACAGCGTCGTTACGCTCAGCTCTCTCCGGGCCAATGTCCGGGGCACCGTGCTCGCGGGGCAGGTGACAGCCAACCTCACGCAAAAGGTGCCCTACGTTGTCGCGGCGCTTGCGGCCAAGACACTCGACGTCAATGCGTTGACGGGAGTCCCTCGGTCAAACCCGTCGAAGGGCGGCGGAAGCAATGCTGGCGGCGGTGCGGGTGGCGGCGGCGCGGCCAAGGCGGGTTGGAGCAACGCGCCAATCGACTTCTCACCGCTCGGGTTCGTGAACGGCAAGTTCAGCCTCTCCGCCGAGCAATTGATCTACGACCAAGTCAAGCTCAGCCCCGTGACGGTTCAAGCGACGCTGAATGGCGGCAAGCTCAACGCCACATTGTCGAAGTTCAAGCTCTATGGTGGGGCGGGCGATGCAGGCATCGCCGTCGATGCCAGCGGGAAAACGCCGGCGCAACGCGTCAAGCTCTCGCTCGTCCAATTTGATGCCTATCCGTTTCTCAAGGATGCGGCAGGGTTCCAAAACATCGAAGGCCGCGGAACCGTTTCGCTCGACTTGAACGCCCGCGGCGCGAGCCAGCGTGCGATGGTCTCCACGCTCAACGGCAATGCCAATCTCGAATTTCTCAACGGTGCCGTCCGCGGCCTCAACGTCGCCAAGATGATGCGAAATCTCGGCACTGGCATCGTCGAAGGCTGGCAGGGCGGTGCCGCCGAAAAGACCGATTTTGCTTCACTCGGCGCAAGCTTCAAGGTCGCTCAGGGCAAGGCGACGACACAAGACCTGCACTTGGTCGGACCGCTGGTCCGCATGAACGGTGCCGGCACAGTCGATATCCCGGCCAAGCGGCTCAACTTCCGCGTCGATCCTCAGCTCGTCGCCTCCCTCCAAGGACAGGGGGGGGAGAAGGACCTCTCGGGCCTCGGCGTGCCGGTGATGATCGTGGGGCCGTGGTCGAAGCCGAAGATCTATCCCGACATCAAGGGGATCCTGCAGAATCCCGCCCAGGCCTACCAGCGCTACAAGGACTTCACCAAAGGGGTGAAGAACTTGCCGGGCCTCGATGGCAAGAACGGAGCCCTGTCGAACGTGATCAAGGACGGCAAGGTCGACAAGGACGCCTTGATCCAGGGTATCGGGGGCTTGCTCGGGGGCACGCAGGCGGCGCCTTCTCCGGCGCCTGCAACGGGCGCGGCAGCCGCCCCCAACGCTCAGCCCAAGGCGGCTCCGCCCGCTAATAAGAAGGCGGCGAACAAAAAGAAGAAGAAGAAAAAACTCGACGCAGAGGATGCGGCCAAACAGATCCTGGAGAATTTCCTCACTGCCCAATAGGAGAGACTCGGCGGCAATTCGTCTGTTTGACAACCGGTTTATGCGCGATACGCTTCTGTCATGGGTTCAATCCTCGACATGTGCCGGGACGCGCCGCTCGAAGAGCTGGCGGCCGGCACGGTGCTGCTCCCCGAGGGCAAGACCTCCGGACATCTTTATGTGCTGAAGTCCGGCTCGGTCGAGGTGCTCCGGGGCGACACCCAGGTCGCCGTCGTGGAGGAGCCGGGCGCGGTCTTTGGCGAGATGTCGGTCTTGCTGAGGCGGCCGCACACCGCCACGGTGCGCGCGCTGACGCCCGTCCGTGTCTATGCGTTCGACGATGCCGAAAGCTTCCTGAGGTCGAATCCCGAGATCGCCTTTCTTGTCGGCAAGCTTCTCGCCGGGCGCCTCAACGCGGCCACCACCTATCTCGCCGATCTCAAGCGGCAGTTCGAAGGCCAGAGCAATCATCTCGGCATGGTAGGCGAGGTGCTCGACGTGCTCATTCACCAGCAGGGCGAAGATGTCAGCCTCGGCCCGGAGCGGGAGGCTGATCCCCGCCTGTGAGCCACGCGGGGAGCGCGGCGAGCTTCGGCACCGGCCGCGTCAGCTCTTCTTCAAAGCGAACATATTGATTGCCGGCGGCGGAGAACCACAGCGCTTCGCCGGCCTCCGTGTCCATGATGATATGCGCCGGCGGCGCGCCGAGGTAGTGGCCGGTGTTGAAGATCCACGTCGTGCCGATGCGGTCGACCCATGAGCCGTTTGCGACATAGGGGGCTTCATGCACATGCCCAGACATGACGATGTCCGGCTGATACTCCTCGATCCACTTCTTTAGCGCATCGTCGCCGTAGTAGCGCTGGCCGCCCCAGGCGACCGGCGAGTTCGCCGGCGGTGCGTGATAGAGCCAGATCCATCGCTTCTGCCGATCCTTGGCCGCTTTGGCCAATTGTTCGCCGATAGCGCCCTGGGACACCGGGCCATCCCACCAGGGGCAGGCAGTGAAAAGCGTGTCTCCGATCGCCAACGACTCGCCGTCCGACAGCACACCCTGGTTGCGCGATCCAAGAAGCCATTTGGCGATCTTTTCGCCGGCGGCGTTTTTGGAATCGAGGTCGTGATTGCCGGAGCAAACCAGGAGGCGCGTCTTCGCTTGGATGCGGGCGAAGTACTTCTTCACCACCACGGCCTGCGCGCGGCCATCGACGAGGGAAGCGAGATCGAGATGATCGCCCGCCATCACCACGACGTCGAAGTCACCTGCCACCTCAACGACCCAATCGAAGAGCGGCAGCGAATAATGCAGGTCGGAGACGAGAAGCAGGCGCATGAGCGTTCCGATCGAATCGTCCCTGTCCCCGCCGTAAAGGATTTGCTCACCCTGAAGTTGGTTTGCCTGCGCGTCACAAGCAGCCCGAGCGCCGGATGAACGGTTTATTTGGGGAAGACTAGTAGACCGATGGACGCCAAGGCGGAACCCCCGTCGACACCTCTCTACGAAGACGTCCCATGGTCCATCTGATTACACCCCACTACCAGCGCAAGCGCTTTTTTCGCCCCCGCCGCCCCCGCAACGTCTGGGGCGCCGTGCGCCGCTATCAACTGCTTGAGCTGCTTGCCTTCTCGGGCGCCATCGCGCTCGTGTGGCTTGGGGCGCATCTGGACAATCAGCGCAGCCCCTGGGCACCGCCGGAGCCGGCAGGCGTCGAATCCGCCAGCGCCGACCTCATCGCCGGCGTGCCGGTCGGCCAACACCGCCCGCTTTAGCCTCGAGTTCCCGCCTCTCCCTCGGGCATACCGACGGGCTTTCCCTCCGCAGCAATCTGCCGCCGCCATAGAGGCTTCCGCAAGCGCGGAGCGATGAGCCAAGCTCGGCTAAGGAAGCAGCACGCGCTACGGCGCACCGCGTATCGCTGAACTTCGCGCGTTCTGCGTGCTCGCACTGATCACTCCAGCGCCAAGTGCACGCGAATTGCGCGATAGATGCTCAAGTGCGCGGCACGAACTCTCCCTGCGACTTTTCGCCTGCGCGTTGAATGACATGGCGAGTCTCAAGACGGAACAACCCGGGTCAAACTCGCGTTGTGGTCATCGCAGGGCTCATGGACAGCGAGACGGAGAAGATGAACCGCCGAGAATTCGCTTTGGCGGGGGGAAGTGTTGCGCTCGGAGCGTTTTGTCCGGGCGCTTTCGGCGCGGCACGCGCGCAGCAAGCGGACAGCACCTTCAGCCGCGCAACGGTCATAGAGGCCGCGCGGCGGCTCGCGAAAGAGAGGCATCGGCCTCCTGCCAAAGTCGCCCCGCCCTTCGGGACGCTTGGTTACGACCAATACCGCGACATCCAGTTTCGCAGTGAGCGAGCCATCTGGGTTGGCGAAAGCAGAGGCTTCGCGCTCGAACTTCTCCATGCCGGGTTCATCTATGAGACGCCGGTCGAGATCAACATCGTTGAGGATGGCATCGTTAAGCCGCTGAGCTATGCGCCGGAGCTCTTCGACTTTGGATCGCTATCGCTGCCGCAAATGCGCGACGTGCCTCTCTTCTCCGGCGTGCGTCTGCGCTACCCGATCAATACGCCGGGCTATCTCGACGAAGCGGCGGTCTTTCAGGGAGGCAGCTATTTTCGCTCGCTCGGCGAGGGGCAGGTCTACGGCGTTTCGGCGCGCGGGCTCGCCATAGACACAGGCTCTGCCCGCGGCGAGGAGTTCCCATTCTTCCGGACCTTCTGGGTCGAACGGCCGGCCGTCGGAGCGCGGTTAGCGACTGTGCATGCCTTGCTCGACGGGCCTCGCATCACCGGTGCCTTCAGCTTCCAGATCATGCCGGGGAACTCGACGCTCATGGAGATCGAGTCGACGCTGTTTGCCCGGGAAGATCTCAGCCATCTCGGACTTGCCCCTCTGACCAGCATGTACCTGTTCGGCTCGATAGAGCGGCCGCGCTTCGCCGATTATCGCGTGGCCGTCCATGACTCCGACACGCTGGCGATAGAGGAGGCCGGGGGCGGTTGGGTCCTGCGCCCGCTCGCCAACCCGGGGACCTTGCAGATGAGCTCCTTCCTCGCAAACGACGTGAAGGGCTTTGGTCTGCAACAGCGGGCTGTCGCCTACGCGGACTTCAAGGACCTCGAAGCGAAATACGAGTTCAGGCCGAGCACCTGGGTGCAGCCACGACAGGGCTGGGGCGAAGGCCAGATCGAGCTCGTCGAGATCCCTACCGACCGCGAGTTGCCGGGCTAGCGGCCGCCGAACAAGCCGCCGAGAATGCCACCGCCGCTAAAGAGGCCACGGCGCTGGGGAGCCGGTGCGGGTTCCGGCTCGGCGGCCGCAGTCTCGGACTGGGACGCCGAACGCCTCGGGCCCCCTCCGGAGTTCACGGACCTTTGCGACGCGCCAGAGCTTGGCACGGCGATCGGCTTTGTCGGTGCCGGCGCGAGCGCCGCCTCCTCGATCCAGCCGCTGGCTCCGCTTCTCACGTCTTGGATGCGAATATAACCGTCCTTGCGGCTGAGCGGCCGGAACGGCCGGCCTGCGGGGAAGCCAAACATGGCCGACGCGGACGCCGACGGCTCGGCCAAGACCTGGACAGGCCGGTTTGAGACGAGGACCTTGCCGACCATCGCCTCGTCCAGCGGCTCGCCGCTGATTTCTGGTTTGGCGGCCTGTTCACTGGGCGACGCGTCCGCCTCGGGCGGGGCGACCGTGACGGTCTCGCCCGCGGGCTCGTGCGATTCCTCGTCGTCAAGCACCCAAAAAATGCCGGCGACAATGATCAGGCCGACGGCAAGAATAATTCCGAGGATCTTGTGCTCGGCCATTTAAGCTACTCCCTTCAAGGGATTATGGCACGGCCCGGCGTCTCAATCCACCAGGCCGGACCATCGAATCCGGCAGCAGGCGCTCTTATAGCGTGACTCTATGGCCGATTGTTGCCCTTTGAGTCACGGCCTGCGGGGGAAGATGGTTCGAACGCCAGGCATCTCGAGGCTAACGGCAAGCGCCCGGGGTGGCGGAGGCTGCAACGGTGTCGGTCGAGCCTTCCGTGAGGGCGGGATCTTCCGCGAAGGCCGGGCCTGCCGCGAGGGCGGGGAAGTCCTGTGGCAGAGCGGACATGATCGCCCGCATGTCGCCGTAACGCGCGGGATCGCTCGCGCTTCCCAACACCACGCCGACAATGGTCTGGCCATTCGGCGCCCGCCAGGCGGTGACGAGATTGTAGATATTCTTCGAGACATGCGACCCCGTCTTGGCGCCGATGACGCTGACTTCGCCGAGAATTTCCAGGCTGGTCTTGAGGGTTTCGGCCCGCGCCTTTGGACCGTCGATGTGAAGCGTCCGCTCGGTGCAGGCCCAGGCCGGCAGAAGCTTCGGATCGGTGAAGACGCGGGCGGCGACGAGGCCCATATCGCGGGCCGTGGCCACGTTGGCCGGAGAAAGACCATAGGGATCGGCGAACTGCGCATGCTCCGCGCCGAGGTCCTGGGCGGCCGATCGCATCTCTTCCACGAAGCGTGTCTTGGAATCGCCGCGCTTGTTCTCCTGCGCCAGGAGGTCTCGGCCGACATGGTCGGCGATGGCCAGAGAGGCGTCATTGCCTGAGACCAACACCATCCCATAGAGGAGGTCCTGCAAGCTCCAGACATCGCGCGGTTTGAGACCGGCGGTCGAGCCGCCGGTCAGGTGCGGCCGGCTGATGGTTATGGTCTCCGACAGGCGGTCGCCCATATGGTCCACGAGGACATAGGCCGTGACCAGCTTGGTCAGGCTGAGGATCCGGAAGACCTCATCCTCGTTCTTGGCGTAGAGCACCTGGCCCGTGTCGGCATCCATCACGAACACCGAAGTCGCGGTGACCTCAGGCGGTCCGACGGTGGCTTGGTGCTGTGCCAGGGCCTGTTGATCGAAAACGAAAGCGCCGGTCAGCGCGATCGCGGCAATCATTGTGGCGCCTTGTCTGGCAAGCGGCATGCTCAATCTCTCCAGTTTGCTCAGTCTTTCGAGATCGTGACTCCCCAAGGCGCCGTCCCGGTCGGGATCGACTTCGTCACTTTGAGGCTGGGGACGTCGATCACCGACACATCATTGCTGTTTCCGTTCGTCGCGAACAAGAGCTTCTGATCCGGCGTGAAGGCCAACTGCCAGACACGCTTGCCCACGAGCAGGTAGTCCTCGACCTCGAAGGTCTTGGCATCGATGACGGCCACACGGTTGGCCGGGCCAAGGGCAACGAAGGCCTTGGTGCCGTCCTTGCTGACGCGGATGCCGACGGGCTGGATGTAGATCTGCTGCACGCCCGGGATGTCGAACTCAATGATCTTGATGATCTCCCGCGTCTTGGCGTCGATCACCGAAACGGTGCCCGCGACCTCGGAACTGACCCATAACTGCGAGCCGTCGGCGGTGAACTCGGCAAAGCGCGGGCGCGTGCCGACGAGCACGTTGTCGGTGATCTCGTAGGTCTCGGTGTCGATGAAATGAGCCATATTGGTGGTCTCGGACGTCACCACGACGGTCTTGCCATCGGGGCTGATACCGACCCCTTCCGGCTCGACGCCGACCTCGACTTCGGCGATCACGTCCTTGGTGTCGAGATCGATGACAGTGAGAAGATTGTCGTCCTCGTTGGCCACGTAGACCGGGCTGCCGGAAGGGTGAATGTTGAGGAATTCCGGATCCGGTCCGGACGGAAGCTCCGCCACGATCTGCCGCGTGCCGACGTCGAGCACTTGGACGGCGTCGGAGTCGCTGGCGCAGATAAGGACCGTCTTGTCGTCCTTCGACAGCATGATGCCGCGGGGGCGCTGGCCAACGGGAATCGTCGTCAAGACCTGAAGTGTGTCGCTGTCGATGACCGTCAGCGAGTTCCCCTTCTCGTTGGAGACATAGACGGTGTAGGCCTGGGCCGGTGAGGTGACCCAAACGAGTCCCATGGTCCCGGCCAAGGCAATGGCCCCAGCCAAGGCGGCTGCAAATCGCAGTGCTCTCACGTCTTCCTCCCGGTGTTCTTGTTGACGCGCGGCAACGCGTTCGTCTTGTTACTCAAACTTGCATTTACTTTCCGGCGCGTCGATCCCGAGCGTGTCGACCTCTTCATGCTCGTGCAGAAAACCTTGCTGCGGCGAGGTCGAGATCGGTAGTTCCGGGCCGGCGATGATGATCGGTTGGCGGAGCTGGCCGTCCCATTTGCGGAACGTGACCTTCTGGCCTTTGAACGCGGCAAGGTCGAACTTGTCGCCGCGAATGTAAGCGTTGATCGGCGCGTAGTCGCCGGACGCGGTCCGCGATGCCGCTTCGCCGACGGCCCGCACCGCGATCCAAGCCTGATGATCCAGGGGCAACATGAAGCGGTGGGCGAAGCGTTGAAATCTGTTCTGCATCTGCGTTGCGCCCCATTGCTCATGGGCGGGGTGCCAACTCATGGCCTCAAGCCCGGAGGTGCCGGCAACGGGACGCGGGTCCCACGTGCGAAACGGAAGATATGGGCCGAAGATCCCCTGGCGGTCGGCGACGATCAGGACGTCATGGGACGGCGCGCCTTGCGTGAAGACCGGCATCTGTAGCTGGATCAATTGCTGGCCGGTGTCGGAGCGGCGCGCTTGCTGCGTCGCCTTGTATTCGCGTTCCTCCACGATTGTTGCGCCGAAACGCTTCGCCGCTCGGCGCACCGCCTCGAGATAGTCCTCGTCCTCGGGGCCGGTGCCTTTCGCCACCAGCCAACGCTGCCATTTCTTCCAAACGAGGTACTGGGCCAGCGCGTCGGCAAGCATGGCAAGATCTGGGGCCGTGTGCAGCACGTTGGCGCGACAGTCCTCTTGGCGGAGGCTCACCTCGGGCGCGCTCACGTTGAACAGGAGCACGTCCTGGCCTTTGACGGAGTCCGATAGCTTCAGCAGGATTTCGGCCGGGGCGTCGACGAGCACGAAACGATGCCCGCTCTCGACGAGCGTCTTGAGCGCGGCAACGGCGTTGCCATTCACCGGGACGCGCGCCACGTCGAGCGTGAAGCGCTGGTTGGTGAATTTGCCCGTGGTGTTGTTGTCCTTGAGCGCGATCTCGGCGCCCGCGATGCCAAGGTCGTCCGGCTTCACGTTCAGCCGCGACAGGGGAATGAGCTCGTTGACCTCCTGCTTGAGGTAACCGATCGGGACCAAAGTGGGCTTGGTAAGTGCGGTCTGCGGGGACGCGGGCGCGCCGTTTTCCGCCGAAATTGCGGGCAAGGCGCCGGAGACCAAAAAAAACAGGAATCCAGCCACGAGCAGAAAATTCGAAGAAATCCTGCATACCAAAGACTTCGGGTCCCCCGATCGGGGGAGACGTGCAGGAACTCGGAACGCCATACGATAACCTACTGACACACCAAGGGTCTGAGGCGAACTTGGATGCGACGGAAGTGTACCCTTTCCAAGTCCTCAGGCGTAGCAACTCGCACGGGAATGAGCGGCAGAGATTGCTGCCCCCCGGAAACAGGTAGTGCCAACACAAGCAAGGGTTTGTTGACAAGTTCCCGGGCGGTGCCCAGGCTCAAAGATGCGAACCCGTCTGGAGCTGCCGGTCGATCACGGTCGGCAGAATCGGGTCCACGCCCAATGGAGGAAAATATGGGGAGCTGTAAGACAGCCGCCACAATTGTTGGCGCGCTAACGTTGAGTCTCGCCGGAACGACTCTGGCCATGGCTGGAGCTGAAACCGAAACCGTCGCGACGACCATGACCAGAGAAGCGCCTGTGCCATCAGTGTCGCAGGAGCAACTGAGCGCCGCCGCGAGCGACACGAATAACTTTCTTCACACCAACGGTAACTACGATCAGACCCGCTACTACCAGGGTAAGCAGATCAACAAGTCCAACGTCAGCGGACTTCGCCCAGCCTGGATTTTTCAAACCGAGGTGAAGGAATCGCTGGAGACGACGCCGATCGTTGTCGACGGGGTGATGTACGTCACCACGTCGTTCAACCACGTCTACGCCATCGACGCGAAGACGGGCGAGCAGTTCTGGCACTACAAGCACAAGATGGGGCCGGTCACGACCTATTGCTGCGGTCCCAATAATCGCGGCGTCGCCATCTATAAAGACAAGGTTTATATGGGCACGCTCGACGCCAAGCTCGTCGCGCTCGACGCCAAGACCGGCAGCCTTGTCTGGGAAACGCAACTCGCGGATCCGGAGCTCGGCTACTCGGAGACGATGGCGCCGACTGCGGTGGACGGCAAGATCCTGATCGGCACCAACGGCGGTGAGTACGGTATCCGCGGATTCGTGCGCGCCTACGACGCCGAGACGGGCAAGCAAGTGTGGAACTTCCATACGACGCCCGAGGATTCGACCGGCGTGTGGGCGACCCACGATGCCACGGGCAAGGATATGCACCGCGATATCGCGGCCGAGAAGGCGGCGCTCAAGAAAATGGGCGACCCCTACAAGACCCTCGGCGGCGGCGTCTGGCAGAATCCGGCTGTCGACCTCGACAACAAGCGCATCTACTTCGTCGTCGGCAACCCGTCACCCGACCTCGACGGTTCGATCCGTCCGGGTGACAATCTCTACACGGACTCTCTCGTGTCGGTGGATCTGGAGACGGGCAAGTATGTTTGTCACTTCCAGTACATTGCCCACGACGTGTGGGATCTGGACTCGGTCAGCCCGCCAATCCTGGTCGATGTGAAGGATAAGGACGGCAAGACGGTTCCCGGCGTGATCCACGCCGGCAAGACCGGCAACGTCTATGTCCACAACCGCGACGACTGCAGCCTCATCCGGTTCTCCGAAGCGATGGTGGACCAGACGGGGATGTGGACCTTGCCGACGCCAGAAGGCGCCAAGATGCTGCCTGGCGCCAACGGTGGCGTGGAATGGTCGGTGATGGCCGTCAATCCGGACCTGAACCTGACCTATGCGGTCAATCTGCATCAGCCGATGACCTACCATGTCGAGAACTCGCCCTATCCGGGCGGCAAGCTCTGGCTCGGCGGCGCCTTTAAGGTGATCCCGGGTTCCGAGCAATTCGGCAACGTGACGGCCGTCGACTACAACACCGGCAAGATTAAGTGGCAGAAGAAGACACCGCTGCCGATGATGGGCGGCGTGTTGGCTACCGCTGGCGGGCTCGTTTACACGGGCGAAGGCGATGGCTGGTTCAGGGCCTATGATGCCGAGAACGGCGACGTGCTGTGGTCGTTCTTCGCGGGCGCAGGCGTCAATGCGCCGCCTGCCGCTTACTCCGTGGACGGCAAGGAGTACATCGTGGTCGGCGCGGGTGGTAACACCCAGATCGACTTCAAGCGCGGAAACAACATCATTGCCTTTACGGCTGACTGATCGCGTTTCCGTTTAGCCAGAATGAGAGGGACGGGGCATGATGGTGCCCCGTCCTTTTTCACGTCTACCCTGCGGGGAGAAATAAGAATGTCTCGGATTTCAGGCTGGGCTTTGACTGCCGTACTTTTCGCTTCCGCCCTCATCATGGGCGGCGGCGCCATTGCCGCCGAGGACATCGAACAGAAGGCGCAACTCTGCGCCACATGTCACGGTGCCGACGGCGTGCCGATCAACAAAACGACGCCTGTGATCTGGGGTCAGGACGAGGGCTATATCTATTTGCAGCTGCGCGATTTCCAGAAGGGCGCGCGCAAGAATGCGCTCATGGAGCCCATTGTCGCCCAGCTTGAGCGGCAGGACATGTACGATCTTGCGGCCTACTTTACAAAAAAGAAGTGGCCCGATCTCGGTCAGCCGTCGGCCTCGTCAGAGGTCGCTGTGAAGGCGGACTCGGCGGCGCGCTCAATCGGCTGCCGGGGCTGCCATCTCGATCATTTCCAGGGCGACGGCACCACGGCCCGGCTCGCGGGCCAGTGGCAGGAATATCTCCTCAGCCAGATGCTGGCGTTTCGCGATGGCTCGCGTGGCAACAACCCCGGTATGTCTGATCTGATGAAGGCGACGCCGGAGGATGATTTCGAGCCGCTCTCGAAGTACCTGGCGGGTCTGCAGATCGATCAATATCTCGGCCACGGCCGCTAGAGGCTAGCGCGCCGCAAGCTTTTCGCGCAGTGCCGTCAGCGAGGTCAGGTCGGCGGCCGATTTGCCTTGGTCGTCGCGCAAAGTCTTGTCGGCGCCGCGCGCGAGCAGAAGGTCGGCTGCGGCCGCATGGTTCAGCTCGGCCGCGATCATCAGCGCGGTGCGACCACGGTTATCGCGGTCGTCGATGTTTGCGCCGCGGTCCAGAAGCAGTTTCATCACGTCCGTGATGTCCAGGACGCCGGCTTCGCTGGAATGACCTGCGGCCCACATCAGTACCGTCAACTCATTGCCGTAGCGGGCATTGATGTCGACCCCTTGATCGAGAAGGAGGCGCGTAACGCCGGGAAAGCCGCGGCCGGCGGCATAGACGATGGCCGTCTTCTTGGTGTCGTCGATCCGGTTCGGGTCCGCGCCCTTGCCGATCAGGAAGGATACGATGGGCTCGCTGCCCATATATGCGCCCGCTGAGAGCGGGGTGATGCCGCTGCGGCCGGGAAGATCGATCTCCGCGCCACGGGCCACGAGGAGTTCCACGATATCGAGGCGTCCCGCCTCCGCTGCCTTGTAGAGCGCAGTCGAGCCGTCGAGGTTGCGCGCGTCGATCGGCGCGCCGTGGTCCAGGTAAAGGGTCACGAGCTCGGCCTGGCCGGAGGCGGCGGCGTGCGACAGAGGCTTCGCCCCGAAGCGGTCCCGGGCCTCCAGGGAGGCGCCGTCCTTTAGGGCCTGGCGTGCAAGGGTCTGGCAGCCTTTGTCGGTGGCCGAGAACAACGCATCGTTGACCTCGACCGTACTGGCGCCTCGCTCGATCTGCGCATAGTGCTGTTCGAGGTTTTGGCAGGCTCTCCGGCTTGCGGCGAGCACGACATCGGACGACAGCAGCGCACAGGTCACGGCCAGCCCGAGCGAAACGCGAACGAGAGACATTCTATCCAGCTTGATGCGCATGCTGTCCTTCTTGCGGCCCCATCACGCTGTCTCGGGTGCTTTGTGATCCTTCTCGTAGGTCTCGTAGATGATGATCGGGATCTGCAGATCGCCGAGATGGCTCTCGATCAGCGGCTCGACCTCGCTCCATTCGAGACCGCCGACGCCCGTGGCCAATTTGGGTAGGGCGATGGAGGAGATGTCCTCCTTGTCGAGGATGTTATGCAGCTCTTTCAGAGCGTGGCTGAC
>Ga0307378_10004733_pt1 | contig 19237 bp, 22 predicted proteins | sample UN1MG_FD_202238 | JGI IMG/M metagenome (GOLD analysis project Ga0307378, IMG submission 202238) | Soil microbial communities from Risofladan, Vaasa, Finland - UN-1 | ecosystem: Environmental > Terrestrial > Soil > Coastal area > Acid sulfate soil | place: Finland: Risofladan, Vaasa | collected... | reverse complement strand
CAAGCAGAAGCAGGAGGATGCCATCCGATGCCTTGTCCGAGCCGCCTGAGGGGCGGGCGAAGCGGGCCAGAACCGGAGGGCAGTGAGAGCCTATGGCCCTCCGCGGCCCCGCGCGGCCCTCCGACACCTCCTGCACCCATCCCCCCTCATGAAGACCAAGCCCACCGGCCCACGCGACCTCCTCCCCTCGCTCGGGGAACGCCCAACCGCATGCAACGCAAATGCCTCGCAACTCAGCGATTCCGCTTTTGGGGGAGGCGCGGGCCATTAGTGCTTGCCTCGCCTTGCCTTAGATTCACGCAATAGCCGTGGAGCAGATTCGCATTCGAAAAAAGGCTTGCATTTCGCCGCGGGACTTGTATAGTATAGGGATACAAGCCAGGAGAACCCCCATGCCCCGTCCCCACATGTCGGCCCAAGAGCGTGCCCTCCGCTCCCGTCTGGCCAAGATGGTCCACGAGGAGCCGATGGTGCATGCCACGCTCAACCCCCGCTCCGTGACGTGCGGCAACCCCGGCTGCCGTTGCGCGCGAGGCGAGCGTCATCCCGCCCTCTACCTGGTCTTTCGCCGGGAGGGCCGTCTTCATCAGGTCTTCGTGCCGGCCTCGCTCGAGGCCCAGGTGCGCCAGTGGGTGGCGACGGACCACACGGTCCGCTCGCTCCTCGAGGAGGTCAGCCGCCTGAGCGTCGAGAGGCTCCAGAACCTGAAGAGGAGGACGTGACGTTCTCCGCCGGCTCCTGCGGTATGGTCAAAGGGTCTTTGGCCTCAACGAGGCCACGGCCCGTGTCCGGGACACGCGGCCCCGGGCTCGCATCCCGTCGGTGCGGTCCGTCCGCAGCCTGTTCCTGATGGAGTGCGCGCGCCTGGGGAGTCTCAACGCGCTGGAGCAGGCGCGGCCCAGCGACCCGTCGAGGGGGTGGCTGGGCGGGCCTCCGCCCAGTGCCGACGCTCTGGGGGATGCGGCCGCCGCTCTCTCGCTCGACGACCTCCGCGAGGAGCTCTTCCTCCAGTACACGGTGCTCAAGCGCAACAAGGCCATCCGCCCCCTGCCGCGCGGGTTCCTCGTCCTCATCCTGGACGCCCACGAGTCCGGGGCGAGCTACCTGCGGTGCTCGACGGGCTCGCTCGAGCGGAAGATCAAGACCGCCAAGGGGGAGCGGCTGCAGTTCTACTACCGGCACGTGGCGGCCCTGCTGCTCCATGCCGGCGGCGAGGTCCTCCTGGACGTCGAGCCCCTCCGCCCAGGCGAGGACGAGATCGCCGCCGCCACGCGGCTCTTCGAGCGCGTCGCCGAGCGCTATCCGCGGGCCTTCGACACGGTCAGCGGGGACGCCCTCTACCTCAACCCGGACTTCTGCCGCCTCGCCGACCAACGCGGCAAGTACTTCATCGCGGTCCTCAAGAAGGAGAACCGCGACCTGGTCGTCGACGCGCGGGGCCTCCTTCCTCTCACCGAGCCGGCCCGCTGGACGGAAGGCCACACCGAGATCGAGGCCTGGGACATCCCGGACCTCACCACCTGGCCCCAGTACGGCGAGCCCGTCCGCGTCGTCCGCTCAATCGAGACGCACCCGGTTCGCCGCCAGCGCACCAAGGAAGTCGAGGTCGAGAAGGCCGAGTGGATGTGGGGCACCAACATCCCGCAGGCGAAGGCGCCCAGGGACATCGTTGTACGCCTCGGCCACGGGCGCTGGACCATCGAGAACCAGGGCTTCAACGAGATCGTCCACGCCTGGCACGGCGACCACATCTACAAGAACCACCCCACCGCCATCGCCGCGTGCTACCTGCTGCTCTTCCTCGCCTACAACCTCTTCCACGCCTTCCTGACGCGCAACCTCAAGCCGGCGCTCCGCGCGGCACACACCATGGCCTTCTTCGTCGAGAAGATCCGGGCCGCCTTCTACGACGCCATCCCGTTGCGCGCCCGGGGTCGGCCTCCGTAAGCCTCGGCCCTCCTGCCGCCCACGGCCAGCTCATCCCAACCACCCCAGCCCCGGTGGACTCTCGTCTCCGCACCGCCCGGAGCGCTCCGGCGCCGCCGGCCACTCCCGGTTCTGCCTCTTTCCTGCCCTCTGACGCCCCGCGCGAATCTCCCCCTCCTCCCAAAACCCCTCTAACTCAAGGCAATCCCACTGCATCCAGAGGCGGAAGCGGAATCGCTGCTCGCAACTGCCCCGCCTTGACCGCAAGCGAACCAGGGCGTAAGATGGCGCCGCGGATCGCATGGTCCAGTTCCTCATGCCCCCGCCGCGAGGTGCCCCATGGCCACTGCCGAAGATCCCGTCCGGATACGCCGCCTGCTCGACACTCGGCTGCGAGGGCTCCGGGCCCGCGGCCCGGTCATGGTCGCAAGCCTGACGGAGAGCCGCCGCACGTGTGGGCGGTCCGGCTGCCGCTGCTATCGGGGCGAGAAGCATGTCAGCCACCGCCTGACGTTCAAGGAGGGCGGGCGGACCCAGTCGGTCTACGTGCCGGTGGGTTGCGTGGAGGAGGTCAGAGGGTGGGTGGCGGAGGCCCGCCGCCTCCAGGCCCTCTTGAAGGAGTGCTCGGAGCTGGCCATCGTCCTCTTGCGTGGCTGCGACCGAGCGGAGAAGAAGCCCCGCCGGCGCGCGAAGTGACGCTCCTCCCTGGCGTTACGGAATTCCCTCTGAATTCCGCAATGACGCCTTGCTATTCCCCCGCGAACGAGGATGTATGTAAGCCACGGCTGCGGCGGCACTTGGGCCGCCCGCCGATGGAGGACGGACCATGGAACGAACGCTCGAAGTCACCTGCGAGGGGACGGCCAGCAGTTTTGCCATACGCAAGCTGTGCCGGGCGACGCTGTACGGCACAAGGCGGCGGGTGCCGGTGGATGGCGAGGGCAGGGAGTGCAAGGCGGCAGCGCTGACCCGCGACGGACGGTTCCTGCTGCCGGCAGGGAGCACGGCGACCCTCTACCTAGATGACCAAGGGGACGCGGTCGAGCGCGGCGAGGTGCGCTCAGCGCGAAGGGGCGGGAATGCCGCTTCAGGTTCCGAGCCGCAGGCTGCAGAGGCGACGGACCTTCTGGACTGCGTCGTCCGCCAGGTCTATGCCCTGGTGCCCGTCGCGGTGTCGGGCCGGCTCGATGAGCTTCTGGCAGCCACGGGCATCTGCCAGCTGGCAGGCGGCGATGGCGGCGGCGAGGCGCGGTTCCTCCTGAAAAACGCTGCCGGCTACTTCCTCCTTGTCGGGGAGCCAGCGGGGTTCAGCTTCGTCGGGCCGGACCAGGCGGACCTGTCCGTCCCCGATGCGGGCGAGCCGTGGGACGACCTTGACCTGGCCATGCTCTGATGCAGGAGACAGACGATGTCGCGCTGGATTCGGATTCGTGATGGCCGGGGCCGCGACGCGCGGGTGAGGATGGAGCCTGCCCGCCGCCGCGGCCGGCCCAAGCTCCAGACCCTCGACGGGCGGGCCGTCGACGCCGCCCGACTCATCAAGGCGCCGATGTCGAGGACCTACGGGGTGCTCCGTCACCGGTGCCCCGACGACGCAGAGCTTGCCGAGCTGCTGATCGAAGAGGACCCCGAGATCGACTTCGAGGCGACGGGCCGAAGGGCGGGGCCGACCGACCGCGTCCTCCTCGACCCCGACGGGAACGTCCTCTACGCGGCGGCGGAGGTAGAGGTCATCTGCGACCGCGACGGCATTGAGAGGGACCGTCGCCTGCCGGCGGACACGCCGGCCAACGTGGATGGCGATGCGCCCCTTGTCTGGACGGGGCGGATGCTCCCCCGCTCGGAGGCGGCGCGGCGCTTCGCCTTCAGCCGCGCCCTTCAGCTTCGCCACGTGGATGGCTTGACCTACGACTTTCTCTTTAAGATGGCGCGGGGACTCGATGAGGCAGATGCCCTGGTCCTGGTTGGAGCGGGGCCGGCCGGACGCGACCCGGTCCGCCTCGAGCGGAACGGCGTCCCCCATCGCGGGTTCCTGGAGGGCCGGGTGGACGGGGAGCGCTACCTACTCGTGCTCCACCTGACGAACCTGGAACTGGTGGTTCCTGTGGAGGTGACCCTATGATCGCCCAGGAACATGCCCGCTGGCAGCCGCTGGGGACAGGGCGCATCGCGCCCCAGGGCAGCATCGCCGACCGGGCGCTGGCGGAGCGTCTGGCGGGCTACAAGCGGCAGGTCGCCGGCCGCTATCGCAGCGTCTCGCCTGCCGATCTCACTTCGACACTCCCGCAGGGTCCCTGCCTCGTCTCCCCGAAGCTCGATGGCGAGACGTGGTTCCTGCGGGTCGCCGGCGGCGAGGCGTGGCTGCTCTCGCCCAGCGGAAAGGTCATCGCCGACGTGCCAGCCACGGCAGAGGCCAGTCGCCTCCTGGCGGGACACGACCTGCTGCTGGCGGGCGAACTCTACGCGAACGGCTCGGGCCGCCGGCCCCGCGTCCACGACCTTGCAGCGGCCCTGGGTGGGGGCGCGGGCGCCCCCGTCGAGCACCTCGGCTTCGGGGCATTCGACCTGCTCGACGACGGCGTGGATGACGCGCAACGTTCGCCGTTCGTTCAACGGGCGGAGCGGCTCGCCTCCCTGCTTGATGGCGGACAGCTCTGCCGTTGCGTACCCTTCGAACAGGCCGCGGACACACAGGGACTGCTCAGAGCCTATGACAGCTTGGTCACCCGCGACGGCCACGAGGGCATGGTCGTCCGCTGTGGCGACGGGCAGGTGATCAAGGTGAAGCCGGAGATCACCATCGACGCCGCCGTCGTGGGCTTCACCGAACGACCGAGGGGCGGCGTGGCGGAGCTGCTGCTCGCGCTCCTCCGGCCTGACGGGGTGTTCCAGCTTCTCGGGCGGGTGGACACGGGGTTCACCGAGGCCGACCGCCTGGAGTTGGCCGAGCGGCTTCGTCCGGTCGTCGTCGAATCATCCTGCCTTGCCGCCTCCCGTTCAGGGGCGCTCTTCCGCTTCGTGCGCCCGGAAATGGTCGTCGAGGCCAAGTGCAACGACCTTCTCACTGTCCGCGCCAACGGCGATCCGGTGCGGCGCATGGCAATGCGGTACATGCCGAGCGGCACCCCGCCGTGGCAGGCGCTCCGGCCCCTGCCGGCGGCGAGCATGATGCATGCCGTCTTCCGCCGGGTCCGGGACGACAAGGCCGTGGACACTGATGGCGTCCGCTGGAGCCAGGTGACGGACCGCGTGGTGGTCGAGGGTGTCGGCGCCGCGCATGCTGTCGAGCTTCCCCGCTCGCAGGTCCTCCGCCGCGAGGTGTTCACCAAGAGGGAGAGGGGAGCGCTCTCTGTCCGCAAGGCGGTGGTGTGGAAGACGAACAAGGAGGCCGCCGATCCCCTCTATCCGCCCTTTGTGGCCTTCTTCACCGACTACGCTCCGGGCCGGCAGCAGCCGCTCCGCACGGACCTCCGCGTCGCATCCACCGTGGAACGCATCCACGCCCTCGCCGACGCCTGGATCAAAGAGCACGTCGGCCAGGGCTGGGTCCCACGCACGACCATGTTCGACGCCTCGCCACTGCCCGCCTCGTGCCACGGCGCCGATGGCTTCCGCCTGGACCTGACGGCCTCCTTCGCCCGGACCTCCTCGGTGAACTTCCACGTCGCCCTGCGGCGGATGAAGGCGCTCGCCGAGGCGGGCAGCCTCACCGTCGAGAGCGACGAGAAGGGCCGGCCGCGGCACTACAGCCTCGCGATCCGCCAGGAGGCCCTCGTCGAGAACGTGCGGCGCATCGAGAGCCTTCACCGCGTCATCTCGCGCTGGAGCGGCGCCGAGGTCGTCGTCAACGGCGAGCCGCTCGCCTTCCACGACGTCCAGGGCGTCCTCAACGCCATCGCCGACGTCGCCTCGTGCTGGCGCCAGCAGCAGAAGCAGGCGACCGAGGGGGCGAACCCGTGCCGAGCCTGCTTCGCGCTCGGCTGCCAGCAGCTTCGGTTCAGTGCTTCTCAAGGCTTCCCCGGCATCCCCCGCGACCACCCGGCCTGGTATGCGGTGGGCAGCTTCGATGGGAAGGTGGTCACCCTTGACAAGCCGGCGCTCCTCGCCCAGCTCGACACGCGGCTCAACGAATCGCTCGTCATCTGCCCCTTGTTCGGCCGCGAGCACACGACGCAGCGCATCCGCGAGCTGCCCGACACCCTCGACCCAGCCGCCGACCCGGCCCGCTGGGTCTTGGGCTACGCCATCGACACGCGGAAGCCTGCCTGGGTGTTCCCCAAGGCTGCGCGGCGGCTGCCCTACGACGTGACCTTCCAGCCCGAGGCCGGGTCCCTGTTCCGCCGCCCGACGGCAGCCGGCCCCGCAGTCGCCCAGAACGGCCTGGGGGCGAGCGTCTCGTCCGCCCTGGCTCCTGTGCCGCACCGGAGCATCCCCGCGGCCCGGTACGCCGATGTGTGCGGCCAGGACGCCGCCGTGGAGGCCGTCCGCGACTACGCCGAGCTCCCCCTCAAGCACCCCGAACTCTTCCAGCGGGTCGGCGTCCGACCCGGGCGGGGCATCCTTCTGTGGGGCCCGCCGGGCAACGGCAAGACGCTGCTGGCGCGGGCCGTGGCAGGGGAGTCGGGCGCCCACATCGAGGTCATCTCCGGCCCCGAGGTCTTGAGCAAGTGGGTCGGCGAGGGCGAGGGGCGCTTGAGGGACGTGTTCCAGCGCGCCGCTAGGCTGGCCCCATCGGTCGTCCTCATGGACGAACTCGACTCCATCGCCGGCTCGCGCGACTACGGCGACTCCCGCCACCTGAGGGAACTCGTCTCCCAGCTCCTCGTCCTCCTCGACGGCCTGGAGGACCGGGGCCGCGTCCTCGTCATCGGCACCACGAACCGGCCCGGGGACATTGACCCCGCCATCCTCCGCCCCGGCCGCATCGACCGCAAGGTCTACCTTGGCCCACCCAATGCCACGGGTCGGGCAGCCCTCTTCGCCAGGCTCCTCGCCCGCATGCCCGTCGGCGAGGACGTCCGCCCGGAGGCCCTCGCGGCTAGGACCGCGGGCTTCACAGGGGCGCAAGTGGAACACGTGGTCAACGAGGCGGGGTTGGGCGCGGTCAAGGAGGCCATCGCAGGGCAACTGCCGGCGGAAGGCGTCCGCGTCTCGCTGAGGCATTTTCAACCTGTGATCATGGGCGGAGGGCATTCTGTGAGACAGAGAGGAGAACGCAATGGATGCTGCGTTGCGGGAGGAGATTGAGGGCCTGGCGGTCCTGGGGGCGCCGGCGCTCAAGGCGAAGTACGTGGAGGCATTCGGCGAGAGCTCGCGCTCGGGGAATGCCGCGTTCCTGCGGAAGCGGATCGCCTGGCGGCTCCAGGCGCGAGCAATGGGCGGGCTGTCGGAACGGGCGCGCCGGCGTGCCGAGGAACTGGCCGACGAAGCGGACCTCCGGGTGCGTGCGCCGAACCCAAGCCGCCGGAACCGGACAGACGGCGCACATCGCCGCAACCGTGCCGGCGCGTTAAATCCGCGCCGCGACCCCCGGCTCCCCCCCGTCGGGGAACTGCTCGTCCGCGAGTTCCGCGGAATGGCGGTCGCCGTGCGGGTTCTGGACGACGGCTTCGAGTACCAGGGCCGCCGCTACGCCTCGCTCAGCACCATCGCCTGCGAGGCCGCCGGCACGCGGTGGAACGGGTACCGGTTCTTCGAGCTGGCCTGAGGCCGGCGCCGAGAGGCGCCAGGAAGGAGCAACACACCCATGCCCAATGGAAGACCAGGAGCGGGACAAGGAAGCCGCGAGCGGCGGGAGGTCCGCTGCGCCGTCTACACCCGCAAGAGCACGGAAGAGGGCCTGGAGCAGGAGTTCAACTCGCTCGACGCCCAGCGCGAGGCGGCGGAGGCGTACATCGCGAGCCAGCGCTCGGAGGGGTGGACCCTGCTGCCCGAGCGCTATGACGACGGCGGCTACACGGGAGCGAACGTGGATCGCCCGGCTCTCCAGCGCCTCCTGGCGGACATCGAGGCGGGGCGCGTCGAGTGCGTCGTGACCTACAAGGTGGACCGGCTGAGCCGCTCCCTCCTCGACTTCGCGCGTCTGATGGGGACCTTCGAGGCGCATGGAGTCAGCTTCGTCTCGGTCACCCAGCAGTTCAACACGGCGACCTCGGTGGGCCGTCTGATGATGAACGTGCTCCTCTCGTTCGCCCAGTTCGAGCGGGAGATCATCGCGGAGCGGACGCGGGACAAGATGTCAGCCGCCCGCCGCCGGGGGAAGTGGACGGGCGGCGTGCCCATTCTGGGCTACGACGTGGCGCCCGAAGGCGGCCGGCTGCTCGTGAACGCCGAGGAGGCGGAGCGCGTCCGCGCCCTCTTCGCCCTCTACCTTGAGCGCCGAGGGTTGCTCCCCGTCGTCCAGGAGTTGGAGGGCCGGGGATGGCGCAACAAGCGATACACCACCCGCGAGGGCAGGGTGCGCGGCGGCGGGCTATTCAACAAGACGACCCTGCAGAAACTCCTCACGAACCCCCTCTACATCGGGCAGGTCCGCTCGAACGGCTCCCTCCATCCCGGCGAGCACGAGGCCCTTGTGGACGAGGCCACGTGGCGGAAGGCCCAGGAACTCCTTCGCCGCAACGGCCGGAATGGCTCAAGCCGCCGGCGTACCGGGCCGACGCCCCTCCTCCAGGGACTCCTCCATTGCCAGCCCTGCGGGAAAGCCATGACGCACTCGGTCGCGGCCCGCGGGACGCGGCGGCATCGCTACTACGTCTGCCAGACGGCCCAGAAGCGCGGCTGGGCGGCTTGCCCAACGAAGTCCGTGCCCGCCGAGAAGATCGAGGCGTCGGTCGTCGAACAGTTGCGGGGCCTGCTCGCGGCCCCAGGGGCGAGCGGCATCGAGGCCCTGGCGCCCTTCGGCGGCGATTGGGAAGCCCTTTCCCCCGCCGAACGCCGGCGCGCCGTCGCTCGGATCGTCGAGCGGATCGACTACGACGGCCCGTCGGGCAAGCTCTCCGCCGTCTTGCGAGACGGCGGCAACGGCCCCTGTCCAAACGATGAGCGAGGAGAACAATGAGCCAACCCGCACCCGCGTTGGATACCATGCCCCTGCCTCGCCGCCTCGAGTGGTCGCTCCACCCTGCAGGCGATGAAGCCCAGAGCAACGGCGTTCCGACGCCCGAGCCTGAGCCGGGCAACGTCCCGCGCGTCGCCCGCCTCATGGCCCTCGCGATCCACTTCGACAGCCTGCTCCAACGCGGCGAAGCGCCCGACTACGCCGCGCTTGCCCGGCGGGGCCAGGTGACCCGTGCCCGGATGAGCCAGGTCATGGACCTCCTCCAGCTCGCCCCGGACATCCAGGAGGCCCTCCTCTTCCTCCCGCGCACGCAGAACGGCCGCGACCCCGTCACGGAACACGACCTGCGCCCCATCGCCGCCATCGCGGATTGGGAGCGTCAGCGAGAAGCTTGGGGTCGGCTCCGCCAACGGCGTGGGGTTGCCGGTGTTGCCCGTGCCGCTGCTAGCGCCGCTCGGGTTCGTGCTGAGGGTGACGATGGCGGTGGCGCGCCAGATGGTGATCGCGGCATCAGTTGGAGCAGTTGCCACACACGAGGCGGCGCTGCCGGGCCTCTCACGCCAGGAGGGTCATTACCTGTGGTCGGAGTTCTCTCATGACAGTCCCATAAGGTGGCAGGTTGGGCACGAGCGGGCCAAGCCACTGGTCCCACGTTCGCTCCACGTAGGCAAGCACGGGCGCACGGAAGAAGTCATCCGGCCCCTGGAAGGTGACACCTCGAATGGAGCACTTCTCCCGCAGGAACGGTGCAAAGCCGCTCAGGTCCATCTCGTTGCGGTACGCTCCCAGCACGCGCCACAGGTCGTAGTAATCCCGCGCACGCGAACGGCTCCACCCGCGCTCGCCGAGCTGCACGGCATGTTGGAGGATGGCGCGGAGCTTCTCGGCGACGATCTCCTCCAGGGCGTAGACGCGGACCTGCGCATCGAGCGACTCGCCGTAGCTGTGGATCACGGGCCGCAGCACCGGCGGCCTGAGCACCTTCTCATCCATCGTGACCTCGACCATCACCCTCGTCTGCGCCAGCCTCTGCCACGGGAGACGGGCGCGGATGGCGAACGCTTCCTGACCTCCCGGGTGAGCCTCCTTCTCCGTGTACCGCTCGCAGGTGATCTCAACGGGGGCGTAGACATCGAGAAGGCCAACTGCGGCCTCGCAGAGGGCATGCATCGCATCCGACATGGCGGCGCCCACCGGCGTCCCAGCCGTGCCGGTGAAGTCGAGGTCCTCTGAGAAGCGATAGTCGCCAAAGTAGCACTTCTTGAGCGCAGTACCCCCTTTGAAGACGATGGCGTCTCGGAGCACCGCCACGCGGGCCACGCCGGCCAGAATCCACGAGAGAAGGTAGTCTCGTTCGAGGATCTCCCAGGGGATCCCAAGGCGCCTCCGCGCTTCCAGCAATCGCGTGCGCAGCGGTTTCACGTCGGTGTTCTCCCCGGCAGGTTCTCCTGGATCATCCAGCGGCGGTTGCACGGCCCCTTGCGCGGCCCGGTGGGGTCCAGCACCCTGTACCCCTTCACAGGGAAGCGAGCGAGGCGCTCAAGCCGCGCGCTGTCCACGCCCCGCCTCTCCAGCACCCAGCCCAGCCGCTTCACCATCGCCGCGTCGATCTCGAGGGCGTAGGCCACGAGGCGCTCGACGTCCAGGCGGCCGCCGAGCGCGTCGAATGCGTGAAGGACCTCGGCGAAGTCCCCGCAGTGCTGTGGCCTGCACAACCCGTCGAGCAGCGTCCGCTCCGGGTTGGTGATCGTGATTCGGGCATCGCCCACCCACACCTCCTCCGTGCCGAAGAAACGCTCGGGGGCCACCTGGATGAACTGATAGACCGCTTCGCCGATTCGCTGGCCTCCGCCGGCTGGCGCTGTCTTCGAACTGCCAGACCGGGGCACTCGACTCCCGAGGGTGGTGAGCACGAAGACCTTCCGCGGCGCCTGCTCCGTCAGGCCATGATGATGCAGTGCCGACCAGTGGCTGATGGCGGCGGGGCTGGCCAGGGCCATGGCGATCTCGAACTCGTGAGCAGGCGTCACTCCCGGCACCGTGGGCGAAAGGGCATACAGGCCCCTGTGCAGGCGAACGATCCAGCCCGAATTGGCCAAGTGGTGGAGTGCCTGCCGCAAGTAGCCGGCCGATAGTGCAACGGAAGGCGCGTACTGGCGTGCCTGGGTGGCCGTGAAGACCCGCAGGCCATCGCTGGCGAGCTTCCTGACCAACTCGACCCCTGCGGTCGTGTGTACTGGCCTGTCTCCGCGCATGGTTCGTCTCCGACGAACGGATTGCCCAATCGATCTATCCTCGTTAGATAGTATAGGCAGATAGTTCGCCCTTGTCAAACCGTCTGCACAATAAGTCTACTCATTCGCACACTCCCAGCTGCCGTGGACGGGCACCGTTGCGATTTTGCTAAGGCGCTTGACAACCACCCATCTGTGTGGTAGTCTTCCCTGTACGTGGCGGGCACTGTGGAACGGCCCGCCTGCGGACAAGCCGCCCTTCCCGACGAAGCGTACGTCGGCCAGGCGATAGGAGTGCATCGGGACATGCGGCCCGCAGAGACGGGCCTGCCGAGACCGGCCTAAAGGGCAGAGCTCCCTTTACCGTCCGTGGGACGACTTAAGGTCCGCTTCCGAGCCACCGAGGCTGCAGGAAGGCGGACCTTTCTTTTTGCCTTGACCGGGAGGCGGGGCCATTCGGACAGAGGAGACGAGCCGATGCGCAGCGACGCGAGAGGACGCACGGCGGCGGGCAAGCACACCCGCGAGCGCGGGCCGCCCCGCGGCCAGATCCCGTGATGGACAAGGAGAGGGAGGTGGGTTCCCACGGTCGAAGGAGGATGCACCATGTCGGACGACGGACAACGCTGCACGGCGCTGAGCAAGCACACCGGCAAACGCTGCCGCCAGCCGGCCGTGCCCGGCTCCAATGTCTGCCACTACCACGGCGCGGGGGGCGGCGCGCCCAAGGGCAACCTCAACCGCTTCGTGCACGGGGCCTACGCCGCGCGGGTCCTCAACGACGAGGAGCGGCGCATCCACGGCGCCTTCCTCGAGCGGCTGCGCGAGGACTTCGAGTTGAACGCCTCCTCGGACGAGGCGGCGGCCCAGATGGCGGCCATGGCGTTCCTCCAGTACATCCGCGCCCAGAAGGCGGAGAAGGAGGCGGCGGCCGCGGCCCAGGCGCGGATCGTGCGCAACTGCCTGCGCGACCTCAACGCGACGAAGGGCACGCGCGAGCGAGGCGGCGTGCCCCTGGGCACGACCCCGGCGGAGTGGGCCGCCGCACTCGTCGGCAAGCTCAAGGAGGCGGAGAAGGGGGGGACTACACCCAAGGGAAAGACGGCGAAGACGAAGGCCGATCCGGCCGAGAAGTCTGAGGACAAAGGAGGCCAGTGATGGCACGCAAGCTCTGCAAAGGCACGACGGACCGAGGCAGCCCCTGCCGCGCCGATGCCCGGTCCGGGTCCGACTACTGCTTCTGGCACGACCCGCACTCGCGCGCGGCACGGAGCGCGGCGGCGCGCCGCGGCGGGGTCGTGCGGGCGCGGGATGCCCTGGCCGATGACGAAGGCGCCGTGGCCGCCCGCCTCGCCGACCCCGTGACCTGGGGCGAGCACTACCTGCGGAACCGCGACGGCTCGCCCCGGAGCTACTGGCCCCACCAGGTCGAGGACCTCCGGGCGCCGGACCCCCAGATCGTCCACCTGGACGGCCGCGACTGCGGGAAGACCATCGCGTTGACGACCGACGTGCTCCACTTCGCCTTCACCACGCAGGGCGGCCTGGGCCTCATCGCGGCGCCCCAGCAGGGCCACCTCGACACGATCATCGAGGAGATCGAGTTCCAGCTCGCGGCCAACGAGCAGCTCGCCGCTAGCGTCGCCCCGAACGCCCAGGGCCGCCAGAAGCCGACCCGCGACCCGTACTTCCGCCTCGAGTTCACCAACGGCTCCGTGCTCTACTTCCGGCCGGCGGGCCCCGACGGCGAGGCCTTTCGCTCGCTCCACGTGAACCGCATCTGGGTGGACGAGGGGGCATGGCTGCCGGAGAAGGCGTGGCATGCGCTTCGCCAGTGCCTGAAGGCGGGCGGAGTCTTCCGCGTCTACTCGACGCCCAACGGCCTCCGCGGCACGACGTACCACCACCTCACCGAGGCGCGCGACTGGCGCGTCTTCCGCTGGCCGAGCTGGCTCAACCCCTCCTGGAGCGCGCAGCGCGAGGCGGACCTCGCCGGGTTCTACGGCGGAAAGGGGAGCGACGGCTGGCAGCACGAGGTCGCCGGGGAGCACGGCAAGCCGACCCACGGGGCCTTCAACGCCGAACTCCTCGAGCTGTGCCGCGTGGCCATCCCCGAGTACCGCTGCATCGAGGTCCTGGGCGAAACCCTCACGGCCTGCGAGACCGAGGAGGAGGCCTTCGACCGCCTCGAGATGCTCCTCAACCTCGCGCCGCAGGACGGCACCTTCTGGGTTGGCGGCGACCTCGGCTACACGAACGACCCCACGGAACTCGTCGTCCTGCGCGAGACCCCGGGGGAGGAGAAGCGGCCGGCGAGGCTCGTCCTCCGCGTCCACATGGAGCACGTGGCCTATCCCCACATCGCCGTGGCCATCGGCCTCCTGGAGCGGTACTACTGCCCCATGGGCATCGGCGTGGACAACGGGGGGAACGGCATGGCGGTCGTCCAGGAGCTGACCACCCTGGACAAGTTCCGCTCCCTCGAACTCGGGCCGAAGCTCCACGGCTACGACTTCGGCGGCATGGTCACGGTCGCCGAGAGGGACGGGCGCCTGCTCAAGAAGCGCACGAAGGAGCACATGACCAGCCTGATCAACCGTGCCTTCCAGCGCCGCGAGCTGTTCCTGCCCGACAGCGACCGGGAGATCGCCGACCAGTTCTCGACCCACAGCTACTCGTTCGCCAGCAACAACAACGTCGTCTACTCGAAGGGCAACGACCACATCGTGGATGCCGTGCGCTGTGCCATGCTCGCCCGCGAGCGGGAGCGCTCCGACGACTTCGAGGTGATCGTGCCGAACGTCGTTCCTGTGTGGACCGACCCCATCTTCTGGTGAGAAAGGAGTTCTGTCATGTATGAGATCGTGACACGGATCCTCGATGGCTTCGTCAACTGCCTGGTCCCCGAGATCGGGGAGGAGGTGGTCGCGTCGTCGCTCGGCATCACCAACGGGCGGATGCCCCTCCTGCGGCAGATGGAGAAGCTCTGGGCGCTCGGGCTCGACACGGTCGTCGAGATCGGCACGCGCGAGGGCATCATGACGGCGCTCCTGAGCCGGTTCGCCCGGCAGGTCGTCTCCCTGGACCGGGACGAGTGGCCGCACGTTCGGCCCGTCCTGGAATTCGTCGGCGCCTGCAACGTGGCGCTTCTGCCCCTGGAGAAGCACGAGATGCCGCTGCTGCGCAAGAGCCTGAAGTTCAACCTCGCGGTGATCGGCCCCACGGACCGGGGCGATGGCGCGGCCTGGGGCTTCACCCACGTGAAGCACTGCGGCAGGGTGTTCTTCCGCGGCTACGGAGCCTCGGCCGAGCACCCCGAGGTGACGCGCCTGGTGGACAGCCTGAACACGGGTGCCGTGAGCCGCCAGGAGCCCTTCGCCTGGTGGTCGGAGGATGAACTCGACATCGTGCCCTGCGGAACCAGGGAGATACTTCCCGTGCTGGAGCGGCCGTGGGCCAGGCGGCGTCGCGCCAAGTGAGCGCCATCGAGCGCGAGCCGAGCTTCGCCCGGCAACAGCGCGAGAGGAACGCCTTCTGGTTCTGGCCGCCGCCGGCCGGACATTGCTTGTGCCGACCCATGCCCACGGCGTGTGCTGATCTTGGTACACGCCGTGGGCTGGCACAGGCACGGCATTGGCGCGTGGTGGGATGTGGAGGCCAGAGGGCGGCACAGCGGCGGCAGGGGGAGGAACTGCCGCCGCTGTTGCCGTGACCCCCACGGCTGTCAGGTTACGCCGCCAATGCCCCACGTCAAGCCCGGCAGCCGCTGAGCCGCGTGGCTGCCAGGCCATCCCCATCTCGCCCGGGCCACCCGCGCGCGCACGGCCGCGCCCCCCGCACACTCCCACCCGCCGCCGGCCCCCGCCAGAATCTTCCCGCCCCGTCCCGCCCTCGCTGCATCTTGCGGCCCCGTTGAGACTTACGGCATCATAAATCCTTGCAGAATAAGCACTTCCGTCGAAGATTCCAGTTGACTGATGTGGAACACTATGCCTATATGGTGTCGGTGCAAGTGATGACTGGCAAAGGCGTTAGAGATGAGAAGCAAGAGGCGCCGAACCCTGACCGCCAGGGAGCTGAAGCCCCGCATCCAGCGGCTCTCCTGGGAACGGCTGACGGAGACCTACCTCGCCACCAGGAGCCAGGCCGTCCGCCGGATGATCGAAGCCGAGGCCCGACGGTGCGGCTACAAGATGAGCGGCTTCGTCCTGGCTCAGGCTCTCCGACGCGGGGCGGAAGGAGGAGACCCGAAATGATCGCCACGTGCCCGAAGTGCGGCGGCAAACGGATCGAGATGTGGCTGTGCGACCGCGAGGCAGGATGCACGGCCCAACCGAGGTGCGAGAGCGCCGCGTTGCGGCAGCCGCCCCTCCCGTTCGACGCCGACTACCACGCCCACCGCCGCTGCCTCGACTGTGGAGCGGAGTGGGCATCCACAGACCTTGGCCTCGACCCCTGAGGAGCAAGCGATGGACATGCGCGAGATCAAGTTCGGGATCGAGATCGAGACCATCCGGCGGACCCGACAGGCCGTGGCCGAGGCGATCCGCACGGTCGTCGGCGGCACGGTCCGCCACGCCGGCTACCCCTCCTCTCTCGATCCCTGGGAGGTGACCGACCCGCAGGGGCGGGTCTGGAAGGTCGTCGCCGACGGCTCGCTCACCTCGGTGCCGGGCCACCTGCGCGCCGAGGTCGTCAGCCCGGTCCTCACCTATCAGGACGTCCCCCAGCTCCAGGAGGTCGTCCGCGCGCTGCGCGAGGTCGCGGGCGCACGGGTGGATGGCCACTGCGGAATCCACGTCCACATCGATGCCGCCCCGTTCGACACGCAGGCGCTGGTCCGGCTGGCCAAGATCGTCTACAAGCAGGAGGAGTTGATCATCCGCGCCCTCGGCCTCGCGGGGACCCGGCTCCAGCAGTACTGCAAGCCGATGCGCGAGGGGTTCATCCGGGAGATCGAGCGCCGGAAGCCGAAGACCAAGGACCAGCTCAACCGCCTCTGGTACGGCTACCGCAACACCAACCCGATCCACTATGACCAAACTCGGTACCACCTCCTGAACCTCCACAACGTGTGGTACCGCGGTACCATCGAGATCCGAGCCTTCGACGGGACGCTCCACGCGGGCCGGATCAAGGGCTACGTGCAGTTCTGCCTGGCGATGGCCGCGAAGGCCCTCAACGCCCGCGCGGCGTCGAGCCGGCAGCGGAAGGCCAACGGCCACAGCGACAAGTACGACTTCCGGGTCTTCCTGCTCCATCTAGGGCTGATCGGCGGCGAGTTCAAGACCTGCCGCAAGCACCTGATGGCGAATCTCGCCGGCAGCGCGGCGTGGAGGAACGGCCGCCCGGCCCCGTCGCCCCCCGCGACAGCGCCTGACAGACTCGAAGAAGAACACCCCCAACCCCCGAGCGAAGGAGACGACCAGGAATGAAGAGCATCTGCCTCGGCGTCTGGGGCCGGGAGCGCCGGCCACGGCGACTCACGAACCACGTGGCAGCCAACCCACAGGCCTACTGGGAACTGCGGAAGGCCTGGCGCGTCTACGCCGCGAGCGCCGACGAGGCCCGTCGCCTGATCAAGCTGTTCGAGGCCGGCAGGGACGTCGGCACGGCCCCGTTCGGCCGGCCCCGCGTCGAGGTGATCAAGGGCGAGTGAACACGAAGGAGGACCACAGGATGCTGAAACTGCTCATGAGAGACGGCGAGGTCTTTGAGGGCGAGACGGCCCTCGACCTCGTCCGCGCCATGAAAGGCGCCTCGATGTTCAGCGACGTGAAGGACGTGCTCCACTACATCGCTGTCGTCCAGGAACGGGTCAAGGAGATCGAGGGGATCGAGTTGGCGCTCGCCGGCGAGAAGCTCGACGACCGGTGCGAGTCCTTCGTCCGCGAGCTGGACCGCCTCGGCCTGGCGAAGCTCCAGCGGCTCTCGGGAGCTGATCTCAATCAGGTGGAGCACATGGTCCGTGAGACCGCGCGGCTGCTGAATGCCGGGGACTTGCCCGGCGCATGGAAGTTCCTGCGCCCCAAGCTACGCCTCACGCCAGACGAACTCGCGGAGCTGGACCATCGCCTGGGCCTCGACGCGAAGAAGGAGGAATGAGATGGACGAGGTGAAGGTGCCCAAAGCCGTGCTCGACGGTCTCGAGGCCGTCAGGAAGTCAGGCCTGACGAATATGCTCCATCGCTCCGTCGTCGCCGAGCTCGCAGAGGAGTTCGGCTTCGAGGAGGCGGCCCGCTGGATCAGGAGCCGTCGCAGGCTGTACGCCATCGGCGTCTTCCACGGCTTCGTGGCTGAGGAGGAGAAGTAGTATGTGCGGACTCACGGGCGTCATCCTCGGCTGCAAGCGCCGGAAACGCGACGAGCTGGTCACCATCCGGACCCTGTTCACGGGCCTGCTTCTCCTGAACCAGAAGCGAGGGCATCATGCCACGGGCGTCGCCGTCCTTCGCAGTGACGGGTCCGCCGCCGTGTTCAAGCGCCCCGTCGCTGCGTGCAGCCTGATTCAGGCCGAGAACTACTGGCACACCCTCCAGCTTGACAACACAGTGACCATCATCCTGGGACACACCCGCTACAAGACACAGGGCAGCGAGAGGAACAACGCGAACAACCAGCCCCTCCTCGTAGGGCGCGGGGCCGTCTGCGGCACACACAACGGCCACGTCTCGAACGCCGACGCGCTCTTCCGCGAACTCGGGCTGCCGCGCGCGGCGGAGGTCGACTCCGAGATCCTCTTCCGCATGGTGCATCGGGCGGCGGACGACGAGGAGCTCAAGGCGCTCCTCGCCCGTTGCCAGGGCCGCATCTCGGCCACGTGGGTCCGGCGGGACGAGCCGGGCAAGCTCCGGCTCCTCAAGGGCGACATGCCCCTCGACGCCGCCTACGCTCCGCGCCTCCGAGCCGTCTTCTACTCCAGTGAAGCGTGGATGCTCCGCTCCGTCCTCAACCGCGAGCCGCACCGGATGCTCGACCTCGACCCCTTCACGCTCTCGGCCTTCGACGCCAGCAGCCTTCTCGACTTCACCCAGCAGGATGTGTTCTTCCTCTCCCCCGATGCGATGGGCCCTCTCACGCGATGAAGAACCCTGACGAGATTGTCCTTGACTTCCTCGCGCCCCGAAGCCCCTATGTTCACGACAACTGTGGTCGAGCGGCCGCCGACGGGGCGGCCCGCCACTGCCGAGGCCAGGGCACAACGAATCGAAAGGAGGTCGCCATGCCCAGCCAGTTGACCCTGAAGGACGCCGCTCCGCAGTACCTGGAGCACCTGCGGGCGGCCGGGAAGAACATGCACACCGTGAGGACGTATGGGAAAGCCCTCGAGGTCGTCGCCGGCTTCTTCGGCGAGGCCAAGGCCCTCAAGGCGCTCCGGCCCGCCGACGTCGGCCGGTTCCTCAAGAGCGACGCGCTCCTCAAGAAGCCCAATGGGCGTGAGCGCGCGAAGCCGACGGTGGACCAGATCGCCCGCGTCCTGCGGATGCTCCTGGAGTGGGCGCAGGTTCAGGGCCACGTTGCCGCCGTCGCCTTCCCCCAGAGCGCGCTGCCCAAACGCCGCCGCCGGCCGCCGGCGCAGCGCCAGGAGACCAACCCACAGGAGACCCCAACTACGAACTGAGGCCCTCTGACCCTGCCTCTCGCCGCGCCGCCCTTGGCCCCCCCGCCTGGGGCGGCGCCTCTTGGGCCAGAGAGGGACCACAGCCGAGCTGCCCAGGAGGAACAGAAGACACAGATCCGCGCAGACCGAGGGGAACTGCCGCGGCCCCTACGACTCCCGCGGCGTAACTCCTTGCCCCTCGCGACCCTGCGGCATCGCCCCAGGGAGCGGCCCACCCGATTCCCTCCCACACACCCTCGACACTACCGCGGAAGAAGAACACTTCCCTATAGCAGCAGCTTGGCGAAGGGCCGGGCAGACGGACGGAGAACCGGCTCGGCAGCGCGCTCCCGACCGCCTCCCTGTCGGCCACGGGGCCGCCCCCGTGGCTCCCTGGGCCGCGAACGCGCGCCCGAT